>JAABUS010005326.1_pt1 | contig 17087 bp, 10 predicted proteins | sample 5560161 | NCBI WGS metagenome assembly JAABUS01 (sample SAMN10711885, study PRJNA513376) | rock metagenome | isolation source: Antarctica rocks | place: Antarctica: Victoria Land, Trio Nunatak nord | collected 2016-01-04
TTTGACATTTTGATTTACAACGCAAGCAGTAAACTTAAAGAGTTTGACATTTTCTGAATCGTAATTGCTTTAACTATTACTTTGTCATATAAAATTATTCTTTTAAAGCATTGTTTGTTGAACTGTAATGATTCTACGTCAATTGTGCAACGAGCGCTGCTATGTTGAACGTTGAACTTTAACATTCGCAATACTTTCAATATTAACTGTTATGTCAAACATTAATATTATTCAATTATTTTTAAAGATCTGAATTCAGCTGATTTAGAGCTACAAGTATGTCTTAGAAAGGTTTGTCAAATAATGAATGCATGAAGTTCAGTAGTGATCGAGGAATTGCTGCTATGCGGGGAATTCGGTCGCTCAGCGTATCAAAATATCCCCAACCTCGACTGCTAGGTCAAACCTCGATATTTTTCAATTATTTCTGAAGCATTGAATTCAGCTCAATCAGAGCTACAATTGTGCCTTTCAAAGTATGTGAGAAAGTCAGCGCGCAGGAATTGATCCGGGCGGGGGAAGAGTTACTACTAGGTGGGCGGTCACCCAGCGCAGTGAACCTCCCCAACCTCGATTACTAGGTCAAACCTTGATATTTTTCAATTATTTTGAAAGCATTGAACTCAGCTGATTCAGGGCTACAATTATGTCTTCCAAAGTATGTGGGGTAGTCAGCGCGCAGAAATCAATCCGGGCGGGGGAAGGTGCTGGCAGCTGAGAGACCGAGCAGCCCCAACCCTCAATATTCCCGACCCCATTTGCTGAGTCAAAACTTCATATTTTCCCGGAATTTTTGAACCGTTGAACTGGCCCCGATCGGCTCTACAATCTCCGTCAGCGAAAGTTCTTCACCAGAGGGCACCTAGTAGGCGTTCGAGGCAGGTGGTCGATCGACGAAGAGGCAGATGATCCCGCTAGCCGAATGAGATTTGGCGGCGGAAAGCTTTCTCTGAGCCACCTGCTCAGATGGCTCAGAGAATCGAGTCGAAAATAAGAAATAGTTTTTATAAGACGCTGATCTAAAGTGAAAGAAAGTTGATAATGCATATTAATATCAGCTTTATTTTGATCTTGTAAATGTCTTCATTACATTTAGTTTCATACTAATATAAGAATAAATAAAGTAAAAAATCAAAGAATATGAGATTCTTTCTTCAAACACATACAATATGAATGAAAAGAACTTTCTACTTGAACTTCTTTAAAAGACTTGAAGAGTCTTTAGTTTAAAGCATCTTGACAATGATAAATTGCTGAGTGCTGATCAAGATGACAATAAAGAATGAATTATCTTGATTGCAATCATTTGCATGAATATGACTCATGTACTTTCTTCAATCATTTATCAAATGATATCAGGCAATATACAGAACAGCTGACTTACTGAATATAAATTCAAAGAGCAATTTTGCTTCTTTGCTTTCTTTGCTACTGACTGAACTAATGATGAATTGATTTACTCTTGACTCACTATCATATTTGATCGAAATACGAGGTCAAAAGTCAGAAATTCATGCAATTATCATCTTCTATTCATTGATGAGCATGACAGTCATATCAACATGAAGTTTCTTAACTGATGTGAGCAGAACAAGATGCTCATGACTTTATATTCTTCTCATTCTACGCATCATCTTCAATCTCTGAATGTCAGCTTATTCAATTCTTTGATCAATTACTACTTGCAAAATCTGAATGACTGAATCTTTAAAAGTCAAGAACTTTCTTGAATATTGAAAAGAGACTTCTTTGATCTATTTTGACCTGCATATCAAGCTACTTTCACGTTTGTCAACATCAAAAGTGAATGAGAAAAAACAGAATTGCTGTCTTTTAATTCATCACAGATCATAAAGCAGATTAAATCAAACGCTAGATCTGTTTCAAGTCATTCTTCTTCTTCAGCATTGTCAGAAACTGATTGAAGAAAGATTCAATGATTAATGAAGTCAGTTGTAAAAGAAGTAATTGATTCGCAAGCTTGTAAGTTGAACAATATGATTGAAAAGCTTACTACAGATGTTGCTTTTCTGAAAGCAGAAAATGAAGATCTTCAATGAACAGTATGTATTAAGAGAAGTTGCAGACGACATGAAAAGTCTTTATTTGATGATTTAAAGATTAATGATGAGACAAAGAAGATGTTTTTTAGTTCTAATAAGATTCAGATGACTTGTGATCATTAAATTTAAAAAATCGAAGAGAAATAGCAAACTGCTATTCAAAAGATGAAAGAAAAGAAACAATGAAAGCTTAGAAAGCTAGAGAAACAGCGTTTAATAGCTGAAAGAAAGATGAAATGAGAAAAAAAGAAGACGAAGCGAAAGAAGAAAGCGAAGCAAAAAAAGAAGCTACGAGCGAAGAAATTGAAGCAACGACGTTTAGTTCAGAAGCAAAAGCTGAAGGTTAAAGAGCTTCAGAAAGGGCAAAAGAAGAAGTCTAAAGAGATGAAAGTACAGCAATTCACTGATTTTGTTGCTATTGAGAAGATGAAAAGAAAATCAAGTCAAATCAAATCTATGCAAGCTGAAAGACAATTCAAAGCTTTTAAGTGATTTGATGATTGATTCTTATAGCTTGAAAGCTTCATATAGATATCGACAACTCTTTATATTAATTGCAATTTAATTCTATGAATGATGATTGAATAATAATAAAAAAAGTATGGGTTGCTAATCGAGTTTAGAATGTGCACGGAATCGAAACGTGCATCGAGTTGAAAATACTTCTAGCGTCAATAGCGGCACAAAACATAGATAGCTTACTTCTGTAGAATACACATCTTTAGTCAATCATCAGATCTACACTTCATCAGGTAGTAGTGAGTTCAGTACAATCATGAATGAAATCGTATTATTCTTCTGTTGCCGAATACGCGGCAAAGAACTCAGCTTCACTACTGAAGCATTATCGATGCTGACGTAGATCATAGCTTACCACCTCAATGAAAACACATCATACTTCTGAGTTCTTCTGTCCCGTATTCTGCACGTCTTCGTTGAACAAAACATATCGGTAGCGAGCTCAGCCAGATGTCATGTTCAATACCGCTCGGTTGCACTTCTTCATAGCCCGCCTCTTCGTTCACGGGCTTATGCTCTTTTCAGTCGCGAAATGCAGCATGTTCTCGATCTAAGTTCTCGTCAGCTTTCTCTACGAACCACCATTCAAGTCGACCCTCGGCCCACACTCACCTCGTGCGGACTATCAATGCACGACCCGCTGATGGTCAGTCGCTTCTTTATCAACGCGAACATCTCGAAGGCAGGGAAATTGTCCTCCGGCTCGCCAAGCTGGATGAAATGTCCATCGACGCGCAAAAGCTGGAGGTACTTATCAATCGGCATATCGGTCGACGATACGGTCGAAACGATGATGTCCAGTGTCTGGGAATGCGATTTCTCCCAATCTGGATCGTCGTTGGTTGCGATGAAGGCGGTGGCCCCAATCTTTATAGCGTCTTCCATTTTGTGCCGTGTTCGACTGATCGCGTAGATATCTACACAGCCCAGTGCCTCCACAGTCCGAGTAAGCGTTGCTTTCCAAGTGAATCTGCAGCCTTGAACACACCTTTGCGAACAGTAAGCCAAAGTGTCCCAGCCCCCCGATACCGACAATGCCGATACTTTTGCTGGGTCCGGCGTCGCTCTGCTTGATTGAGGAGTAAACCGTGATGCCCGCACATAGCAAAGGGGCTGCTGCTTCCGACGAAAAAGTCTCGGGGATTCTTATGACGAAGTGGGAAGGAACACGGATATAATTACTGTAGCCGCCAAAGGACTTACTCCCGTCGGCATATCGATCGTTGTAGGTCAAAGTCATGCCTTGCTGACAGTAGCTTTCGGCTCCACTGGCGCATTGTTTACACTCGTCTTGGAGGCAGGATCCAGATTGGGCTCCGACGCCAACACGGCCGCCAATCCTAGACGAGTGAGGACAGGAACGGTATCAGAATGTCAACTAAAGCAACAACGTACTTGATGTTCTTCGCTACCCTGCTTCCAACCTTGACAACGGTACCAACAATCTCGTGACCAGGACAGCACGGCCAATCAGTAGCATCATAGCCATCACGGATTGTGTGCATGTCACTGCCACAGACACCACAACAGATGATCTTAATATCAACATCTGTCTCTAGCCAGGGCTTGGGCTCATAAGAGCGGAATTTCAAACAACCTTGAATTGCAGACGCATCTTCAGCCATCCAGCCCCGGAACTGATAGTCTGCGGAGCTGGATGGTACTGTTCGTGTCCCTGATCTTCTTCTCAGGACCATTCCATACCAACACTTAACCGCTGCCCAGTTGCCTGCCAAAGCCCCGACCATATTCTCCGATCCGTTTCTTTCCCTCACGCTCCCGACCAAGTCAAATCCCCATTGGGCTGCGGTCTCGATCGTTGTTGCAATTTCATGCACATACGAGGTGCCCCAGAGCTTCTCGCCCGTTTGGGGATCGGTATAGTTGATCTGTACCAAGTTGTTCAAGTCGGGATGCGAGTCGGTAATCAGGACATAGCCCCCGGGGAGCACCATTGCCTTGACGGAGTCGAAGAAAGCCTCGAGAGGCAAGTGCTGCATGACACAGGTACTAATGACGCCGTTGGCTTTCCGAGCACAGGCGGGCGCTTCCGCGGCTGCCAGTGCATCGTACACTTCTAGAACGACCTGTACATTCTTCTGCTCATCTGGTATCTGAGCATACCTTACACGAGCAATGTCCAGCATTCTAGGCGACGCGTCGAGGCCTACAATCGTTACATGTGAGACTCCAAGCAGCTTGAATGTATTGCGGCCAGTGCCACATCCGAAGTCCACAATGCGGAGCTGGTGATCTGGTGTCGACGCGGAGGGTTGCTGAGCTCCAAGTAGTGATAGGAATTCGGGTAAAAAGGTAACAAGCTCATCATTATCGAGGGTTTGGATGGTGATGCCTTTGGGACTTGCCAATGCGTCATAGCTCTCAGCCCAACGATCATAGATCTCAATAGTCGAAACACTCTTGATGGACGGTGCAGTGACTATCCCTTCCACCGCCATGATTGTTCCTACTGCTTATGAAGACTGTTACATGTACGCGTTCAACTCGGGGTTGAAAGTCTTTTCCATGACCTACGTACTCGGACTCGGTGGGTGGACAGAAACGGCTTCGGCAATGTCTGGCAACGGGATACGCGGCACGCTGTCGTCTAGTCATGCCGAAGATACTTATCATGTGAACATGTAGACGAAGATCCTGGACCGATGGAGGCTTTGACTGGTCACTCCTCAAGCGGCAATGCCTTATCTCAACTTGCCATCATGTGGCTAGACTCTAGCAACTCTGTAGACAAGTGTCTGTCTTGCCTAGGCAAAGTGCAAAGCATCAACCTCGTTTCTGCAGGATTGCATGCATCCTTGAAGTCAGCTTGTGAGGTGGTTGTAGAAGTCTCCAATCAATATTGGGGCAAAGCTGACGAAATGTAGCTAGGTGAGTTGATTCTCCCTTGGCGCTCGCGGGACCGGACAACAGGCCGGTTCGCGCTATGAACGAATTGTTTGGGACATGTTACATTTACTGCGGACAGCCGTGCCACACCATTACAGCTGTGCAAAGATCTGCAGTGGTCTCGGCCCCAAAGCGGGCACCAAACAAAACGCGTGCTGGGGTTACACAGTATTGTAAAAAATGGTAAAAAAAAGAGAATGGAATTTAGGATCGCCTGAATTGACTCCTGAAAGCCAGGGGTAAACCCCCCTTCGGAGGTAACGTGGTAGGGAAATCTTCTGGTTGATCCACATTACGACTATAGGGAATCCTGGGCACAAGGCGGATCCATTGCGATACTCATGCGGTGGATCGAAATATAGCCCTCACTGCCCCGACGTCTGTAGAAAAGCCAGCGGTCGTTGCAATCTGGGCCCAGAGAGATGATACCAAACGTGAAAAAACGTACCACAAACCCGAGCCGGAAAACTCAGCAAATGGAAAAACCGCGTTTTCAACACCAAGACCAGTATCAAGACGTCCACGACAGTAAAGATCTCAAAGGCAGCAACGAAATTCAAAACTCAGGAAAGCCCTCCTCTTTCCCGATCTCGATGCACAACGCCAACGTTGAGACTACACCAAACTTACCTACTGTGAGACTTCTCAGCGCGAGTATTCGGAATTTTTGCGAACGCTATGGAGTTTCACTCCCATCATTTTTCCGAACCAACTGGGCGCTAATTCTCCGGATCTATATTGGAGTCGATGACACTTTCTTCAGCTATTTGGAAGCTGGCACCTCCACAAGACCCAGTAATGCGTTATTTGCTAGCATTCAAGCTAATCAACGTGCTGGTTCTTGTGATTCAGCCAACCCGTTAGCATACTGCGCTCGAATTGCCAGTACCGACTATGTTAAGAAAGTATTCCTTCTTGGGACCAACCTCAGCCCTGAGGTTGTTTCCAATAAAACAGTTCAGAATACCTTGCTGGTATATCATCATCCCCTGAATGGTGAAAAGAGAGCGAAGACCAAATTTCCATGGACCTCTTCTGATAAAGTAAGGCAATTTGGGTTCTAATGTCCGTTCAGTGCTAACTTTTACCTAGTATGCTGTTAATATTCAAGTTGTGGATGATGGCGAAGACTTTGTAGTCACAATTGATTTTAGCACTTCTAGGCTTTTTCCAGCCACCGCTGAATGTGTTGTGAGCACGTACGAAGCAACAATCTTGGAAGTAATAAAAGCCGAACTACATACTCGCATTGAAGACCTCAACCACTTGAGCGAGCGGGACCGTGAACAGATTATGAAATGGAACGAGGCAGAACCCCAAAGACTGGATGCGTGTGTGCATGAGGTTATAAGCCAGCAAGCCAGGGCAACACCCAATGCACCAGCTATCTGTTCATGGGACGGTGAATTATCGTACAGCGAGCTTGAACGACTATCATCGCGATTGGCGACGCACTTGATTGGCCTGAGCGTAAACCCCGAAATGATAGTGCCTTATTGTTTTGAAAAATCACTATGGGCAGTGGTGGCGATGCTGGCGACATTGAAGGCTGGGGGCGTTGTGGTGCCACTAGATTCCTGCCACCCTTTGGGTCGACTGAATACAATTGTCCAGAACACTGGTGCCACTATCATATTAACCTCCCCTACTCATGCCGATCTATGCGCCAGTCTTGTGCCAAATGTGGTTGTTGTTTGCGAAGAGCTCCTGAAAAGCCTTGATGAAATAACGCAGATTGAGCATATTAAGCTAGATAATTCTCATGCTGCGTTCATTCTATTTACCTCGGGGAGCACTGGGAAGCCGAAAGGGATCGTACAAGAGCATTCGACCGTTTGCACGATGAGTCAGACTCAAGGAGAAGCGTACAACATACATAGCTCTTCTCGTGTGTACCAGTGGGCATCGTACACATTCGATGTAGCCACAATGGACATTTTCCTCACTCTGATGCGAGGTGGATGTGTTTGTCTGCCCTCTGAGATCGACCGAATCACGGACATCACAGGCTCCTTCGAGCGCTTGCGTGCTAATTGGGTACAATTAACACCATCAATTGTTAGCCTTTTAGCCCCAGAAGACCTGCCGGGCCTGCGCACCTTGCTATTGTCTGGGGAGGAAATCAGCCAGAACATAGTACAGCGATGGGCCGACAAAGTCATGCTTTTCAACTGTTATGGCCCTGTTGAGACTACTGCATGCACTTCCATTCGTTTTTCGACACAGACGCCCTCATCAACCATGGGGTATTCGCTACCCGGGTGTCGCTGCTGGGTGGTTGTTGTAGACAATCACAGCAAACTAGCATCGGTTGGCGAAATCGGAGTTCTCGTTGTGGAAGGGCCTACCTTGGCTCGTTGCTACTGGAACAACCCAAATCGAACTGCCGAATCGTTCTTTGAAAATTCTGAATGGCTGCCGTCGGACATGAGAAGCGAAACACGACGATTCTATAACACCGGAGACTTGGTATACTATGGAGGTAATGGAGTCCTTCATTATGTAGGTCGGAAAGATACTCAAGTCAAAGTTCGCGGCCAGCGTGTTGAGGTTAAGGAGGTGGAGTATCTTATCTCGAAATGCGGGAATGTTGTAAGATCTCTTGTCACTTATCCAAGAACCGGAGTATACCAAAACGATCTGATAGCAATTGTACAAATTCAAGATTTGAAGATGCAATCGACGTCCGACGAATGCATAGAGATTGATACAGATCCCAAACCAGAAGAATTGTCTTTCAATTCAAACGATGTGGTAAAATCGCTGAAAGCCTGCTTACCGGACTACATGGTTCCGTCCGCCTGGCTGATGGTGAAGAACATTCCACTCAACCGAAATGCAAAGATGGACAGAAAGAGAGTTGAAACGTGGTTAGCAAATCTGGCGATACGTCCAAAGTCCAAAGCAGATCATGGAGAGCTAACCGCCGTAAATGAGGCAATCTTGCCCATGGATGAGCCAGTTAGTCTGTACATCAGCAACCTTGTCGTTGAGATAGTGAACAAAGAAAAAGACAAGCTGCACCACTCGTTAGAGGGCCGAGACTTCCATTTAGCTGCCACAGGAATCAGTTCAATTCAGGTCATTACTCTGTCCAGCTGTATTAATCAACGATTTGGTGTCAAGGTCGGCGCCGCAAGAATTATGCATCTAAAGACAACCATTCAAAGCCTGGCTACTTTTGTGAAGCATGCTGTTCTTCATGGCCCTGAAAAAGCAGACAGAATGAACAAATACCTGATAGAACGAGTGATCGCACTCGACAATGAGCTCAGAATACCGGCCTGGAGGAGTAAAGAGCCGTTTCATCCTGTAAGGATATTGGTCACTGGTGCGACAGGCTTCCTTGGAACCCAAATACTCAAGCGCTTGTTGAACAGACCAGGAACAGCGCAGGTTATTACGCTTGTCCGGGCCACTGATTTCACGAGTGGCTTCAACCGAGTGAAGAAGTCGGCGCAGATAGCAGGGTGGTGGCACGAGTCGTTAGAACCGAAGTTGGTGATTTGGCCGGGAGATCTTGCCCAGCCACGGCTCGGACTTTCAGATGCAAATTGGGAACAGCTCAACGGAGAAGTACACATAGATGATAGGATCGATGCGATTGTCCATAGCGGAGCTGCAGTCCAATGGAATACTCATTACGAATCAATCGAAGCCGAAAACGTGCGATCCACCTTGAGTCTGTTGAGAGCACTGTCATACTCTAGATATAGCAGCAAGTTTGTTTATGTGTCTGGGGGAGAAGAGCGAAACATCGACCAGGAAGATAGAAATACCAGCGCCGCAGATGTGCTCTTTCCTTCTAGTGGCTATGCTCAAACCAAGCTGGTATCAGAACTCCTAATCGTGAAGTCTATGGCGGAGAGACGTTGTGGTGGCTGCGAAGCCTCGATTGTGAAGCCAGGTTACATAATTGGAACGCCAGCAAGAGGTATTGCCAACACGGATGACTACTTCTGGAGACTCATCGCTACCACAATCGAAGCGAAGGTGTCCATCCGCGAGGAGCGTGAGTCTTGGTTGTACATATCTGATGTCGACCACGTCGCTCTTACAGTAGAGCAAGCTCTGTTGTCTGACGTATCTCAAGGAGGCTGCCCTGTCTTAAAAATCGTGGAAGGTATAAGTATGGAAGAATTCTGGGGGATATTAACCAACGGGTTCGGCTACACCCTTGAGCCTCAAGGGTTTGCAATCTGGTGGGAAAAACTTCATCAATGCATACTGAAGAAAGGAGAGAGTCATTGCTTGTGGCCACTGCTCGATATCTTTGAACATGATGAAAGCAGTATTGGATCTTTGCCTCCAACAAGTCGGTTTGTTTCTCTTGCAGCACAGGCAAATATCAAGGCCGCAATTGCCAAGAACATCCAATATCTGCAGAATCTAGGATTTTTCCCAAAGGCTAACAGGCAGGTAATTTGTGACGTTGAAGAGCGCCGAGATTGAGTTGCCATAGAGGCAGTGAAGCGTTCCTGAACAACCGTTAAGATATTTCAGGCTCATAACATCGCTAAACACTGTAAACCTTATCAGATCTTTCTTAGACCAACAACAGCTCATACACAACCTGTACTAATTGGGGTGGGGAAATTCACAAGGACACTTCAGGGGCCATATATCACGGAGTGCATATTACGTTATAAGTAGCCTAGCGTGACAAGGGGGATGCTTGTGAATACACCTAAGCTGCCATTTCTGAGCACGATTAGCAGGTATGTCAGAGCGTGCGAGATTCTCTATCGGGCCGCCCTTGGCGGCGAGGTTAATAGGAGGAGACTAGCTCTTTGACAAACAAGGAGAAAAAGGGGAGTGTGGTTGCAGCTCGAGTCCTTCATAGTATCTGTAGAATGAACGACTCGGGGCCTATACTGCTAGGAGTCGCAACATGGCTCCACTGCCACTCTTGGCGAATTAAAGCTTCTCCACCACCCATGTGTTATCTTGCAGTAGCCTCAATATGCGAGACGCTGCAATTGTCAATACTCGTAATACTTACAGACGGCGGCGGAGCTGTGCGTTAGTCCCTGCTGGCTGATCCGCAGGTAAAGAATGGCACACACACCTCGAGAAATTTTCCAGGAAAGGATTTATTGCATAATCCTTGACCGTCGTGGGTGGCACATCGACCGCTTTCCCTAAACGTGTGCATGCTTCGTGCTTGTCCCGCATTTCCAAGGTTTGGTGCTCAGATCCAGACCATATAGTCTAGCAATCTATAAAAGAGAAGAAAAGGCAAAAAGAAGATCCAGATTACTTCTAGAAGCAATTTTCAATTTTGTTGTCAACATGGAGCTTCCAGTACTCAGTTTGTCGCATTTTACCTCAGGATCGGAGTCAGAACGGAACGATTTTACAAGAGAATTGATTGATAGCTTCAAAGCCACCGGCTTTGTAACGCTCATAAATCATGGATTCTCAGATGAAATGATTCAGGAGCTTTTCTTTCGGGTGAGACTCATGGCCAGGTTGCAAGGGGACCAATATTGATAGACCACGCCTATTTGCAGAGTAAGAATTTCTTTGATATGCCGCTCGATGTCAAGGAGCAAGTTGCCAACCCACCAGGCCCAAAGCCGCAACGAGGATGGACAGGCGTCAGCATAGAGTCGACAGCAAAACTATCAACAGATGAGAGAATTAGAGCTATGGTAGATATAAAGGTGAATACTTCATGAAAGGATAAGTCGAGCTATAACTAACAGCTTCCGGTAGGAACATTTCGACGAAGGCCCAGCTGACGATACCACATTCCCCAATAGATGGCCGAAAGAGTCGGACCTACCCGGATTCCGTGCCTTCATGGAAGATTGCTATCGTCTTAGTGAATCGATATGTTTAGAGATTGTGAGAGCTCTTGAGATTGGCCTCCACGTTCCGACCGACGGGCTAGTTGAGCGTTGTATCCCAAGTGCCACAGATCTTCGGCTTAATCATTATCCTCCGGTCAAGATCGAGGACATGAGATCAGGCAACGCCAGTCGTATCTCCCCTCACACAGACTTCGGAATTATCACCATCCTCCTACAAGACCTTGTCGGTGGACTTGAGATCGAGGATCGAGAACACCCTGCCGTCTTCATTCCCATCCGGCCTAAGTCCTCGAGCGAGATGATTGTCAATGTTAGTGATACACTTCAGCGATGGACGAACGATGAGTTGCAAGGCGGCGTGCATCGTGTTACAATTCCCGAACATATGAAGAAAGGGTGTCACACCGTTTTACCGGAAAGATTCACGATGGCATACTTCTTTAAGGCAGAGCGCCAAGTGTCTGTCGGGCCGCTGCCGAATTTTGTAGATAACGAACGGAAGCCACGATACGACGATATCACAGCCTTGGAATTCCAGCAAAGAAGAAACGAAATGATGTATACTTAGTGAGAAAGGTGAGAAACTATTGCCAGAGACTCAAGGCTATATAATCAATGTTGGAAATAGGGAACAGTACGTACGTACTGTTACCCCTGTGGTTAGTAATCTCCGCATTCATCCGGCGCCGCATTCATCCGGCGCTAGTGAACTCAGGGGCTTCAGGGTATTTGACCTTCCTCCCACTTCTTCCTCCGTAGTTCCTACCAACTAGATAGTTCAACCAATATATCTACATGCCTATCTACCCTCGTGTCCTCGTATACCAAGAATCAAGGTTTGCATCAACAGGCGAGGGCGAATACGGGGTGCAGCTGATAGGGGGTTGGAAAAGTTGAGCCGAGGGTTGGAAAAGATTCTTGGCGTCGGGTTGAACTTTAAAAATGACATATGCCTCGCACATCCAAGATCTGGCGTCGGGTTGGAAAAGCCTCAGGCCCTATGCGAAGCATATGTCAAGAGCATTAAGCGAGACCACAAATAAATTCACATCTGTTCAAAAACTTCCCCCGAAATACATCGATGGCGTGTTTCAGAAAGCTGATTAATCATGATAAAACCAGTGTGACCAGGATATATAAGTGATTTTGACAGGAGTACACATAACATGCTTATTTAATTTGTTCGTCTTCTATCAGCATCACTACTACATGCTGTTGTTTCTAGACCTATGAACTCATTGATTCATAGGCGAACGATCCAGGTAGAATCTGCAAGAAGCACCCTGATCATTGGTGAAAGTCTAAAAGACCTTCTTGATCTTCCACCCAGCGCCCGAGATTCTTGCCAAAGTAAACAGTACTGCTGACGTCAGATATACAAGACCGCAGAGCAATATCAGGCCCGAGAAATTCAGTCCACCCTGGGAACGCAAAACCGCTCCTGCAATTGGAATCCCAATCAGCGTTGCAGGGCTAAGGAACAGGTATGCTGTACCATACTTGCTTCCATAGTCCTCTGTCTTACAGAGCTGGGATATGCACACGGGTGTTAAGCTGTTTGCCGTGCCACTGAGGAAGCCGAACAACACACTGAACGCTGTGATTGCAGCTGCACCATCCGCTGGAAGCCAGACAGCTAATACAACGATTGCGCAAGGCACACTACTTAGAATCATTACATTGAACCTACCCCATCGATCTGCCAACCATCCAGGGATGGCACGGCCAGGGACTTGAGCAGCGTTCATGATGGCAAGCTGTTGGTACGCCAGGGAGCTATCGACGCCTTTCGAAAGAGCATAGGTCGTGATATAAGCCGAGGGAATGAGGCAAGCGAACTCGATGGAGAACATTGCGCCTATGGTCCACATGAAGCGAATGTCGGTGAAGATCTTAAAATTGGCGTTCCATTTAATGGTATGTGAGGAAGGAATACGTGTCCTCATTAAACACATAGCAATACCGCCCATTGCCAGGCAAATGAATGCAATAGAACGGACAGTCCAGCCGAATCCAAGGCGGGGCTCAAGCTGCTGAAACATGACAGGAAAGATAATACCACCTAGAGGACCGGCGGAAGTCACAATGCCAGTAGCAATTCCGCGGCGTTTGAAGAACCAGTGACCCGTTGTTGCGATGCTAGTGGTCCAAACGCACGAGCTTGCGAGGCCCCCGAGAACACCGAAGCTTAGAAAGAACTGGTAGTACTCTGAATATACTATCGTCAGCTTCATACATTGCTTTCATGCCTTCAAGACATGCAGTGTTATAGAGGAAGTCTCCGCACACACCAGTGGACACCGAGAAAGCCATAAGGGAAGCAACGAGTCCGATATATCCAGGTATCAAGAGCCACTTGAGTCCATAGGCATCGAAAAGCGGACCTGAAATTTGCGCATGCTTAGTATTCGCGGGTGCTGCAAGATGCTGCTCCATCTTTTAAGGCAATGTCTATCTGATGAAGGTTTTAGGCCGCTCACCAACTTGTGCACCCCCAAAGACTAGCAAGAAAGCATACATTGAGAATATCCATCCAATTTGCTGTTGCGAGTAGTCGTTCAGCTGATGTATTGCCAAATAGGATTGAAAAGCCCCCATGGTATTGAGTATGCCTGCGCAAGGGAACAAGGCACACCAAGCCCCTACACCGACGGCATATTTCTGCCAACCGCTCTCTAAAGGTATCTCAAGGTATTCGAGGTCGGCTTCTTCCTCGATTGTGTCGCCTTCTGGGACGATGCCAAATTCGAATGGCTGCTGTAGCTCATTCTGGACTTGTTCATCGTTCTCATGAGCAGTCATACCTTGAGGGTTAGATCAAGAGAAATCGGGTGATGATGATTGTAATGATATGTTAAATATCTGCCTGGTCTTTCTGGTTCACCTGTGTGTTGGTATACAATACTAAAATTGTCCATTGAGCGATCGTACGAATTCTTGCTTGGAGCTTATCCGTTTTACGTAATCAAGGTAGGCAGCTAAATCCTTCACCAGATCTGGCTGTGCCCGAGTTGACCGCACATCCGTTGCCAGGGGTTCACACCAAGGAACCAAGGACTTCCGCAAGCCGCTCCATGAGTTCGCAGCTTTCGTCCCAACGTGCTTCAATCTGGTAAATAGAATTTGATTTATGTTCTCGGAGTGGAGAGATATGACCTTGCCACGATGAATGTGCTGAATCGATACAGGTCGCCGCGCAGGCCCATGGATTTCCTGTAACTCTTCTTTTTCAGACTTTAGTATTCTAGTAGCAACATGTAATGCCTTAGTGCGCAGTGTGCATACATAGCCCAGACGTGATAGGTACGATAGCCTTTACCGTTTAAAGAGTTGGGCGTAATGCACGCTGCAGCAAGGTTTCCCAGCCGTGTTGCACAGATGATGCCTAAATCAAGAATCTGCAGCATTCATTTCTGAAGGATGCACTAGTGGGTCATACGGTGTGTTATCGGCCGCTCAATACCCTTGCTCAATTTTGAGAATGGTGGGATGCTTTGTGTGACCTTCTACAAACGATCATGGCGCGGCACAACAGCATCCTACGAGGCAATATAAATATGCACCCTGCACTCTCTTCACACGTTTCCTTTTCTAACTACCATGTCTGGCTTGAAATAAAAAAAGCATTAGACTGCTTGCCATCTACGTGACTACTAGTTCATTGTTTGGTAATTTTGCAAAGTCGTGAGGTGCAAGTTATCCTCTGATGCCTTTGGTTTAAAGATGAGCTGAGAGTATGGGAAATGCTCTATGAACTATTGCTGCAGTTATTCCGAGCCATCAAGGCCTTTCAATAGTTTCGTACCCGCTAGTTCATAATGTCTTATAGCCTCCACCTCACATTTGACAATAACAAGCCGGCCAGCACTATATACACTGAGGGAGATGTGGTTAAGGGAAGTGTACACCTCGGATCCATTCAGCCAATATCAACTACATCTATCGCTATCCGCCTGAAATGCGAGGCGAGGACGATTATAGAGCGAAGCAACGGCCAAAACTCGTACTCTCACCCGTCAACAGCCGTCGTCTACGATACAGCGAAGCAACTCGTGAACGAGCCATCCATATTTGTTACCGATTCCGACTGGTCTTTCGAGTTCAAGTTACCAAGTCTGGCCCAACAGGTGGCAAGCCGGTGGGCGCCTTCAAAGACCTTCGAGCACACACCTGGCCATAGTCTCCCACCGAGCTGGGTTTCCGGAGACAAGAGTCAATGTATCGAGCACTTTCTAGAGGTTGTCATGCAAAGACCGTCCATAGACGTCGATGCTATCCATCGTTTCCCTGTTAAATTTTCCCCCTCGCGCAACGTTCTTCTTCCACACACTGAACCAATGAGCAAACAACAGTTCATTTCCCGACGATCACATCTACTTGGGCAAGTCAGTCATAGCAAGCGTCCTGGCATGCCTAGACTAGTGTCAAGCCTGTTCGGCGCCAAGGACTCTGATCTTGTAGTTGGTTTCAATCTTAGTAGTACTTTACCTACCGTTTTCTACGCCGGTGGGCCTCTCCCGATTACTCTCTCGCTGGTTTACGATTCAGTCAGGTCAACTGCTCGTGAGATTCCACCAGTGTACATAACCAACTTGTTCGCTCGAGTCACCGCCATAACCGATGTGCGCGTCGGTTACAACTCGCTCATGGGCTCTGGTGAGTATCACCACGATTTCCGGGGGAAAATCACTCTGTGTTGGTTATCACAGATCAGAGTTCTCATGAGCGAGGACATGAAGCTACACGAGCTTCTCCCGGCCCTTCGCATTGGTCAGAAGCTGTGCCCCTCTTTCAAGACCTATAACATAAGACGCTCATACATCTTGAAGGTTAGCATCCCTAACCCCACGCTCTTCAGGAACCCGCATTGTAACTTCGCGACTTAATGAGATTCTAGCTTTCCATTCATATTAGTGTTCTAGAAAAAACGTACACAATTGAACTCGGCAAAACCAATGTTCTTGTGCTTTCTGCTTCATATCGTGCTTCATTCGAACCAATCGACGATTCTTCAGAAAAGAATGATCATATTGCTTGAATCATAAGGCAGAAGAACTAGTATATCTTTAATTCAAATATGAGTGAAGACTTATTGATTATTCTTCTGCGAAAGAATGACAGTCAATTATATAAAGTGAAGGTGAAAACATTCTTTCAACCACTCATATTTAGCACTCTTGACCTCATCTCGTGTCGAAATGACACTGCAAAAGTTATGAAGAATGTGTTTGCATTTCAAAGCAATTGCAAGTGTTTAGCGTGCAACAATTCGTTTCAACGTCTAGTCTTTTGTAAAGATATCTATATTTATATAGTGTCAGTTTTATTGAAATAATAACTTGACTTGATTGAATTCTATGAAAGAAAGTCGTTAGAAATATCATTTAATGTTTTATATACATCGACAAATTCTTGAGTGCTAATTAGTCAATCACACGCAGCTAATCATCACGTTGACATCAATGACATCATTGACAGCTGATTAGATCAAAGATTCAATCAAACATCACTTAATTATGTCATTAATCTTGTAGTTAAATTCAAATTCTAATAGCTGATAAATTGCATCATTTATCGTTGCACATAGATAATTAAATGATTAACAGTCAAGTTGACAAAATTTTCGTTCTTCGTATTTTACATGCTCATCATTCTACTCATCATTCTACTCATCATTCTATCTACTTATTTATCTACTCATCACTTTACATGCTCATCATTCTACTCATTATTCTACACGCTCATTATTCTACTCATCATTCTACATGCTCATCATTCTACT
>JAABUS010005327.1_pt1 | contig 17081 bp, 1 predicted proteins | sample 5560161 | NCBI WGS metagenome assembly JAABUS01 (sample SAMN10711885, study PRJNA513376) | rock metagenome | isolation source: Antarctica rocks | place: Antarctica: Victoria Land, Trio Nunatak nord | collected 2016-01-04
TATAAAGTAATAATCAAGTATATTATAGAGTAGTAATAAAATATATTATAAAATATACTATAAAGTACTAATAGAGTATATTATAAAGTAGTAATATAGTATATTATAGAGTAATAATAGAGTAAATATACTATAGAGTAATAATAGGGTATATTATAGAGTAATAATAAAGTATACTATAAAGTATATTATAAAGTAATAATAGGGTATACTATAGAGTAATAATAAAATATATTATAAAATAATAATAAGGTATATTATAAAGTAATAATAAAGTATATTATAGAGGAATAATAGAGTATATTATAAAGTATTAATAGGGTATATTATAGAGGAATAATAGGGTATATTATAGAGTATATTATAAAGTAATAATAGAGTATACTATAAAGTAGTAATAAAGTATATTATAAAGTATACTATAAAGTAATAATGAGGTATACTATGAAGTAATAATAGAATATACTATAAAATATACTATAGAGTCATAATAGGGTATACTATAGAATATATAATAAAATAATAACGGGGTATCTATAGAGTAGGAATAAAATATACTATAAAATAATAATAGGGTATATTATAGAGTAGTAATAAAGTATATTATAAAGTATATTATAATTATTAAGTCATAGTACTTAGGGTGTTTATAGTAATATAAAAGTAAATATAAAGCCTTAATGGGAAAATGATCTTTATATTTAAATAATAGAATTAATCTCTAAAGAGTTAGAGCGAGGGCTCCGAGCCTCTTATTTCTAAAGAGGCTCCGGAGTACCGGAAACTATAATATAATACTATAATATAAATAGCGTAACCACGCCGTATACTCCTTATATAAGATTTATATACTATATTTAATAGCTACTATAGAGCTAGTCTTAATATAGTATAATAATTACCTATCCTTTTAAGGGTTTCGCCCTCGAAATTAATAAATATTAATTTAACGTTTTAATACTCTAACGAAGGAGTATAATATAGAAGAATCTAAATTAAATAGGGTATACGCGTCATACCTACGCCTCTTATCTAATTCTATTAATCTCTTATCTTTATAGTAGTAATATATTAAGAAAAACCTCTAAACCTAATAGGAAAAAGGGAGGGAAATAAATTATATTTTAAAATTTAATAATACGTCGCGTATAGTTCGTAATCGGCGTAGTTATATAATCGTAGATTATATTAAGTATTTAATAAAAACCTTTAAACTTAAAAAGAAAAGTAAGGGAAAGAATATTATAATTACCGTTAAAAACTATAAACCTTTATTACTAGTAGGGCTTTAGCGATATCGGCGGTAGAGTAAATTATTCTACTCTATTATTTAGGAAGAACTCTAGTTATAAGAGTAAATATATACGGGTAACGGTTTTAGCGTAGGTATAAAGCCTTCGCCGATCTTTTAATTTTTCTTTTTTTATAATATCCTACTATCTTCTATACGTATAAACTCTTATATACTATTATCGATAACTATACTATATTTAGACCTTTATTAATTTATAATAATCTCGGCCGTATCTTTAAGCTCTTTCTTTAAGGTCGTAAATATTATATATATATTTCGTAGGTAAAATCAGAGTTAATATATTATAATTTAAATAAGTCTTTTTTTTCTTCTTTTAAATTCTTTCTTTAAACTTATAATTATTAAAGTAAATAAATAATTTATTTTATTTTTAAATAAGGTATTTATTTATATTTTAAAAGAATTAATATTATCGTAATATTTATTTAATTTTTAAATTATTAGTTCTATATTTTATTTTATTAGCGATACGTATATAGCTAGATTACTTTAATACTTAATATATTAATTTAATCTCTGTAGTATATAATATTAACGATAATATTTAGATATTTAATATGTTTTTAACTCTCGCTTTTTATAAAATAATCGCCCGTTTTATTTTTACCCCGCCTTTATCCGTATTTTTATACCTCCGTTACTTTAAGCGGATAAACCTAGATAACTACGTCCTATATAATAAAGTACTATATATAAAGTATATTTATTACGTAAAGAATAAGTACCTATATAATTTTATATATCGTTTATATTCTAAAATCGAATTATATTAACGTATCTAGATTCCGTCTAAATTTTATATTTTTATAAATTTTCTTCTTAATCGTTTAAAACGTCGAGGCCCTAATAAACGTCTTCGCGAGCGGGTCGTTAAATATACGAAAGATATCGTAGCCTTCCTTCGGGAGATTAAGTCTAAAAGCGGTAATATTAAAAAAAGAAAAGATATATTATAATTAATATCTCGGCTTATTATAAGTATCGAGGGTATAAATAATACCTTTTATACTCTAGTAAATTAATTTAATTTAGATACGATTCGTATATTAATAATTTTTTTAAGGAGGGATTATTACCCGGGATACGAGTATACTTTAAAATAAGATTATATAATATTAACCTAACGATCTTCTCGAATTAACGGACGAAGATAAAGCCGATAATAAAGACGAAGACGATATTTATATTTATCGTATATAAGACGCTTTTAAATACGACTTTTCTCCCGGCCTTAATCCCGTTATCGATTAATTTAAAATATTTATTATTAATAATCTCGATATTATCGATCCTATTTTATTCTTTAACGGTATATAAAGAGCTATAACGTTTAATCGTAAAACTTTTTTAATTAAAAATATTATAAAGCCTCGCCTTTAATACGGCGGTATAAAGGGTACGAGTCGTTATATAATAAATAAATTAATATCTTCTCGCGAGGCTTCTAAGGAAGAAGTTAAAGATAAGGTTAATAATTTTAGTTTTAGTTTTACTTCTACTCTTTATTTTTTAATTCGACTTCCCGCCCCTAGCCCTACTCGTAAATAGTCGAGTTTTAATATTAAGAAAACTAGCCGCCTTAGATATAAGCCGGCCCGTAAGCGCCTTATTAGCCGTAAAGATATATCTCGCTCGAAGTTTATTAGTAAGAAGTAATTAGTAGTAATTAATAATTAATAATACTTCTTCTTCCTACTCTTTACTTTTTATACCTTTTTTATCTTCGTATTCTCGTCGAATACTTCTCGTATTTCTAGCGCGTTATTTAAAGTATTTATATTAATCTATTTATTAAAGGTCTTTAGTTATCCTAATTATTTTATAAAATAAAATACCTCGCTCTTTATTTTCTTCTTTTTTAGTACCTCTTCTATTTCTTATTCGTTCGTATTATTTATTAATTCCGGTAGAGGTATATTAAGAATCGAAACGTCGCCCTATTATTAATAATACGACTTTAGAAACGATATATAAAAAATATTATAAATATAGTAATTAATTAATAATCTTAGGCGGTATACTTATATTCCGACGATATCCAAAATCTTAAATAATCTAATTACTTTATAAAAGAGTTTCTTATTTAGTTATTTTTATATTAAATTTTTAATTAATAATAATATAAGGTTATTTATATTAAATGATTTCGGCTTATACCTTCTACTATAATTATATTTCTACGCCTCGACCGCGATAATCTACGCTTTTATTAAGTACTCTCTTAAAGTATTTAATTTTTTAATTTTTTTTTATACCGACGGTACTTCTCCCCCGTATATCTCGCCCTCGAGACGCGGTTTAAGAGAAGGGTTATAATTATATATAACTATAAATAATATTTATTTTATTATCGTATACTACGTACTATAGTATATTTATTTTATTATAAATAAGAGTACTACTTAGTTATTTTACTCGCTTAAATAGAAGGTTCTTAAATAATATTTTAGGGTTTAATTCTAATATTTTATTTAATTATCCGTTTATGGATAAAATACGGTATTTAGGCGCCTTTTAATTTTTATTAAATAATATACCTCTAATTAAAATATATTTATGAAGATAGAACCTCTATTAGAAATAATCCTATCAGGAACTCTAAACTTTAGGATAATTTTTTCGAATATTAACTCTATTAACCCCGTAGAGTCGATTATTTTAATAGTTAGGATATATCGTAATATCTTTATATACTTATTTATAACTATAAAGACCGTATTATAAACGCGCCCGTATCGCTTATTTAAAGGTAAATTAATAATAAAATTTATTATAATTTCCTTCTACGGCCCCGTAGGATATAGTAGAGAATTAATCTCGTTATAAAAACGGTATCGATATACCTTAACCCGCTAGTATATATCGTATATATCGATATATTCCCGTACGTTAGTCTTAAGAGTACTCTAGAAATATTTTTTAATAAATAACTCTATTATCTTCTTAACGTTAAAGTACCTTATTAATATATCGTTATAATATCGTTCTAATAACTCTTCGCGGACTAATCCTTCTTTAGGTATATAAATCTTATTATTATATCTAAGAATTAATATAAAATCTAAAGTTTATACTCCGGCGGAATACTAGTAATCCGCCTATATAATTTCGGCGATTCTTATTTACGAGAAGGAATTATTCTTTTATAAAGCGCGAATTATTTTAATTATTAATAAGTTTTTAGCGTTATAAATCGTTTCGTAAAATACTATTAATTTAGTAATAATACGTGGAATAAATAGTTTATAGTTTATAGTTCTAGCGATAAGGTTAAATAGTTCCTTTATTATATTATAATCGATTTAAATAAATATCTTATTTAAACTTTTTAGAATTTCTTATTTAGGTATTAACTCCCTAGGCCTAAATAAATATATTATTAAAGAATATACTTTTTTTACGGTAAACCTTAAAGACTTTAATAACGTAAGTTTTACGCGTATTAAGTTTTACGCGATATTTACGGATATATTATTTAACGCCGGCGAAGTATTATTTATTTTTAAATCTTCTATATTCATAAACGTATTTTATATTATAACGAAAATAGGGCTTTAACTAGTATCTTTTAAATTTAATAACTTTTATTATAATATAAATAATATATTATCTAAAAAGTTATCCTAGTTTTTATAATTAAGATAACGCGAGGGGTTATCGGCTAGGTTATTCTTTTTAAAATAATACGAAATTAAGAAATTAAAAAATAAGAGTTTTATTACCTAACGCGCCTAGCGATTATTTAATTATCTAATATTTATAAAACCCTTTAGGTTATTATAATTAGTTAAGACTTCTACTTTATATAAACTACCCTCGAGGTAATATTATTATTATTTAAATATCGCGACGATTACGAGGAGTTTTTTATTATAAATCTCGTATCGAACTTCTAAACCCTATATCTTACGGGACTAGAAAACGACGGGATATTATTCGTTATTATTTTATAATTATATTAAAATCGTAGTTATAGTAAAATTAGAAGTATTTATTTTAATCCGAATTTTTAATTCTAGATTAAAGTATACTAAAATAAGTATATATAAGAATAAATCGCGAAGTAGGTAAAATATTTACTCTACCTCTTTAAGTTATTTAAATAAACTAAATTTTTTATTATTTTAACTACTTTTTAGTAGACCCGTTAATAGGCCTATTATTTACGAATAATAATAAATAAATCGACGATAAAAATTAATAAAGTTTAAAAATACTTATATATTATAAAAGGACTTTGGTTTTGGCTAGGACTGAATCGTATTAATCCTATATTTATTTATCGATATACCTTCGGTGTTTATAATAAACTTTAGAAACTTAATTAACCGAGTAAAGAACTCGTATTTCTTAAGACTCGCGAATAAGGAATATTTTCATAAATATTCGAGTATTTATCGTATATAGTTAATATACTCCTCTTTTAAATTTAAATAAATTAAGATATTATTTAAATAAATAATATAAAATATATTTATTAAGCCCGTTAACGATTTATTAATATAGATTTAAAAAGTAGTAGGTATATTCGTTAAACTAAATAATATTATTATATATTCGAAAAGGTTATATTATATACGAAATATTATCTTCTATTTATCGCCTTCCTTAATTTTTATTTAATAATAAATATCTTTTAAATTAAGTTTCGTAAATTATATAGTATTATTTAGGCGGTCCAGCGTCTTATTAATTAAAAGTAACGGGTAACGATTCTTAATAATAATTTTATTAAGACCTCGGTAGTCGACGTATAATCGTAGTTTATTATCCTTCTTTAGAATAAAAAGGATAAGAGCCCCGGTAGGGTTTACGGAGTATTTAATTTAACCCTTCGTTAGGGCGTTATCTAGGTATCTCCTTAACTTTATTAATTCTAAATTCGATAAATTATAGAGAGGCCCGTATAACGGGTTATTCTTTATATTAATTATATAATCGTTATTTTTATATAACGGTAATCGACCTATTTCTTTATCTAAAAAGATATCGTTAAAATTTATAAATTTATTAGGAAGCGTAGGCGGTACGATAGTAGAACTATTAGAAGATATTATATTAATAATAGTATCGTCTTTCTTAGCCTCGTTCTTATTAATAGGATCTTAATTAAAGGGACTAGCTTTAATATAAATTAATATCTATATAATTAACTACGTCCTTAATGATTTCGTAAAATCCTTAAATAATTTTAATATATACGTATTTAGCGCGATACCGAACCGTTAAATATATATATTATAGTCGGTTTAAATCTTTTCCTTTTCTATAATTAATATATTTATAATAATAGGCGAGCCTTTTTTATTAATAAAGTAAAAGATATTATTATACTTTTTAGTTTATCTCTATAAATCGGTTAACCGGTAGACGATATTATAAATATTATAATAATAAATAAATTACCCGCTTATTTATTTAAAAATCGGTAGCGGCTCGCTCTCGAGACGCTCTAGGTTATATTATTATATAAATATTTTATTAATAATATTTATCTCCGCTCCTAGATCTTTATTTATTTTAATACGAATAATTTTTATATCGATATTAATTAGGTTTATAATAACTTCGTTATTAATATTTATACTCGGTCGGGTTTTTATTTTTTTTTATTCCCTTAAGATAAAGACTTCCCCGAGGGTTTATTATTTTTTAACTCGGCGGTATAATCGCCGATATAATTAATAGTCTTTATTTTCTTTTTCGGATATTTATTAAAGTAGTGGCCGAGTTTATAATAATTAAAGTATTTAATATCCTTAAGATTCTTATCGCTCGCGCGAATTATATATATTTTATTTATATTTTTATAATTACCCCTATTAGAACCTTATCCCTTTATATTAGATTTATTTTTATTATCTCTACTTTTTAACCTCTTTTTATACCTCTTCCGAGGTTTTAATTAATTATCTTAATTATTATCTTATATCTTAAAGTCTCGATTAAGATTACGTTCGTAACGCGCCGTAAATAATATAAATTCGGTTCGCTTAGTAGGAATATTTTAGGCCCGGTTAATTTCTTTTAAAATATTAAATCTTAAGCGGGTTATTAAATAAATTATTTATTACTCTTTATTATAAGGAGGTAGTTCGGTTTCTAGGGTATTAAAATAAATATCGAAATCTTATACCGATTAATTATTCCTTTAATATATATATTAATATTTAAGATTCGTATTTATAACTCGGTTTAAAGGGTCCTTAATTACGTTAAATAAATAATTCGTAAAGAACTTCTATATTAATATATTTATTAAATAAAGTTCTTTATATTTATTTTATAACTTCTTAATTTACTTTTTTAAATAGGGTATTATATATAAAATCTTCTTTTCGTTTATTCGAAAGTTTACGGGTATTAAGCGGAACGCGGTCTCTATATTATAAATTTATTCTCGATAATTTTATAGATTCTTTATATAGAAATCCCGGAGTTTTAATAACTATAAATTAATTTAATTTATATTAAGACCGATTTAATTACGATTTACCGTCGGGCCGTTTTCGTCTTCTACGTTTAATTTTTAAGGATTATTTTCGATTTCTTTATCTCCTTTACCTACGATAGTACGTCGTAAATTTTTAATATTCTTTTAAATTATAATAATAGAGGCCTCTTTCTCGAGGGCTTTCTATTTATATTTTAATTTTATAAGTTATTAGTCTACTATAAGATTAATATTCTTTAGTAAATCTCCCGTATTTTCGTTTAGAGTATTAATCCCGTACGTCTCGCCTTCGGGACGATTATTTTTAGAGAGATTTTTTATATTTTTAACGGATTACTACTTAAAAAGATTAAAAGAGATTAAAATTATTAAACTATAGTGCTTAAGGTGTTTATAATAATATAAAAATAAATATAAAGTCTTAATAGGAAAATAATCTTTATATTTAAATAATAAAATTAATTTTTAAAGAGTTAGAGCGAGGGCTCCGAGTCTCTTATTTCTAAAGAGGCTCCGGAGCACCGGAAACTATAATATAATACTATAATATAAATGGCGTAACCACGCCGCATACTCCCTATATAGAATCTATATACTATATTTAGTAGTTATTATAAAGCTGGTCTTAGTATAGTATAATAATAATTATATATAGTAGAGCTATTACTAGACTATATATTTAGATATAATAAAACTATATATACTTTATTATTACTTTATAATATACTTTATTACTACTCTAAATATTACGCTTCGGATTAGCGTAGGGATCCTTAAAGGGAATATTAAAATAGAATAAAATAGAGTAGAGCGTAGGGTAGAGATCGCGGTTCGATCTCTACTCTAAACTAGGGTAGGGTAGAGTAGAGATTTACCGAGGGATCTCTAATAATAAATATATAATTAATTAACTTTAGGAATATACTCGATATAATAGGATTTTAGAAGATAATTTATAATAAAAAGACTTTCATATATATTAAATAATAATATTTCTATTTATTTAAATTTTATAATTATTCTTTTTTAATTCTAACTAAGAAGCTAGGCCCGTAGGTCGTTAATTATTATAAATACTCTCTTTTACTTTAGTCGAATAATTAAGTAAACTAGACTTAAATCCTTTATTATCTCTACTATACTTATCGACCTCCGAATTAATTCTTATACGATTACTCCTTTTCCGAGCTAGGTTTTAAATATCGATTATAGAGTTATATTATTAATACGAATATTTCTTCTATATTTCTAACGGCTAAAGATTAATTATTAATATAATTATTATAATTATAATCTTAATTAAAACTTATATAGATAGGTTTATTTTCGTTATTATTATTAAATATTTCTTATTTATCGTTATATTATCGCTTTTCCTTTAAGTTCTTTTTACGAATAATTTCTTCTTATTCTATATCTTCCTAGGAAAGATTATTAATTTAATTATTAAATAAATAAAATAAGATATCTTAAGGTCGGTCTTGCTTTATTCTTTTATTATATTTATATAAAATAACTACAATTTAAAAAGTTATTAATATTTATAATTTCTAAATATTATATAACCTTATAGTAATAAAGAATAAACGCTCTACGTTAATATTTATAATCGGTATAACTAATATATTACGAGTAATTATATTAAGAATTAGAAACCGAGGGGTAAATTATTTTTATAGTATTAGAATATTTTATTTCGTAAATTAATTAGAGAACGATACTAAAGAGATTAACGGAATTAATTATTAGAAAAATTATTAGAATTTACTAGTATTTTTATACCTTTAGAACTCGTTATCTTCTTTTTCTTTATTATTAGAATCTATGTCTAGTATTTAGGTAAATCTATTATTTAAATCGCGTTTATAACTTCGTATAAAATTAGATAACCTACTCGAAGCTAGTATATTTATTTTATATTCTTTATACTCTACCTTAGAAGCGGATTAATAGATTAATAATTATAAGTATTATTTAATATTAACTTTTTACTCCGAGGTCTTAAATATTTTCTTATTTTTTATAGGGTTTAATAAGGCCGCTTTATTATAAAAATACCCTAAACCGTCTTTAACTTTAGTATAATACTAGCTTAACTTTTCGATCGCTTAATATAATATAATCTTTATTTTAAATTTTTACGGTACTCGTTTTAGACGAAGTTATTTTATAATCTTTTCTAGATAATTAAAGAGTTTATTATAAATTATAAAAGCACGGTAATTAATAATAGTCTTTATTATACCAATAACGCTCGTTATTTTCGCGAACTCCTTTATAATATTAATTAAATAAATAATATATTTTTATTCTTTTATTCTTAATTTAAAGTAAGAAATCTCAACTTATATAAAATAACTTTTAATATTATAACGTAGTTTAAATACGCGGATTATGATATAATATACCGAATCTCATTATATTTTAATATCTTAAATAAGTTTTACTAATTTTAGTTTAATAATTTTATTAATTTTATTCGGTATACTTTTCTTTATAATATCGAGTCTCTTTTATTAAATATCTCGGAACTAGGTTCTACGCTAGTTACTCGTATTAATAAATACCGTATTTTTCTATATCTAATAAGGTTTAATTATTATAAAGATTATTAGAATTCTTATACTTTAATTAGTATTAACGGTAAACTCTTTTACGCGCTAGTTTAGAAATTGTAAAAATCTTATTATTTATCCTAACCTCTTTAAAATTATTCGTTTATAAACGAAAGGTAAATCGTACCTAATAATATTTTAACGGTAAATTAAATTAAATATATAAAGTATAATATATATTTAAATGATTATTTAATAAATATCCGTTTAACCTTTTTATTCCTTTATATAAATATAAGAATAGTACTATCGAATATTATCTATATATTATTAGTATTATCGCTTATAATAACGTAGATCCGATATTTAATTTTATATTTACGGACGACCTTGGTTAAAACGTCCGTTAATCTTTTACTAGTATATTTCCCTTTAATATACTTAAAATTAATAATATTTTTATAATATTTTTACTCGGCGTTAATAAAGTAGGTAATAATAATTATATATAAAGATATATCGTAGGGTAATTATTTATTTAAAATAAAGAATACTTTTAATCTATTATCGGGTAAAATATTAAGTAACTTCTCTTTAATCTTTTCGAATTATTATAAAAGTTATTTTTAATCGTTAAAGAACTCGGTAATATAGTAGTAAAATTTAAATAAAGGAATAAACATTGAATCAAGACGTTATTAAAAGAGTTATATAATATTCTTATTATAATAATTATTTATAGGAAAGTCTCTTTAAAGTTTAATTATTAAAGTATAAAATCGTTAATCGTAGTTTTAATACTTTTGATTTAGCGGCGCTACCTTCGAATTAGTTAACGAATTTTAATAATTATTATAATAATCTAGACTTTTACCTACGTAGAGATAATTTCTTTAAATATTAATTACGTTATATTATATATACTCGCCGAGTCTTTATAACTTTTCTTTTTTATATAGTCTCTCCTTAACCTAATATCTTAATTTATATAAGAATAAGTTAATATATCGTTATATTATAAATAAATTATCGATAATTTTATAAAGCCTACGATTACTCCTTCTTTAAAAAACGTCTATATTATAGACTTTTAGGATTATATCTTATTAAAATTAATTTTTTTACGTTATTTCTTATTATCGGGATATTTATATTATATAATTTACTTCTACTAGTTTAAGAATATATCCTTCTTAATATTAAAGAAAATATAATATTTATATTACTTTCTTTTTATTATAATATTAAGAGGTTATTTAGGGTAATAACTTATAGAGTTTTTAATATTAAAAGAAGATATATTATCGAAGACGTTATTTAAGCGATCTTTATCTAGTTAATTTAATACAAATTTTAAAGAAAGTAATAACGAGTTTAATTAATATTATATAATAAATAATTAATTATTAGAAAGATTATTAAAATTAAGATTTAATATTTATATATATATATATATTCATACTTTATTCTTTATCGATATCGAATCGATATATTCTTAAAAATAGGCGGTAGGATAATCGTAGGAGAATACTAATATTAAAATATATTAATAAATAAAGTTAATCTCGTAACGAATATAGAAAAAGTTTATACTCTAAAGTTTAGAGTATATTAAAGATTTATTTAATATAATATAACCTAATTAAGTTACGCCTTTAATAAAATTTATTTATAATTTAATTCTAGGGTTAAATTTAACTCGGACGATTATATATTTAAACGGCGAGCGGCGAGATTATTTATTAAAATACTTTAGACTTAATTTTAATTTAGACGATTATATATTTAAGCGGCGAGATTATTTACTAAAATATTATATTTATTATTATTAATATTTTCTACTCTTTCTCTATATTATTTAGTAATTTTATATATATTATTATTTTTTAGAAGGTTTATTATCGAAAAGAATAAAAATATCTTAAAGAATAAAGACTTAGAAGGCGCTTAAGAAGGTATTTAATTTTTAAGACCTATTTCTTAAAAATCTTAAATATCGTAAATTCAAGCGTAGTAGTAAATTATTCTCTAATTAATAATAAATCGAAGTCTTTAATTAATAAAAAATAGTAATTACTTTAAGGTAAATTAAGAAATATTAAAAATCGACCGAATTTTTACTTCCGAAGTTTACTTTTTATCGAGTAATTAAAGAGCTTTATATAAATATCGAGTTTTCTAAATATATTTAATCCGTTATAATAATTACTCTTTAGGAGGCGGTAGAAGTTTATTTAATATTAAAGTTTAGATATAAAGTTATAGTATATTATTTTATAAATTATTATTAATATTATCTAGTTTTTTAACTAGTAGCTTATTATTATAAATATATAATAATACTTCCGAAGGATTTTAGATTTCTAAGCGATTTTAGATATAAGAATATATTTTAATTTATTTATATTTAATAATAAATATATTTATAATAATTATTCTAATAATTATAAAGGGAGACTAGTTAATATCGAAGTATATAATTATATTAAGAAGTTAGAAATTAGGTATTAGGAAGTTTAATAACTCCTCGTCGAATATATATAAATATATTAACGACGGCGTAATACGTTTTTAATTAAGAAGTAACTTTATATTAAATCTTTCAAAAATTAAAATAAACGCCTCTTTAGTATTTTTAAAATCTTTATCCAGGATTTAATTATAATAGGATAAATTATACCTCTCCTATTATTAAATAAATCCCGGTAAAGAAACTTACTCGTCCTCCTCCTTTACCTAAAAATAGGAAGTTATATTTTATTATATAATAATCTCTTCCTTCGTAAAATACTAGTATACCTTTATTTATAAAATTAGTAAACTTTAATAATAATTAGCTAGCCTAATTATTAGAATAATTATTAAAAATCTATACTATATTTTAATTAAGGTAATTATATTAGGCGAAAATAATATACTTATATATACCTAGGTCGTAATATTTAAGATAATTAATTTTACGAAGTAAATTTTAAATAAATTTATACTATATAACCTACTTAAAGCGGAATTCGTTAATTCTAATAATATATATTATTATATTTACTCTTTTCTAGGCTTCCTAGATTAGAGTATATTAATTAATAATTAATAATGACCCTTCGGTCTCTTTATCTACGATTTATTAAAATATAATTTAGGTTAAATTTAGATTAAATTATTATTAATATAATCCTTTAATAATTAGAATCTAAATATTATTTTAGTATATCTTTAACTCGTTTAAATCCTTTTATATAATATTATTATTATTTTGAATTAATATATCTTAACCTCGTAAGGTTATATTAGTTTTCTCTACGAAATATATAATATTATTAATTTAAGTAGTTTTAATCGGAAAATAATTATTAGAATAATTATTAGACTAATAAATAACCTAGATTATATTTCTTTAAAAGGATTTTTTATTTCGTTTAAATTAAAATAATAATCTAATAGGCCTTTAATATTATTTAAAACTCTTTAATAATACGGAGTTTCTTTTATATTATTAATACCGTAGTTATATTATTTCTTTAATAATTTATATATTATTTTTCGAATAATAAGACTTAAGTAAAACGAGCCTTTATCTTTATTATTAATATATTAATCGAGTATTTCTTTAGTTATTTTTTAGATCTTTAAGATCCCTTCGGTCGTCCTTATAATTAATAAAGTATAATAATTAAACTATCGATATTATTATCGTTATTAATACTAAATTTATACTATTTAACGATAATTTCGGTATTATATAAAAAATTTATTAAGTTATATAATATCTACTCGGATTTAATCTTAGGGTCTTTTTTAATTAAGAAATAAAAATTATAAGTATTTTTCTAATAATTTATTACCGAATAAATTTACTACGCGGTTAATCTACGAAAGAATTAGTTCGTTTCGGTATAATAAGAATTCTAATTTCTTAATATATATAAAGTTAATATAGCTTAACGGCGAGAATAACGCGCTTTAATTATTAAGTAATAAGTATTAAAGAAAACTAACTATTATACTCTTATTTATAATTTTATTATAGATCTACTATATATTAGTTTATTAATATATACTAGTTTAGTAATTTATAATAAATTTATCTATAGTTTTATTTTTATTCTACTCGAGTTTAGTAGTTCCTCTATATAAATTAAAATATACGGGTTATCCGTTTAATACTAGCCTCGGTAGTTTTGTAATCTATTATATAACTTATTACTACTTTATAGTATACTCTATAATATACTTTATTATTACTCTATAACTTATTTTATAGTATATACTATACATCGGTAAGTCCGGAAAAATAGTTCTATAAAATCGTTATTTAATCGGTGCAAAATGCGCATTTTGCAGCCTTAGTAAATCTTGGCGCCAAGATTTTTAAATTAAAGTTAAGGTCTACGCGGGAGCGCTAAATTTAATTCTAAAAATAATTTTATAACCCTATAGGGTAACGCTAATAGAAATTTAATTAAAAATTCGGAATCTAGGCTAAAAATAGATTTAGTAAAATTTTTATATTCTTATATAGGGGCCCTAATCTAGATACTCTTAAAAGTTAAAATTAAAAAAAAAAGTTGTTAAATCGGTGTAATATCGCTACTTAATCGGTATATAATGTACTTAGAATACGAGACATGAGTAGATACGTATTTCTAGTATTTTATATAATTTCGGTATAAAATACGTAAAAATCGGGGTTTCCCAAGTTACCGATATATATAACCCTATTATTTACTTTATTATAACTCGGTTATACCTCTATTTATAACTTTATTATAAAGTTACTATATACCGGTCTTTGGTTTTATTATAGTTTATATTTCTTTTTATTTAACGTTAGTAGTTACTCTATTTAAATAAAGTATACGGGTTATTTATTTAACGCGTAAACTCAATAATTTTAAAAGAATTAATATTATTATAATATTTATTTTATTTTTAAATTATTAGTTTTATATCTTATTTTATTAATAATATATATATAATTTAATTACTTTAATATTTAGTAAATTAATTTAATCTCTACGGTATAAGATATTAATAATGATATTTAGATCTTTAATATATCTCCGATTTTTACTCTTTATAAATTAACTACCTACTCGGTTTTTATTATTCTTTTATCTATATTTCTTTACCTTCGTTATTTTAAATAAATAAATCTAGATAACTATATCCTATATAATAAGGTATTATATATAAGATATATTTATTACGTAAAGAATAGATATTTATATAATTTTATATATTATCTACGATTTTAAACCGAGTTATATTAATATATTTAGATTTCTCTTAAATTTTATATATTTATAAAGTCTTTTACTAATTATTTAGAATATTAAAACTCTAACGAGTATCTTCGTTAATATATTATTAAGTATATAAAAGATATTATAATTTTCTTTTAAAAGATTATCCCCAAAGGGGGCGATATTAAAAGAGAAAAGAATATATTATAATTAATATTTTAATTTATTATAAATATCGAGGGAATAAATAATACCTTTTATACTCTAGTAAATTAATATAATTTATATATAATTTATATATTAATAACTTTCTAGAGAGGGATTATTACTCGGGATATAAATATATTTTAAAATAAAATTATATAATATTAACTAAATAATTTATTTAAATTAACGGATAAAGATAAAATTAATAATAAAATCGATTATAAAGCTAAATATAAAGTATATATATAATATATATAAGATATCTTTAAATATTATTTTCCTCTCGGCTTTAATCCTATTACTAATTAATTTAATATATTTATTTTTAATTTTCTTAATATTATTAATCCTACTCTTCTTTTTAGCGGTATATAATAAATTATAATATCTAGATATAAAGTTTTTTTAATTAAGAATATTATTATTTATTTCGATCCTTTTAAGCCTCGCCTTTAATACGGCGGTATAAAGAATATAAATTATTATATATTAGAAAAAATAATATCTTCTTATATTACTTCTAAAGAAGAAATTAAAAATAAAATTAATAATCTTATTTTTAATTTTATTTTTACTCTTTATTTTTTAACTAGATTTTTTAGTCGTAGTCTTATTTATAAATAATTAATATTTTAATAATAAGAAAGTTAGCCGCTCTAGATATAAATTTACCCGTAAACGCGTTATAAATACGCTTCGGATTAGTATAGGGATCTCTAAAGAGAATACTAGCGTAGGGTAGGGTAGGGTAGGGCGTAGAGTAAAGATCGCGGTTCGATCCCTACTCTAAGCTAGGGTAGAGTAGGGTAGGGATCCTTTAGGGATCCCTACTACGCCAAGGCGGATTTCTAATAATTATTCTAATAACGCTGCTACCTCTATAGATATATATACTCATAGCTACTACTACCCCTATAGATATACGTATTTATAAAATAAACGCTCGGACCTAATAATTATTCAAGTTAATATTAAATTTAAGACTATTATTAGCCTAAAGTTAGATATAACCGAAGGTTTTATTAAAGACGTAATTTAATTCGTTTATATTAAAATTAAAGGGACGCTTAAATAATAGTTTAATTTTAAATTTAAAATTAACTCTTTTTAAATATTTATTAATACGTTTTAATATTAGCGTTTTCCCTTAAATTTAATATTTTATTCTAAAGAATATTTCGATTCAAAATCGGTTGAAAGGTAAAGAGTAAAGAATAATAGTAAATATTAATTATAATAATCATTATAATAATCGTCTCTCTATAGTATAATCTATAATATATCTTATTATTAATCTATAATGGGGG
>JAABUS010005328.1_pt1 | contig 17076 bp, 32 predicted proteins | sample 5560161 | NCBI WGS metagenome assembly JAABUS01 (sample SAMN10711885, study PRJNA513376) | rock metagenome | isolation source: Antarctica rocks | place: Antarctica: Victoria Land, Trio Nunatak nord | collected 2016-01-04
GGTCGGGGTGCTGGCAGATGGTGCAGGTGCGGACCATTCCCATTCCCCCCATAGCGGCACATAGCGGCACGTCACACGGTCGGGTGTTGTTGTCATGCGGTCACTGTTGTGTACCGATCGTTCGCATCCCGGCCTTGGCGGCGCGCGGCGAAGCTCCACGCCATACTGTCGGCGCCCCACCGTGTTCCGCTCACCAGCTATACCGGGCGATGCTCGGCAACTCCTCGCCGCGTCGCTCCGCCCGCTTGTCCGTCGTCGCCCGCCGCGCCAGGCACCGGGGTCGCCCGCAGTAGCTGCGACCGGTCTCGGGCAACGGCCCGTCACACCAGGCGCAGCGTGGCGGATCCTGCGGGATGGGCGCGTCGTCGCCGGTCCCGGCGCGGTCGGCGATGGTGCGGAGGTCGTAGGGTGGCCGCATCGTGCGCGTCGCCATCCCCTCACCGCTCCGTGTACACCCGTGGCGCACCACAGCCGGGGCACCAGACCGTCACTACTCGCCGCGACCCCGCGATCGGCTCGTGGTCGGCGGGCGCGAGGTAGACCGGGGAGGAGCGGCGATAGGCGAGGATCAGCGGCATGCCGCACGCGCGGCAGCGGTGGACCAGCTGCGGCTTCCCGCGCGCGGCGATCGTCGCCTGGCGGAGCGGTGGCAGCGTCGCCAGCAGGGCCGCGAGCGCGACCGGGGGCGCGCCGGGCGGCGAGTGAGCGTCGGCATGTGCGGCGACCACGCGGAGCTCCTCACGCATACGAAGAAAAGCCCGCGCACCCGGACGACGGGTGTGCGGGCCTGACGCTCCGCGATCTCGATTGTTGGGTGCGCCTGGCGCGCAATTGATGTTGTCAGTATACACCAAGGGTGCGACGTGACGAGCGGGCGGGCGCTATTGCCGGCTTCGCCGTCGCCGTGGCCCGGTGGGGCCGGGCGGGGGGGCTACTTCCGTTGACTCCGTGGCACGTATGGTCGCTTGTCCTGTCGCCCCCATTCGTAGCCATCCTCATAGGCGCGTTCCCACTCGCGCTCGCGCTCTCTGGCGATCTCGGTAATCCATCGCCGTAATGTCTGTGGCGTGATCTCGATATAGCGCGGGTCATTCGGCCTGTACTCGCTATCGAGCGCCGCCTGCATCTGCTGAGCTACCGTCTTTGTCATCTGCCCTCGCCCTCTCTCACTTCCCCGCCCCGGCGACCGCCGCCGTGGCCAGCACCCGCGCGATCGTCGCCGCCGTGAAGCCGACGCGCAACGGGTAGATCGCCCCCGTGCAGCGATCCACCAGCGCCGCCGCCACGTAGTGGCCGCTGTCGCGCCCGGCGATGTACCGGTAAATCCATTGTCGTTCGATGAGCAGCCAGCCCGGCGCGAGCGCGATCATGTGGTCCCGAACACCGCCTGTGCCTCAGCATACGCCCGGTTCAGCCGCACCATCGCCGTGTCGTCCCCGCCGGTGCGATCGGAGTGCAACTGCTTCGCCAGCGCCCGATAGCTGGCCGTCACCACCGCGAGCCCGGCGGTCGGCGCGACGTGCAGCACCTCGTGCCAGGCATCCCCCGTGGTGCCATCACCGAGCGCCAAGCGATGACCGCCGAATAGGCGCTCGAACTCTTCCTGTGGCGCACGACCATCGCCCGCCCCGTTGACCGCGTACTCATCGTAGACCGTGTAAATCAGGCTCACCGCACGCTGCGCCGCACGGAGGTTGTCGAGCGGGTACGCGTAATTGACGCACGCGAAGCGATACTCCCGACCGTCGCGCAGGAAGCCGATCGCCGCACCGATCGGCATGAGCGCCGGTTGTTGTGTCTCGATAGCCCAGCCGATCCGCGCGATCTGGCGAGTCGCCTGCTGCGAGAGCACACCACCCAGCGCGATCGTGACGCCGCTCGGTTCCATCCGGCGGAACGTGGCGCGCAAATCGCGCATGATGATGTCAAACCCGGCCTCGAACCGTCGTTTCGTCGCCATCGTTCCCCTCACTCCCCGGCCAGGGCCAGCGCCCCGCCCACCACGCCGCGCTTCCAACATCATCCGATCCGCTTGGTCAACGTCGCCACGATGTACCCCCAGTCGCGGGGTCGCAGGATCCGCCACTCCTGCCCCGCACGAATCAACCGCGCCCCGAATGCCATCTGCACCTCGCCCACCTTGCCGCGCTCCGTCTTCAACTCCCACCACAACAGCCGCTCGCGACAGAGGATCAGATCCGGCAAACCCTCATCGTTGCCCCGACTATCGCGGTCGTGCCAGACAATCCAGTGCTGCTGTCGGGCCAGCGCCACGATCAGCGACTGGAACGCCGCCTCATCGATGTCCGCACGGGGCGGCGCGGGCGGGGCCAGCACCAGCGGCGGGTCGATCGCGGCCAGCGCGTCGAGTCGGGCGCGGAGCCGGTCGGAGCCGCGCTTGCCGGTCGCCCGACTCCCGCTCGGCCTGCGCTGTGCCGCCTGCCACGCTAGGTACTCGGCGGCGGTCATCTCGGTCGGCAGGTCGGCACTCATGGCAGGGTGAGGGTGAGCGGCGCGCTCGTGGCGGTCATTCCGCCACCTCGGCACCGGTGGCCTGCTTCAGGAACCACGCCGCCAGTTCGCCACCGTGCGGATAGCCTTGCATTTCCATCGCGAGATCGTCGCGCAGGAGTAACTCCGCGCCGAACTGCATCAACTGGCGATGGTTGAGGCGATCGAGGGAGCGATAGATCTTCAGCCGCCCCTCGTGCTGATCCTTGGCGAACCCCTTTGCGTCGAGCGCCTTGAACCCCAGGCGCTTGATCGTCTCGGCCAGGCGCGGCTTCTCCGTCGCCTGCACGACCTTGCCGACGAGGAGGATCAGCACCGACTTCGGCATGAGGAAGCTTTCGCTATCGATCATGGCCGCCGTCGCGGCGAGCTGCGCGTCGTGGCGCTCCTGCTTCACCTGATGCTTGCGCTCGCGCTCCTGCTTCTCCAGGCCGCGATAGCGCTCCGGATCGGTGCAGATCGGCACCAGGTTGCGTTTCTCGTCGAGGGCCTGCGCGCGGCAGGCGCAATCATCGCCGCATCCCGGCGGGAGCGTGTTGCGCTGCACGTCCCAGTAGAGCTGGATGACGTGCGTGCCCGACTGGCGCAGCGTCTCGTAGGTCGGCACCTCGCCGGCGTCCTGGCCCTGCCTGGCGAGCGTCTCGCGCGCGGCGACCGCCTTCTGCTCGGCACCGCGGCGCTGGAATTCATCGTAGTGCTCGGGGCGGAGGCAGAGCGGCCGCGCGCCGATCTCCCGGAAGGCCCCGAAGGGACACGTCTCGCATCCGAACGCCTTGTAAGCGAACGTCGTATCCCAGTTATTGAGCGGGCGCACGAGGCCTTTGTTCTGGAGTGTCCAGCTGCCGAGGTCGTATTGCTCGACCTGCTTCGCGGTCAGGTTGTCGCTGGCGATCTTCCCGGACACGTACTCGAGGATCGCCGGGAAATCCTTGAAGCGGCAGAGCGCCACCCCGTGCGACACGCTCAGCTCGCCCGTACGGATCCGCTCCTGTACCTCCTCGGGCAGGTCGAGCAGGCGCATGGCGTTGGCGATCGCCGGTTGCGAGCGGTTGACCGCCGCGGCGATGTCCGCCTGCTTCAGGCCGATGACCCGGTTGAGCTGGCGGTAGCCCTCGGCCTCCTCGATCGGGTCGAGGTCCACGCGCTGGAGGTTCTCCAGGAGCGCCAGCTCGAGCGCGGCGTGCTCGTCCACGTCGCGCCGCACCCGCACCGGCATGGCGTCGAGCCCCGCCAGCTGCGTCGCGCGCCACCGGCGCTCGCCCATGATCAGGTAGAAGAACTCGCCCGGCCCGGCGAGGGTCGCCAGGAGCGGGTCGCCCGCCGGGATCGGGCGCACCACCGGGGGCTGCTGGAGGCCGTGCGTCGCGATGCTGTCGGCCAATTCCTGGAGCTTCGCCTGGTCGAAATGCTTGCGCGGGTTGCCCGACCAAGGCACCACCTGATCGGGGTGGACCAGCAGCACCTCCAGGTCGGTATTCGTCGCGGAATACGTCGTCGTGCTCGTCATCAGCTCCGTCTCCTTCGTCAACGTCTATGGTCACTCATCATGCTTCAGTAGGCCACGCAACCATTCGAGGGGGATCGGCGAGACGAAGCGCACCAGGTAGGGGTGTCGAGGCAAGGCGGGATCGGCTTCCTCCTCCCTTATCCCACTCACTCCCTGCTCGCCATGCGCGACGGCGACCGTCCGCAGGTGCTCGGGTGCGCGCGGCGCTTCGGGCGCATATTGGTGCGAGCGATACGCCACGCCGAATGATTCCACCATCTGCGCGCGGAACGAGTCGGGTAACGATGCCTCCGTGAGGGGTGATTCCAGGGCGACCCACATCACCTCGGCGTGCTCCTCACCGTTGCAGTAGACATTGCAGCGGGGGTGGAATCCGACCAGATTGGCCAGCGCCTCAACGTCGATGACCGTCACTTTCATGGGGCTGCCTTCTCTCGTTTCGCGGCAGCGATCGCCGCCAGCCGCCGCGCTGTATCCCGTGTCCGCGCCGCCGGATCGGGGCTGTCCCGAAGGCCGAGCGCACGGAAGAACGCCTCTTCGGTCGGGCAGGGGAGGGTCCGCCCGGTCGCGTTCTCGATGAGGTGCCCCTCGTCGTGCCGCAGATGGTTCGGCAGCAGCCCGCCCGCGCTGCGGTGCGTGACGAGCTGACGGCTGAACTCCCAGTCGCCGGTGCGGATCGCCACCAGGTTGCCCCAGTTCGACCCGCTCGGCGCGGCGATGAAGAGATCGATCGGCACGCCGCCGGCGCGTGGATACCAGAGCGTCTTCATCCTCGGGCCATCCTTGCGTTCCTGCGGGTTCGGGCGCGGCTTCAGATCACGCTGCGCGATCAGCTGCGCGATCAGTGTCTCCAGCTGCGACCCGGCGCTCAGCGGCTCGCCGAAGGTCGGCTGCGGCGGCTTCGGCCTGGCGAGGATCTCGATGTCCTTCACCTCGGGCTTGCGTCGGCGGACAGAGCCAACAACGGTGATCTCCTGGCAGGCGGGGGCGAGCAGGGCGCAGACCTCGCGTGCCAGGGCCTCGGCGGTGACCAAGGGAATCATGGTGTCACCGCCAGCAGGCGATCGCCGATCACCTCGGCGTGGCAGCGTTCCGGCGCGCACCAACAGACCAACGTGAGCGTGCCGTACTTCGCAAGGGCTTTTTGTAGACCGGCGAACTTCCGCGCGGCTGCCGTAGCCGGGTCGGCCAGCTGCGTGTCGAGCCACGTCGCGTACTTGGCGATGCACTCGTCGCGATCGCCGTCGCGCCCGATCTTGAAGGGATTGCCGAGCGCCGAGGGGCGTGCAACGAAGATGCTCCGTTTGCCATCGGGCCGCTCGCACGTCCTGATGTTCGCGACGATCACCGCATTCATGGGCGCACCGCCGAGCCCACCAGCGCCCAGTCCTCAGCGGTGATCGTCAGGTGCAATACCGAGGCGAGCACGTCGAGTTCCTCCGGCGTGGGCAGGACGCGCCCGTGCTGCATCTGGCTCAGCGGTCCCGGCCCGATCGCCGTGGCGGTGCTCAGCTGGAGCAGCCCCCACCCCTTCGCCATCCGGGCGGCGCGGAGCTTATCGCCGAGCGCGCGCCAGGCGGGATTGACCGGCGACGGCGGGGTGTAGAGGATCGGGCACGGCTCCCCGATCGCCATCTGGCCCGCCGCCCGCTCCCGCTTCCGCCGCTCAATTGGAGACGCCGCCGTCTCCTCCTCGCGCCGCCGCGCCAGCTCGTCGGGCTCGAACGGGTCGCGGAAGTCGAGGAACTGGGCGATCCGTTCCGAGAACGCGCCACAGTGCTTGCACTCGTACTGCTGGCAGATGTGCATGGCGCGTTTCAGCGTGTAGGAGCTGTCGCCGATGTGGACCCAGTCGTGCCGATGCTCACTCATCGCTCCCCCCCGCCCCTTCCGCCGGCGCAACCCGATGGTCGCGCACCGGCCCGCGCAGCTTGCCGCCGTTCTTGCAGGCGGTACACAGGTCGGGTTCTGCCCAGCCGCAGAAGATAGGCGCGTCCAGCCATACCGCTTCCAGACAGGCATCGTCCTCGGTGCAGCCGCACGCGCGGCAGATCGGCTTACTCGTTATCGTCATCGCCCGCGCCCTCCTCGTCCGTCTCTTCCTCGAAAAGTGGCAGCTGCTCGCTGACCGCCGCCTGCATCGCTCGCGCCGCCGCCTGGAGGCCGATCGACCACGCGCCGTAGCGCCGCGCGATGAAGTTGCCGACCAGGCTGCTCTGCGGGGCGAGGAGCGACACCTTGCCATCCTTCACCCGGACGCACTCGAGCGCGGTGTGGATCGCGGCCTGCGCCTGCCACATCGTCAGGCTGGCCCACCCCGCGAGCTGCGCATTCAGCAGCACGAAGACGTCGGGCGTCGTCGGCACCAGCCGCCCCTCATTGGCGAACCAGACGAGCAGGTCGTCGGCTTTCTTGAGCTTGAGCATGACGACGTCGCCGTGCGCGTCCGGGAGCGCGCTCGTCCAGGCATAGACGACCGCGATCTTCTCCAGCGGGCCGTAGCGCACCGGAAAGCGCTCGATCAGGCCATCGGCGATCGCCGCGAGCTGGTTGTCGCGGGCGAAGGGGAGGTAGCGCGAATCGCCACCGTTGGTATCCACGGAGCGGAAGTGCGGCCGTTCGATCACGTCATCGGGATCGCCGAGGACGCAGTCGCGCTCGGGGGGCTGGAACGGGATCGTTGGCTCTGCGGTCGCGGTCATCGTCATCTCCTCAACGGGGCGATCCTGGCCCCGAAACTTCTTTCTCTTTTTTCGCCGCAAACGAAAGAAGTGCTACATTCGTCGCTCCCTTAAACAGACAATGCGCGTGTGTGTTAAAAGGAGCGCCCGACCTCTATCTCTATAGAGGGATACATCGTCACTTGTTCGAGCTACGCGCATGCTCATCCGGGTGTGGGGGTGCGCGTGGCTTGTTGGCGGCGAAATAAGAGAAACAAGTCATGCGCGGTCGTCCCCTTCCTCATCGGGGCGGCGGAGCGACCAGACGGTGCGCGACCGGCCCTTCGTCGGGATGGTGTCCATGCTGATCAGGCCGTTGTCGCCCATGAGTTCGAGTGTCTCGCCGAGGTTCTCCACCTTGCGGTTGAGGTTGTTGCTGATCTCGGTCGTGCTGCGCGGCTGCTCCGCGAGCAGGGCGAGGATGCGGTCCTGCACCGGGTCGCCCGTCCCGGTGCCGAAGAAGCACGCCACGGTATCCTCGGAGTAGCGCCAGACCGCCTGGGCGGCGCGCAGGTGCGGCAGCTCGATCGCATCGGCCAGGTCGAGCGCGGCGTAGAGCAGCGCCAGGCGGCGCACCTGGGCCGGGGCGCGCCCGCAGAGGTCGTTGACGATCCCCTTGCGCTCGCGCGAGAGCTGGCTATAGGAGCGGTCCCAGAGCGCCTGGGCGCGTTCGTCGAAGTCGAGGATCCACTCCTCGCGTTCCATCGCCTCTTCGATGATCGCGGCGATCTGCCCGCCGAAGTAGTTGATCTGGCCGGGCTCGAGGCGTGGTGCGCGCGCGAGCTCGCGCGCGCGGCGTACGGCGAAGTAGAGGAAGCGGTTCGCCATCCCGTTGCTCTTATCCGTCTCGGCCAGGTAGGTACGCAAGTCGGGCGGCGTGATGTGGGCGGCGATGGAGATGTGGTGGCCGCTGGCGGTGACGCGCTCCTTCGTCATCACCCCCATCGCCTTACCGTCCCAGCAGGCGCGCAGCACCTCGCCGAGGATGTTGCCGTCGCGCTGCATCCCGCGCAGCACACGCGCGAACTCCTCTTCCACCACCATCAGCCGCTTGTCATCGACGCCGGGATCGAGGACCACATCCTGATAACCCTCGATTGGCGCGTCTTTCCCCTTCCCCCGGCGCACCGGCTCGCGTCCCATGACCTTGTCGCGCACGGCCTTGATCAGCCCCTCGCCGGAGGCCAACCCGACGCCGCGCAAGTTATCCCGCCAATGGGGCGAGGCCGCGCCGAGGACCGCGTCGGCGACGTCCTGCCCGGTCCCTTTCCGGGCGGACGTTGGCCCGATGACCAGCGCGAAGAGGCGCGGGTGGTGCGACGTGGCCCCGATCCACGTCGTCGGGTTGCGGCCGAGCATACTGCCGAGCCCCACAAGCGTCGGCGCGAGGATGCTGACGGCGTCGGCCTCCACCTGGGGCTCGAACGTCTTGACGATCTCGCCGATGACACCGTGATACGCCGCCGCCCCGAGCGGGCGCGGGTACGGCGTCATCCAGTCGGTCGGCTGCCACGCCACCGTCATACCTGCTCGTCAAGCGCGTTGTAGTCGGGGACGAATGGGCGCGCGGGCGGCGCGACCGGTCGCATACCCTCCGGCAGCGCCAGCCCCGCGTGCGTCGCCAGGATGAGGCATGCCCCGCGGAACCCGACGCCATACAGCCGCTCGATCGCGTGGATCACGTCCCCATCGGCCTCGCACGCGAAGCAGTGGAAGCGCTCCCGGTCCTGGTCGGCGAGGTAGACCCGGAAGCGCGTCGAGTCCTCGTCGCCGCCGCAGAACGGGCACGGCCCGCTGCGCTGCTGCGCCGTGCTCGGCCGCCCGAGGTGCAGCCCTGCCTCGTGCTCGAAGAGGCCGTCCAGATGGACACGCCGTTTCAGGTCGGCGAGCCAGTCCTTCGGGAACTGCGGCGTCTCGGCGGTCGCGGTGCGGAGGCCACGGAAGCGCGCGCGCCGCGCGATCTCCGCGTCGGCGTCCGCGATCAGCCCGCGCAGGAACGCGCCGGTGGAGGCGCGCAGCACGGCCACGCCGACCGCGCACGTCGCCCCGCTCGTGAGGAGGTAGGCGCGCATCGGCGCGGCGTAGGTCGCCAGCTCCTCGGGCGTCATCGCCGGGCGGTCCTCGGTGATCTCGTCGGCCAGGTGCGCCAGGCGCACGGCGTAGTGGTCGCGCCAGTGGATGAGCTCGTCTTGCCGCATCGTCCCGAACGTGTCGAGCGGGGAGTGCTGTTGGAGCGCCATCAATCCTCCCCTTCCCAGACTTCGCGGAAGTGCGGGCGCGCGAACAGGACCGGCTTCGGGGCCGGACGCCCGACGACGCGAGGGGGCGTCCCCGACCGGCTCGTGTCCAGCGCCAGCGCCTCGGCAAACGTCGCCAGCCCTTCTTCTCGCCGCAACACCGCGATCCGGCTCTTGCACGGTGTGCAACAACCGAGGCTGCTTCGCGGCGCGCGGGGCGTACCGCAGGCGACACATGGTTTCGCCATCACGCCGCCTCGCTTTTGTACGCCGCCTTGCGCCGCCGTCCCCCGATGTCACGGACCTCGCAGAGGAGCCGTTTCGCCTCGGGGTCGTGGCGCTGCTGCAAAGCCTCGCGTTCGGCCAGGATGCGCGCCCGTCGGTCTTTCCGCTCCTGGGGTAAACCCCTGCGCCCGCAGATGCCGCGCCACCTGGTCGCGACAACGGATCGCGGCAGATCGAAGAGCCAGTCCTCACGGATGTAATAGGTGATCGCCGCGCGGTCGCGTTTCAGCACCCCTTGCAGATCGCCGAAACGGAGCATGTCCCGCACGTTCTGCGGCGAACAACCGAGCCGCGCGGCGACTTGCGGCACTTTCAGCCAGCGCGGCCCACGTCGCGGCGCGGCGGCGATCGCCTGCCATTGCTTCCCGCGCAGCTTGCTCGCGTCGTATTGTTCGGGGTGCTCGCGGAGGAAGTCGCCCAGGTCGGCGGGGTGGATATCCACACGGCGTGCGCCGTAGGGGATCGCGCGGTGCCGCCGCTTCCTGCCGTTCCCCTCGTCCTCAGACTGCTCGTGGCCCTCGAAGCGTTCCGTTCCCGTCAGGTAGCCCGCCGCGATCAACCGATTGACCGCCTTATGGTTCGTGGCGAGGATGCGCGCGACCGAGGTGAGCGGGAGCGACTGCCCGTCGCCGCGTAGCGGCATGAACTCCACGCGCCAGCGGGTGCGCTCCCCGTGGACCCACGTATCGCGATAGGCAAAAGTCGAGACGGAGCCGGGTGCGACGCTCACCCCCAACCGTTTCAGCCAGGCGGACGCCTGCTCCGCCGTCGCCGACGTGTCGCCACGGATCGGCAGATCGGCGGGGGGTGCCTCATCCCAAACCACGCAGCGTTCTCGCAGCGCCCCGGCGATCGCCAGGAGCGACGCCCGACGCATCCCGCCGCTCAGTTTCGAGGCGTGGAAGGGCAGACGCCGGTCGCGCCCTTTCCCTCGTTCGTGATCTGGCAGGGCCGGGGCGCGCAGCACGAGTGCGTCGGCGATCTGCTCGCGCGGATAGCAGCTACCGCGCCGCCAGCCGTCCCCCCACCGATCACCATCAGGGCAGGAAAGCCGCACCCCTTCGTGTTTCCCAAAGCGGCGACAGAGGCGCGCGAAACGGCGCGCACCTTGCCCGTAGATCCTACACATCGCCTATCGTCCCCCTCTCCGCATGAGCCGCCGAAGCGCGCGCCGCCTGCGCCGCACCTGGACGCGGTGGCAGCCCAGCCACGCGCTGATGTGCTCGATCGTCGTCGGGTGGACCCGCCGCGTCAGCGTCGGCGCGATCCGCGCGTCCTCGTCCGGGGTCCAGGTGTGGCCGCTCATCGGCCACCGTCCTGGCGCTTCACACGCCGCTCGAAGGTGAAGAGGATGCGGACCGCGTAGAGCCGATTCGTCTTGATCAGCTTGTAGGCCAGGTCGATGAAGCCACTCAGCCAGTTCCAGCAGTCCGCGCCGGGATCGGCCACATCGGTCGAAAGGTAGATGAACTTCCCCTCGCGGATCGGCGTCTCTAGGGTCGGTAGTGCGGCCAGCGCCGCGCGTTGGTCCTCGTTCAGACCTTCCATCGCCAGCACCCTACCCCGCGATCGAGGCGGGCTGCCCCGCGTCGAACGGCCCGGCCACCTCGTTCCTTCGCCGCTGCAAGGCCTCGATCAGCGTCGCCGCGTCGCGCCGGTTGAGCTGTGCGACAGGGCACTGGTACAGTTCCTCGCACCACCGGACGAGTTCCTGATCGTCGAGCCCCGCCTCGCGCGCGATCGCGTAGATAAACTTCACCTGGCGCTCGGTGGCGACCTGACCGCCGGGCTCGCCGCTTACCGGCGCTTGGGATCCCGCCGCGTGATCCCCGAAGGGATTAGCCGAAGCGGCCAGGGCGGCGGCGGTCGGCGGCTGGGGCGCGACGGTCACCTCCGCTTCGATGATCTGCTGCGTCACCGCGTTCGGGGCCATGCGCGCGGCCCGCTCTTGCTCGCGGTGCTCCTTGATCGCCGCGTAGTGGGCGCGGATATCCTCGCGCTGTTCCTGGTCGAGGTCGGGATCCCAGTCGGTGATCTGCTGGCGTAACTCGGTCAGCGAGTAGCCCGCCTCGGCGCACGCCAGGAAGGCGTCCACCCCCTCCCTGAAAGTCGTTGCGTCAAGCGGACTGGCCGGGAGCGGGGGTGGCGCGGCCTTCTCGCGCGGGGCGGCCAGCTGCGCGGGTGCGTCCTCGGCGGGGGCGACGTATTCCCCGACGCGATACTCGCCTTCCAGCGCGTCGATCTCCTCCTTGACCGGCAGCCCCACGTCGAACGCGCGACGCAGCGCCATCGTCTCCGCGCGCGTGACGGCCATCTCCGGGCCGTATTGCCGCCGATCGCCGCCCTTCGGGTAGCGTCCGCCGTAGATAAAGGGGCGGCTCATGTCCTTGCGGTAGACCGCCACCTTGGCGAACCAATGCGTCTCCGTCTCCGTCTGTTCCAGCACCTCGATCCCATCGAAGACGCCGGAGCGGTGCGCCAGGTTGAGGAGGCCCTTATGGGAGACGTAGACCGCGCCTTTGATCAGGAAGACATGGTTGAGGACCGGGTTGAAGCCGAGTTCCTTGCACGCGATCATCGTGGCGATGACCTCGTGGTGATCCTCGCTCTTGCTGACCATCCGCGCGAAGACACGCTGGATCTGGCCCCAGTCGACCGGTGCTCTCGCCAGCGCCTGCGGCCCCGTGTAGGTGGTGAGGCCCTGCTCTGCCGTGCCGCCCATCAGTGCCCCTGCCTTTCGAGCGCGTGCGCCGCCGCGACGCCGATGAGCGCCGCGTCGCCGAGTGTGAGGAGCGGCCCGAGGATGTGGACGCCGGCCACCGCGGCGGGAATGGGCCGCGCGACCTGGAAGATCTCGCAGGCCAACAGCGCCACCAGCAGCGTGCTGATCTCGTGGTAGACCGGCTGCGCCGCCATCGCGGCCGCGTCGTCCGGGTTCCAGCGCGCGATCCGGCGGGCCTGCTGCGGCGACAGCCAGATGTTCGCGGAGCGGTCGGCGAACTCCAGCGCCAGGACATACCGCGCGGCGTTGCTATCGAAGACCACACCCGCCTGGATCCCGCAGGCGAGGCGCGTCCCCTCGACCTCGACGATGCTGCGCTCCGCCATCAGAGCACCCCGCGCGTGACAGCGATCATCACCAGCCCGAACAACAGCCAGCCGACGCACGCGGCCAGCAGCAGCCAGCCGCCGAGGGTCTGCCAGTAGGCGATCTCCCGGTCCTGCTGTGTCACCCGCGCCAGCACCGTTTGATGCTGCACCGCAACTGCCTTGCGGTCGAACTCCGCGTCGTGCCGCGCGGTCGTCTCCTCGAACAGCCGTTCGGTCAGCCAGTCGTTCTGTGCCTCGCGTTGCTCCGCGCGGACGATGCTCAGGCGCATCACCCCGACCGCCGCCGGCCCGCCCTGCCAATCCGTGGCCTCGTGGCCCATGATCTCGTCGCGACCTCGTGCCATCGTTGTTCCCTTTCGTCTCACCCTCAGCCGATCGGCGTGAGGCACATCACGATCGTCCGCCCGGCCTCGAAGGCCATCCAGAGGAGCAGCAGGAACGCACACAGGCAGGCGAATCGCGCTCCCATCGTCACCGGCTCCTCAGGCGTGTGCGGCGCGCCATGCTCGGGGTTGGGGTACCGCTCCGACCAGCTCATCCGCTCCTCCAGGGCATGTGACGCCCGGTCGGCCTGCCGACCGGGCAGGCGTCGTCTACTCCTCGATGCCCCGCTCAATCAGCCGGTCGATCAGCGCGGCGTGCTCGTCCTGGAGATCGCGGACGATCACCGTCAATTCCCCCAGCGCGCCGCGCAACGCTGCCATCGCCTTGAGCGCATCGCGCGTCGGCAGGTCGTCCGCGAGCGCCTGCGCGGCCAGCAGCGCGCGATCGCAGACCGCGAGTTGGGCGGCCACGCTGACCGGCGCGTCGAGCAGCGCCGCGATGTTGTCGGTGTAGAGTTGCACCCCGCCCGTGTCCGTCGCGTCCGTCGTCACCGTCGTCCTCCCCCTGTGTCTTAGTACTGCCCCTCGTAGCGTGCCCTGAGCGCATCGGCGGCGAGAAGGAACAGGCGCAGGCTCGTTTCCGCGAGCACGACCCGGCCATCCGGGAGGTCGAGCCGCAGCATCACGCTCACGCGCCCGCTGGCCATGCCGCCTTCGAGGGCCGTAATCCCGATCGGTGGCGCGTCGTTCCCCAGATGGATCACCGTCTCGGAGCGCCCGGCCAGGTCGGGATAGGCGTTATCGCCGTCCAATTTCAGGTCAAGCCCGATCATCGTCGTCCTCCGTAGTCGATCAGGGGCGGCGCATGGCACGCCGCCCCGGTGTCCTCTCTTAGCTGGCCTCGTCAAACAGATCACTGACGGCGGCGCGGCCCCGCGCGATCGTCGCCGCGCCGTGGCGGCGGGCCAGACGTGCGGCGTACTCATCCGCGACCAGGTCGGCGCGCGGGTTGTTGGCCAGCCCCGCGGTCCCGTAGACCGTGCGGTGTTTCGTCGCCAGCGCCGCCACGTCCTCGTCATCGAGCGCGGCGAGCTGCGCGAACGTGGCCGCCGCGACGATCGCCGCCGCCCGATCGCTGTGAGGGCATGATTCGCGACCGCGTTTCGAGAAATACCAGGCCTCGCACGAGCACCCGATCACCTCGCCCGACTTGTCGAGGTGCAGGCGGTGCGGTGCGTGACTGGGGCGGCTGGAGGGGCAGGCATACTCCTGCCGCCAGCGCGCGCGGATGCGGATCTCGTGGACGAAGGTCGCGGTCGTCGGATCGAAGGTGTTCGCCGTCATGCCGCCTGCTCTGGTGTGCTCGGACGCCGCGAGGTAGCGGGCCTGCGCGGTGTGGTGCCGGAGGTCGTGCGGGGTGATCAGTCCGGGATGGGTCGTGGTTAACATGGTGTATACTCCGCGTGGTGAATGGCAGACGACAGGCTGTCAACTCGCTTTTCGGTCGGTGCGCCGTCGTCCCTGCTCGTGGCAGGGGCGGCGGCGTTCCCGTGTCCGGCGGTCGGACTGGCCGGGCAGCGGGCGTAGCCGCCGGGCGGGCAGTGTGCCGTAGGCCCGCGCCAGCTCCCCGCTCCGCACGGCCTCGCTGCGGAGCCGCGCCGCGACCACGTCCAGGGCGTCGGCCTCCCGCTGCAACCGGGCGCTCTTGCCCTCCAGCGCCACCATCAGGCGCTCGGCGGGCTTGTCGTACTCGGTCGGTCGGTTCGTCATCACACTCCTCGCGAAATAATCCAAACGGGCGCATCGGGTGTAGCCTGAGCGTCGTGTCGCGCGTGCGGCGGGTCGCGCGCGGGCACCGTGCGGCGACCGGTGGCGGATGCGCCGACGCTCGCGCCCACGGTGCATGGACGTGCCGCTCCCCCGATAGCCAGTCGGAGTGGGGCGCGAGCGTCGGGTGATCCCGAGGGGGTGGGTGGCCGCCCGTCGCCCGAGAGATCCCATTGGGCCGACACGGGGCGACCCAGGCGGGCGGCGAAGAGGCGGGCGAGGGGGAGGCGCAGCGCGACCGGGTCGCGCCCGCCCGCCGCCAGCGTGCCCGACTCGAGGCGGCGGTAGGAGCTGGCCGACATGCCGCACGCGGCGGCGCACTCGGCCACGGTGACCCGCGCCTCCTTGCGGTAGCGCGTCAGCGGGGAGGTGCTCACGCGGTCACCGCCTCGGGCTCGCGCTCGGGGACGGCGATTGCGGTAGCAAACGCTTGTGCAGATGAAGGGAAAGTATCGAAGAGCGCACGGATAACGAACCCGCCCGGCTCACGTTTGCCCTGGAAGATCATTGAGAGCGTGGCGTGGTTCACACCCAGAACACGGGCGTATTCGCGGAGCGTGCGGGGCCGATCGAACTTCCCCGATTCGGGGTTGTATCGCTGATAGTCCTTCAGGATGGTGGTTAGCATGGCCCCTCCCTAAATGGTTATTCGTACAACCACATAGTATCACGGAGTGGTTATGCTGTCAACCGCAATTATGCTGGACTATAACCAATGTGGTTATTATGATAACCACATGATTCATGAGACCTTGGGGCAGCGAATCAAACGGTTGCGCCTCGCTAAAGGGCTAAGTCAACGAGAGTTGGCAAAGCGTGCTGGCTTAGGTAGCCATGCCAGTATTTCTTTGGCAGAGAAGGGCCAGGGGTGGACAGGTCGTACCTTATCGCCCGATGTTAGCGAGCCCCTCGCGAATGCATTAGGCGTGAGCCCTGAGTACCTCATCGGCAAAGTACTCGCAGACGAAGTGATTGAAGAAGTGCCTGAAATCCAGCGCATCCCGCTCGCCGAGTTGCTACAGAGTATCGGCGCGACGCCGTATCGCGGACGGCCGCTCGAAGACGTGGAGGCCAGCGCGGGCAGCGGCTCGAACTTCTTCGTCCCGCAGGGGTACGACGACGCCCGACCGCTCAACACGCGGCGCGACAAGAACGACCCGATGCAGGATGTCATCGTTACCGGCGACTGCATGGCCGACCTCATCCAGGCGGGCGATCAGGTAACGGTGGACACCCGCCAGATGCCGCAGATCAACGATGCCGTCGTGGCGATGCGCTATCAGGGCGAGATGATCGTGAAACTGCTACGCCTCGAAGGGGAGCACCAGTACCTGTCGTCGCTGGACGGGAAGATCGTCATCCCGCTCGATCAGTACATCCGCATCCTAGGCCCGGTGGTGTGGGTGCAGAAGGGTATGCGGCGGATGCTGCGCGAGGCGGGGCTGCGGGCGTAGAGATCGGGGTGAGGGGGGCGGGATGCGCGACAGGCGGCCATCGGAGGACACGCGCCTGACGCTCCTCATGGGGGCGGGGTTCGGCGGCGTGGCGTTGCAACTCCTGGCGATCACCGACGAGCCGGACCCGACGCGGCTGGCGGCGCTCGGTCTGTTCATCACGCTCCTTGCGGCGATGCTCTTCCTGGGGTATCGGCTGTCGCAGGAAGCGTAGGGGCGTGCGGGGGGAGGGGTGGTGAATGAGGCGCGCAAACTCGAACCGATCACCTACGGGGCGGCGGATTGATTTCTTGCGTGGGAGCGTTGGGCTACGAGGCATTATCGAGGCGGGGGAGTGAGGGCAATGTCCGATCATAGCCTCGCGGTCTTGTCGTTGATCGCCACGTTCGTATTCGGGCTAGTTGCTCACCTTCACCGCCGACGCCATACGTAATCGGTTCGCCGCGTTGTCCGAACGTCGGGCAAGACGGCGTATCGACACCTTGCTCGCGCGTATCGTGACGACAGGAAGCATTGTGCGCGATTCAGGCCGCTTCCAGGTGTTCATGTTACATCAGATACTCCAAGCACTGCTGGTCTTCGCTTTCGCCTTCTTCTTCCTCTTCACAGGGTCGGCTCGCCTACGCTTCGGCGAACAATCCGCAATCAGCATTATCGATCTGATCACGTACGTTATGGGCCTCGGATTGCTGTTCGGGGGAGCGATCAACGTAACGTTCGCGTTGGGTCCTTCTTCCGATGCAATTTCTTTCGCTCCGCGTGTGGTGAAGATGGTCGAAGCCATCGAGCGATTGCGCGCCCGTTACCCCACACTGGCAGCGGACTACCCCGACTTCTCAGAGGTGGCGGAGGCGCTCGCGCAACTGCGGGCAGAAGGGGTATAGCCAGAGCCAGAGCACGCTGAGGAGCAGCAGCGCGGCCCACGCCAGGAGCGGCGGCGGATAGCGATCCAGCAGCGCCAGGATCGCTTGCGCGGCCAGGCTCCCACCCGACGCGGCGATCCCCCACGCATCCGATCGCTTGCGACCTCGCGCGTACAGCACGCCACCGAGCCAGAAGCAGACACACGCCGCGAGTAGGAAGAGCAGGCCAAGAGACGCC
>JAABUS010005330.1_pt1 | contig 17070 bp, 17 predicted proteins | sample 5560161 | NCBI WGS metagenome assembly JAABUS01 (sample SAMN10711885, study PRJNA513376) | rock metagenome | isolation source: Antarctica rocks | place: Antarctica: Victoria Land, Trio Nunatak nord | collected 2016-01-04
CGGGCACGATCGTTCTCCTGCTCAATCTGCACAATCGGATGATGTAGTCTGGGCGACTTGCCTATTTCACTGATGCCGACGCGGAATGAGTGAAGCTGTTTTCGTCTGTCGGTTTGAAGTCACGCGCCAGATTGTGTTCGACAGGTCGTCGGCGATGATCAGCGCGCCGCGCGGATCGAGCGTGACGCCAACCGGTCGGCCACGGGTCTTGCCGTCCGCCCCCATGAAGCCGGTCGCGAAATCGACCGGTGCACCGGCGGGGCGGCCGCCGCGGAACGGCACGAACACCACCTTGTACCCGGCGGGCGTGCTGCGGTTCCAGCTGCCGTGCTCACCGACGAACACGCCATCCGCGAAGCGCGCGCCCATTGCCGGGCCTGAGAAGGCGAGCCCAAGCGCTGCGACGTGCGCACCCAGCGCATAATCCGGGCGTACGGCGGCAGCGACCTTCGCCGGGTCCTGCGGGCGGACACGCGGGTCGACGTGCTGCCCCCAATAGCTGTACGGCCAGCCATAGAAGGCGCCCTCTCGCACCGACGTCAAATAGTCGGGGACGAGGTTTGGACCGAGCTCGTCGCGCTCGTTCGCCACTGCCCACAGCTGACCGATGCCAGGCTGGATCGCGAGCGCGGTCGGGTTGCGCAGCCCGGTCGCGAACGGCCGGTGCGCCCCGGTCCGAGCATCGATCTGCCATACCATCGCACGGTCGACCTCCGCTGCCATGCCGCGCTCGGTGATGTTGCTGTTCGAGCCGATGCCGACGTAAAGCATCTGTCCATCGGGACTGGCGGTGAGCGACTTCGTCCAGTGATGGTTGATCTGCGACGGCAGGTCGGTGACCTTGACCGGTGGTCCGCTCGCACGGGTCTGGCCATCGCGATAATCGAAGCGGACCAGAGCGTCCTGGTTGGCGACGTAGAGCTTGCCGCCCGCCAGGCCGAGTCCGTACGGCGCATTCAGGTTCTCGGCAAAGACTGCGCGGCCTTCGTAAACGCCGTCGCCATCGCTGTCGCGCAGCAGTGTCAGGCGATCGCCGCTCTTCACCGAGGTCGTTCCCTTGGCCTTGATGATGCCGGCAATGATATCCTTCGGACGCAGCGGCGACTCGCCGCCGCCCTTGCCTTCGGCGACCAGGATGTCGCCGTTCGGCAGTATCAGGGTCTGGCGTGGCACCTTTAGATCGGTGGCGATCGGCGTGATCGTATAGCCTTGCGGCACGGTCGGGCGCACGCTCCCCCAACCGGTCGGGTCGGCAATCTTCATGCTCGGCAGTAGCCCGCGTTGCGGTTCCGGAAGCGTAGGGCTTTCCCCGTATCGTTCAGGGTCGGGGGCGCTGCCGCAGGCGTGCAGCAGTGCGGACAACGCCGCCAGACCAATCAAGCTGACACGCTTCACGCCGCTGCTCCTTCGCGCACGCCGGAAAAGCCGATCCAGGTCGCAACGACGGCGAGCAGCGCGACGATCATGGAAACGATCAGCCCCTCGGGCATGCTCGCCCACGCATCCTTGGCGTGGATCAATGCGCCCACGAAGCCGAGCAGGAACGTGACGAGCAGAAGCGAGACGTAAAGCCACGATCGTCGGCCCCGCTGATCGACCCGGAGCAGATCGACCACCGCCCACAGCAGCGCAAAGCCGCAGAACACCAGCGCGCCGGCGATCAGCCAGGAAGCGAAGTTGGTCCACTGGATCTCGTAGCTTCGCGAATAAGCGATGTCGCTCAACAGAGCGCCGACGAACAGCGGGAGCATGCCTGCGAGCAGTACCGCGTGCAGCGGGTGCAACCGGCTTCTCCCGGGAGAGACGAGGGAGGTGCTCATCGCGTCGTTCTCCTTGTGGCACCTGCTTGGTGAACAACCGCGAGAACCGGACGATGATGCCGAGCCTGAGGATCGGCACATCTCCAAGAGAACGCGGCATGTAAGACGACAAATGTCACGAGCGCCAAGACGTTCCACAACTGCGGTTTGGTCGTTCAAATCTCCCGCTGAAGAGCCGCGCGATCGACCTGTCGGTCGCGGCGTTTGACCGATTGTGGCGCGATACCCGGATGTCGCGGCATCGCATTTTACTAATGAACCAACGGCGGCTTTTAGGACGAGTTATTTGCGATTTGTAAGGCTGAATGTGGGCGCGTAGCTGCCGGGCGGCGCTTGAGCTGGCCGTTTGCAGTCTGATAGGTTCGGGCGGAGCCCCTTTAATAGCTGCCGTTCCTCGGCATTTGCCCTGAACGCGTGCGCTTTGGCTATCGGCAAGCGCGACCCTAACGGCCCTCCATCGTCGCCGCGTCGGAGAAAGGGACCGGTCGCAGGACGGCATCGGCATCGTTTCCGATGTTGATGTGGTCGTGGAGATCAAACACGCCCGTAGGCATGCTAACCAACTCGCGGCTACCTGTGGCGCCGTCTGTCTATTAGGTCGGCGTCGTGCAAGCCGGCTATTTCACGGCGCCCGGGATTGGGCTTGCCTTCAGCAGCTTCGCCAGATGTGCGGCGTTCGTTGCGACCATGGCAGCGGTCTCAAGCACCTTGTCAGGCGTCTTGGGGAGATCCTTGAAGTCGGTCGAACCCATCGCCTCCCCGACCCAATAGCACGCTGCAACCGGAGGTATCGTCCAGCCCGTGTCGTTGAGTGACTGGAAGCCCTGAGCCGACGAGAAATGGGCGCCGTCCTCGTTGCCGACGATCGCCATCACCGCGACTTTTCCAAAGCTCGGCATCCGGCCTAGGTCATCGGTTTCCGACAGGAACGCGTCCATCCGCTCGAGAACACGCTTGGCGACGCTGCCGATCTGCCCCATCCAGATGGGGCCGGCCAGGATCAGGATGTCGTGGGCTAAAACCTTTTCGCGGATCGCCGGCCAATCGTCGCCATCGCCTTCGTCGCTGGTTACCCCTGGTTTGACGTCGAAAGCGGCGACGCGAATCGTCTCGGACACCTCGACACCGACTTTGGCGAAAGCAGTTTCGAGCACGCCGATCATGGCGTCGGTCGAACTCTCTCCGCTCGGCTTCAACGTGCAGTTGAGCGCTATCGCCTTGATCGTCATCCCAGTCCTATCGTGTTTGCTCGACGACGCGCGATCGGCGGCGCAGTTCCGACGGGCTGGCATTGAAAAACCCGGCTCAGCCCTGAAAGTCGCTGCGATGCATCTCACGGTGGCCTGGAGTTCGGTACGGTCCCAGCGTTCCGCAAAAAGATCAAGGACGAACCGCGCATTCTGCTTCGTGACGGCGAGATCGACGAGGCAACGCTGCGACGAGCGCGTAACGCGCGACGAAGTGCTGGCCGCAGTTCGCGGCCGAGGCTATTCGGCGGCTTCACGGATCGATACGGTGACCTTCGAACCGGTGGGAGCATGAGCGTCATTCCGATCCGCACATCGCAAGACGTTGCGTAACCGAGGGATGGCGATCCGAACGCGCCTGCTCCAGATCGTCCACGATGTCCGGGACAGCTACTGGCTTCTGCCCGGCCTTATCGCAGCCGCCGGTGTCGCTCTCGGCCTAGGGCTCGTTCTGATCGATGCGCGGATCGGCGACGCCTGGCTCGGCCGGTACGAATGGTTCTACGGCAGTCGGCCGCAAGGCGCGCGCGCGATGCTGTCGACGATCGCGGGATCAACGATCACCGTCGCGGGCGTGGTGTTCTCGATCACGCTGGCCGCCGTCACCTACGCCTCGGGTCAGTTCGGACCGCGGCTGCTGGGAAACTTCACCCGCGACCGGGGCAATCAGGCAACGCTCGGCGTGTTCATCGGGACGTACCTCTATTGCCTGGTGGTGCTGCGCACGATCCGCAGCGCGCAGGAAGCCAGCGCCGACACCGGCGGGGCAGTGCGCGAGGCGTTCGTACCCCACATCGCCATGTTCGGCGGCCTTGCTCTCGCGATAGTATCGACCGCGGTGCTGATCTACTTCGTCCATCATGTGACGACGGGCATCCACATCAACACCGTGATCGCGCGTGTCGGGCAGAAGCTCATCGACGACATCGGGAAGGAAGGCGGCAAGTCTCGACAAACCGCCGGAACGACCGTTCCGACCGGGCTTCCCGAAACGGTCATCGCGTCGAGGGATTTCGGCTATATCGAGGCGATAGATTTCGAGGCGCTGCTCGTCGTCGCCTGCCGTCACGACCTGACGCTGCGCCCGCTGCGGCGTCCCGGCGATTTCGTCGCGACCGACCGTCCCCTGCTGGCTGTCGCACCCCAAGGAGCGGTCGACGACAAGGTTCGCAAGGAGTGCGTTGCCGCCTTCGCTTTGGGGCGGCAGCGGTCCGCCCGGCAGGATCTTCGCTTCTCGATCGATGAACTCGTGGAGATCGCGGCGCGCGCGCTCTCGCCGGGCATCAACGATCCCTTCACCGCGATCGCCTGCATGGACTGGCTTGGGGCCGCGCTGGGCGAACTCGAGCGGAGCCGTGCCCCATGCGAGTGGCTGTTCGACGAGAAAGGCGCGGCACGCGTCCACCTCGACCCGTTGCGGTTCGAGGACTATCTTCAATCCGCTTTCGGGCAGTTGCGGCACTACGTCGCCGCCGACCCGAATGCGCTGCGGAGCGCGCTGGCCACGCTCGAAGCCGTCGCGCGCGGCACCGTCAGCGAGCGGAACCGCTTATTGGTCGAGGCCGAGCACGAGCGTCTGCAAGATCAAGGGGAACGAAGTCGATGATCGTCCCCAACGCTACGATGCCCGCTACGGCGTCCGCTTCACGCGTCGACGTCGATCCCGGCGTGATGCTCGCCTCCGTCAACCGGCTGCTGGACGGCTTCCTGGCGATGCTGCCTCTGCTGGCGACGGCGCTGGTCGTGTTCGTGGTGCTGCTGTTTCTCGCGCGTGGACTCCGATTTGTTGCCGAAAAGGCGCTGGCGCGCTCGTCGAACCGTGGCGCGGCGACTGCGATCGGGCGGCTGCTTTATGTCGCCATGGTGGCGCTCGCCGTGCTGATCGCGGTCACGATCGCCTTTCCGTCGATGACCCCGGGGCGGCTGATCTCGGTGCTGGGGGTCGGCGGCGTCGCGATCGGCTTTGCGTTCAAGGATATCTTCCAGAACCTGCTGGCGGGCATCCTGCTGCTGCTGCGCCAGCCGTTCCGCGTCGGCGACGAGATCACGACGGGCGAGTTCACCGGCACCGTCGAGGATATCGAGACCCGCGCCACCTTCATCCGGACCTACGACGGTCGTCGCGTCATCATCCCGAACGGGGATGTCTATACCAAGCCCGTCATCGTGATCTCGGCCTATGATATGCTGCGATCGGAGTATGACGTCGGCATCGGCTATGGCGACGATCTGGCCGGGGCCAAGGCCGTCGCGCTCGACGCGATCAGGGCGGTCGACGGGGTGCTCGCCGATCCGGCTCCGGACGTGCTCGTCTGGGAACTGGGCGAATCGTCCAAGAACATCCGCATCCGCTGGTGGACCAAGCCTGCGCGCGGCGATGTGCTGCGCATTCGCGACGCGGTGCTCAAGGGAGTCGCCGAGGCGATCGCCGGGGCCGGCATGGACCTGCCGTTCCCGACGCAGGTCGTGCTGTTCCACGATCAGACCGAGGAAACCGACGGTGACCGGACCCGCCAGCGCGAGGGGTGGCCGGCAGGCAAGAACCCGCCCAAGCCGCGCCGCCTGCCGCCGCCCGAGGCGAGAGAAGACACCGGGAAGCAGGCCGAGTGAGGATGCCCGGCCGCCCATGCCGTTAAGACAAGTCGCGGCAGTCGCGGGCCGACCTCACCTTTACGAATGATCATTGTCCTGCGGCTTCGGCTGTCCTGTCGGCTTCGTTCTGCTGCTGGGCGCGAAGCTGAATACGGAACTCATGCGTAGTGCGAATGTCGAACGTAGCGCTTAGAGCCTGTTTGGGAATGGGGCGGTTGAGGGCCGGCGAGGGATTTTTGGTGCTGTCGAGGAGCGTTCGCAGCCGCGATGCGGTGGCATCGTGGCAAGATCGCGACGCTGTCGGCGCGAAAAAGACCCGTTGGATCGACCCGCATCCATTTCCAAACAGGCTCTTAGCGCCAGAGACCCGCGCCACCGCCGCCAAGGAGAACGCAAAATGACCTATGTTCGATTCGCCGCGATGATCGCGGTCTCCACGGTCGTGATGTTCGGACTGATGTACCTCAACACCTATACCGCCGATCACGTGTATTTCAGCCAGACCCGGGCGTGGATGGCGCTGGTGATGGGCGCGACGATGGCGCTGATCATGCTCGGCTTCATGCTGAACATGTACAAGAACCGCCGCGCGAACGTCGCCATCGCCGTCACCGCCGTGGCGGTGTTCGCGGGCGCCCTGTTCCTGGTGCGCAGCCAGGCGACGGTGGGCGACGCCGCGTGGATGAAGGCAATGATCCCGCACCACTCCATCGCGATCCTGACGAGCCGACGGGCGCACATCCGGGATCCCAGGGTCCGGCAGCTAGCCGACGGGATCATCCGGGCGCAGGTGCGCGAGATCGCGGAAATGAAGCGGCTGCTCGCCGAGCTGGAAGCCGAACCGGTTCCAGCGAACGCTTCCGACCTGCCGCCCGTTTGAGGCAAACGGCCGTTTGTTGCTGTCTGGACTGCGGCGCTACCTCGCTTGACCGAGCCGGGCCACCAAGCCTTAGCGTGTCGTTGAAACATAATATGCGCTCGGAAAACGGAATTTCGATGCCCGCACTGCCCAATGCATTCTTGATTGCCTGGATGATCTTGTCGCGGTGGCGTGGGCCTGGACCAGGGCTGGCGCGGCCCACCAGCGAACCGGGACGGTGATCGCATCGCTGCTAATGTCGTGATGGACGCTCCCACGCCTCACGCCATCGGGGCGATCCTGCTCACAGTGGCGATGTTCTACGGCTTCGTGTCCGGCCGGGCGCGCGTCGAGATCATCTCGCTGCTGACGATCAGCGCGATCGCACTCGGCCTCTACTCCTTCCCGTTGCCGGGCCAGGCACCGACCGACGGCCTCAAGCTCGCCTTCGAAGGCTTCGGCCACTACGCGCTGATTACCATCTGCGCGCTGATGGTGCTGGGCCGCGGCCTGGTCACGACGGGCGCGCTGGAACCTGTCGCGAGGCAGCTGACCCGCGTCTGGCTGTTCAACCGTCAGATCGGGCTGCTGGTGACCCTGCTGCTCGTCATGAGCCTCAGCATGCTGGTCAACGACACGCCTGTGCTTGTGCTGATGCTGCCGATCATGGCGGCGATCGCGGCGAACGGCGGCATGCCCGCGTCCAAGACGCTGATCCCGGTCAACAGCGCGGTGCTGATCGGCGGCATGGCGACGACGATCGGCACGTCGACCAACCTGCTCGTCGTGTCGATCGCCGGCGACCTCGGCCTGCCGCCGATGAGCGTGTTCCACTTCACGCCGATCGTGCTGACGGCGGCGGCGGTGGCGCTTCCATTCATCTGGCTGATCATGCCGCGGCTACTTCCCGATAATTCGGTCGAAGCCGGTCATGAACCGCGCCGCTTCCTGGCGACGTTGCGGCTCGGTGAACAGAGGTCCGCGCGCGCGCGCCCGCTCGCCGAACTTCGCAAGCTTCTGCCGAACGGTTTGGAGATCCGCGAGGATAAGCGGGCGACGAGTCCGGATGGCCGCCTGGTGGTGAGCGCGACGCATGACGCGCTGGAAGAAGCGATGCGCGTTCTCGGCGCGACGGCCGCGCCGGCCTGGCTGATGCAGCGCCTCAAGAGCGGCTACGGCAAGACGGGCGAGGACCTGATTGTCGTCGAGTTGTCCGTCACCAGCGATTCCGGCCTGATCGGCAGGGGAGTCGCCGGCCTCAACGCCGCCGAACTCTATGACGTGGCGATCCTTGGCGTGCACGATGCACGGCCCCTATGGCACGCCGACCGGGTCGCCAACGCGGACACCGCCCCCGACACGGTGTTCAGCGAAGGCGACATCATCCTCGCCACCGGCGCGATGCCCGACTTGCAGCGCTTCGCCCGCGCCGAGAACCTGCTGGTGCTCGAAGGAGCGAAGGAGCTGCCGCGCACCGCCAAGGCACCGCTGGCGCTCGCCATCATGGCGGGCGCGGTGGTGCCGGCGAGCATCGGCCTCGTGCCCATCGCGATCTCGGCGCTGGGCGGGGCGATCGCGATGCTCGTCACCGGATGCGTGCGCTTCGACCGGATCGGGCGTGCACTGTCGGCCAAGGTCATCGTCCTGGTCGCGGCCAGCATCGCTATCGGCCGCATTGTCTTGGAGAGCGGCGCGGCGGGATGGATCAGCCAGTTGCTCGCGCTGGGGCTGCAATACCTGCCCGCGGCCGGCGTGCTCGGAGCCGTCATGCTGTTCGTGACGATCCTAACCAATTTCGCATCGAACACGACGGCGGCGGCGGTCGGCACGCCGATCGCGTTCAGCCTCGGCAAGCAGCTTGGCATCCCCGTCGAGCCGCTGGTGCTCGCCGTGCTGTTCGGGTGCAATCTGTGCTACGCCACGCCGATCGCCTACCAGACCAACATGCTCATCATGTCCGCGGGCGATTACGAGTTCGGCGATTACACCCGGACCGGGCTGCCGCTGGTGGCGATCATGATCGTCACGCTGTCGGCGCTGCTGGTGTTTCGCTACGGACTTTATTGAGTTCGCTCCGCGCGCGCCGCCGGTCGATCAGCCTGGCGATCGTGCCGCCTTGCGCGATCACCGCGAACAGCACGACGATGTAGGTCGCGGTGAGTTCGACGGAGCGCGACAGCCCGTCGGGAAGGCTGAGCGCCAACGCCACCGAGATGCCGCCGCGAAGGCCGCCCCAGATCAGGATTGGCGGTGCCAGCGGCCCCAGATCGAGCAGCGGACGCATCGCGCTCAGCGGCAACATGACCGCGATCGCGCGCGCGGCCAGCACGAGCGGGATCGCTACCAGCCCCACGAAGATCAGCCGCGGATCGAAGGGGATGGTGACGACCACCAGCCCGATCAGCAGGAACAGCACGGCGTTGAGGATTTCGTCGATCAGCGACCAGAACTTGATCAGATAGTCACGCGTCGTGTCGCTCATCGCGTGGGCGACGCCGTGATTGCCGATCAGCAGCCCCGCCACCGCCATCGCCACCGGCCCGCTGATGTGGAGCTGACGCGCCAGCGCATAGCCGCCCATCACGACCGCCAGGCTGATCAGCACCTCGACATTATACTCGTCGATCGAGCGCATCGCGCGAAACGCCACCCAGCCGGTCACGAGCCCGAGCACGACGCCGCCGCCCGCTTCGACCAGGAACAGCTCGAGTCCATGCCCAATCGAGAACGGCTCGCCGCTGACTGCCGTGGCAAGGATGATCGAGAACACGACCACGCCGACGCCATCGTTGAACAGGCTCTCGCCCGCGACCGTCGCCTGCAGCGTCGGATCGACCGTCGCGCGCTTCAGGACGCCCATCACCGCCACCGGGTCGGTCGGGCTGATCAATGCGCCGAACACCAGGCACCAGACCAGCGGCAGATCGAGGCCGAACGCGTGGGTCAGCGCGTAGAAGCCGCCGCCGACGATCGCCGTCGAGATCAGCACGCCGATCGTGCTCAGCACGAGGATCGGCCAGCGCCCCCGGCGCATGTCGCTCCAGTCGACGTGCAACGCGCCCGCGAACAGCAGGAACGACAGCATGCCATCCATCAGCGTCGCCTGAAAGTCGATGCCCGTGACGAAACCCAGCACCTGCTCGCCGACGTTGCTCGCGGGAAGCAGCCGATCGATGCCGATGACGATCAGCGACGCGACCGCGCCCATCACCGTCAGCCCGACCGACTGCGGCAAACCGAGGAAGCGATGGTTGATGTAGCCGAGCACCGCGGCCAGCACGATCAGGATCGCCGCGGCGTCGAGCGGCGTGATGGCTATGGCGTGATTCATCGCTGTTCCCCGGCGCTTGCGGCCAATCTGAATTCCGGACCGACCGCGGGAGCAGCAACGGAACGGACGCCTTTCTCCCGCAACAGGGCGGCGATGGCCAGCCCGCGCCGCTCGCTCAGTGTGGGGGTGTCGTCGATGACCTGCGGCAGCCCGGGTACGGCCAGCGCGAGGATGTTCCAGCGGGCCGCGGCCCGGCGAGCACCGGCAGGTTCCAGGTCGCGATTCCGTATCCCACCACCGCCAGCGGCGGCATCAGCGCGGTGGCGATGGCGACGCCGACGATCGTCTCGCCGCGACCGCGGATGATCGCGAACGTGCCTGCCAGCGCCGCGAACAACGCGACGAGCAGGTCGAACAGGCTCGGGCGGGTCCGGGCGAGGATTTCCGCCGTCGTGGCCTTCAGGGGCGAAGCCGTGACGATCACCACGGTGAAGATCACCGCCGCCGCGGATCCTATGGCCAGAGCGGTAAGCGATCTGCGCATTTCCGCGAAGTCGAACAGAGCCAGCGAGAAGCCCAGGCCGAGGATCGGGCTCATCAACGGCGAGATGAGCATCGCGCCGATCACCACCGCCGGTGACGACAGCAGGAGACCGAGCACGGCAATAGTCCCGGGTTCAGGCGCGACGGGGCTGCGCTGCTGATGCCGGTTGGCTGCTAACCGTTGATTAGCAATGACGCACTATGTCGAGGTAGCCGACCCAGCTCGATGGAGATGAGCAATGGGGCACTCTTCGATCGACCCCGCTTTTCAAGATCGCCGCCCTTGGAACGAGGGACGGCTGCTGGGTGCCAAGCGAGCACTTAAGCGCCAGCAGGTTTGGGCAATCCGCTTCTGGCTCGATCAGCACAGGCGGCTGCGCGACAGGACTCTGTTCGACTTTACCATCCACAGCAAGCTGCGCGGTTGCGACGTGGTCAAGGTTCGCATCGGCGACATCGTCTCAGGCGGACGCATTCGAGACCGAGCCATCGTGGTGCAGCAGAAGACCAAGCGGCCGGTACAATTCGAGCTGCTCGACCCCGCCCGTAAACCATGCTTGCCTGGCTGGAGCGCCGGGGCGGGTCGCCGGGCGACTACGTCTTCCCAAGCCGGAACGATTATACGGGGCACATGAGCACGCGGCAGTATGCCCGGCTGGTTCACGAGTGGGTGGTCGGCATCGGCCTCCAGCCTCAGGAGTGCGGCACGCACTCGCTTCGGCGCACGAAGGCGTCCATCATCTACAAGGCGACAGGCAATCTGCGCACGGTTCAGATCCTTCTCGGTCATGCCAAGATCGAAAGCACCGTTCGCTACCTCGGGGTCGATGTGGAAGACGCTCTGGAACTCGCCGAGCGTACCGAGGTCTGAGCCAAGTCGATGAGACCCAAAAGCGGACGTTCGCGCCGCATTCGCGGCTCCCCAACTGCGGACATTCGTTCAGCTTCCGATTTTAGTGTGGATTGGCCGGAAGCGGATCGTCGGCTTAATGGCGTCCTTTCGAAGAAGCGGACGTCCGAACGCGATTGCATATGGCGCGCGCACTCATCGAAGGCGAGGCGGATAGATGGGGCAACATCACGACGCCCCGACCGGTCGGACGAGCCCGCAGAAGCGCGACGCGAGGTTCACGCCAAACGTCGCGGAAGATCGCGATGCGGAACGGCGAGGAGATTTCGGGTATCCTGCCGACCAGGGGAGGTTCGCTCATCGCGCCGCGATGACCGGCTTGGCCGCCCGTTACAATTCGCGACCATTTACCCGTGCGCGCGACATATCCGCGCGACGATGCGGCGGCATAGCGTGTTCAGCGCCGATCGCGGCGTGGACCAAGGAGCCAAGTCATGAAGACGTTCATTCTCGCAACTGTCGCAGCCGGCGTCATCGCCGCTCCGGTCTCCGCGGCCTCCCGGCACGACGGAGCGCGTGGGGCAAACACGGTCACGCAAGTCAGGACCGTCGAGCAGAAGCGCAACGGCGCAGTGGTCGTGAAGACCCGGCAGGTCGTGCAGCCGAGCCGCGCAGCGTTTGGGCGGACCAATTACGGCCAGAGCCGCCGCTGGGCCAAGGGCCAGCGCTTCGACAGCCGCTACGCGCATAACTATCGCATCATAAACAACCCGCGCGCTTACCAACTGAACGATGCACCTCGTGGCTACCGCTACGTGCAGTCCGGCAATGACGCAGTGCTGGTCAGCATCGCCAGCGGCATCATCGGCGCGGTCCTGTTCGGAGCGCTCAACTAGGAAGTCTTGGACGAGGAAGCTGGGCGGCTCCGGACCCGATGTCCGGAGCCGCTGCGACAACTTGCGACAATTTCCACCCTGATCGGCATAATCGCGCGACAGGTCGACCCGACAAACCCCATCACGCATCGGAGAACCAAAATGAAGACGACCATCATCACCATCGCTCTTGCCGCCCTGGCCATCGGGACCGCCGCGTCCGCGCAGACGGCCGGCCGGGCCGACGCCAATGCCAACGGCAGCGTGTCGCGCGCCGAATTTACCGCACAGCTCGACCGCCGGTTCGCAAAGCTCGACGTGAACGGAGGCGGCGTCGCTACTACCGCCGAGCTCTCCGCCCGCAGGCAAGGCGCACGCGGCGAGCGTGCCGGGCGAAAAGCGCAGGGTCGTGGGCGCGCCAGCATCGCCAAGCGATTTGCCCGCACGGACGCCAACGGGGATGGCGCGATCACACTGGCCGAAATGCAAGCGGCAAGTGACAAGCGCAGCGAGCGTCGGGGCAACATGGCACCCGGAGGCCAAGGACGCGGCGCCGGACGGATGGACGCCAACGGCGACGGCGCGGTCAGCCGGGCCGAGTTCGTGGGCCGCGGCTTGACGCGCTTCGCGAAGCTCGACCTTGATCGCAACGGCGCGATCACGACGGCGGAACGCCAGAACGCAAAAGCGGCGCGCCAGGCCGGCCGCGCTCGCTGACGTCCATGGAAAGGCCGCTGGTGGGGACGTCCTCCGCCAGCGGCCATCCAGCCCACAAGAGTTCCCGATGTCCGACACCCGGCCCCATCTCCTGATCGTCGACGACGAACGCTCGATCCGCGAGCCGCTCGCGACCTACCTCACCAAGGAAGGCTATCGCGTGACGCAGGCGCCGGGGGCGGACGCCGCGCGCTCAGCGCTCGCCGCGTACGCGATCGACCTCGTCGTGCTCGACATCATGATGCCGGGCGAAGACGGCTTCAGCCTCTGCCGGCACATTCGCGCGAGCGGCGAGCTGCCCGTAATTCTCCTCACCGCCCGGACGGAGGACACCGACCGGATCGTCGGCCTGGAAATGGGCGCCGACGACTATGTCGTCAAACCCTTCAATCCCCGCGAGCTCGTCGCCCGCATCAAGGCAATCCTTCGCCGCGCCGCTGGCGGCGCCACCCGCCAGCGCGCGCCCGACACCGACAGCTACGCCTTCGGATCCTGGGTGCTCAAGGCCGGGGAGCGCGCGCTGGTGGGAGCCGACGGCGTTTCCGTGCCCTTGTCCACCGGCGAGTTCAACCTGCTGCTGACGCTTGTCACGCATCCCCGCCAGGTGCTCACGCGCGACCAGCTTCTCGACCTCACGCAGGGGCGGGAGGCCGCGGCGTTCGACCGTTCGATCGACAACCAGGTCAGCCGCCTCAGGCGAAAGATCGAGGACGATCCCAAGGACCCCCAGCTGCTGAAGACGGTGTGGGGCGGCGGCTACACATTGGCGGCCGAAGTGATGCGGCTGTGATGCGGCGCTCCTTAAGCAGCCTGACCTTGAGCAGGTTGGCCTTGAACAGCCTGGGCCCGCGCAGCCTTGCAGGCCAGCTCGCCCTTCTCGTCGGCATCGCCTTGTTCGTTGCCCAGGCGATCAACTTCGCGCTTCTGCTCGGCGAGCGACAGGAGCGACGGTTCAATCAGCTGGTTGTCCCCGCCATCGTCCGCCTGGTCAACGCCGCCGACCGCTTCGAACGCGGCGGGATGCGCCCAAGGGCTCGCGCCGGGCGGGCGCGCCGGGTCGACATCGGCGAGCGAAGCGGCGTCACCGACGCGATGGCACGCCAGCCCGATATCGAAGGGCGCATCAGGACCGCTCTGGACGAAGCCGGCATCGGCGCTCTCGCCATTCGCGCAGCCGAGGGGGAGCAGGCCGCCGGCGAGCAACCGGCGCGTCCGCGGCGGGCGAGGAACCCCAAAGCCTCCGGTCGTAACCTCGTCCTGTCGATCCAGATGGATCCCCGGACCTGGCTGACCTCGCGCACGCCCGTCCGGGGCGGTGAACGGGCGTTGGTGGCGCGTCTCCTTGGGCAGACCGCAATCCTGTACCTCGTGCTGCTCGCCGCCGTGCTGTGGATGGGACGCCGCGCCGCGCGTCCGTTGCGCGAACTGGCGAACGCCGCCGCCACCTTCGGTCGATCCGAAACCCTGGCGCCGATTGCCGAACGCGGCCCTGCCGACATCCGCGCGCTGACGGCCGCATTCAATACCATGCGCGAGCGGCTGGTCGCGACGCTTGGCGAGAAAGACCGGATGCTGGGCGCAGTCGGCCACGACCTGCGCACCCCGCTCGCTTCGCTGCGCCTACGCGTCGAGACGCATGATGACCCTGCCGAGCGCGACCGTATGGCCGCAACCATAGCGGAAATGAGCCAGACGCTCGACGATATCCTGTCGCTGGCGCAACTGGGGCGGACCAGTGAGCCGGTCGCCCGCGTCGACCTTTCCGCACTGGCGGATGCGATCGTCGAGGACCTGCGCGACTTGGGCGGCGACATCACGTTCGAGGCCTCGCCCCGCGTCGCGATCGCGCTTCGTCCCGTGCTGACCCGCCGCGCCATCCGCAATTTGATGGAGAACGCGATCAAATACGGCACGCAAGCCGTTGTTCGGGTCCGGGCCGAGGAGGGCCGCGGCATCGTCGAGATCGACGACAAGGGTCTCGGCATCCCTACGGATGAACTGACCCGCGTCTTCGAAAGCTTCACGCGCCTGGAGGGTTCGCGCAACCGCGGCACAGGCGGTGCCGGGCTTGGACTTGCCCTGGCCCGCGCGATTGTCAGGGATCAGGGCGGCGACGTCGTCCTCGAAAACCTGTCGCCGGCCGGCCTGCGCGCCACGGTTTTCTTGCCTGCAACGGATCATGCCGAGATCGAAAAGGTGTTAACTTGATGCTTCTCAATGTCTTACCTCCAACGCGAAGGCTCGATACCGCTCCCCGCCTTACCGCGGCGATGACGTTGCTGACCGCCCTGCTGCTCGCCGCGTGCGGGCAGTCCTCGGCGAGGCTTCAACGCCCGGCCGTCGGAGCGGGCTTGCCAAGTTTCATGGGCTTCAGATGGAGTTCACCGGCGCGATCGCACTCTTGGGTTGCAAGGAGCCTGCCATGACGATGTCCGCGTCCGCGATCGCGCTCAATCGCTTCGGCCTGGGCGCGCGGCTCGATGAGCCGCTGCCAGCCGATGCGAAGCGATATCTACTCGGTCAGTTCGACAGCTTCGACGCGCGGCCTCCGGCGCTTGCGTCCTCGCCTTCGCGGAGCGCGGTCGCCAACAGCCTCACGGAGTACCTGGAAGACATAAGGGCGATGGGAGGCCGCCGCCGCGTCCGCAATGGCAACGCCGCCGTGTCGCCGATGCCGGGCGGGGCGATGATGGCCGAGCCGATGGTCGCCGGGCCCGGGGCGGACGCGCAGGCCGCATCGCGGATGGAAGCCCGCAGGCTCACCGGCCGCGCCGATCGCGGCTACTACATCGCCGCGGTCGGCGCGCGCGCCAACGCCGCGCTGGCGAGCCCGGCCCCGTTCGTCGAGCGGCTGACCCATTTCTGGGCCAATCATTTCGCCGTCTCGGCGGAAAAGCTCGGCGTCACGGGAATGGCCGGCCTGCTCGAGTTCGAGGCGATCCGCCCGAATGTCCTGGGCAAGTTCGGCGACATGCTGCTCGCCGTCGAACGGCACCCCGCCATGCTTCTCTACCTCGACCAGGCGCAGTCGATCGGTCCCGACTCGATAGTCGGCACACGCATCGCGGCGCGCGGCGTGCGCAAGGCGGGCCTCAACGAGAACCTCGCGCGCGAAATCCTCGAACTCCACACGCTCGGCGTCGGCTCCGGCTACAGCCAGGCCGACGTCACCGAGTTCGCGCGCGCCATGACCGGGTGGACGGTGAGCGGCATCACGCGCGGCCCGGCGGCGCGGATCGCGGGCAACGCCGGCGCGCCGGGAGACTTCGTCTTCGCCGCCCGGCTCCACGAGCCGGGCGACCGCACCGTCATCGGCAGGAGCTATGCACAACAAGGCGAGGCGCAGGCGCGCGCCATCCTGGCCGATCTCGCCGTCCACCCCGCTACCGCGCGTCACATCGCAACCAAGCTCGCGCGCCACTTCGCCGGCGATGTCCCGCCGCCGGCGCTGGTCGAGCGGCTGAGCGCGGCGTTTCTCCGCAGCGGCGGCGACCTGCCGGTCGTCTACCGTGCGCTGATCGATGCGCCCGAGGTTTGGTCGGCGACCGCGTTCAAGTTCAAGACGCCTTGGGACTGGTCGATCTCGGCCATGCGCGGGCTCGGCACGCGCGAGGTCCAGGGCCAGGCGGTGGCCGGACTGCTGACGCAGCTCGGCCAGCCCGTCTGGAGGCCGGGATCGCCGGCGGGGTTCGACGACATCGCCGCCAGCTGGGCGGGACCCGATGCGCTGCTGCGCCGGGTCGAGGCCGCCGAACGGATGGCGAACCGCGCGGGCGGCAATGTCGATGCGCGTGCGCTTGCCGTCAAGTTGCTGGGCGGATCGGCGGGTGCCGCGACCGAACAGGCGATAGTGCGCGCGGAAAGCCCTGGACAGGCATTGTCGCTTCTCCTCGTCGCCCCTGAGTTCCTTCGGAGATGACCATGATCGACCGGCGCAGCTTCATCGCATCGACGGCGCTCGCGCTGTTCGTGGCGCCGCATGTCGCGGTCGCGCGGGCGGCGACCGACCGCCGCTTCGTGTTCATCATCCAGCGCGGAGCGGCCGACGGCCTGGGCATCGTCGCGCCGGTCGGCGATCCGGCGTTCGTGGGCCTGCGCGGCGCGCTGGCGGCCGAGGCCGCGACGGGCACGCGGCTCGGCTCGATGTTCGCGCTGCACCCGGCGCTGGTCGAGACCGGCAAGCTTTTCGGCGCGGGCGAGGCGCTGTTCGTCCACGCGGTCGCTTCGCCCTATCGCGACCGCTCGCATTTCGACGGCCAGAATGTGCTCGAGACCGGCGGCGACGCGGCGTACCGC
>JAABUS010005331.1_pt1 | contig 17069 bp, 8 predicted proteins | sample 5560161 | NCBI WGS metagenome assembly JAABUS01 (sample SAMN10711885, study PRJNA513376) | rock metagenome | isolation source: Antarctica rocks | place: Antarctica: Victoria Land, Trio Nunatak nord | collected 2016-01-04
CGACGGGCCGTCGCTGCTCTACCGCTCGTTCTTCGCGCTCCCCGACTCCATCAAGGACGGCGCCGGGCAGCCGGCCAACGCGCTGCTCGGCTTCACGAACGCGACGCTGCGGATCTGCCTCGACGAGCGGCCGCGGGCCGTCGTCATCTGCTGGGGGCAGGAGGCTGCGCGCTACCGCAAGCGCGCCTACCCGCCCTATCACGCCGACCGCCCGCCGGTGCCGGATGCCCTGGCCGCCCAGTGGGCGGGGATCGAGGAGTGGCTCGATGCCTTCGGCTGGCCGAGCGTGACGAGCCCAGACCTCGAGGCCGACGACCTCCTACACGCCTTCTCCCGCGCCGAGGAGGCGGCAGGCGGGACGTGCCTGCTGCTCACCGGCGACCGGGACATGTTCCAGTCGGCGACGGATCGCACCGCCGTGCTCTACCTCAAGACGGGCGTGAAGGGCTTCGAGCGCTACGGGCCCGCGGAGGTCGAGCAGCGCTACGGGATCGGACCGACGCTCGTCCCCGACTTCATCGCCCTGCGCGGTGACCCCTCGGACGGTCTGCCCGGGGCGAAGGGGATCGGCGAGAAGGGCGCGGCCGACCTGCTGCGCCGCCACGGCTCGCTCGAGGCGGCGATCGCCGGCTGCCTCCGCGAATCACCCCGCGTCCGCACCGCCCTGCACGAGCACGGCGACGAGGTGCTGGTGTTCAAGGACATCGCCACGCTGCGCACGCCCGAGGTCACGCTGCCGCCCGACGCCCCGACGGACGTCACGGGCGGCGCCGCGGCCGCCCGCAAGCGGGGCCTCGACGCCATGTCCAAGCGGCTCGAGGCCGGCCCGCACTAACCCTTCGAAGGGCAGCAGTTGCTGCCCTTGCGGCAGCACACGAGCTTGCCCGGGCACTGCTGGCACTCGGCGTTGGCCGAGTTGCAGCAGTCCTGCGGGCTCGGGCCGCACGGGACGTAGCCGGGGTCCTTGCAGACGATGGCGGGAGGGTTGCCTCCGGGATATTTCGCCGGATCACTGCACTCCGGGTCGAAGCAGAGGTGCACGTCGCGGTGGTAGGCCAGCTCGGCCGTGCTCAGGCAGCTCAGCCCCCGCCCCAGCGCGACGACGGCGAGCACGGCACCGGGAAGCGCGCCGGCGAGCGTGGCGATGTAGGCCCCACCCAGCCGTACGCCGGTGGCGCGGTCGCACGTGTCCCCGGCCTGCCTCCACTGGGCCGTGGCCTCCTCGATGCACGAGAAGGTGCAGGGATACGGATGCGCGGCCCAGGCCGACGAAAGCCGCCCCACGGGCAGCACGAGCGCCGCACCGGCGAGCGCAGCGGCCTTCAGGCTTGTCCGGCGGGTGTGCGGCTCGGCGAGATGATCGAACCAGTGCTCCATCGCTCAGCGCCCCTGCTCGAGGTAGCGCTTGCCGCGCCGCCCGGCGGTCTCGGCCGCGACGAAGGCGCTCTGCATCCGGTGGCTCAATCGGTCGATCTCCTGGGGATCCTGCGAGCGCAGCGCATCGCGCCAGTGGTCCATCGCCTCCGCGCTCAGCCCGAGCGCCCTGCGCAGCTGGCCCTGGGCGCGCAGGCCGGTGTGCAGGTCGTCGAGGCGGTCGCGCGCGAGCAGGAGCTCTCGGTACAGCCCGTCGATCCGGCGGGGCCATTCCGCGGTCACCCGGCCCGTCTTCGCCTTCTTCGCCGAGCGCTCGAACGTGTCGAGGCTGAAGAAATGGTCGTAGACCGTGTGGTCGGACCGCCCCAGCGCGTCCTTGATCTGCCGGACCTTCCGCTTCTGGTTGGGGGAGAGCTTCGCCGAGCGCTCGGCCCGGGCGTCGAACCACTCGGTCATGTGCGTCCTTCCACTCGGTGCAGGGGGAGATGGGCCTCGGGCCGCAGACCGTCGAGCAGCGCGGCGACGTCCCGGGCCCCCGAGACGGGGTCGTTGGCAACGCGCCCGTCGGGATCGACGAGCACGGCGCCGGGCAGGCCGTACACCCGGTAGCGGTCGGCGACCTCGAAGTCCTCCTGGAGCAGCAGGGGCGCGACGCCGTGCTCCTCGGCCTTCGTCCGGTTGTCCTCTGCCGCGCCCCGGCTGATCACCGCGAGCGGGACGTCATCCTCGGCACGGGATCGCCCGAGCGCGGGCAGGAGCGGGTCGCAGTGCCCGCAGCCGGGATCGGAGAACACGAGCAGCACGCCGCGCCCCGGGCGCAGGAGGTCGTCGAGGGTGACGGTGGCACCGGTGAGGTCGGGCAGGGCGAAGCCCGGCGCCGGGTCGCCGGTCGCCAGGGACGCGTCGGAGTCCGCGCCACCAGCCGGACCGCCGCCCTCCTCGAGGGCCGTCACCCGCGTCAGCAACCGCCCGTTCTGCTTGAAGAGCTCCCAGGAGAACGCCGCCTGGAGGACGAGGAGCCCGGTGAGGACGAGCACCCCGGCGCCCACGTCGGCCAAGCTCCTCCCCGGGTCGCCCCACCCGGCCATCGCGACGAACACGGCGAGCGCGAGGAGGACTCCGTTGCGGGCCAGCGTGCCGCGCCCGACCGGCGCGGAGCCGGCGGAGCCGAAGCAGTGGCAGTCGGGCGCCTCACCCCGCATCAGGAGACGGGCGATCCCGACGCAGAAGGCAGCGAGGAGGGCCGCGGCGGCGGCGGCCGACCACGCGGCGGTGTCGACCACGACGAGCCCGCCCGCGATCGCCAGCTCGAGCAGCGGCAGCGCCAGGGCTACGGGCGCCGACAGGGCCCCCGGGAGCCCGAAGTCGCGCACGGCCACCCGCAAGCCCTCGCGGTCGGCGAGCTTGCCCAGCGCGGCGACCGCGAACACCGCGGCGAGCACGAGGCGGACGATGAGGAGCAGGGTGCTCGCGACGGTCACCGCCGCCTCGTCGCCCGCGGCAGCGGGCCGAGACGAGTGTGAGCCCGGGCCTGGGCGCGGAAGCGCTTGGCGCTCGGCTTGCCCGACCGCAGCAAGGCGGCGGCGCGGACCGAGACGCGACCGGCGTCCGTCCGCTTGACGCCTCGGACCGTCAGGGACGTCCGCCGGGCGCGGAGCACGCGCTGCCGACCGCCCTGGAGGGTCACGACGACCTCGTAGCGCGTCGCGCCGGGGACGCGGGCCCACGTCAGGCGCAGGCCGCCCCGGCGCCGGAGAACCCGGAGGCGCGTGACCCGGGCCAGCCGCGGCGAGACGGGCGAGAAGCGCGCGACGACCCGGCGCTCGGCCGGGAGCCCGGCGAGCTCGAACTGCGCGACGACGGTCCGCCGGTCGAGGCCGGGCGCCGGGGAGAAGGCGATGTGCCCGCGCCCGCCACCCTTGACCGTGCCGATCGTGCGGCTGGCGCCGCGCGACCGCTCGAGGAAGGTGACGCGCTGGCCGGGACGGCGCAGCACGTCGTAGGCGAGCGTGCGTCGGGTGCCCCGTCCCTGCACGGAGGCCCGCACCCGTGCGTTCGGCTGGTCGTGGGCCTCGGTCATCTTCCCCCACGTAGGCGAGCCCGGCAGCGGCTCGAGGGTGTACCGCCCCGGCCGCGGGTCCACGAGCCCGACGACGGTGGTCTTGATCCGCTCGGAGCGCATGATCCGGATCTTCCGACTGAGTTGGAGCCCGGGGCCGGAGCTGCTGTCGAGCGTCGTGCCGTCCGGCGTGCGCACGCGAACGCGTGGCGCGCCGCCGACCCCGTCGAGACGGATGGCGCGGCTTGGCTCGCCGCGGCGGATGTTCACCGTGAGCGGACCGGTCGCCCCCCCGAGTCCCACGGCCCTGACCCCGGCGCTGAACACGTTGGGCTCCTCGAACGTCGACCACTTGCAGCCGTCGAACGGCCAGGGAAAGATCTCGAAGGGCGAGTACACCAAACCGCCGCCTACGCCGATGCTCCCGAGTAAGGTCTTGATCGTCACACACCCGCCGGCCCCGTGGCTCGAGATCCTCACCACGCCCCCGCGGCAGACCACGTCGATGACGCAGATGTTGGTGTCACCCGAGAAGTTGAAGCGCCCGTTGGCGGCGTTGACCTCCCCGCCGACGCGGCCGGTGGTGGTGATCACGCCGACGAAGCTCTGGTTGATCTCACCCCCGAGCCCCACGTAGCCTGGGTACTCGTAGAGCAGGTAGGCGCTCTGCAGGGGTGTGCGCCCGACGAGCGGCAGCTTGATTGACGCGTCGGCGGCGATCGCGAAGGTCGGTCGCGTGTAGGCGCGGCCGTAGAAGCTGTCAGGGAACCCGTTGCCGACCTCGTCGCGGGCGAGGACGAACGGGGCCTCGACACTCGGGAAGGCGAGCACGAGACGACCGTCGATTCCGACGATCCCGACCGCGGTGATCTTCGCGTTGCCGAGGATTCGCGTGGGGTCGAGGCCGATCCCGAAGCCGACGCGATTCAGCGCCACGCCCGGGTAGAGCTCGATGCCGGGGTCGGGAAAGATGAGGCTGGCGCCGGCGCGGACGAGGGTCTCTCTGCGGATCACCACGCTGCCGTTGGGCGGGATCATGTCCAGGCAGGCGCCATTGGGTAGGCACGCCCGTCCCTGTCCGCGCCACTCACGGGTCGCCCGCGTGTAGTCGAGCTGGAGGCGGTCGATCCCGAGCCCGGCGAGCTGCGCGTTGATCGGTCCGATGCGCAGGTTGTCGAGGATGAGCCCGTCGTCGTTGTTGGCCCGGAGCTTCACGTCGCCCTGCGCGGAGACGCCGCCGACCCGGAGGAAGCTCGGCAGCATGAGGTGCGCGGCGATAGTGGCGCCGAACCTGTGGTCCGAGTAGTCCAGCGAGACGCTCACGTCGCCGCCCAGGGCGAATCCGCCGATCGCCCCGAGCGGACTCGCCGCCCGCGCGAAGGAGCCGAGCGGGATGCGCCCGCCGGAGGGGGTGAGGTCCATGAGGAACGACGGGTCGTTCCGGAGCTTCAAGTCCCCGACCGACATGCGGGCGTCGGAGCTTACGACGGCGTTCACCTGGGGGGCGATGACGATCGACGCACGCGCGCTGGGCGTGAGCGTGACGCCGTTGACCGACACGGGTCCGTCGGAGAAGTAGAGGTCGCTCAGGCGCACCGCCGCGAGGCGGGACACGCCCGACCCTCCGCCCGACCCGAGCGCCAGCGAAAGCCTGAACACGATGCCGCTCTCGGCGGCCGGGACCTGAGTCGGGGAGGTCACGTGACGCAGGCACCCCTCGAACTGGAGGCCGCCGGCGATCACGGTCCGTGTCACCAGGCAGGTCCGCGTGCGGATCCGATCGACGGTGGTCTTGCCCGTGCCGCCGGCGAAGTCCTGCGGCGCCGCGCAGCCGTAGACGGGCGCCTTCTTGGCCAGAGCACTCGTCACGCGTTGCCCGATGAGGCGGGCCGCGCCCTGCAGCGGCGCGGCGCGCGCGACGGTGAGCGAGGTCGTCAGCGGGGAACCGGAGCCGGCTGCCCCGACTGCGGACGCGGTCACGCGCCGGGTCCCGGAGGGGGCCCGGAAGGTGACTGCCGTCTGGGCGCCCGAGCAGGTGAGGTCGGAGCGCCCGTCGCCCGTGAGGTCCCACCTGATCGCCTTGGCCTTCGTGTTGAGGGCGGCGGTGAGGACGATCTGGTTGCCGGCGGTGGGTCGCCCGAGCGGCTTGATCGCGGTGACCTGGGGCCCGAAGGGGGTCGGGGGCGGCGGAGGCGGGGGCGGCCCGGGCGGGGCGGGGGAGATCCGGGCGCTCGAGGTGGCCTGCGCGGTGCTGCCGCCCACGTCGTTGATCGACGTCGTCACCGTGAAGGTCCCGGACGTGGCGTACGTGTGGCTCCCGGTCACGTCGAAGCCGCCGGTCGCGGCACCGCCCACCGTCCCCGCCGCGCTCGTGCCGTCTCCCCAGTCGATCCGGGCCGTGAAGTCGCCCGCAGCCGCTCCCGGGTTGGCGTCGGAGAAGTGCGCCACGACACCACCGGCCGGCCGGCCGGCGGTCCCGGAGACGTCGGCGCCGGTGGCGGTCAGCGCGGCGTCCTGCACGTTGGCCGAGAACGACGCCGTCTGCGTACCGGGCGGACAGGCACGAACCGTGGACATGTACGTGTAGGAAACCGACCCGGTGTACGTGCCCTCCTCGGTGTAGGTGTGGGTGCCCGGGATCCCGGCGTTCCCGTCGTCCGTGCCCGCCGAGGGCGGCGTGCCGTCCCCCCACGTGACAGTCGCGCTCGCCAGCGGACAAACCAGCCCGGCGACGACCCTGCCGGTGAACGCCTGACCCTCGGTCGCGGCGACGTTCACTCCGGCCGCCGCCGCGTCCGCCGCATCGACCGCCCCGGCGGTCGGCAGCGCCGCGGCGAGCATGAGCACGACGATGAGCAGGAGCCGGCGCACGTTCATCGGGCCGCCACGTCCTTCGCATGGGTGCGCTGGGCGAGGTAGGCGACCCGGCATCCGCCGTCGCGATGGGCGTGGGGGAGGACGAAGCGAGCCATTACGGCGCGACGCTACGCCGCGCGGCGAGCGCGAACATCGGGGAAACACCCCCAACCTCGTGACGGAGTCGACCCTCACCTGGGAGACTCGCGAGCCGTATGCCGGGAGACTGGGTCGGCCGTGGACCGGAGCTCGCGGCGATCGACGCTGCCCTGAGCCGGCTCGCGACGGGGACGGGCGGTGCGCTCGCGGTCTCGGGCGAGCCCGGGATCGGCAAGACGCGGCTCCTCGCCGAGGCGGGCGCGCGGGCCGAGGCCCGGGGCTGCCTCGTGCTCGAGGGACAGGCCACCGAGCTCGAGCGCGACTTCCCGTTCGGAGTCGTCGTCGATGCGCTCGACACCCAGCTCGCCGCCCTCGCCGCCCCGCACCTGCGCGGATTGAGCGGCGAGCAGCGCCGGCTGCTCGCCGCCGTGTTTCCCGCTCTCGCCGGGCACGAGGGCGAGGGAGCCCTCCCGGCGGAAGAGCGCTTCCGCGCTCATCGTGCGGTGCGGGAGCTCCTCGCGCTCCTGGGTCGGACGCGGCCACTGGTCCTCGTCCTCGACGACCTGCACTGGGCCGACGCCGCCTCGCTCGAGCTCCTCGACCATCTCCTGCGCCGTCCGCCCGCGGCGCCCGTCCTGCTCCTGCTCGCCCAGCGGACCGGCGCGCCACTCGGCCCCCTGGCCCGCGTGGGCGAGCGGATCGAGCTGGGCCCGCTCACCTCCGAGGAGGCGGAGCGCCTGATGGGGGAGGACGTGCCGGCACGCACCCAGGCGCGGCTCTACGCGGAGACGGGCGGCAACCCGTTCCATCTGGAGCACCTCACGCGCGCGTGGCGGCGCGACGGGACGGCCGCCGACGCCGCCGTGCCTCGTCCCGTGGAGGAGGCGCTGGCCGCCGAGCTGGCCGGGCTCGACCCCGAGACGCAGCGGGTGCTCCAGGGCGCGGCCGCGGCCGGTGACCCGTTCACCCCCGAGGAGGCAGCGGAGGTCGCGGGGGAGGACCCGGCGCGCGCCCTCGCCGCACTCGATCGGGCCATCGCCGTGCGGCTCGTCCGCGGGACGGAGACGCCGGTCCTCTTCCGCTTCCGTCACCCCCTGGCTCGCAAGGCGGTATACGCGTCGGCCGGCGAGGCGTGGCGGGTCGGCGCGCACGCCCGGGCGGCGGCGCTGCTCGCGCGCCACGGCGCCGGCCCGCTCACCCGCGCGCACCACCTCGAGCGCTCGGCGGTGCGCGGCGACGAGGACGCGGTCGGCGTGCTCACCGCCGCGGGGCAGGCAGCGGCGGCGGTGGCCCCCGCGAGCGCCGCCCGGTGGTGCGCGGCCGCGCTGCGGCTCCTGCCCGAGGACGCCGAGGACGGGCGGCGCGTCGCCCTGCTCGGGCCCCTCGCCGCCGCGCTCGGGAGCGCGGGACGACTGCACGAGAGCCGGGCCAGACTCCTCGAGATCCTCGACCTGCTTCCGGCCGGGCTCGGCGAGGCGCGCGGCCGGGTCACCGCCTTCCTGGCCCGGATCGACCACCTGCTCGGCCGCAACGACGATGCCCGCCGCCTACTCGAGCAGACGCTCGCCGACGTGTCCGACCAGCGCTCGGCCGACGCCGCCCGGCTCGAGCTCGAGCTCGCCGCGCACGGCTTCTTCCTCGGCGACTGGACTGCACTGCGCGCGCACGCCGAGCGTGGTTGGGACGCGGCGGCGGACGTGGGCGACCGCGGGTTGCGGGCGACCGGCGCGGCGCTGCTCGGCCACGCCGAGTACTGCGTGGGTCGGCTCGGGGCGGCGCGGGAGCGGCTCGCCGAGGCCGTGCTGATCGTGGACGGCCCGGAGCGCGATGGCGGCGGCGCGTCCCTCGATGCCCTGGACTGGCTGGGTTGGTTCGAGCTCAAGCTCGAGGAGTACGACGCCGCCCGCCAGCACTTCACCCGGGCGGTCGAAGTCGCGCGCCGCGACGGCGGCGGGCATCTGCTCGCCTCGCTGACCTTCGGACTCGTGCTCGGTTCGGCGTGGAGCAGCCGCCTGGGTGACGCCCTCGAGCACTCGGACGCGAGCCTCGAGCTCGCGCGGCTTCTCCGCAGCGACCGGATGCTCTCCTGGGCACTGGGCCTACGGACTCTCGTCCAGCTGCGGCGAGGGGCCGTCGGCGAGGCGCTCGTGCACGGCGAGGAGGCCCGCCGCCTCGGCGCGGGGCTCCCCGCCAACACGTTCTTCGCGGTCATGGGCGGCTGGTTCGGCGAGGCGCTGATCGAGGCCGGGCGACCCGCGCGCGGGCGCGAGGAGATCCTCCTCGCCCTCGGGGGCCCCGGCCTGCCCGGCATCGAGGCGGCCTACCGTCCCTACTTCTACGACGTGCTGACGGGCGCAGAGGTCGTGCTGGGCCGGCGCGAGGCGGCGGCGGAGTGGGCGCGGGTGGCGGAGGAGACGGCGCGCGGGCTCGGGCTGCCCGGGCGGACCGGGGCCGCGCTGCATGCCGCGGCGCTGGTCGCCGAGGACCCCGACGAGGGAGCCGAGCTGGCGCTGGGGGCGGCGGCCGAGTTCGCGACGGGCCATCCGGTCGAGGCGGGGCGCGCCCGGGTGCTGGCCGGGCGTCGCCTCGGCGAGGCGGGGAACCGGGAGGAGGCGCTGGCCGAGCTCCGGCGGGCGGGGACCGAGCTCACCGCGCTCGGCGCCCGGCACCACGCGGCGCAGGCCGTGCGCGAGCGGCGGCGCCTCGGCGAGCACGTGGCGCGGGGCGGGCGGCGCGGCGAAGAGACCAGCGGCCTCGCCTCCCTGAGCGGCCGCGAGCGGGAGGTCGCCGCGCTCGTCGAAGAACGGCTCAGCAACCGGGAGATCGCCGAGCGGCTCGTGCTCAGTGAGAAGACCGTGGAGCGCCACCTCTCCCGGATCTTCGTCAAGCTCGGCGCCCGCTCCCGGGTGGACGTGGCGCGGGCGCTCGAGACCGCCGGGGGCTGACCGACGACTACGCGCGCGAGAACGCGGCGGGGGCCTACGCCCGGATGACCTGGAGCGCTCCCCGGGTACGCCCGCCCGCGCCGCGGAGCTCGAAGCGCAACGTGAGCACTCCCCGCCGCGGGCGCGCCGGCAGGCGCAGGCGCAGGCGCACGGTGCGGGCGCCGACGCGGTAGCTCCGGGCTCCGGTGCGCAGCGTCGCCGGCGCGGCGGTACGCACCCGCACGAGAAGCGTCCGCGCCCGGGCGCTGACGACCCGCTGCGCGCTGAGGAGAGCGATCCGCGGCGGATCGGCGACCACACGGACCCGACGCGAGGCCGCGCCGGTGCGGCCCGTCCGGTCGCGCGCCGCGAGACGGAGCGTCACCCGCCCCGGCGCGAGGTGCCGGACGACGATCCGCCCGCCACGCCCCAGCCGTCGCCGGCCCGCGAACCACGTCAGCGAGCGGCCGCCGAGCGTCCGTCCGCCGGCGTCGACCGCGGCGCCGAGCAGCTCGGTCCGCTCACCGGCGACGAGCCGCTCGCCGCCGTCGGGGCGCAGGATGTGGACGCTGGGCGCCGCACCCTCGGCGGAGAACGGCGCCGAGCGGGCCGTGGCCTGCGAGAAGGAGTCGTTGACCGACACCCGGATCCGCGAGCGCTTCCCGGGCTCGAGGAAGCGACCCGGGACCCGGGCGACCCCGCGGCTCGGGCCCTGGAAGATCGTGTGCCACATACGTCCGTCCGCGGTAGCGTCGACCGTCGCCTGCAGGGCGCCGCCATCGGGGTCGCTCGCCCGCCAGCGGACGGCGAGCGTCCGCCGGGCACGCACGTGTTGTCCACGGCGCGGTGAGGTCACACGGACCCGCGGCGCCCGCGAGGCCGAGAGCGAGTCGAGCAGGACCCCGAGGCGGGCGAGCTCGACCCGGCGTGCGCCCGTGGCCACGGGTCCCGTGAACGTTCCGCCGCTCTCGGACTCCGAGCCCGTCTGCACCCGCACGCCGGCGTCGAGCAGGACGCGCCCACCGGCGTCCAGCGAGCGCAGGCGCACCGGCGAGTCCGCGACCGGGGCAGGGATCGCATCCGTGCCGTCCGTGGGCACGACGCGCTCCAGGCTGCCGCCCGCCACGCCGACGGAGCCGACGGCGAAGGCGCCTGGGCGCGCTCGCGGCGCGGCTCGCAGCGAGGCGCTCTCGAACCCCCTGCGCCGGTCGGCGTACTCCCCGAGACGGGTGAACGCGCGGTTCCAGTTACGCGGGCCGACCCAGGAGTCCGAGTCGCCGGTGCTCGCGCAGTAGGACATGAGGTCGTAGAAGGTCTCGATGCCGTCCACCCGCGTCGTCCGGTACCGGGCGAGGCCGCGGCGCGGGCGGAAGAGGACGCCCTGGAGGCGGCCGGTCTCGTCCGGGGGCCAGCCCTCGCCCGTCGTGCACCCGGCGGTGTGCGGGGCAGAGAGCTGGTGGCCCAATTCGTGGGCGGCGGCGGTGATTGGACGCTCGTTGGCGTTGGCGGAGAAGAAGGGCTGAGCGGCCTTCTCCGCAGACGGCAGGGACTCGATGTTCCCGATGGACCAGCCCGGCTCCTTGACCGCTGTGCCGGCCGTGAACGCCGTGTAGTCGTGCACGCCGAACAGGAAGTCGTAGATGCGCAGCGGTGCGCGGCCGGGCCGGCGCAGGACTCCGGGGTTGTCGGTCGCCCACTGCTGGATCTGGGCGTCGACCCCGAGCTGGCGGCAGGTTCGCTGGGTCGTCGTCGCCGTGTCGCCGGGGGCGCCGACCTTGGCGCACACCTTGTCGGTTGGCACGCGGTCCGTCGAAGCCGTGATGTCGAGCGTGGCCGAGAAGCTCCTGACGTTCATCAGCTCGCCGCCCGGCCACAGCCGCCGGGCGGCGAAGAGCACCGAGTCGGGCGCCGTCAGCGGCCCCTGGCCCGCGCGCACGAGCTGCAGGGTGTTGACGTTGGTGTAGGGCAGCACCGCGCTCGGGATCCCGCGCAGGCGGAAGGAGTCGTCGCTCCCGCACGGCCCCCCGGTGCACTGGCGCAGCCCGAAGAGCGCAGTGGCCTTCGGCAGCGAGACCCTTGCTTCGAGGTCGAAGCGGTGCGCGGAGCCCGCTGCCGCGTCCGACGTCAGCAGCCAGGACAGCGGGATCTCGAACGGCACGCCGAAGGTGCGGTCGGCGCGCTCGGCGGCCGTCACCCAGTAGGTATCGGAGCGCGGCGGGTTCCTAACCGTGGTGTGCAGGGTCTCCCGCGCGCGGCCGTCCACGCGTCGCGTCAGCGTGACCTCGAGCGGCTGCTTGGGATCCGTCGCCGTCGTCCGGTCCATGTCCACGTACACGATCGCGTTGGCGAGCTTGGTCACGTCGAGCGGCACCCCGTTGTAGACGGCCTCCTGGAATGTGCCGCCGAGCAGGCCGCCGGGGCTGCGCCTGATGCCGTTGGGGGTGCCGCCGCCGAGCAGGAAGGGGAACTTCCCAGAGGGGAAGCCGAACTGGGTCGCGCCCGAGTTCGGCTGCGTGACCTGGAACACGTCGATCCCGCGCACGCGGAAGTTGCCGTAGGTCGGGCCGAGGAGGATGGGGTCGAGCCCGGGGACCAGGAACGCGGGGGCGGTCGTCGCGGTCGTCGCGCCGAACTGGTTGCGCGCGGTGACCCGGCACTCGTAGGGGCGCGGCCCGCTGAGCAGCGCGCTGATCGCGGCCGAGGTCGGCGGCCGGTAGTCCTGCGCCTTGGATACGGAGACCAAGCGGTTCGACTCGATCCGCAACCACTCGTAGGAGAAGGAGATCGCCTCGCCCGGGACCGCTGGATGGGGGGCGAGCCCGGGAGTCCATGTGCCAGGAAAGCAGTGATACGTCCCCTTCCGGGCCGTCTCGACTATCGTCGCGCGCGAGGTCTGGACCGGGGCCGCCCCTGACGCGGGCGCCCCGGGCGGGGCGGGGGAGATCCGGGCGCTCGAGGTGGCCTGGGCCGTGTTGCCACCCACGTCCGTGATCGACGTCGTCACCGTGAAGGTGCCGGCCGCGGCGTACGTGTGGCTGCCGGTCACGTCGAAGCCGCCGGCCGCCGCGCTCACCGTTCCCGCCGTGCTCGTGCCGTCGCCCCAGTCGATCCGTGCCGAGAAGTCGCCCGCATCCGCGCCCGGGTTGGCGTCGGAGAAGTGCGCCACGACATCGTTGACCGGCCGGCCGGCGGTCCCCGAGACGTCCACGCCGGTGGCGGTCAGCGAGGCGTCCCGTACCGTGGCCTGGAACGAGACCGTCTGGGTGCCGGTCGGGCAGCCACGGACCGTGGACTGGTAGGTGAAGGAGACGGAACCGGTGTACGTGCCCTCCTCGGCGTAGGTATGGGCGCCCTCGATTCCCGCGAGCGAGCCGTCCGAGTCCGCGGAGGGCGCCGTGCCGTCGCCCCAGGTGATCGCCACATTCGACACCGAACAGACCAGCCCGGTGACGACCCGGCCGGTGAACGATTGGCCCTCGATCGCCTCGACGTCGGACCCGACCGCCGCCGCGTCCGCCGCGTCGACCGCCCGGGCGGTCGGCAGCGCCACGGCGAGCATGAGCACGACAAGGAGCAGAAGCCGGCGCACGTTCATCGGATCGCCACGTCCTTCGCCTGGGTGGCATGGGTGCGCGCGGCGAGGTAGGCGACGCGGCACTCGTCGTCGCGGTGGGCGTGGGCAAGAACGAAGCTGGCCATCGCGACGCGACGCTACGCCGCGCAACGAGCACGAACATCGGGGAAATACCCCCAACCTCGTGGCGGAGTCGACCCCCGCCTGGGAGACTCGCGAGCCGTATGCCGGGGGACTGGGTCGGCCGTGGACCGGAGCTTGAGGCGATCGACGCCGCCCTGGGTCGGCTCGTTGAAGGGACGGGCGGCGCCCTCGCGGTCTCGGGCGAGCCCGGGATCGGCAAGACCCGCCTGCTCGCCGAGGCCGGCGCGCGGGCCGAGGCCCGCGGCTGCCTCCTGCTCGAGGGGCAGGCCACCGAGCTCGAGCGCGACTTCCCCTTCGGGGTGGTCGTGGACGCACTCGACCCGTACCTCACGTCCCTCACCTCGCCGCACCTGAGCGGCCTGACGGAGGAGCAGCGCCGGCTCCTCGCCGCCGTGTTCCCCGCCCTGGCCGGGGACGAGGCCGGCGGCGCCCTCCCCGCCGAGGAGCGCTTCCGCTCCCATCGCGCGGTGCGCGAGCTGCTTGGGCTGCTGGGCCGGAGCCGGCCTCTGGTCCTCGTGCTCGACGACCTCCACTGGGCCGACGCCGCCTCGCTCGAGCTCCTCGACCATCTCCTGCGCCGTCCACCGGCCGCGCCGCCCGTCCTGCTCCTGCTCGCCCAGCGGACCGGCGCGCCACTCGGCCCCCTGGCCCGCGTGGGCGAGCGGATCGAGCTCGGGCCGCTCACCCCCGACGAGGCGGACCGGCTCCTCGGGGAGGAGCTGCCGGCCGACGCGCGGGCCCGGCTCCATCAGGAGACCGGCGGCAACCCGTTCCACCTCGAACACCTCGCGCGCGCGTGGAGCCGCGAGGGGCAGGGCCCCGACTCGCGCGTTCCGCGGCCCGTCGAGGAGGCGCTGGCCCGGGAGCTGGCCGCGCTCGGCGAGCAGACGCGCCGCGTGCTGCAGGGCGCGGCCGTCGCCGGTGATCCGTTCACCCCGAAGCAGGCGGCGGAGGTCGCCGGGGAGGACCCGGAGCGCGCCCTCGCCGCCCTGGACCGGGCGATCGCGGTGCGGCTTGTGCGCAGCACCGACACGCCGGTGCTATTCCGCTTCCGCCACCCCATCACGCGCCGGGCCGTGTACGCCTCGGCCGGCCAGGCGTGGCGGGTCGGGGCGCACGCGCGGGCGGCGACCCTGCTCGCCCGGCGAGGAGCGGCGCCCCTGGCCCGCGCCCACCACGTCGAGCGCTCGGCCGTGCGCGGCGACGAGGACGCGGCGGCGGTCCTGACCGCGGCGGGGCGCGCGGCCGCGGCGGTGGCGCCGGCGAGCGCCGCCCACTGGTTCGCCGCGGCCCTGCGACTCCTGCCTGAGGACGCGGAGGAGGGCCGTCGCCTGGCGCTGCTCATCCCGCTCGCGGCTGCCTTCGGGAGCGCCGGCCGACTGCAGGAGAGCCGGGCGACCCTCGTCGCGATCCTCGACGTCCTGCCCGCCGGGCGCGTCGCGACGCGCGGGAGGCTCCTGGGGTTCACCGCCGTGATCGACCGGCTGCTCGGCCGGCGCGGCGACGCGCGGCAGCTGCTCGAACAGACGCTGGCCGGCGTCCCCGACCCCGATTCGGCCGACGCCGGCGCGCTGGAGCTCGAGCTCGCCGCCGACCGCTTCTTTGCCGGAGACTGGACGGCGATGCATCACCACGCCGGGCGTGGCTGGCGGGTCGCGGTGGGCGCGGACGGCAACAGGATGCGCGCGACCGCGGCCGTGCTGTTCGGCCTCGCCGAGTACAGCGTGCGCGGGGTGGACGCGGCGCGCCAGCGGCGAGCGGAGGCCATCGCACTCGTCGACGCGTCCGGAGTCGGCGGCCGCGGCCCACGCGTCGACGTGCTCGACTGGCTGGGCTGGCTCGAGCTGTGCCTGGAGGAGAACGACGCCGCCCTGGGCCACTTCGCGCGCGGGCTCGAGATCGGACGCCGCACCGGCGGCGGGCACCTGCTGACGACCATGCGCTTCGGACTCGTCCTCGGCTCGGCCCGGAGCGGACGGCTCGACGAGGCCCTCGCGCACTCCGACCTGACCCTCGAGCTCGGGCGGCTGTCCGGGAGCGACCAGGTGCTCTCCTGGGCCCTCGGGCTGCGGACCCTTGTCGCACTACGCCGAGGCGCGCTCGCCGAGGCGCTCGCCCACGGCGAGGAGGCGCGGCGGCTGGCGGCGAAGCTGGTGGCCAACCCGTCCTCGGCGGTGAACCGAGCCTGGCTCGGGGAGGTGCTGATCGAAGTCGGGCGGCCCGCGCGTGGTCGCGAGGAGATCCTGCTCGCCCTCGGCGGCCCCGGCCTACCCGGCGTCGAGGCCGCCGACCGCCCGTACTTCTACGATGTGCTGACGGGCGCGGAGGCGGCGCTCGGTCGGCACGACGCCGCTGCGGAGTGGGCGCTGGCCGCGGAGAAGACGGCCTCCGGGCTCGGACTGTCGGGTCGGAACGGCTCCGCCCTGCACGCGGCCGCCATGGCCGAGGACGGCCCCGCCGCGGGAGTCGAGCTCGCACTGCGCGCGGCAGCGGAGTTCGCGCCGGGCCATCCCATCGAGGCGGGCCGCGCGCGGGTGCTCGCCGGCCGCCGCCTCGGCGAGGCCGGGGACCGGGAGGCGGCGCTGGAGGAGCTGCGGCGGGCGGGCGCCGAGCTCACGGCGCTCGGGGCCCGGCACCACGCCGCGCAGTCCGTCCGCGAGCGGCGGCGCCTCGGCGAGCACGTCGCGCGGGGCGGGCGGCGCGGCGGCGAGACCACCGGCCTCGCCGCCCTGAGCAGCCGCGAGCGCGAGGTCGCCGGGCTCGTCGAGGAGCGGCTGACCAACCGGGAGATCGCCGAGCGCCTCGTCCTCAGCGAGAAGACGGTCGAGCGCCACCTCTCCCGGATCTTCGTCAAGCTCGGCGCCCGCTCCCGGGTCGACGTCGCGCGAGCGCTGGAGACCACCGGCCTGTAGCGGCGCCGCCTACGGCGCCGCGCAGATCGCGTAGGCGATCACCGAACCCGTCGCGGCCGCACCGCCGGGGTTGGCGCCGTTCACGAACCAGCCCGTGGGGGTCTGTCCCGCTCCGGCGGGAGAGGGCTGTGACTGGAAGGCGTACTGGTTCCCGCCCGTGTTTCCGCCGCCTCCCGTCGCGCGCTGTCCCGCCGGGCACAGCGCGGTGGCGCTCGTGCATGGCGCGGGGCCGCACTGCACGGTGACGACCTTGACGTTCGTGGCGCCGCTCGCGCCCGCGGGGCCGGCGGCACCTGCGGGGCCGGTCGGCCCGGTGGGCCCGGCGGGGCCGGGGTCACCCTTGGACCCGGCGGGCCCCGTGGCGCCGCCGCCCGGACCGGTGAGACCCTGCGGCCCCCGCGGACCCGTGGGGACCTGGCCGCGCTTGAAGTCCTTGCGCAGCAGCGAGAAGTCGTGGACGTCGGCGGTGGCGAGCGAGCCGTTCTTGACGTCCGCGCCGGTCAGGGAGTTGTTCTTCACCTGCTTGCCGGTGATGACGACGGCGGCGTAGCCGGTTCCCCCGAGGGCGACGAACACCGCGAGCGTGGCCATCACGTTCGCGTAGGTCATGGATCCGGCAAGCCTGCGGCGCATCACGCTCTCCTCGGTCGGTCGCAGCGAACCTACGCCGCGACAAGACCGCGAACATCGGGGAAACACCCCCAACTTCGTGGCGAAGCCGCACCGCGCTCAGGGCGTGAAGCGCACGGTGAGCACGTCGCCGTCGCGCATGGCGTAGTCGCGGCCCTCGACCCGCAGCTCGCCCCGGTCACGAGCGGGCGCGTAGCCGCCGGCGGCCACGAGCTCCTCCCAGCCGATCACCTCGGCGCGGACGAACCCGCGCTGGATGTCGGAGTGGATCGCGCCCGCCGCGTCCCAGGCCGTGGAGCCCGCCCGGATGTGCCACGACTGCGCGGGCTTGTCCTCCCCCGCCGTGAAGAAGGCGAGGAGCCGGAGCAGCCCGAACGCCCCGCGGATCACACGCTGGAGCGAGGAGACCGGGGCGACGCCGAGGTCCTCGCGCATCTCCGCGGCGTCCTCGGGAGCCAGCTCGGAGAGCTCGGCCTCCAGGCGGGAGGACACGGCGA
>JAABUS010005332.1_pt1 | contig 17067 bp, 12 predicted proteins | sample 5560161 | NCBI WGS metagenome assembly JAABUS01 (sample SAMN10711885, study PRJNA513376) | rock metagenome | isolation source: Antarctica rocks | place: Antarctica: Victoria Land, Trio Nunatak nord | collected 2016-01-04
TAGATTGAGCGACATCAGCTGCGTCATCGAATAATCTGAAATGTACATAGCTCAGTTTGACTCGTTCATTTGAAAAGAGGTCGACGTTGATCTCTAGTTTATTCTGAATTTTGTCGTATCAGTTTTTCCAAGTAGAATTCTTTCCGTCAGTAAATCAGAGAGAATCAGATATTTTCTGAGATCTAGAACGCTCAGAGTAGATGAAATCAGAAGAAGTGATTTCTTTAGTTTGAAGCCTAGCCTTCAACTCTTTGATTTCGTTGTCTCGTTGTTTACTCAGCTCGTTGAGTCGATCTGTTTCTCTGTCGAGAGCCATGCATCGAGCCTTTCAGTTTTCGATAGAAACAGGGAATATTACTGTTTCAGCGAATGACTCGTCGTCTTCATTGATGAATGATTCAGCACTAGAGGGTTTCGATGAATCAGTCTCAGAGATTTGAGAAAAGCGACTTCGAAATTCTTCGAAACGTTCTTCGATAGATGAACGTTTTGACATGGTGAAATTTGAAGAAAGAACGAGGCCGAGCAAATGACGATGCTCGGCAGTATTAATGAAGGCGTATGGTTAAGTGTTTAATCTTCAGGGGAGAATGTTGTTGATTAGAAGAATATTTTTGGTTTGTGAGTTTTTGAATGATTCTCAAGCAATTCACGAAGATTCTTTATCGTCGATTCTCTTAATCGAGTTGAACAGCTTATTTTCACTCGTCTGTTTCACGAGAATGAATTGATTCTCTTGATCGAATGAACTTTGCGTACTTAGTGAGCGATAAGTTGTCTAGCGATTCAAACAGTCTCGCCGTTGATTCTATCAAACTCTCTAGTGTTGTTCAGTCTTTCGATTGCGTCGATCATCAGGTAAACGAATTTCTTTAGACTCGTTCTGTCTGTACGAGTATGTTGAATGAGTAATGAGATCAGTATCGTGTGGTTAACGAATTCTTAATATAATGTCAGGATCGTGCCTAGGTGAGTCAATCAGCGAAAGTCAGGATTGAATAGTGCTTGATCTTTAAAGATAGCTATAACTGAATATTAAGAATACAGAAGAAGGTGAGTACAAGAGCTTCTATTTAAGTAATATTCAGAGGCTGCGCTAAGCTCGAAGAAAATGTGTTTGTGACACGGGTAGAATGTGATGTAGGAAGAAAGATGATGTTGAACAAAAAGATGTTGATGAAAGAAAATAGAGGCTGAGCCAGATCTGAGCTAGAGGCACTGACTAGCCCTATTCAGCCTTGATACGCTCGTAACAGCAGATACACTTGCTGACATCGACAACTTTGATAGAGCATTGCTGAATCATTGACAGTGCATCGATGAGCATTGTAGAAATCAGAATGACTTCTGTTTCGTGAATTTTGCAGACAAGCACTATAATATGAATCACATTCAGCAGTCTTTATGAAATAAGACGATATCTAACGACGATTCAAACGTCAGCATTGAATGATCTTCTATCTCTTTATATAACTTTTGAAGTGATAAACAGAGCTCTGTTACCTCGCTGTCTTGTCGATCAGATATGCATGATGAAAGACTGAACATCAAAGCAGAGCGAGTGAAAAAGAAAGATTTTATGACGAGATTTACGAGATTCAATGAACAGCAAATGAAAATGCGAATGAGTGAGGCAATGACTGATCAGATAGAATGAATGAACTCGCGTCAGAAAACTTTCGAATCTCATTCATCATCTCAGCAATCTTCTCTTTCGCAGTGATTTATCTATTCTCTCTATCAGATCTTGTCTTATCAGTCATGACAGCAATCTTCTCAGTCTTCATCGTGACAACAGTCTTCACAGTCTATTCAATGACAACAGTCTTCACAGTCTATTCAATGACAACAGTCTTCACAGTCTATTCAGTGACAGCAATCTTCATCAGCTCAGTCTACTTCTTCTTCTTCTTCTTCTTCTTCTTCTTCTTTTCTATCATCTCAGTCTGCAATCGCAGCTCAGCGATCAAGTCTCATCGAAGAATCAGAAGAGACGAAGAAGATATTTGATCAGTTTCTCGTCTGAAAGATAAACAAGATCTCACGTCAAACAATTAAACAAAAGCTCGCGAACGTGAGAGTCATAGTGAATGCACAGATGTGAACTACAAATGATTTAAAAGATATGACAGACTCAACGTCTGATATCTATCGAACTGTCATACAACTAGAAATGTCAGACGAAATGACTCGTGCCTTTAAGAAAGATCTGAAGCTCTTCAAATCGATCTGACGTGAGATCAAGACTCTATTAGAACTGAGTCGTTAAATAGAGTCAAATTTCTGAATTAAATTTCTGATTTTCTATCTTCAATTCTCGTTTCAAAGCTCTGATATCTGTCTCGAAGATGTAGTCTGAATGCTTGAAGTGCTGCTTCAAATATCTATCACATTCGCTTCATTCAACAGCGTAATGAAGAAAGTCATCAAAGATGTCTTCAAAATAAAATCATGTATCGTCAAAATGTCTACGAATTCAGATCTTTAATACGCTGAAGATGAGTTCTATGAGATTGTAATTCGACGAGTAGAAAGGCAAAAATCGCATCTGACATTCATATCAGTGATAAATCATCAATTCAACGAGGCAAATAGCTTATCTGACATTCGTGTGAGATGATGAGCTCTTTTATTCGACGATTGCAATGAACACTTGCATTGTTCATGATGATCACACTCTTCGAAGTCGAAAAGAAACTGCATAGAGGTAGCAGTTCATCTGCTATTCATCGAAAGAAAGTCTCGTCGTTGAATCAATTCTCGCGAATATCGATGCAGAATAGATATTCATCTTTCGTATAAATTGAAAGAACACTTCAGCAATGTTCTCTCGTTCTGAAAACTTGATAGCGAGCTGATTGATCAACGAGAGCATAGGCTTGATGACGTCAGTCTGTGATCTCGTTGAATAAAGACTCATTCACGAACACGAGCTGCTCGATCGTCAAACGAAGCATGTCTGCTATTCAATTCAAACGAAGCTTCTCGTTTTGCCTGACTTCTACACGCTGTTCTTTTTTATTACTTCAGCGTCTTCTCTTCAGAATTCTTGATATCGTGGATCGATGCACGTTAATGTCTCACTTCTTCCATATGTATCAAATCATCTCTTTCTGCATGATTCATGACTGATCTTCGAGGTAGACTATGAGGTCATTTTCAGCTGCCTTAAACATCTTGCGAGGGGCTTCTTTGGGCCGAAACTGAGATTTAAACGACGACGAATACATGAAGATATTTTCTCGGATGCTATACATCGTTCTAGGACAGCAGTGAACTTCTTCGACGATGGCGAGAGATTGTCAATGAAGTAGTAGAAGCCGTACGATTCTGGAGCGAATCGCTGCAGGTAGTGGGCCGGTCATAGCTGGAAGAACGTCAGGAACGTCAATAAACAAAGAGGTATGAATAGCTTCAATTTCGGGCAATTGGGGGGCGATGGGGTTGATTTTTGAATTCCTCCTACAAACGGATCACCGTGGGGCAGAGCGAAAATGAATGCCAAGGAATGCAGAGCTTTCTGCACACGCTAATTACCCACTCCTCCAACTTCTATTACTATCATGATAGCAGACCGACCGCTTTCCGACCTTGCAAGAATCAATCTCCAACCAACCAACCACCCCCCACCCCAGCCGCACCAAGTATCGACAACCGGTCAGAGAAAAGGGATCGATGAAACTGATTTGCGTCTCTCTGTCCGAATCAAGCAACTGCGCCGAAATAGGGCTGCAGCTTTTGCTGCGATGTTGATGCAGACTGCAGTCAGCAGATGCAAGCTGTGTGTTGGTTGTTCCATGGTCGCAAACGCAACCATCACCTATGGGCTTCGGGCTGCTCCTAACACCTTCTAGGTTGTTGTCAGCACGAGTCATGCGGCCCAGCCTTTGCAAAATCACGGTCCCAATGCATGTAATAATTTGTGTACATTATCCGCGAGCGTTTAGTCAGCCATCACCCCTTTTGTTGGTACGAGGTTTGGCTCAAAGCAAACTGACAAAGCATGCGTGTGGTCGCGGACGGGAATAGCCAATCCGCTTTAATTAAACATCGGCGGGCTTTCAGGTGTGATGGATGAAGTTGCAGAGACCCGCCTTTGCGCCTGAAATACCGAGTGCTGGAGGTGCCCGAGTGGCATTGCGAATCACTGAGGTCTGAAGGCGACTAGGAGGCTTAGAGCAGTGTGAGGTTCGCAAACCATTCATTGAGTCCTGAAGGCAAATAGAAAGCGTGGGCAAGAAGTTCCAGGCGCGCGAATTAGTGCGTTTTGAAGACCACGGTAGAGAGGAGGTGTGGTCGGAGATTGTGGACATGCAGTAAGGATAGTGTCGACGCAGGAGTGTCAGCGGTGAGTAACGGTAGGAGATGGAATGGGATTAGAAGGTCCTACAAGGGCGTGAAGGGTTAAACTACAGTAGCTCCGCTTTACCAACGTAACAGTACCTTACCGTTGGCAAGCATGCTGATCCCTAGCAGATCTTGCTCAGTGCTATCACCAGAACTTTCTTGGACCCAAGTCAATTACTCCCATTTCTCGTGATTGTGCTTAACGTGTACACAAGAAACAATCCACAAAGGAGAGCTTGTGGATCCTCGGATTTCCCTTTCCCTTGCAAATACTGGTGCTTGCCCTTGGGGATTATGCCCATCAACGTGACCGCCGCGCCGTTGTTGGTCGGAGGCTTGTTCGTGATACTATGTGCATCTGTGATTTTGGTTACAGTAGTTGTCTTCCATGCTGTAAAGATGCGGTGGGGTGGCTTACGTTCAGATAGAAGCCTACATTGATACTCAAAAGCCCGTTGCAATTGCTGCATAACAAATTACGTGGTGCGGAATCTGTCTTGAAAGATCTGGTCCTTGCAGTTCAAGATTTTGTTAGTACCGGATCATTCCCCAATTGCAATTCTACTTTCTGAGAGAGGACGTCTAGCGGTCTGGCGCATACTATGTGCCAGAGCGAAATTTGAAGCAAGAATATGTCTATGTGCGATCCAGGAAGCATCTCGTGGAGCTAGCAGAGAGTCCGCAGCTGTCACAGCGTGCAGTTTACAACGACGTAAGGGGGAATGCTATGGCGACATGATGAGGTTTTGACAGTGTAATAGATATTTGGCTTTGGACTTGCCTTGCCCGATGTAGCCCAGAAGCGTCCAGGGTTATCAACTTACCGTCTCTTTGGCCGTGTGTTGAAAGTTCTGAATCAGCCGCAGCTCCACGTCCTTTACCCTCGCCTACGACGATGGGCAGTGACTAGCATCTCCGCAGAATTGAACATATCGGGCGCTGGGAAAGGTATCTTGATAGTCTTTGTCTTGGAGTGTTCTGATTGAAATACAGAATGGGTATCTGTGCGAATGGCCCCTATGGCCCGAAAAGTTGTGTCCGATACACTCAGTCTCATCTTCTTTGGTGAAGCACTCTGTGAGCCCACACCTAGTGCCCTGGTTCATTTCCATTATCATGGAGTTGAGAAAGACCTAGCTGATTAAAGGTAGCAAAGGAGGTCAGGTTCTCCTCCGCCTGCAAATCCCAGGTTCGGGAATTGGAGTTTACACTCATGGCACTGCGGGTAACGCCTTCCTTTATGAAGCCGTAAGATCATCAATCGATAGATGGAGCTTCGCGTAAATTTTTGACACGATTAGCATGGTACATGGCATCATCACTGGACGTGGTCGAGCTATGCGAGTCATCACAGACCGTTTGTTACCAATCATCAAAAGCGAACACGGTGCATGGGTCGAGCCACACGATCAGAAAGAAGTGAGCTACGAGCTCTTCATCTTCGCAGAATAGAGCACCGCTAATGAGACGTAGCTTAGTATCTTATATCAGACAATTCAAGTCGCTGCAGAAAACCAGTGGACCACGGCACAGATTTTACGAGCGATCACAGGACTGTGGCTGTCAGCGGCGTTCCAACCATGGATGGTACGGGCATGATCACACTTTGATGAGCTCGCGTCTAATCATTCTTTAGAATCTCGACCTTCTTATTCTCGAGTTATGCGTGCGGCCAGCCTATATCGAGCTTCTACGAGCTGAGATAAAGAGCGAGGCGGACCTATCATATAGCAATCTGGAGAAGCTCCCCCTTCTGAACAGCTTCATCAAGGAAACCTTCAGGACAAATCCCTTAGATACTTGTGTGTAGTCCTTGCTTTGTTGCAAAATACTTGATTAATATCCTCGACAGTTACCTTAAGGAGGAAGGCACTGGAACCTTTTACCTTCTCCGGCGGTCTCCATGTGCCTGCAGGCAGAGTAGCTTGTCTTTCGGCCCAAGACATCATGAATGACGAAGTCAATTACCTCAACCCTGAGATCTTCGATGGATCACGCTTTGTGAACGCTGCGCAAGAGGATGTCAAGATACGGGATCAGGGCTCAGATTCTGGCTTCAGCAATTTCACAGATGTGACGGATAAATTCCCGATATGGGGATACGGGTCGTTAGCATGGTAAGTTGTCTGTTCAATCGCAAGGTATCCTTGGCATCATCATGGTGTTTTGGGTCAGCTGACAAAATTCGATTTAGTCCTGGTCGATTTCACGCCTCACTGGTCATCAAATTGGTGTTGGTCCATCTGGTGATGAACTATGAATTTCGTCTGGAAGATGTGAATGCCCCACGTTTATGGAATTGGCAGAACTTTACGGTGCCTTACGATAAAACGAGGGTGGAATTCCGCCGGCGAAGTATCTAGTCTTTAAGGGGTAGAGACTTGATGATTCGCACATGTAGAGCCTTATTCGGAGGCATGGCCAGAGGATGGCACAGCAACGCTTCTGTTCAATCGCGTGACCCAGTCATCCATTTTTTGCCGAGCACAGATCCGCAAGCCCCTAGACACAGAACTGCGAGCATCAGCAATTGTTCGGCCGTTATATTGGACACACAATACAGGGAAATGCTGAGCTTGGCAGCTAGATAGGAACGACACTGTCTGTTTTGACCTTGCGATTACCTCAGTCTCATTAGACGGCATATTTGTAATAGCGAGAAGAGTAGCTTGCTAACGGCATAAAATAAGACTTTTTAACCGAAGCTTTCACGCACAGCTTCGGACGAGGTGTTTCGCTGCAACTATTGGATTAGGATCATAGAAAGCAATTTCGGACAGGGCTCAAGACCGGCGTTTCTTCCGGAATCCTCGGTGTAGGTGTGCCTAGACGGCGAAAGTAGCAGGTCAAGGTTCAGCTGTTCAAGTTGCAAGAACGCAAATGCGAGTGGGAGGCACATACTATGCAGTTCTGTGAGCTGCAGAAGCATGTTATGCACCTTGATTACTAGGTAGTGGTATGAGGTGTGTTGCATACGCGTTAGCGGGCTCTAGGGGTATTGTGTAGGCAGGAGGTGTGGTATAAGGCTTGTGGCATGCAAGTGTTGGAGAGGAATTGCGCATGTGGAATCCTGAGTGCCGGAAGACGAAGTCTAACCATGGCACCGCTGGCTGCCTGATTTATGCCCCTGGTCAGTTAGCATTCAGGCCATATGTAGCACTACAGCCGAGGCGGAGCACTGCAAGAGCTAGACTGAGTCAGATTTGAGAACTCGGTGTGGGACAGAGCCTTGCAGTGTTCTTAGGGATGAATTTTCGCCAGTTGCTCGTGGGGTAGAGCGGTAAGAAGTATCACCCTAGTCCTGGGCTACATCGGTGCCGGTATCTGGCCCACGTATGTCGCCTTCTTCGAGTCCTTCCCAGAAGGTGGAAGGATCATGTGCCTGAACAAGGTCCAGATGGGTGGAGCAACTTCTCAGCGATTGTAATCAGTAGCTTCAGGTGGGAATGCAAGAATATCAGCACTTCAGTACCACCATGCTTTATCTACGTTAGGTGTCGTCAACGCAGTCAAGAATCACCATGCTTACGGACGTGTTGTCATGTACTTTTTGCGATCTCCTTATTACCCCTGAGAGAACTAACGTTGTCTCAGTTTTCGGTACCCTCGTACCTGTTACCTTGGGACTTTTCCTCCTATTGTGGCGTGTATGGACGTTTACAGTCTTGCCGTGGCTGCACCCGGACGAGCCAGAGCAGATTCCGTACTGGATTCCCTGTGAGTAAGACGCCTCAGTATCAGTCAGTGTAAAGAGACTGAGTATAGTATTAGACCTCGGTAACTGGGTTCCTCAGCTAGAGTATAGCTTTGCAAACATCGGACCTCGAGTTGGCTGACCACGCGAAGGCCATGCATTGCCCTTCTTCAAAGACTCACATGAGTTGATCTCTCAAGGAGTGTAAGTCTGTACCAATAGAAAAGAATAGAGACATGACAATCTCATCGTAGTTGCAGTAAGTACTTCGGAAACACGAGAAAGCCGTTCGGCATCACAGTCGTTGGGAAAATATATTATGTCGTTACAGATCCTAATGATACTTCGACGTTCTACAACAATACCGCAGGACTCTCCTGGGACCAATTCCTGAATGAGGTTCTCATCGGGTTCGGTGTGGAACCTAGCAGGCTGGATCGACTCTGGGCTAAAGCCGCAGTGCCGACGCCCGTCAACCCTTCTGCCAAGAGCCTTATTAATTTAACGGAGGATTTGTACATACAACACCTTTTACCAGGGAAAAGTTTCCGAAGGCTCGCGATTAAGCTTGAATGGAATATGACAAAGCTCATGAGCTGGGACGAATTGTCGAATCGGTTTTCTCTCAACGTCGATGGCAGAGGCCTGTCGGAAGCAATTTCGCTGAAAAATCTGTGTGGAAACGTTCTTATCGATGTTACACAGATGTCCTTATTCGATCCCGTCCTCTTCAAGCTTGACCCAGGGATGACAAAAGACATGCAGTTTTTTACAGACGAGCTTTGGAAGCTCTTATACCCTGCACCCGGGATTAGCTCAACGAAAGTAGCGACTTTAAGAGCAAGATACACGAATACGTTTTTAAAGTATATGAAACTTCCTCACAACGCAAGGAAAGAAGAGGCCTCCCTAATAACAACACTCGTCGATCAGTATAAAGAGCTTGATATTAGTGAACATGACAGCGCTGCCATGTTGGTAATGGTATATTGGGCGTAAGTAGTCCCGAGGTTGAAACAACAGTAATTGACAGACATTTTTGACTGATTTCAGGGGAGATGCGAATGCGTACAAACTCGCATTTTGGATGGTGGCTTATATACTCTTTGATCCAGCACTCCATGCGCTCATCAGGGAAGAGGTCCGCCCGGCAGTCAAGCCGGACGGAATCAATATGCACTTTTTAGTGAACAACTGCCCGCAGCTGCAATCAGTGTTTTATGAAGCGATGCGTTTAACAAAAAGAGATATAGGGATACGCAAAGTTGTAAGGCCAACATTGCTAGGCGGGAAACTGCTCTCTTCAGGTAACGCTGTCATATTGGCGACATGCCAGCTTCACGAGAATCGTGACATCTTCGGCCACAACATTCACGAGTTCGATCCGAACAGATTCCTTAAGAGACCTGACCTCTCGCGGAGCCCGAGCTTCAAGCCATTTGGAGGCGGACGGATCTACTGTCCAGGGCGAGTCTTTGCGATGCAGGAAATCTTCTCTTTCATCGCATTCCTGTTTCATCGTTGGGATATCGAGCTCGCATCCACTGCTGGCAAAGATAAGACGTCCGATGGCAAGCAGACTTTTCCAGTCGCAGACGATAGCACAATCACATTGGGTATCACACGTCCGTTGCCGGGTCAAGACGTATGGGTAAAGCTTGCTTACAATGGTTCATTGGCGTAGCTGTGGCCAATCCGACTCCTTAATGAGAACAGTGCAGTCATGGACGATAGCGGTCGCAGAAAATGAGATATAGCATGTATAGATAGCACCAGTGGGTGTCAGAAGTCATGATAGCATCAGCGCCTGAAGTATTCCCACCTATCAAAGAGAGCAAATTTTGCAGGGCCCAAGCTATATACGTGTGACCCTTGTTTCATACTTCGTAATAAGCTCAGTGATGTTAGTAAGTGTCTCTGTAGTGATTTATTACTCCAAAGTGAAGGGGAGCGGCCAACAGATTTGGGTACGATTTGTCGAGGGAAATCGTTTCTGAAAAATTGCGAAACATGTCTAATGGTATTTGGTAAAAAGTTCCCTCCCGCAAATACTGCCATGTGTGCACTACGTGCACGTATCCTCTCCGCTGGCGGGATTCGCACTTGCTATTGAGTAGGGGCAACCACCTTCGGCGTGGTAATCCGCGGAAAGTTTCCTTCGCCATATGTCAGACCTGACTCACGCGGAGCATCAGCCAAGGACTAATCAGGTTTGGAGCAAGGTTGTAAGGGAAATACTTATTGTGCTTACTGAGTGGCAGAACAATTTGAGGTGGCACAGTTTCCCCTCATAACAGAATTTTAAAGGGTCTTGGTGTAATAGTCATAGTAGATTTTGTGACACTTCCAAGTTTCGCTATTTCGGTCCCTCGTGGTCTCGGGGTCAGGCAACGATCAGCGCGACAGCTTTCACGTCATCCCGCAAAAAGGGCTCGTATCCTCATGTCTCCAATATAATTATATAATGCCAGACATCCTCAAGCCAAGCTGCGTACAGTAATCGATGGGATGAGAACTGCCCTGAGCAGGTTTGAAGTTGGACCTTATCTGGTATCAAAGTACGCATAAAGATCAGAGGCCGTGAAGTTACACGATCGCGGTGACTGTTGTGGATTAGATAATGGCGGGATAGTGGAACCTCCCTCCCGGATTATCTGACTCACCGCCCAGATGCGTGCGGCTGGGCTGCTTTCAATCCCGCCAGCTTGATATGGGCAATATCAACCACTTCAACCGTCATGATGCCTATCGCAATGCAGGTGTTAGCAATAGGCTTCAAGGAGGTGAACTTGTTCTTGAAGACCCCCTATAGACGCAGGAAACTTGCTCAAGGATGGTAATCGATTGGCCTGCTGAAGTAAGTCCGTTGCTAGTTGATGGTGAAGCCTTCATGTTGTCTGCCGTTTTCTGGTTACTCATGCTTGATTGCTTATTTCTCGCGCAACGCGTTCCTACCATGGCTTGGTACTACAAGTATGACCGAAGCGGGTTACGCAATGGACGATCTCTGTGAAGAAGTAACGAGATGTCTAAGATCAAGCTTGACGTAGTAGAGCCTCCCATCCCAAGCTCAGATTCAAGAGATGAACATTTCTGACGTTGGGACGAGGCTGAGAGCGGAGCACTATATTTTTATATTCCAATGACTCGGTTGGCGTTTCAGGTAACCTGGTTAGCACTGGCTAGCTCAGAAAGGTAAAAGAAACGTAAGGCAAGTTGGAATAATGAGGCTCAAGGTCTCAAGGCAAATTGTACCGACCCGGACATCCAGCTACATCCACAGTCGGATATCAGCAAGCCTGTTGCTTTCTCGGTAGAAGAGATCCGCCCAAAGAACATCGGAACTCGGGACCTCAATCATATCAGAAGTCACGGGCTGAAGCTCTCTTGTCCACAAGCCACCTAGCCACCTTCTACAGCAATGTGTCGGCAGAACATATTTGGCAAGGTAACGATCTTGAGAGAATATTTACTCGGTTTCTGAATTGAGATCTTCATATCAGCGCTGTATCCAGTTCAAACCCGTAAGAAAAGATGTACAACCGCATTCTTCAGCTCCTAAAAAGTTGGGCGACAGAAAATGCAATCTACCGACCGATCGAAGACCGAGAACTCCATCTAGGATCATCTGCAATACAGTTCGTTGAATGGCTCATACACTTCAATATCGACCAGCACTATAGCACGAATTCGCGCCGGTAAATGCATTGATGGGTCAAACCAAGCTCATCCCCGAATCTTGCCTCATGTCCACACTTCTCCCTCGCTAAAGGACGCCTTTTAGACGTGCTTGAACCTTGCTCCATCCAGATCCGTTTTAAGGGCGGCTAGAATGCTTTCAAGGCGGTCAATGACCGAAGAGAGATACGTGATATCTGTTCGCAAGAGTTTTGCCGTTTGTCCATTGAGCGGACTAGGCCCCTGCTCTTGCAAACGGTAGTTTTCAGTCGTCGACCCTAGACCGCCCATGACCTGCCTTAGCTCCTGCATTGTGTTCCTGCCCCTTTGAACAGCACGCTCGATCAATAGCCTCTTCATGGCCAGCTCATCGCCTTGGCTCGGTCGGTATTCTCCAAACGACAGTGTCATATTACCACTGTATGACAGCAATTTCCGGATTTGGCAGAATACCAATTGAGTGGTCGCGATTGTGACAAGCAGCGAAGGCGAATCCTTGCTACACTGGCTACATCTCAAAAAGGAATCGACTGCTCCAAGAGTATCATGTATACATTGAAGCAACATGTCCAGACGTTGACTGTCTGGCTGCGCGCTCAGGCCGTAGAGATTGTTCAACTGGAAATCCTGTTGACTAGAGCAGGAACCTCGCGTCAGAGAAGCTGTTTCGCTCTTTCCCATTGCTAATTCACAAGGCGTTCTCGCGTCGGAAAGGATTGCTCATAACGGTCGGATTGATGGAGTTGATCGGCTAGGACTTCTTGGCTCTTGCACATCCGGCGTGCTCGAGCCCACATGTGCAATTCCCTCTGGCTTGATTACAGAACTTGGATTGATCAATGAGTCGAATGCAAAGTTCACATGCATGGTATCAGTGAAAGAGAACTCTTCCGTGTCAAAAAGGTCGTCAGCATTGGTTAAGGGTGGAGAAATTCGAACTTGACATCCATAGGGAAGTTTAGGCAATCTCGTAGCTGGTATTCGTCAAGGTCAGCAAGGTAGGAACGGGTGTGTGGTCGAGGTCTTGGACTGACATCTATTGAGAAAACATATTTTGTGTTATTCCCAGTCAATTCGAGATCATGGTATGTCAAGGGCGGCATTAGACCGGCATCGAAACCACGCATCCGCGAAGTCTGACCCCCACCACAGTACTCATCTTAAGGAACGTGAGGTCTCTTTCGGTTTCCACTCACGGTCCTGAGGTTCTGAGATACGGGTGATATGGTGGTTTGTGCCTTTTCCGCTTCCAATCGTATTTGCTCTAATCTCTCTAAAGTCTTCCGGTTCTTGCTCCCTTTTGGCTTACCAGCCTTGATAGCATAGCTGTGAGAACAATATAAATTGTTGTCTCGACACCGCGCGCAGGGTTCTTCGTCAGAGCATTTAACCTTGGCATGGTGACACATATCGCAAGCTTGTCGCAGTTTTGGGAGAGTTTCCTTGGGCCGTTGTGATCGAGTCGACATGACGATAAAAATTTCCTCCTTTCGTGGATGCTGTGAATACTGAAGTGCAATCTTGGGCGTTGTCGAAATTTTTCTTCTTTTTTTTCCCCCTTCATTTTAATGTACTTATGCAGCCAAAGGCTATGAAGCACAGCATACTATCTACGTATATAGATACACATAGAGTCGTACTGACGATGTATGTAGTATGGAAAAGCTCTCGGTGTGAAACAGGCTCTTGGAGCTAAAAAACCACACTGTTGTTTATTCTGGTAGTCGCTGTAACCTGAATCCACTTTCCATACCCAGTCAGACGAGCTCAAGGAAATCCTGCTGCAAGCGGCCGACTCAAAATCCTAGACAGTATATCCCGTAGACCAGTTGTACATCGTGCATCGTGCAATCACACCGATAAAATGGGCGACAAAGAGCTATGCCCGAGGTTGCGAGCTGGCCGTGCGAGTAACAGATCACGGGCTCCGCGTTATCGTGAACTGTCTATATGACCAAGTGGTCACATAGAAAACTCGAAATTGTGAAAGCTGGCCACTTCGACATGGGCTTTCGACTTCGCTGCATGGCCACCTAGCTGGACGGGCTAGGTGGGCTTTGGTCTATGTATGTGAAAACTGGCCACTTCGATGTGGGCTTCCGTTCGCTGTTTGGCCACATGGTCATCTAGCCACGTGGACTTTTCGACTGGGTATGAGCTCAACGCGTGGGTAAAGCGCTGTTACTGCTCTGTCGATGTTGATGAGATTGTCCAGCTCTTCTGACAAGCATAGCTTGCAGAAGTTTCGTAGCCAGCACCTCGTACAGGTAAATCTCGTTGCCGGCCCGTTGTCGAGTTTAAGAGAGCCAGTATATGATCCACACTGACAGAGGCACATGGCAGACCGAGGGTTACGACCTTTCTGCGGGCAGGTAAAGCGTGTGCTTGGTACCGTAGCTCCGCTGACTTCGCTGCGAAAGTTACCAAGCTCGGATTCTTACAGCAAAAGCAGTCAGAATCGTTGGATGTGGTCACCCACAGTCTAAAGTAAGGTACTTCCGTAGTAATCAGGTTTTACCGACGAATCATGGCCACGATTACACTCGTAATTCGCGTATTACTGCCCTACCGAGCAGCAACACCAAATAATAGGTGGATTTTGTGCGTTGGAAGCTTCCGACCGCTCTCTTTTGGGGTGAAATCAAAGGCCCGCCCAACCCAAACAAAAGTTTGCAGTAAGTAAAATGGCTTTGTAAAAGAGGCTGACCTGAATGAAATGTGCCTAAGAGGCGATTTCCCCGAGAAGCGTTGTAGTAGCGCGGGTAGACAATAGAGTAATCTTCACGACTTCTCAAACAAGCATGCATCGCAATGTCATAGTAGATATTTGTGCTGCAGTGACTGAAGTCGATGCTTCTTAATCGAACCTCAAGCTGTACGAAGCAGTTCGCATGACTGTGTCAGCTTTGCACACGTCTCCAATTGGAATTATCATGAATGACGGCGTATCGAGTTGGTAGTCGCATTATCGAGAGACATGTGAGACAAAATCGATACCCGAAGGGGGGGGAATCGAGGATTCCGGAACGCTCGCAGATTAATATACCAGCCGCTTGAATACCATTAACAAAGCATAAACCAACACGCACAATTTCCGAAGGCATCTCCTGAATTGAATCCCTAAGATCTTAGCCAAAATGGTCTGCAGTCCACAATCGACCTTACCACCGGAGAGGATAACGGTTGCTTATTTCACCAAATGTGTGATTGCGTATTGAGGTTTATTTAATTCGTAAAACAGCATTGTGCATGTTTTTTATGAAACCGCGGGACAGTTGAGGTATTGGGAAGGGAGGTGGCTATGACGTACCACATTGAGCTGAACGTTGGCAAATACTAGAGTTATAGTCATCCTTGTGATAACGCAAAGAGATTTCGAATCCAGCCACTTACTTTTGGTAAGATACTGTATGAGGTAAGGATATTTGGGCATACGACCTCCACAAACATACGGGACATTCCAAGCCATGTCTTTGATGCACCTGGGATTTGACGGAGGTTTTAAAATACAATTTGAGGCTATATTGCTTGATAGAAAGAACAAACGTGTGAGGGTCCAGCTTGGGCTTGCGTACTGCGAAACATTTGCGCTGGTCGATACGTAAAGACTCAAGGTTGGTCGCAAGAGCTTTCAAATGAATGGAGGTTGGTATAGTTCGCCTCTATGGATGAAGAAAATTATCTGTCATCGTATGCATCATTGCGTGCATGGCACTGAGGGGTCGCAAAAGATGTCCGTGTCCCAAGGCTTTTCCCGCCCTGGGGCGAGCTCCTTGCATTTGCAGGATACATGGTACGATTCTTAGGGACGTGGCCATCCTCAACACTAGAAATGGTGAGGACACCAGTGATCGGCTGAGGTCAAGTTTCCGTCTTCCAGTCGATGGTAACTCGGAGCTTCAGATTTAGAAGATTTCAGCGACCTAGGTATTATTCTGACCAGTTTAGACGACACACATCTTACTCTATCTCCACAACTGATCAGTCTTTTGTAGCTCAGCGGTAAGCCCTCCGTCCAATTCTCTGGGTTGCATTGTGCGTGACGTGGTAAGCTTGGTAAAGTACGTGGTTACCTTAGTGAAAGTACTACGGGCGCCTGCTCAGAGCTCATTTGCCTCAAATTTGCCTCAATACCTCAGACGTGCCCTTTCAAGCCCTTCGGGTAGACGTTGAGCGCTTAGTAGTGGGATGTGCGCCATACTTTGTTACCGGAAATGGCACAGTCATGCTGTCAAATCGAGTTTCGTATTTCTTCGATCTCAAAGGCCCCAGTCTTACGGTGGACACGAGTTATTCGACAAGTTTGGTGGCATTACATCTGGCGTGCCAGAGCCTTCGAACGGGGGAGTTCAAAATGTCGCTGGTCGGCGGTTCAAGCGTTAGAGTAATATGGGGTCAGTTAGGCTTCAATATTCAGCAGGGCAAAAACTGATCCATCCGTTGCAGCTTCCTCGGTCCCGATGGTAAATCATATACATTGTGCAGCTTGCCTCATGATCAAACCTTTGAAGGATGCTTTACGCGACGGCGACCCAATCCGCGCTGTGATCAGGGAAACAGCCCGTTAATTCAGATGGTCTCACGAATGATGAAGTGTAGATCTGATAATTGTCTAAAGGTGTGTTTTCTACAACAGAAAGCTAAGGTATCTACCTACCACCTACGAGTAGGTATGTTTTGTGCCGCAATTAGCGCTAGCCCCAACTAGGCTAGCGGGCAGCACTGCAACTACCTTACTGTACTATTGTTCCTAATTGGACGACTACTCCTGCTGCTCCTACTATTGCTCTTACTACAGCTCCTATTGCTTCAACAACGAAAGTGGTCACTATGCCAAGCCAGCTGGCCCATGAAGCTCTCGTTCGCTCCGTCTACAACAACGCTGGTCTAAATCCGATAGAGACCGGTTATGTCGTGGCTCATGGAACAGGTACTAAAACTGGCGATCCCTTGGAGGCATGGGCTGTTAGTGCCGCCAGTGGGAAAAACAGGCCCGCCGGGAAGTCCCTCTATGTTGTTGGAATACGAGGTCATATGGGGTCATATTGATATATTGATTGTTGCTGTTAGAAGGCTATCTGGGAGGAAAACTCTACTAGCGGGCCCCAGCCCTATCAGCCCTATGAAGCGGAGGTTACTATTTCCAACATATGTCGGCTCAGTCAAGATCAATGTGGGCCATTTAGAAGCTGCTAGTGGCCTTGCTGGCGTGATAAAGGCTGCTTTAGGAGTATTCCCGGCCCGATGCACGTTCCGGTCCCGTGCACACCCCACTTTACTACTTTCATCTTTCTTCAAAAATCAATTACAAATTCAATATGGCTTCAATTGAGGCAGCGCTTGCAGAT
>JAABUS010005333.1_pt1 | contig 17062 bp, 14 predicted proteins | sample 5560161 | NCBI WGS metagenome assembly JAABUS01 (sample SAMN10711885, study PRJNA513376) | rock metagenome | isolation source: Antarctica rocks | place: Antarctica: Victoria Land, Trio Nunatak nord | collected 2016-01-04
TGCGTCTGGTAGGGGGCCCAGCCGAAGGCCCCGGCGAGGCTCGCCGCAATGGCACTCGCGCTCGCGTGCTGCCACTTGAAGCCCCATCCGACGCGCTGGGTCAGGTTCCACTTCGGCGCCCAGGCCTGGTCGTCGTATCGTGCCTCGACGAAGGGGAACAGGATCTCCTTGACCGGGCGTCCGTTCGTGCCGTTCTGGTAGCCCTGGATGTAGTTGACGTACTGCGGGGAGTCGAAGATCCCGAAGGCGATCGGGCCCTGGGAGGAGCGGGCGTCCAGCGGCGCGTTGAGGACGAACAGCGGGACCGCGACCACGACGGCGACGACCGCGAGCCCGGGCAGCGAGGCGCGCAGGCGGCGCCGCAGCGAGCCGGGCTCGACGCCCGCCCGTTCCCGGCGGAAGGCCCAGGCGAGCGACAGCGCCATCGCCGGCAGCACGGCGAACCAGAACGCATGGCGCAACGGCGTGACGACCGCGACGGTGGTCAGCAGGCCCATGCCGGCCGCCAGCCCGAAGGCCGGGGCGAGCGTCCACCGCGCCAGGCCGCGGACGTCTCCACGCAACTGGGCCGCGAACCCGGCTCCCAGGCCCGTCAGAACGGCCAAGGTGAGCAGCTCCTTGATGAAGAGGTAGCGCAGCAAGAGAAGCTCAGCGAAGGCCGCGGGCGAAGGCGAGCACGCGGCGCACACCGCCGTAACGGGTCGCGAGTATCAGGAGGCCCGCGAGGGTGATGGGGACGACGAGCACGAAGCGCAGCAGGATCAGGAAGGAGACGGCGTCCGGGTTCGAGGCCCCGATCGAGGTCACAGCGAGGATAATCGCCGCGTCCTGTGTGCCGGCGTACGCGGGGCCGGAGGGCACCAGCTGGAAGACCGCAGCGAGCGCGATCAGGTAGAGGGCGTCGAGCAGCGACATGTCGACGCCGGCCCCGATCGCGGTCGCAGCGCAGACCGCGGCCTCGAGAGCCCAGATGGCCGCCGTCACCAGGATCATTGCGACCGCGAAGCGCCCGCGCACGGTGAGCGCGGACCCGAGCACGGGTCTCAGCCACGCGGCCCCCCTTCCCAGCCTGCCGCTGCGCCACGCCCAGCCCACGCCGACCGCCAGCGCCGCCGCCGCCGCGGCGGCGCCGACGGCGATCGCGGGGCCGAGGGCCGGCGCGGGCGGCAGCGGCGGGTGCGACACCACGCCCGCGACCAGCAGCGCGAAGAGTGCGAGCAGCACGCCGACGTCGAGCATCCGCTCGGACAAGAGGGTCCCCAGCGTCGTTCGGCGGGCCGAGGACCCTGGTGTGTTGAGCAGGAGCACCCGAAGGCCGTCCCCGGCCCGAGCGGGAAGCAGGTTGTTGCCCATGAAGCCGACCACGGTGAGCCGGTAGGAGTCCGCGCGCGCCGGGCGCAGGCCGCTGCGTTGGAGCAGCCGGTGCCAGCGCTCGGCGCGGACAGCCGTGTTGAGCGCATAGAGCGCCACCGCCAGAGCCACCGCCGCCAGCTCACCGGGTCGACTGGGCAGCCGCGGTGCTTGCTGGCGCGAGATCCACCAGCCGAGGGCGGCGAGGAAGAGCAGCGAGACGATCGGGCCCAGCCAGCGCTGCCAGGGCGGCGGCGCGGCTGTGGCGCGCCGCTCTTGCTGGGGCCCCGGCGCAGGGACGGCGCCGGCTGAGCGCTCCGGGACGGCGGGGGCTTCGGGCACCGCGACAAGGTAGAGGCCCTGGCCTCGGCGAGCGGCGGTGGGAGGCGTCACTCGGGGCCTCACGGGCGGGGCCGAGCTACCCTAGCCTGCGTGCCGCGCCAGCTGCAGCTGCTCAGCGTCGTCGCTCCCATGCTCAACGAGGAGGGCGTCGTCCAGGAGTTCTACCGCCGTGTCCGGGACGCGCTCGGCCACCTTCCGTTCGAGCTGATCGTCGTCGATGACGGGTCGACCGACGCCACTCCTGACCTCCTCGACGCGCTCGCGGCCAGCGACGACCGAGTAAGGGTCGTTCATCTGTCGCGCGCGTTCGGCCACCAGCTTGCTCTGACCGCGGGCCTGGACCGAGCTCGGGGCGATGCCGTCGTCACGATCGACGCCGACCTCCAAGATCCACCCGAGGCCATCCCCCGCCTGCTAGACGCCTGGCATGAGGGCGCCGACGTGGTGGTCGCCAAGCGCCGGGAGCGAGCCGGCGAGACCCGCTTCAAGCTGCTGACGGCGCGATGGTTCTACTCGCTGATGAGCCGCCTGGCCCAAGTGGAGCTCGAGCATGACGCCGGCGACTTCCGACTGCTCGATCGGCGCGCGGTGGACGCGTTGATCTCCCTGCGCGAGCGCAGCCGCTTCCTGCGCGGCATGACTTCTTGGGTCGGGTTTCGCCACGCCACGGTCTCCTTCGACCGCGATCCGCGCTTCGCGGGCGAGACGAAGTACCCGCTTCGAAAGATGCTGCGCTTTGGCATCGACGGCATCTCGTCCTTCTCCCACTTCCCGCTGCAGATAGCGACGATGCTCGGCTTCGTGGCGACGGCGATCGCCTTCCTGGGGCTGCCCGCCACGGTCATCGCGCGCTACGCCGGCGTGTTCGAGCGCGGCGTGCCGAGCCTGCTGTTCGTCGTGCTGCTGATAGGGGGACTTCAACTGATGACCCTGGGGCTGATCGGCGAGTACGTCGGGCGCATCTACGACGAGGTCAAGCGCCGCCCGCTCTACGTCGTCGCCTCCAGCCGCAACATCGGCGGGCCCGACCCCCAGCGCCTGGAGCCGGCCGACGTGCCGGCGATGGAGGACGTTCCCCCGACCGCCGCCGGCCCCGTCCGGTGAGGGTCGCCGTAGTCGGCGCCGGCGTGGCCGGCCTCGTCGCGGCCCACCGCCTCACCGAAGCAGGGCACGTATGCGACGTCTATGAGCGCTGGCCCGGCCTCGGCGGTCAGGCGGCGACGTTCGACGTGGGCGGCGGCCACCGGCTCGAGCGCTACTACCACCACCTCTTCATGAGCGACCATCACATCGCCGCTCTCTACGAGGAGCTCGGCATGCCCGACGAGCTCGAGTGGCGGCCGTCGTCGGTGGCGTTCTTCGTCAAGGGTCGCTCGTGGCCGTTCACCACCCCGGTCGATCTGCTTCGCTTTCGCCCCCTCTCCTTGCCCTCACGCCTGCGCATGGGGCTGGCCGTGCTCTGGCTCCAGCGCACGGCGCACCGCGTCGAGCCCTTCGAGGATCTCACTGCGCGGGACTGGATCGAGCGGGCGATGGGCCGGGAGGCGTGGAGCACGATCTGGGGGCCCCTGCTGAGAGGCAAGTTCGGAAGCCGGGCCGAGGACATCGCGATGTCGTGGCTGTGGAGCAAGCTGACGCTCCGCCGCGAGGTCAAGGGCGAGCAGGCGCGCCAAGAGCTGCTGGGCTACCCGCGCCGGTCCTGGGAGCCGCTGTTCGAAGCGTTGACCGGCTCCGTCGAGCGCGGCGGTGGTCGCGTGCTCATCGACCGGCCGGTCGCGCGGCTCTCCCAAGACGGCGACGGGTTCTGCATCCTCGCCGGCGCCGAGGGATCCTTCCGCCGAGGCCACGAGCCGCGGCGCTTCGAGCCCGCCGGTCCTCCCGAGCGATACGACGCGGCCATCGCCACCGTGCCCAACGACGTCTTCCTCGGCATGCTCGACGGGGATCTGGCGGCCGCCATCGGAGATGAATACCGGCGCCGGCTGGAGAGCATCGAGTACCACACGGCGCTGTGCCTCCTGCTCGAGCTCGATCGGCAGTTCTCGCCCTTCTACTGGACCAACATCGCCGATAGCGACATTCCGTTCGTCGGGCTGATCGAGCACACGAACTTCGTCGAACCCGAGCGCTACGGCGGCCGGCGCTTCCTCTACGTCGCCAACTACCTCGAGCCCGGGCATGAGCTGCTCGAACTCGACCCCGACGAACTGCTGGCCCACTACGAGCCGGCCCTGCGACGAGCCAACCCGGGCTTCTCCCGGACATGGGTGCAGGAGCGCTGGCGCTTCAGCGAACCCGCCGCCCAGCCGATCGTGGACATCGGCTACCGGCGCCGCATGCCGCCGCTGGACACCGGCGTCCCCGGCCTGGTGCTCGCGAACACGACGCAGGTCTATCCCGAGGACCGTGGTACGAACTACGCGGTCCGGCTCGGAGCACAGGCGGCAGAGGAGCTGCTCGGGCAAACGCGCGAGCCCCGCAGCGCCGTTCCGGTGTCGTAGGCCATGCCATGCCTACCGGCGTGGGATGGACCCCGCAGACGCGGCACGCCTGGAGGCCCGCGAGCTGGTGCACCGGCCGTCAACGCTACTCCACCCGGCGCGCGGGACAGCCGGCCAGCCGATGCACCGGCTCGCAAGGCCGCCGCATAAGTGCAAGGGCAGTCGTCGCGGTCAGGGCCGCCGCTAGGATGCCCGGCGCCCCTGTGAACGCGCGCGGCGCGTCTCAAGCCGCCGATGAACGAGCCCAACCCCCCCACGGACACCGCTCCGGCGCCGCCAGAGATCCAGGACGTTCGACTGGTGCCGGTGTGGGACGCAATCTCGAGCCCCGCCGTAAAGGCGGTCTCCACCGACGTCTTCGACACACTGCTCTGGCGGACCGTACCCGAGCCGATCGACGCCTTCCCGGTCGTCGCGCGGCGTCTGCGCGAGCGCGGTCTGCTGTGTCCAGACCTCGACGTCCACGGCTTCGCCCGCCTTCGCGAGGCGGCCGAGCGCCGCGTTCGCACGCGGCGCATGGCGAGCGCGGGGCAGAGCGAGATCCGCATCGACGAGATCTATCAGGCGATCCCGGCGTGGGTGTTCGGGGACGACTCGGGGGGTCGCTTCGACGCCACTCAGGTAGAGCTCGACGTCGAGCACGAGCTCGTGGTGCCCGACCTTGACGTCATCGAGCTGCTCGCCGCGGCGGCAAGAGCGGGCAAGCAGCTCATCGCGATCTCCGACACCTACCTCTCGGCCCACCAACTCCGCGGTCTCCTCGCGCAGCCTGGGTTCTCCTCGCTGCATCTCGACGAGGTCTTCTCCTCCTCCGACCACCGCGTCAACAAGAGCGGCGGACTCTTCGAGATCGTACTGAGAGCCCTCGGACTCTCACCCGCAGAGATGGTCCACCTCGGTGACAATCTCGAGGCCGACGTCGACACCCCGGCGCGATTGGGGCTGAGCACCTTCTACTTCGAGCGGCGCCCCGAGGCCTACCGTGTCGTGGCGGAGAAAGAGCGGCGCTTTCTGCCGGCCGCAGGGGAGTCGGCCGAGGAGGGAACCCTCGCGAGCGGGCTCACCGCAGCGCGCACCAAGGTCCTCGCCCGCCCGGGTCGTGTGCAGCTGCCGGCCGCACTGCGGCCACACTGGGACTACGGGGCCGTTGTCCTGGGCCCCCTCATGGCGGGCTTTGCCGAGTGGATTCACGGGTGGTGCGAGCGCACGGGCGAATGGCGCGTCCTGTGCCTCATGCGCGAGGGGGCCTTCCTCGCCGAGCTGATCGACCGGGCCGGCGAGCAGCTCGGCCGCGACCTGGAGGCGGTTCCGTTCTGGCTTAACCGAACGGTCTTGCTGCGCGCCTCGATCGCCGAAGGATCGCCCGACGAGCTCAATCGCTTCATGCACCGCCGCTCGCAGCCGACGGTCGAGGCGATCTGTCGCGAGCTCGGGGTCGCACTCTCAGAACTGCCCGATCTCGTCGGCCACGCCCGCACGACCACCAACGACTCGGTCGTGCGCGCCCTGCTGCTCGACCGCCTGTCCGGTGACGACGCGATCCGGGTTGGGATGGTCTCTCGGGCCCGGGAGCTTCGCGAGCGCATCGGGGCCTACATCGACCTGGTGGCCCGCGACGAGACCCGCTTGACCCTCGTCGACCTGGGATGGGGAGCGAGCATCCAGGGACTCCTGCGCGGCGTCCTCGATCAGTCCGGCCGCGAGCAGGAGCTCGCGGGCCTCTACCTGCTCACCCACGAGGGCGCCGCCGACCACGTCTCGGAGAGGAGCGAGGTCCATGGCTTCCTCGGCGACTTCGGCCTGCCCGCGCGCACCGTCGTCGCGACGCTGCGCTCCCCCGAGGTCCTCGAGCAGGTCTGCATGCCGCCGTTCGGAACCCAGATCGACCTCGACGAGAACCTCGAGCCCGTGCTCGCGCCGCAGGACATCCCCGCCCTGCAGCAGGTCGAGGCCGACGCCGCCCGCAAGGGCATCCTCGCCTTCCAGCGCGAGTGGGGGCGCTACCGAGCGGGGCTTCCGGGCAAGCTTCCCTCGCTGGAGAGCGCCAAGCATCTGCTCAGGCCGATCCTCCTTCGCTCGGTCGTCGCGCCGACCGCCGCCGAGGTCGCCACCCTCGGCGCCTGGCACCACGACGAGAACCAGGGCTCGCGCCGGACCGACGTCATCGCCGATCCGGCCGTGCTCCCGCGGCTACGCTACATGGGGGCCGAGCAGGCGCGGGATCTGCCGATGACCGAGCTCTACTGGCCTTTCGGCCTCGCCGCCCAGGTGGACGAGCACTGGCCCGAGCTGATGGCCGCGGCCGCCGCCGGTCAGATCTCGTGGGGCGCCCTGGCAGCGCAGCTGGAGACCGGCGCCTTCCGGATCCAGGCCACCCGGGGAATCTGGCCGGACGACCAGCCGGAGATCGAGCTCACGCCGACCCGCAACCGCTTCGGGCTGAGCTCGGTCACCGCCACCCTGTGGGCCCCTCAGGTCACAGAGCTCACCCTTCGCCCGGCGCAGCTGCCGTGCATCATGCGCATCGACTGGATCGAGCTTCGCTGCTGGCCCCAGGGGCACGACGTCGCCACGGTCCGACTCGGGGGAGCAGACGTGCTCGCGCCGCTGCGCCTGGTCAACTGCATCCGGCTGGGGCCCAACCTCGTGATCGTTCACGGCGGCCAGTCCAATCTGGCCTTCGACGTGGGCGCCGCGGTGCCGGGCGTGGTCGCCCGCGTCGACGTCGAGGTCGCCTTCGCCTCGCTGGCCATTCCCCACAGCCCGGCGCTGGCAGGCGGCACCCGCTTTCACAACATCGTCGAGGCCGAGCGCGCCTACGACGCCCTCGTCGGCTCCCTGAGCTGGCGGGCGACCGCCCCGCTGCGCCGGCTCAAGGGGCGGATCGAATGACCGAGGCCCAGCCGCCCCTGCTCCTGCACTCGCTGGCGACCTTCGAGGCCGAGCTCATCGCCTGCCTCGACGCAGCGCGCCCCCGGCGCATCGTCGAGATCGGCAGCGAGACCGGGGCCTTCAGCGACGTGTTGCTCGACTGGGCGACCGAGAACGACGCCGCCCTGGTCTCTATCGACCCCGACCCGCCCCCGGGACTGCGCAGCCGTGCGCAATCCAGCGAGCACCTCGAGGTGTTCGCCGGAGCCAGCCCCGCCGCCCTGGAGGAGGTCGCGCCCGCGGGCGCCTATGTGATCGACGGCGACCACAACTACTTCACCGTGGGAGCCGAGCTCGAGGGCATCTACGCCGGGCGCGAGGAGGACCCCTCCTCGGCACCGCTGACGATCCTCCACGACGTGTGCTGGCCGTGCGGGCGCCGCGACGCCTACTATGCACCCAATCGGATCCCGGCCGAGCACCGGCACCCCCACGACTACCGCCGTGGGGCGGTGCCGGGGCGCAGCGAACTCGTGGAGGGCGGCTTCCACGGCGGGGGCGAGTGGGCTTTCGCGACCAACGAGGGGGGCCCGGCAAACGGCGTGCTCACGGCCGTCGAGGACTTCCTAGCCGATCGCCCCGCGCTTCGCCTCGTCGTGCTTCCCTGCGTTTTTGGGGTCGGCGTCCTGTTTCACCGCGGGGCGCCCTATGCAACGACGATCGAGGAGCGACTCGGATCCCTGGACGAGAGCGCCCTGCTCGCCCGGCTGGAGGAGAACCGGCTGCATCTCTATTTGACGGTCCTCGACCTCCAGGACGAGCTCGAGCGCCGGCGCGCGCGCTTCGACAGCGCCCTCGCCTCCGCCCACGCTCGCATCGGGGTGCTCGAGGCGCAGAACTCGGCGCTGCGCCTCGACGGCGTCCGGCCCTGACGTCGCCGACCGCCCCGGCCCGGCAGAGCAAGGGCGCAACGATCCGCCGTTGCTAGCGTTCCTGCGCTGTGGCGAGCATCGCAAACCCCCCAGCGAAGGCGCCCGGTGAGCCGCGCGCGAGCAGATCCGCCGCGATCGACATCCGCGGGGTCTCGAAGACCTTCCGCATTCCTCACGACCGCCTGATGACCCTCAAGGAGCGGGTCCTGCACCCCGTGCTCGCAATCCGCGGCGGCTATGAGCCCCTGCGCGCCGTGGACGAGCTATCGATCGAGATCCGCGAGGGCGAGTTCTTCGGCATCGTCGGGCGCAACGGCAGCGGCAAGAGCACGCTACTCAAGTGCATCGCGGGCATCTACGACATCGACCAGGGCGACATCGGGGTCCGCGGCCGACTTTCGCCCTTCATCGAGCTGGGGGTCGGATTCAACCCGGATCTCACCGCGCGCGACAACGTGATCATCAACGCGATCATGCTCGGGCTGTCGCGTCAGGAGGCACGGGAGCGCTTCGACGAGATCATCGCCTTCGCCGAGCTCGAAGACTTCATCGACCTTCGCCTGAAGAACTACTCCTCGGGCATGCACGTCCGGCTCGCCTTCGCGGTGGCCATCCAGGTCGACGCGGACATCCTGCTCATCGACGAGGTCCTCGCCGTCGGGGACGCGGCCTTCCAGCAGAAGTGCTTCGACGAGTTCCACCGCCTCAAGGCCGAGGGGCGGACGATCGTCTTCGTCACCCACGACATGTCCTCGGTCGAGCGCTACTGCGACCGGGCGATGCTCATCGAGCGTGGTCGCGTCCTGGCGATCGACGATCCGGCGACGGTCGCCCGCAAGTACAACGAGCTCAACTTCGGGCGTATGGTCCACGACCCGACGGCCGCCGCAGGCGAGCGCTACGGCGACCAGCGCACCGCCGAGATCCGGGACGCGTGGTTCGAGGACGCCGGCGGGGGTCGGACGACCGCGGTGGCCCAGCGCGATCCAGTGCGCATCTGCATCGAGGTCCGGTTCCACGACACGGTGGAGAATCCGGTCTTCGCCGTGGCCCTCCGCAACGAGCCGCGCCACACGATCTTCGCCACCTCGACCGAGTACGAGCAACCGGCGACGGGCCGCTTCGCGGCGGGAGAACGGACGATCGTGCGCATCGACTTCGAGAACTGGCTCGCTCCCAGTCACTACACGGCCACCCCGTCGGTCGCCCGCGCCGGGGGCGCCGACGTCTTCGACGTGCGCGAGGACCTCGCCTCCCTGATGGTCCACGGGGCGCGCTTCACCGGCGGCGTCGCCGACCTGCCCCATCGGATCGAGATCGAGCAGGCGTGACGACGAGGGCGGCGATCGAGAGTCATCGCCCGTCGGCTATGGGCGGGGATCTTCGGCGCTTCGTCGCCCTCACCCGTACGCTCGCAGTGACCGACTTCAAGCTGCGCTACTTCGGCTCGGCGCTCGGATACCTGTGGTCGCTTGCCCGCCCCCTGCTCTTCTTCGGGGTGATCTACGTGGTCTTCACCCACGTCGTGCGCTTCGGCGCCAATGTCGAGCACTACGCCGCCTACCTGCTGATGTCGATCGTCCTGTGGACGTTCTTCGCCGAGACCACCAACGGGGCAGTGCGATGCCTGGTCACTCGTGAGGCCCTCCTGCGCAAGATCCGCTTCCCGCGGCTGGTGATCCCGCTCTCGGTGTCGCTCACGGCGTTCTTCAACCTCGCCCTCAACCTCGTCGCGGTGGTCGTCTTCGCGACGCTCTCGGGCGTCCGGCCCCAAGTCGGGTGGCTCGAGGTCCCGGTCCTCGTCGCGCTGCTGTTCGTGCTGGCCACCGGCGTGGGCATGCTTCTCTCCGCCCTCTACGTGCGCTTCCGCGATCTCGAGCCGATCTGGGACGTCGCACTCCAGGTGCTCTTCTACGGCTCGCCCATCCTCTTCGTCGCCAGCAACTACCCGGACTCGGTGGAGAGGATCCTCGGCGCGAGCCCGATCGCGGCGATCCTCACCGAGATGCGCCGCGCCTTCGTCGACAGTGACGCTCCCGGCGCTGCGGAGGCGATCGGCGGAGCCCCTCGGCTCCTCATCCCCCTCGGCATCGTGGTGGGCGTCTTCGTGCTGGGTTGGTGGGTCTTCAACCGCGAGGCGCCCCGCATCGCGGAAAATCTCTAGCGAATGGCGACGACTCCACGGCAGGAGGAGATGGAGGCGCTTCGCGCGCGGATCGCCACGCTCGAGCGAGAGAACGCGGAGATCGCGGCGCGTGCGAATGCCGCGGTCGCCTCCGCCCAGGAAAAGGCTTACTGGCTCGACCGCTGGGGCCTGGACCTCAACGCGCTGATGCGGCGCCGAGAGGCCGCCCAGCTGCGCGCCGCGGTGCGCGGGGTACGCCTCGTCTACCGCGTGGTGCGCTACCAGCTGCTCAAGCCGTTCCTCGGGCGCCTGCGCGGATGAGCAGCGACGTCTCCGTCGTCATCCCCGTCAAGGACGGGGAGCGCTACCTCGACGAGCTGTTGGCCCCCCTGGCCGCGGAGGGCGACCTCGAGGTGCTGGTCATCGACTCGGGCTCGCGCGACCGCTCGCGCGACATCGCGCGGTCGGCGGGCGCCTCGGTCCTCGAGATCTCACCCGCCGAGTTCGGCCACGGGGCCACCCGCAACCTGGGCGCCCAGCGCACCTCGGGCGAGCTCGTCTGCTTTCTCACGCAGGACGCGACGCCCGTCGCCGGATGGCTCGCCGCCTATCGCGAGGCCTTCTCGCTCGATGCGCGCGTGGGTGCGGCCTACGGCCCGCACCTCCCGCGGCCCGACACCAGCCCGATGATCGCGCGCGAGCTCGAGGAGTTCTTCGCCGGGTTCACGCTAGACGGCGCCCCGGTCGTGCAGCGTCAGGGCGACGCGAGCTTCCTGTCGAACGTCAACGCCTGCTATGCCCGCGCGTGCTGGGAGGAGATCGGCTTCCGCGACCTGCCCTACAGCGAGGATCAGGCGTTCGGCCGCGAGATGCTCGAGGCAGGATGGAGCAAGGTCTTCCATCCCGCGGCGGCCGTCCTGCACGCGCATAACTACGGGGCGCTCGAGTTCATGCGTCGCTACTTCGACGAGTACCGTGGGCTGCGGCACGCGATCGACCATATCGAGCCCTTCGGCGTGCGCTCCTCGGTCCGCGACGTCCGACGCTTGGTCTCCGCCGACCGGCGCTGGATGGACGGGCGCGACATCGAGGGCCGTGCGCGCATGGCGTGGACGGCACGCGCGGTCGTCCACCACTCGGGGCGCAAGGTGTTCTCGGCGCTGGGCTCGCGCGCCGAGCGGATTCCCGGGCCGGTGCAGCGAGCGCTGTCGCTCGAGCGCCGGGCCGCCGGCTCGACGGCCCCCCCGACGGCGCCGGTCGAGCCGGTGACCGGCGCCCCTCCGAGCTCACTTCCACCGACCGAGCATCTTCCCCCACGCGTGGCCCACCACGAGTACGAGGTGATCGCGCGACTGCTCGCTCAGGGACCGGCGCCGCTCGCCGAGCCGGTTCCGGGGATGGCCGACAAGCAGCCGCTGCGCATCGCGCTGATCATCCCGCCCTTCCGCCGGGGCAGCGGCGGCCACAACCTGATCTTCCAGATCTTCGTCCGGCTCGAGCGAATGGGCCACGTCTGCTCGGTCTGGCACGTCGACCCCTACAGCGAGCAGACCGAGGGCGCGGCCGTGATCCGCGAGGGGATACGCGAGCACTTCGCGCCGATCGAGGCGCCGGTGTTCAAGGGCTTTGGCGACTGGTACGGGGCCGATGTCGTTCTGGCTACCTCGTGGATCACCGCCTACCACGCGCTCTTGCTCGACCACGTCCGCAGCCGGATCTACCTCGTGAACGACCACGAACCGGAGTTCTTCGCCACCTCGGTCGAGTCGCATTACGCGGCCCAGAGCTACAGCTACGGGATGCCGGTCATCGCGGGAAGCCCTTGGCTGCGCGAGCTGACGGCCGAGCGCTACGGTGCGCAGGCGACCCACTTCGACTACGGGGTCGACCACGACGTCTACCGGCCGCGACCCGTCGCGCGCCGTCGCGACACGATCGCCTTCTACGCGCGCCTCTCGACCCCCCGCCGCGCCGTGGTCTTCGGGGTGCTCGCGATGCAGATCCTCAAGCAGCGCCGACCCGACGTCCGCGTGGTGTTCTTCGGCGACTCCATGTCGCCGTGGACCGCCTTCGAGTACGAGAAGGTAGGGATCGCAAGCCCGGAGCAGCTGTCCTGGCTCTACTCCGAGGCGACCGTCGGGCTCTGCCTCTCGCTGACCAACTACTCCCTGATCCCGAAGGAAATGCTGGCCTGCGGGCTGCCGGTGGTCGACATACGCGGGGCGAGCTCCGAGTCGGTCTTCGGCGCGGATGGCCCGGTCGAGCTCGCCGACCTCAATCCGTGGGAGGTCGCCGACGCTGTCGAGCGCCTGCTCGACGAGGAGGCGCTGTGGGCGGCTCGATCACGGGCGGGGCTGGAGTTCGTAGCCGAGCACACGTGGGACCGCGCCGCCGAGCAGGTGGAGGCCGGGATCCGGTCGGCGTTGCGCGGGTGTGAGGAGGCGGTGCAGCGAGTGAGCAAGCCGCCCGTCGAGCCCGACCTGGCCACGGGCTCCCCAGTGACCGACCGGCTACTGGCGCCCATCGGCGAGGAGGGCGTCGCCGAGCTGATGGCGCTCCTCTCCGAGCAGGACCGCGCGGGCTATGAAGCGGCGCCCGAGATCAGTCGCCGCCAGCTGACGCTTGCCTTCGGCGTCCACTACCGCGCGCCGGCCGTCCTGGAGAAGACGGCCCTCTCGACCGCCGAGCCCCCCGAGGACGTCCACGCGATGAGCCGCGGCTCGCTCGCCGCCGACGGGGCCTACTACGACGCCGACTATGTCATCGACACCCTCGCCGCCCTGGGCGTCACCCCTGAGCCCGATCAGCGCTGGCTTGACTTCGGCGCCTCCTCCGGGCGCATCGTCAGGGTGCTCCAGGCGGCTTATCCCGAGACGCGATGGCACGGCTGCGACCCCAACGAAGGAGCCATCGCCTGGGCGTCTGAGCACCTCCCCGGAATCGAGTTCGCACCCAGTCCACAGCGGCCTCCGCTTCCCTACGAGAAGTCGAGCTTCGACGTGGTCTACGCGGTCTCCATCTGGTCGCACTTCGCGGAGCGAGCTGCCCTGCGCTGGCTGGCCGAGATGCGCCGGATCCTGCGCCCCGGCGGCCATCTCCTGCTTACGACCCACGGCCACAGCTCGATCGACTTCTACGCCCGCACGGGGCAGCGCCCGGACTCCCAGCTGCGGGAGATCGCCCTCGCCCTCCACGACTCCGGCTTCTGGTACCGGCCCGAGTTCGGAGAGGAGGGCGACCACGGCGTTGCGAGCCCCGAGTGGGGCACGGCCTTCCTCGACCCGGCCTGGCTCAGAGTCCGCGCGGAGCCGGCCTGGGAGATGCTCGCCTGCCACCCGGCGCGCAACGCGGGAAACCAGGACGTGATCGTGCTCCGGCGGCGGTAGGCCCGCGCGTTGCTCCGAGTCGGACCGCCCCCTGTTCCGAGATCATCGACTCATCTATTCCGAATCCACCGGGGCTCATACTCCGATTTAGTCGGCCCCTTACGGGTACCTTTGACCCGTGAAGCTGTTCGCCCGTGGCATCCAAGAAGAACTGCGCGACATCCTCTCCGTCAGTCGCGCCGCGGCGATCATCGGTCCGCGGCAGGCGGGAAAGAGCACGCTCGCGAGGCAGCTGCAGCAGGCCGGAGCGGTCCCGAACTACTTCACTCTCGATGACGAAGCGACGCGAACGGCTGCGCTCGCCGATCCGGATGGGTTCGCCCTGTCGCTACCAAGGCCGGCGGTAATCGACGAGGTCCAGCGCGCACCCGATGTGATGCTGGCTGTCAAGCAGATCCTCGATCAGGATCAGACCCCAGGCCAGTTTCTGCTGACGGGCTCGACTGATCTGATGACAGCCCGAGTCATCGCCGACGCGCTCCCAGGGCGCGTGGAGTACGTCAACCTCTGGCCGCTGTCGCAGTCAGAGGTCAGCGGGAACCTCTCATCCGTCATCGACGCTCTGCTCGCGGGCGCGCCGCCACAGGTCACGGGTGCGCCGAAGGGTCGCGCGGCGAGCGCCGAGGTCGTCGTCACGGGGGGGTTCCCGGAGGCGCTGCGTCGCACAGCCCGACAGCGAACGCGCTACTTCCGCTCCTACGTGCAGACGGTGCTCGGCCGCGACCTGCCCGAGATCGGCCAGATCCGCGTCGATCCCTCGAAGCTCGAGCAGCTGCTGCGGGTGTTGGCTGCCCGCACGAGCGGCCTTGCGAACTACTCGGCGCTGGGGCGCGAGCTTGCCCTCGACGACAAGACCGTCAAGGCGCACGTGGAATTGCTGAGCCGGCTCTTCCTGCTCCACCGACTCTCCCCGTGGTCGGGAAACCTCGGTGCCCGGCAGGTCAAGATGCCGAAGCTGCTGCTCGCCGACAGCGGGATGGCGGCAGCGCTCGTCGGGGCGGATGCAGCGCGGTACTCCGCACCCGACCAGGGGAGCCTCGCGGGTATGTTGCTCGAGACCTTCGTCGCCATGGAGCTCGTCAAGCAGGCCACGTGGAGCTCGGAGGCCGTCGAGCTGTTCTTCTACCGCGACACCGAGAAGCGCGAGGTCGACGTCGTGATCGAGTCGGCAGCGGGAGACGTCGTCGCAATCGAGACGAAGGCGGCTGCGGGCGTGACCACCTCCGATCTCCGCGGACTCGAGCTCCTGCGCGCGAAGCTCGGCGCTCGCTTCAAGGCCGGCATCGTCGTCTACTCGGGCGAGCACACGCTGCCGATGGCCGACCGCATCTGGGCGCTCCCGCTCTCGGGGCTATGGCAGTGAAGGGAGCGCTGGGCCGAGCGTACGGACACCGCCCTCGGTAAAGGACGTCCGCGTCGCGCACGCCGAATCGTCCTGCGCGGGAGCTACGGTTTGCCCGTGCCGTGGGACGACAAGTCGGGACTTGAAGGGCTCATGGCTGTCGCGGACGCCGACGAGCTCTGCCGGCAGCTACTCGCTTCCCCTTCGGGTTGGGGTCGAGCACGCGGCACATGGAGGCGGTCGAGCTGCTCGACAAGGTCCACGACACGGGTGAGCTTCCTACGGTGCTCGTTGCGTTGCTGCTGTGCTCCTGCCGGCGCTGGGATCGCGTGACGACCAGGCTGATCGCCGCAATCGGGACGAGCGCGCTCCTCGATGACGCGGAGCTCGACGAGCTGGGGGAGTCGCTGCTCTCGCACGAGCTGGTGATCTTCTACCCGCTGACTTGGGTCTCGCCGCAGTGGCTGAACGTCGACCTCAGCGACGGGACGAGCCCTATCCACACGGTCGACGAAGACACGCTCGCTCAGCACCGTCCAACGTTCGAGCCGCCGCTGCGGCGCTGGGCGGCACGGCGCGCGCTGCGGGCTGATCCCGGACGGCTCGACGATCTGCTGAGCGGCGCGGGAGGGTTCGAGCCGCGCCATCGCGACGCACTGATCCACGGGCTGGTGGATGCGGCCGATGTGCTCGAGGAGGCCTCGTGCCGCCGCGTCGTACGGCGGGGTCTGCAAACCGCGCAAGCCAGCGTGCGGCGGACCGCGCTCGAGCGGCTCTGCGATCTCGACGGTCCCGAGAAGGCCGTACGCCGTGCGCGGTCGGATCCCAACGCCACGGTGCGAGAGTGGCGACCACAGAGTCCGCAGGCCCCCAGCCTCTTCTTCGCGTGACCAGACAGAAGCGCCGGATGCGGCTCGAGGCCATGGTCGAGGAGGCCACCGTCGACTGCTACAACGAGGACGAGCAGATCACCGGCTTGTTCACCCTGCTGGAGGACAACCTCGTGGTGCCTTTCCAGGCGGAGGTGCTGGGTGTGGCTGTCACGGTCGAGAGCGTGGACCTGACGGCCAGCGGCCACATCGTGGCGATCTGTTCGCGCGACCGGTTCCGCCAGACCATCCCGATCCTCGATCTGCCCCCGCCGACGCCGCCGCCCGAGGGTGCGGAGTGGATCGACGCGTACCGCCACTGGCACAACGCGGCGCACGGCGAGTGAGCGAACCGGACGCACGGTCCACGGCCTGCGCTGGTCAGCCGCCGCTCAACCCCCGACGACGATGACCCTCGCTCCGACCGTCTCGTACGTTGCCCGGGCTCGAGCGTCGCGGGTGGCGAGATCCACATCGTGCTCTACCGCGGCGAGCGCCACGAGCGCGTCGTAGACCGCGCCGCCGGCGATGCCGAGTGGGCCGAGCACGTCCGGGAGGCGACCGGCCACCTCCGGTCCGAGGAGCAGCGGCTCGAGAAATCGCTCGGCGAGGAGTCGGGCCGCGTCGGCAGGCGCCAACCGGAGGTCACCGGGCAGTCGCGTCAGGACGGAGTACGTCTCGGGCACCGCGTGACCGCTGAGGGCCACCTCTCGCCCGTCCCACCAGTGAACAACGGCCCCATGAGCCCTGTGGGTCCGCACGAGCAGCGGTACCGCCACGCTCGTGTCCAGCCCGAGCGCGGTCAACGCCGCCCGGAGTCGATCAGCCCGAAGACCACGTCGTCGTCGACTGCCGTCTCGCCGGTGGCGACCAACACCCCGGACTCATCGACCAGCCGAGCGGTACGCCCCGTCGGGATCAGCTGCAGCCCGGCGCCGTAGCGAGAGATGTCCACGGTCGATCCCGCGGTGAGGCCGAGCGCGTCGCGCAGCGGCTTCGGAACGACGATCCGCCCGACCGAGTCCATCGAGGTTTCCATTGGGAACACGCTACCACTCGCTTCCCAATCCCGGTCGTCCGCCAACGGCAGACCACCATCGGGACATGCTCCGCGTGACGCCGACGACTACGCCGGGAACCAGGACGCCTTCGTGGTGCTGAGACCACCGGCGCTCCGTTACCCGTAGTAGCGCGAGATCGTCAGCAGCTGGGACGCGAGGGAGTGGAATAGGGCCGCGACAATGATCGCGGCGCCCACCGCGGGGGCGTAGCGGCGGCCGACGGCCATGGCGCCTACGACCACCGCGGCGCCGTAGATGGCGAGCAGCGGCAAGAGATAGCGCG
>JAABUS010005335.1_pt1 | contig 17062 bp, 6 predicted proteins | sample 5560161 | NCBI WGS metagenome assembly JAABUS01 (sample SAMN10711885, study PRJNA513376) | rock metagenome | isolation source: Antarctica rocks | place: Antarctica: Victoria Land, Trio Nunatak nord | collected 2016-01-04
TTGGTTGAGAGTCTGATAGGGAATTTGGTAGGGAGTTTGGTAGAGCATTTGGTAGGGAATTTGGTAGGGCGTTTGGTAGGGAGTTTGGTAGGGCGTTTGGTAGGGCGTTTGGTAGAGAGTTTGGTAGAGCGTTTGATAGGGAGTTTGATAGAGCGTTTGATAGAGAGTTTGGTAGGGCGTTTGGTAGGGAATTTGAGTGGGTGAGTAGGTAGCGAGTAGGTGAGCGAGTAGATGGTGAGCATGTAGGGTGGTGAGTAGGGTGATGAGTAGGGTGGTGAGCATGTAGAATGGTGAGCATGTAGGGTGACGAGTAGGATGGTGAGTAGGATGGCGAGTAGAATGACGAGTAGGATGGCGAGTAGAATGACGAGTAGGGTGGCGAGTAGGGTGGTCAGTAGGATGGTCGGTCGGAAGGTCGGTCGGAAGGTCAGTAGAAAGCTCAGTAGAAAGCTCAGTCGAAAGATCAGTGAAAAGCTCGATGGGAAGCTCGATGGGAAGCTCAGTAGAAAGCTCAGTCGGTAGCTCAGTAGAAAGTTCAGTCGAAAGCTTGATGGAAAGCTCAGTAGAAAGCTCAGTGGAAAGCTCGATGGGAAGCTCAGTAGAAAGCTCAGTCGGAAGCTCGATGAGAAGCTCAGTAGAAAGCTCAGTAGTAGAAAGCTCAGTAGGAAGCTCAGTAGGAAGGTCAGTAGAAAGCTCGGTCGAAAGCTCAGTAGATAGCTCAGTAGAAATACTCTGAATCCCCTGAATTTCCTAGCGTCGGCCTTCGGCTGGGAGCGAAGATTACTAACCACAGAGGTAACAGTACTGTTCTCAAGCCATGTAGAAAGCATTGTTTGAAGCACTGTTTGACGTGTTTTATGCGTTCGATCGACGCGTTTGATAGAGCGTTTGGTAGAGAATTTGGCAGGGCGTTTGATAGGGAATTTGGCAGGGAATTCGGTAGGGCGTTTGGTAGGGAATTTGGTAGAGAGATTGGTAGGGCGAGTAGGTGAGCGAGTAGGTGGGCGAGTAGATGAGCGAGTAGATGAACGAGTAGATGGGCGAGTAGGTGAGCGAGTAGGTGAGTGAGTAGATGAGCGAGTAGATGAACGAGTAGATGGGCGAGTAGGTGAGCCGAACTTCATTGAAAATCGAACGGTTAACTGTAATAGGTTTGGCTTCCGTAACTTCGGTAAAAGAGCCAACCGTTTTACAAAGAATTAAAATAAGGTTGACGCAGGCTAGTGAAAAGGGGTCAAAATCAGTCGGTAGAAGCAACTGCGTTGCTAATCATGATTGGTCAGCCAGGTCTGAAAGCTAAGCTCTGTTCGGGCTAGCGCGATTAATGCGTCATTTCTCGAGTATATCTTCGCGCGCTGTTTTTACTTTCAACCTTCGTGCGTTATGTGTGTAACTACCTCATAGCTACCAATGAATTATCAAGTTCCATAGACCTAGCTACGATCACAAATGGGAAGACTGCTGGAGAGACTGCTAGGGAGGCTGCTGGGGAGGCTGCTGGGGAGGCTAATAGGTAGTTATGGTAAGGTAGTTATTCTAGTATAAGCTTCGCCCACCCACCCTCACACCCAACCCTATCCATAAATGGGATGGGTGACGAGGCCCAAAAGTGCACTCAACCCAAGCCGTTGCGCGGCGCATTCAAACCCCCTTCCCATCTTCCACTCAGCTTCAATTCACACACACACCCTTTTTCTCCCCCCCTCTACTACCTGCCGCCCAGAGAGTTTCTCAAAACCTGGCAAATCTCGACGACCTGCTTCTCGTTCCTCAGCCACGAGAAATGTGTCTCCTCATTCAGCAGCACAATCGCAATCCGCTCCCTAGAAACAAGGAGATCGAGGTTATTGTACTCGCTTCGCATATAATACTCGTACAACTTTCGCTGATGTTCATTGCGGTAAGTGTCGTTCATGAGCGGGGCTTTGAAGAGGATAATGGTAGTATCAGCTCCTGGGATGAGCCCTCGTGGCTCAGCAGCCGTGGAGGGTCCAGGGGTATAGACGTAGTTGATGGGGTCGAGAATGCTTTTCTCGTTCGGAAGTCCTAGATCCGCGCTCGCCTTCCCGACGCCAAAGTAGCTGTCCAGAATGGCCAGCGTTGCAACGTGCTCTCCTGCATGTCCCAGCTGTCGGACTATCTCAAACGCCAAAACTCCTCCAAAGCTCCAGCCGAAGAAATGGTATGGACCTATAGGTTGGACCTGCCTTATATAGCAGATATATATCCGGGCAAGCTCTTCAAAGGTTGATGGTATCTTGAAGTGGAGGTAGTAGTTGTTGAAAATAATGAGGCTGTATGTGGCGGATAGATGTTTGGAGATGTTATTGAAGTAACTTTCTGCACCGCCCTCACCTGGGGGTAGAAGGAACAGTACTGGAGAGGTGTTAGAGGCGTGACGAAGTTCAAAGTAGGGGACAAATTCTTCGAGTGAACTATTTATGAATCCGGGATTGTCCATAGGGGTGGTTGAATGCCTGTGGAGGAGAGTGTGTGAGATGATGCGTTCGAGGTTCATCTTCAGTAAGGAGCAAAGCTTGACATTTAGTGATGATTCAAACCGACTAGAGATGGTAAAGTTCATTTGCCGTGCAAGGCACATGCCGGTTATGTCGAGGATGGCATCATTGGCATCCTCGTCACTTGGATCGATGCTAAGACTCATTGTACCCGTGGCATTTGTTAGATTCCAGGAATCACTTGTAGTAGTGTGGTGTTCGAATTGACCAAGATAATTGAAAGTGACGCGCGGCAGCGGTTTCTGAACATACCCGAAAGTGGCACCATACCCTATGCCATTATTGGGTACTTCTCCCAAACTCTTTCTTATACTGCTTATAGTCAGACCTAAATCTTCTACAACTGAAAGCGCGAAGGGGTACATGGTAGTGAACCATCCCATTGTGCGGCTCACATTCAGTGAGGTGTCGAAGGGTTCACGGCCATGTCCCTCAAGAGTGACAAACGTTGTCTGGGTCTTTGTTATCTCTTGCAATGCATAACCTACTGCTGTGAGAAGAAGCTCGTTCACCCGTGTCTCATACAACGCGTTGCATTCTCTGAGTAGGTGCCTCGTCTGGTCGATGGTTAATGAGAATTCTGCGCGATTGGTAGTTTTTCCGGACATAGGCCATCTCTGATTTATCCACTTGGTGTCTTTCACCACCGAATGCCAGTACTTCTGTTCGACCTCGGTATGGAGATAATTGTCGACTCTCAGGGTCCATTGTCGGTAACTACTCCCCTTTTTTTCTTGTTTTTTGTATTTATATATTGCTTCCAGGTCCCGAATCAAAATACTCCAGCTCACAGTATCAACAATGAGATGGTGAATGGCAAACCATACTCGAGCGGAGCCATCATTGAAGCCGTGAATATAGCCTACGGCAAACATTGGCCCCTTCCTTACATCGAAGCCGCTTTGCCAGCTCGTGAAAGTGGCGTCTTGCTCTTCTTTCAGCGCTACGATCCCGATATCCATGGTATTCAAGTCTACTTCCCTTTGATCGTAATCGTAGTACTGAATGTAGCCTCTTCTAGTATACTTGAATCTTAATTTGAAAGCGTCATGGTGGTCCTGCAAAGCCTCCACTGCGCTCTTCAGTCTCTTCACGTCAAGTTGCGGAGTTTGAATGGTAAAAGTCTGGTTCCAATGGTGACAATTTTTCAAATTTTTGGAGAAAAACCACTCCTGAATCGGCAGCAGTGGGAGTTTCCCAGCAAGGGAGCCTTGTTCTGTAACATAGTCTTTTTGCCGACTTGGTTGGTCTTCATCTACTGAAATGTTGTCGCAAAGATCTCTAATAGATTTACAGTCGAAAACGTCTTTCGCGGTAACCTTGAGATTAAGTTCCTCACGGATAAGCGCTGTGAGCTGCAAAGATAGGATGCTATCACCACCGAGTTGGAAGAAGTTGTCGTTGATTCCGAGGTCGTCTATGCCCAGGATTCTTGACCAGATACGGGACATGTTCCTTTCCCGATCGTTGCGAGGGGCAAAGTATTTATGTTTATCCGAATGGAAGTGGGAGTCTGGGAGCGCTCGCGTGTCCAGCTTTCCGTTAATCGTCACAGGCAGAGATGTGTTCAGGCGTATCAACATTACCGGAACCATATGTGCTGGCAGTCTATGCTTCATGAAGGTGCTAACTTTTAATTCCGTGACCTGCGGATCGTCTGTAACATAGTAGCCAACAAGATATTTGGCTTGTCTAGAGTGGGGTAACAATTTCTCGTCGTACTTGGCGACCACTGTACTCTCCTTTATACCTGGATAGCTACCAAAGACGGCGGCGATCTCTCCAAGTTCCAACCGGAATCCACGTAGTTTGACCTGCAGATCATTCCTGCCAAGGTACTCTAGCTGTCCACCAGGTAAGCGTCGAACCAAGTCTCCGGTTTTGTACATTCGATGATATCTCCCGGCTCGGATATCTTCTTCCGTCCTAAACGGATTGGCCAGGAAACGCTCCTTAGTCAATTCAGGCTGGTTGAGATATCCACGTGCTACACAACCCCCAGCTAAGTAGAGTTCTCCCACAGCACCCAGTGGTAGCATTTGCAAGCAATCATTTAGCAAGTATCCCCTCATGCCTGGGAGAAGCTGCCCGAGCGTATTTCGAAACTTTGAGTCGCCTTCAAAGCGGGCGACCATATTATATACGGTGGTTTCGGTAATCCCATAAGCATTGTGCACCGTGCCATTAAAGCCGTTGCGTATTTTCTCGAACTGGTTGGCATGGAACGCTTCCCCGGCAGCTGTCAAGACCTTGAGATGCTCCAATCTTGACATATCGATCTGATGTAAAAATGTAGGTGTTCCGCTAAGATAGGTGAGCTCGTTCTCGTTGACATAATTATAAAACTGGTCATCTATGTCGAAGTCACGATCAGGGATGATTAGCTTATTAGAGCTCAGGATCGATAGAACGAGTTGCTCAACCGAGAAGTCAAACACATAATTCGAAAGAAACAGAATTCCATGTTGCGTCCCTATGTCTGAGCCAAAATAAAGAGTTCTCAAACTGTTTCGTAAGCCCAGTACTCCCTTGTGTTCGACCAATACGCCTTTAGGATTTCCCGTAGTCCCGGATGTGTAGATAACATAGGCAAGATTGTTCTCCTCAGTACCAGACATGAGTTCAGACGTCGGCAGCTGATTTACTCTAACAATTGTTGACAGAGAATCAATATAGACTGCTACTGAGGACACCAAGAAGCTTTCCACCCTTTGTCGGTATTTTTGGTTAGCCACAACTATCTTAGCTCCGGTATCTTCCAAGATAAACCTAATCCTCTCCTTCGGATACTTGGGATCGATTGGAACGTACGCAGCGCCTGCTTTCCATACAGCCAGGATACTGATGATTGTGAGTTCACTCTTGTCCAGGATGAGCGCAATCACATCATCAGAGGAGATTGAGGCCATTGACCAAAGATACCACGCCAGTTGATTAGTACGTTCATTGAGTTCCTGGTACGAAATCCTAGTTCTCTGGCTAACCACAGCAATCGCGCTACTGGAAACTCTTGCTTCCCTTTCAAAAGCCTCATGTAGTGTTTTGGCTTGGCTAGATAAAGACAGATCAGATATTGAATCATCGGTGGCGCAAATGAGGCCGCTTGCTTCATCAGCCATGCTCAATTCCTTAATGCTCCTAGGAGTGTTCGCATGGAGCTTGGAAAATTGCCATAGGATGCGGCAGTAGAGTGAAATAAACCCTCTGATGGAGTCGTCAGCGAAAACGCTTGCTGCACAATTGAAGTTACAATGTAATCCTGTTCCACGTTCGATTATAGTAGCAGCAAGATCAAACTTCGCCGTGGTGTACATTTTCTCCCATTGATGTTCCGTCAGAGTTAGGTCAGAAAATCTGCAGTTACTCGAGTCTTGAGACCTGGATTGCATAGCTTCATAGTTGAAGACGGCTTGTACAAGGGGGTGGCGACTGGGGTCGTTATCAGTCTGAAGCTCTTTGACGACCTCCTGAAATGGCATATCTTGATGCAACTGGCCCTGGATGAACTCTTGACTGACCCGGAGAATGTAGTCTACGGCAGAAGAATCGCCATCGATATCAATCCTCAGAACAATCATGTTGACAAAAAAGCCAATTATGTCTTCAAATTCGCGGCGAGTTCTGTTGGCTACGGGGACTCCAATAACAATATCTCGCTGATTCGTATAAACGCCAAGCATCAGACAATAAGCGCTTGCTAAGAGGCTGTACAAGCTGATGTTGATGTCTCTAGCCAATCTTCTTAGCCCGCTGGTTAATTTTGGATCAAGCCGAAATTGAACATCCCTTCCCTTGTAATCAAAATGGGGCGGTCTATGGAAGTCTGGGATGAGCTGCAGCTGCTCAAAGCCATTGAGCTTTCGTCGCCAGAAGGAGGCCAGTTTCTCTCTTCGGTCTCCTGTTAGGCAGCTTCGTTGCCAACTGGCCACGTCCCGATATTGGAGATGCAAAATGGGGAGGTCCAGTGTGCCTTGAGCTTCTTTGTAAAATCTATAAAATGCTTTGAGGTCCCGTTCGAAGATAGTCCAAGACCATGCATCGAAGCAAACATGATGAAGCACAATGCTCATGTAGAACAGTTCCTTATTCGACGCATCTTCGTAGAAGCTAATTCGGAAAGGTAATTCCTCTGCAAGGCGAAACACGTATTGTGATTCTTTGAGAAGTAATCGATGCAGCTCATGGAGGTCGCTGACAGCAATCTCATGCATAGTGAATATACTCTGGGCTTCCTCCTCATCCAGTATGTGCTGAACACGGGCACCGTCCATTTTTTGCCTTGGTAGAAAGGACCTCAGAGCTTGGTGCCTAGACAAAACAGAGCGAAAAGATTTTTGTAGTAATTTGCGATCTGTAGTCATTGGGAGATCGAAGTTCATGACGATGTTGTACGCGTCAGTGCCACCTTCGAATTCATCGATAAATAGAACTCTTTCCTGTGCAAGCGAGACAGGAGTAGCTTTACCCGGGTCCCTTAACGGCAGAATTGGACTTGATTCATCGGCTTTGCTCAATATGAATTGGGACATAGTCTCAATTGTTCGGTATTTGAATAGAGCGGCTATAGTCACAAGACGTTCAAAAGCCTTGGAAATAGTAAATGATAGCTTCGTGCTTAGTAGGCTGTCTCCGCCCAAGCTAAAGAAGTCATCGTGAATACCGATCTTTTCCGATGAGATTCCCAAAACATCGGACCAGATCGCGCAGAGAGTTGTCTCAACATCGTTGCGTGGAGCCAAATACTCAACATTAGTTGAAAAATCTACTAGGGGAAGCTCCCGAGCGTCCACTTTACCACTGATTGTTACCGGGATTCTCTCAATTCGTACAAGGCGGTTAGGAACCATGTAATCCGGAAGCCTCTCTCGTATATGGTTATGGATGTCATGTTCGAGTAGGGCAGTGTTAGAGACAAAGTAGCCCACTAGGAATTTCAGAGAAGTATTCCTTATGTCTTCTTTTGTCCTTGGTTGCTCCTTCACGACAACAACCGCCCTTGTAATACCATGATACCCTGATAACACCGTCTCGATTTCTCCAAGCTCTATACGTATGCCTCTGATCTTCACTTGAGAATCGTTGCGACCCAGATACTCAATTTCACCATCACTATGAGGTAACCAACGGACGAGATCTCCAGTTTTGTAGATACGGGAATTTTTGTCACTCTCCTTCTCCTCCGCACTCTGGAAAGGGTTGACAGGGAAATTTTTTGCAGTTAGATCTGGGCGATTATGATAGCCCCGAGCTACGCCAACGCCGCCAATATACAGTTCTCCAGCTGCTCCAATTGGTACGAGTTTCATGTTCTCATCTAAGACGTAGGAAGTGGTGTTTGTGACCTGTTTGCCAATGCTGTGATCTTTTCGCCATTGATCAGGGGGGTATAAGCGTTTGTGACTTGTGATAGATACTTCGGTCGGTCCATAGCCGTTGATAATGAGGCCGTTATAGGTCTCTCGGATTTTTCTAAAGGCACCTTCAGTGAAGGCTTCACCGATACAATCAATTCTTCTGATATGGTCAAATCGATCGTACTCGTAAACTGAGATTACAGATGGGGTCCCCGACAGATAAGTAACCTGATTGTCGCTAATATACTTGTACAATCGTTCCTTGTCACTTCGCATCTCGTCATTAAGTACCAACAAAGCTTGACCATTCAGCAAAGCGTCCGTAAATACTTCAACGAAATGGTCAAACACATAGTTAGAGAAAGTGAGGATCACCTCGTCCTCGAGCTCCCGCAGGGAGAATAATCTAGATAGCGATACTTGGAGATTGACAACCCCGCGATGTTCAATCATCACCCCCTTCGGTGTCCCCGTCGTACCAGAGGTGTAGATAATGTACGCCAAATCTGAACTTGACATATTCAATTGAATATTACGGGTACTAGCCTTGTCGCTGTACCACTCAATGGAGTCCGACTCTATGATGTGCATTCCATCCCCGGTCATCTTACGCAAGCGTGAAGCGTAGCATTTCTCGGTTATGACAATCTTCGCCGCGGTATCTTTCAATATGTATTGGACCCGGCCTTCCGGATAGCTAGGGTCAATGGGTGTATAAGCAGCACCAGACTTCCAAACGGCAAAGATGCTGACCATCATCCTCTCACTCTTGTCCATGAAGAGAGCGATGATATCATTGGATTTGATAGGTATACAACTTCGAAGATAATGGCCCATCATGTTCGCTTGTTCATTCATTATCCTGTAATTGAGCTTTACATCTTCGTATATGACCGCAGTCTTCTCCGGTACCCTTGCCACCTCTCTCTCAAACAATTGATGTAGAGTGAATTCTGCAGGGTACAGAGGTTCGTTAGCGTTCCATCTAGCGAGCCGACTGAGCTGGCTGGGTCCTAAGTATTGGAGGTCTTTCACAAGCTTTTCCGGGTTATCAGCAATTTGTGTAAAGAGCTGTTGAACCATATACAGTAATTCATCAATGATCGTATCCTCGAACAATTCACCGGCGTAGCAGATAGTAAAAGTGAAACCATCACACGCTTGGCTCTCACGTGCTATCACTGCCAATGGATAGTCTAGCTTCTCGATCTCGTTCACAGTATCGAATTGCAACAGCTGCCTATGGATATTTTCCCGGGATTTGTCTAGAGTTGGATAGTTTTCGAGGACGAAAAGAGTATCAAAGAGGCCGTGCTTCAATTTGCCATCTAATATATGGCTAAGTTCCACGTGGCTGCGGCTGTTCATGATATTGACTTGATGTTGTATGTCCGTAACGGCAGCAAGTACAGTTTTATGCTCCTCCTCGGTATGGTCAACTATCAAGGGTAAGGTGTTGATGAAAAGACCCACAGAGCTTTCGATATCATCAATAGGAAGGTTCCTCCCTGCAATAATGGTTCCAACAACCGTCTGGCATCCACCGCCATAGGTGTGTAAAACTGAATGCCATACGAACTGTAGAATGGAGTGCAATGTGATGCCATGAATAGAACAGACTTCTCTTAGGCCTGTTTTCCAAACACCGCTCAAGGCAAGTGTCTTCTCCTTCTGGTCTTGGACTGTATCATAGTCACTCAACAAGACCTTGTAACGGACGCGTTCATTTAGCAAGGCGTTGAGATCGCAACGCTCAACAATCTTCTTAATGTGGTGCCTCCAGTACCCAATGTGATTGTGACGATGGGCTTGAAGAAATGCTTGAGCTTCAAGATAGGCCTTATCGGGTTTGCAAACTATCGGCTCACCTCCGACTAGGTGCAGATAGGTTTGATGGACATATTGGAACAATATGGGTAGACTCCAGCCGTCCAAAATCGCATGGTGACAACTGAAGAGACAATTGAAATGGTCGTCGCTGAGTCTGATCAGGTATACTCTAAAGAGTTTACTGTCCTCTAAATGATAGGGCTCCATCTTATCTTGTTTCTGGAGTTCTACTATTTTGAGTTGTTGCTCAAGTTCATCCTTCGCATCTGTCAAGTCCACGAATCGCCAATCTAATGGTGGATCCCGATCAATAATCTGTAAAACATCTTCCTCCCAGTGAAGCCGCATCCTGATAGAGCTATATCGCCTTTGGGCATGTATCCAAGCTATTTTTAGGCGATCATGACAAATGCTAGTCCTGTAGTTGTGCATAGTCTGCATCACGTAGGCATCGTTCGAAGCTCCCTGCTTCAAATAGTGATACACAAAGCCCTGCTGGAGGCTATTTGCAACAAAGAACGCGTCAATATCCTTTCCTTTCTGTGAACTTGGAAGCTGTAGAGTAGATCTAGGCTTTGGGTTCAGTGGTTCTTCCCTCGTAGCCGCTTGACTTACTTTCCATAAGAGATCGGATAAATTCCGCATTGTTCTGGTCGAAAAGACATCTTCGACAGATATGTGTAGAGAAAATACTTGACGGATGCGGCTAATTAATTGAATACATGTAATACTATGGCCACCGCACCGAAAAAAATTGTCCTCGAGGCTAATGGTTTCTAGAGAAATTCCAAGAATTTCGCTCCAGATTCTACCCAGTTGATCGTCACGATCATTCCTCAGACCAACTGGTACAGAGTCACGCTGAGATAGATCAACCTCCGGGAGGGCTCGAAGATTGACTTTACCATTTACAGTAACTGGGATTCGTTCCATCTGGGTAATTCTTGTGGGAATCATGTAGCGTGGAAGTTTTTTCTCCAAAAAAGCCAGAAGATCCGTCTCCGGTATGCGGCCACCATCAGAGACATAGTATCCGAACAGATGTTTTGAGCCCGTGGCATGCTTGCCACCTTTGAGCTCCCTTGCCACCACTAGGCTGGACCTCACGCCGGGGTACAGTGATAGAACAGACTCTATTTCACCCGGCTCGATTCGGAGCCCACGCAGTTTGATCTGAAAATCATTGCGACCCAGGTACTCCACTTCGCCATCGGGAAGCCACCGGGCCAGATCACCAGTCTTGTAGAGCAGACCATTGGTTCCATTTCGCTTTTCATGTCCAGTTTGGAAAGGATTGGTAATGAATCTTTGCTTTGTTAGTTCAGGACGGTTGAGATAGCCTTTGGATACGCCCAATCCTCCGATGTGTAATTCTCCAATTGCCCCAATCGGCATCTGCTTCAATGAATTACTCATTATATACCATTTCACATTCCGTAGGGGCTTCCCAAGGCTTCTGTTCAGTCTTTGGGAATTTGGGTAGAACATTTTCACTGCTGTGACAAAGGCCGACTCGGTGAAACCATATTCATTGATGATGCGATGTTTGAAACGTCTCCTCAATTCCTTGTATCGGGTTTCAGTCAAATCTTCGCCTACTAACAACAGCCGCCGCAGGCTAGGACACTCTGAAAAATCAAACTCTTGAATGACGGAGGCCGTCCCATTTAGATAGGTGACTCCATGACGCTTCACGAATGCTGTCAACTTCAGTGGGTCAAGCTTCTCGGTGTCGTCTATTATGGCAAGGAGCTGGGAATTGATCAAGGCCATTAACGTCTGCCGCACGAACGGCTCGAAAACATAGGCCGAGAACAAAAGTACCACCTCTCGTTCTTTGCGCACCTCATACCTTTCAGCCAGGTCTGTTATGCTGTTGACAACACTTCGATGTTCTTTGTAAATGCCCTTTGGAATACCAGTGGTGCCAGAAGTATATGTAACGTAAGCCAATTGCCTGCTGTGGAGGCTCAGGTTCAAGTTATCTCGACGAATGGAAAGGTCGACGTGCAAAGATGCAAGAAGGGGTTCTATTTGGATGATTTTGAACACGCTCGAAGGCGCGATCTGATTTTCCAGTCTGTGTGCATGTCTCTGGCCGGCAATAACGATTTGGGCCTGCGTGTCATCCAAGGTGAAACGCAGCCTCTCGTCTGGATACATTGGATCAATTGGAATGTAGGCTGCTCCAGACTTCCAGATACCCAGAACGGTGATGATCATGAGCTCATTCTTGTCGAGCAGAAGTGCAATGAATTGTTCCGGGTGCACTCCAACAGTCGAGCGAAGGTAGTGGGCTAATTGATTTGCACGCTGATTGAGATCACGATAAGTGAGTTCTACATCTTGATAAACAATTGCAACCTTATCTGGAGTCCGCTCGACAGCCTCTTCCACAAGGTGGTGAAGTCTTTTGGAATCCGGATAATCACCTTCAGTCCGATTCCATTCATCAAATAGAAGCCTTTGTTCATTGGAGAGGAATTCCAATTCCTCGGTTGGTTTCTCGGCATTGTTAGATATCTCCAACAGCAAAACATGCACAACGCTTAGAAATCGATCTATTACCACGTCATCGAAGTGTTTCCCGTCGAAGCTAGCCATCAGCGTCAAGCCAGAGCCATTTGTTGTACCAGTAAAAGTCAAGGGGAATCTTGAATGGTGCTCAGTGGCCTCATGAGAAGACCATGTGAACAGACAATCGAGAGAACCATGTGGAAAGCGGTGAAGATCGATGTCGCCATATGTAAGGGATGTTATAGATACACTTGATTCGATATCCATAATTTGTTTGATGCACGAAGCGCTTTGCTGTGCGTGGTGTTGCACGATGACGGGTATCACACGAACGCATTCCAAGGTCGAGCTCTCGGTGCAAGTAATGGAACTTGCATAGGCAATTACAGTCTCGCGACCATTTCCAAAGACATGAAGCATCTTATGTAGCGAAAATAGAACAAATGAGGAAATTGGTACATCATGTTTCGCGGATATATCTAGTAAAGACCCATGAAGGCGTCCATTGACAACGAGCGTTGCTGTTTTTTCCCTTTGAACCTTGTAATCGTCATCGTGGGAAGCGATTCGATATGACCAAGTATCTTTGGCCAAAGGGCTTAAGTCGCAACGATCAGTTATGCGTTCGATCACTTGAGACCAGCCATTATCGCCCTGATGGTGGAACTTGCTCTGCTCTGGGTCCGCCCCTTTGCCATTCAGAATTGGCGCATCTCCGTTGACTGAATGGCAGCCGTGCAGATTTTGTAGCTGACTGTCTTTATATGAATGATCACCGTTCGTCAGGGGCTCCGTATTCTCTATAATAGAGTGCTTCCAGCTTCCAGGCACTCCACTGCTGGCAGGTTCCAATTTGTAGACCCCATCTTCACGCACCAGCTCTGGTAAAAGGTCCACATCGCGATCAGGCATCTTCGACATTTTATTCTACGCAGTATGAAAGCCCAAGCGAATAGAAAAAGCTGAGGCAGGGCTTCGAAGGTATTAGCCTGGATCACTGTGGTGTCACAAATTGGAGGAATGGCGACATACAGCAATGGATTGGTAACGGCAGAAGAAAATCCTCAGTATCTATTTGGTGGTATGCGCCGAGTTTGGATTCTCATCGCGGAATAGCCGTTGAAAGGTAACTATTGGACATGGGCCAGCTAAGGAGGAAAATGGAGCCCTTCAAAACCAAGAATAGCTCCGTTGCAGATATGACATTGGCAAGTACCGGTGAAGGTAGGGATTGACGAACCGTTTTGCAATGGCATATTCAGACTATGGGCTGCACCGATCAGCACCGTCGCCAAAACGTCGGTTAGCAGCTAGCTTTACTAAGATCGGCACCTCCGAGAGCGTAGACATAAAGTAGGGCTGCAATACCTTCAGATACGCTGAAGTAAACAACGACATGGTATCCTCCTTCGTTGGTATGGAACAGTCTTGGAAGCTAGTTGAAGCGGTCAGTGTCATTTTGCGGCTTCGGAGGCCTAGAATCCGAGCAGACATTGGTTTCATGCGGAATCTTCGGCCAACAACATCACGAGCCTCAACCTCATGTTCAATCAAAGTCTCGTAGATGGTCAACTAGGCTGGAACCCCCCTCATTGTGTTGGAATCATGCAGTCTCTCAGCCATGGCGTCCGTAACCTGCCGTGATTTTCCAGCTCGCAGGCTGCGAGTCTTACAGAATAGAGTCACTTCATCATTGATGGTATCGCTGCTAAAGAAGTGGGATCTACCAACGGTAGCTGCTTGCAGGCATGGGAGCGCGAATGGGAAGGTGGTTGGGGCTTCCTGCAATTCATTTTTCAGTTAATTCAGCAATAGAGAGTTCAGTCTAACTTACAGGCAGGAGGGATACTTGCAATGGCCGAGACCAACCGTGAGTCGATTATATTAACATACATACATCTTTCTCCCTCCGCTTATCCCTGCATGTCTTTACGCAGTGCAGTAATGTGCAGTGTTGGTTTCTATATACACGTCATCCGTACGCGACTTTCCTTTGAATTATCGTACGCCGCTCTGCACCCTAACCAGCGGTAAGGTTACTGCGCAGAACATTTAGAGAGAAAAACATAGCTGAAGCTGCATATTCCACTGCAAGACCACCTCAACATGAGGCGGTATTCAGGACTGCAGATTTGATATGACGGTTTATTGGTAGAGAGTGTGGGCGGCTCGGAAAGGCTTGTGGCGGACGGGAAGTCACGTTTACCGTGTTTTCCCGGACCAATCGGATTGAAGATTCTGAACCATTTATTATACAAGTAAACTAGTAATATTCCACTGCAAGCAATGAGTGTGTATTCCGTACGAAGTACTAAGTACTTCGCAAAGCACCTACTGACACTGTGTAGTGCAAGCCTTCTCTAAGCCGTCAGGGAGTCATATGACACTACGAAACCATACCTTAGCGAGATTATGTGGGTCCAAATAAACCTTTAGCAACCGTGTACGAACCGTTATTACTTTAAGTGTCCTGCGCTTAATGTTTGATAGTAGACGGTTCATAAAGTAAAACGTTTGTTGTTATTAAACGTGTTACAGCTGTGACATGCTTGATAGATCTGCTGAGTACGCTGTTCTGTATCAGAATAAGATACAGTTAGTGCACTACATGAACACAACGAAATACATATAATTAATGCGCACACAGCACAGTCTCATCAGATGCGCATGTAGGTATAGCTCAGTTAACGAACGTTGTCCATATTTCTCATATGTAAATCTCACTCGATCGTTATATTCTCAAGTCACGTTTACATTTTAATCAGCCGTTATATCGTATTAAACATGAATACATTTTAAATTTCATAATCGTTTTAAGTTATGACGATGATCAGTATTTAACTTTCATAATCATTCAAAAACTGTTATTCAGAGTTAATCGAATTGAAGCTGTTGTAGAGATGCACAGCTTCTCGCTAAGGTACATCTTAAGTCGCTGCAATGCGCTGTTAGTTGCGCTAGCTGCAGTGACTTAGGGAACAGCACCCACAGTCAGTGGCCCTGTCGTTATACCACTAATGTTCATTTAGGTAGACCTTACCGAACATTAGGTGGCAGCCCCCAGAACCCAGGCACTAGCGCGTTGCCACGACATGCGACGCATGAAGAAGCGCTATGAGGCCGTAATGTATGTTGGTAAGCTACGTCCCGTAGGTGACTCTGTGTAGGAGAGGTCATAGGTAGCAGCACTAGTCAAGGTACCTTACCTAGTATCTACCCTGACTAGGCATTGCGCCAAGTTAACCGATATATGCAGTTGCAATCTTGGAGGTCTAATGACCCAGTAAGTGGCATGTCGAGGCCTTCTACATAGTCGAAAATTTCTTTGGACTATGGACCTGAATCGCTCGTGTCGTGGTTGGTTGGGTGTCGTGCTTTCCCAGATGCTTACCTTAGCATTGCCATTTACTTCTACCTCATATGTTCCTCTCATATGTTTTCATGAGAAGCTCGACCTCGTCCGTCCTTATGGTGCTTGCTTAGCTATCACACACCCTTTGAATACCCAGTCCCCACCACATTCGCCTCCCTAAGATCACATGGAATAGATACAGCCTCCTTGCTTACCATCCAAGCCTATTGCATATGGAATTTCTTCAACCTCACCGAGCAATAAATCCGCAGTTTCGACGCCATGGGTAGCCTCCCATATGCCGATGTCCCAGTTGTTGACGTCTCTCCATTATTTGGAGAAGACCAAAGTGAGAAGATGAAGGTCGCCACGCAAATTGACGCCGCGATTCGGGGGTCTGGTTTCTTCTATGCTGCAAATCACGGCATCGACGTCCACAGGTTCTCGGAGGAAACTCGGAAATTCCACATGTCGGTCACAGACGAAGAGAAGTGGCAGCTCGCCATCCGTGCCTACAATAAAAACCACCAGAAGCAAATACGGAACGGATACTACCTTTCCATCAAAGACAAGAAGGCTGTTGAGTCGTTTTGCTTATTGAACCCCTCCTTCACCCCCGAACACCCTATGATCAAAGCAAACACGCCGCTACACGAAGTCAACGTGTGGCCTGATCAAGCTAAGCATCCCGGCTTCAAAGAGTATATGGAATCCTACTATTTCCAGGTGTGTCATCTCTCCCAAGTACTACTCCGCGGCTTCGGTCTAGCTCTTGGAAAAGATGAGGACTTCCTTGCCCAGCACTTGAAGAAGGAGGACACTCTTTCGGCGGTATCGCTCATCCGTTATCCTAACCTCGACCCCTATCCACCCGCCGCAATTAAAACCGCGAGTGACGGCACCAAATTAAGTTTTGAATGGCACCAAGACATCTCCCTTATCACAGTCCTTTACCAGTCCCAAGTGGAGAACCTCCAAGTAAAAACTTCCCAAGGCTGGGAGAACATTGGGCCTAACGATGACTGCTACCTCATCAATGTCGGAAGCTACATGGCATATGTCACCCATGATTATTACCCTGCTCCAATCCACCGCGTGAAATGGATCAACGCGGAACGACAATCCCTCCCCTTCTTTGTCAACCTGGGCTGGAACGACACCATTGAACCCTTTTCACCCCATGATCCTAATCAAGAACCTTCAAAGCGCGCAATATCGTATGGGGAATACTTGGAGCAAGGGCTGGCCGATTTGATTAATAAAAACGGACAGACTTGAGTGCCCCTTCTGAAGCGGGAAACGTTGCGGCTACTTGGAAATACCCCAATTAACACAGTAGAGTATCGTGTTTTAGCCATCTCATGTATCATTTAATATCTATGAGACTGTTATATCTGGCAAGCCTGCTATGAAAGTTGTTCTGTAATCACCCACAAAGAGAAAAGTAAATTGTGGTTGGGGAAGGGGGGGGGGGGGGGGGGGGGGCAGGT
>JAABUS010005337.1_pt1 | contig 17053 bp, 16 predicted proteins | sample 5560161 | NCBI WGS metagenome assembly JAABUS01 (sample SAMN10711885, study PRJNA513376) | rock metagenome | isolation source: Antarctica rocks | place: Antarctica: Victoria Land, Trio Nunatak nord | collected 2016-01-04
CGCCTCGGTCGCCGAGACGAGGTCGGCCGTGACGCCGGTCCGCTCGTCATCGTGGTCTCTGATCGCGGAGTCAAGCGCTTGGCGGCTGTCGTCGTCCAGAAAGGCCGCCGCCGCAGCATCCGGAGTGTCAAAGTCGCTGCGCCGCAGTCTGTCCCCTAGTCGGGTCCGCGCGCTGGCTGCGGCGGCCAGAGCCGAGGTGTGCGCCGACCAGGCCAGCTCGACGGCGTCAGCCGCTTCGGCCAGAGCGATCAGGCGTTCGCGGCGGGCGGTCAACGACGCGTCGTGTCCGCGGGCAAGGTCCAGGCGTCGACGATTCCTCGCCAGCGTGGCGTGCAGCGCTTGCGTTGCGAGCCGATCCTCGGTCTGGGCCTGCCCGAGCGCACTAAGCTGGGCCCTCAGTTCGTCCTGTCCGTTCACCAGATCCGAGTGTTCGCGAATCAGGGTAGGCAATTGTTGCGCGGCTTCGCGCGCCAGCGCGTCGGCCTCGATCGCGGTGGTGAGTTCCTTGCCGATGGCCGAGGCCGAGGCCCCCGAGGTCACCGAACAGCAGACGTCGAACTCGCCGCGCAGCTCGATCAGCCGAGCGGCGGCCGAGCGGCCGGCTTCCTCGAGGGCCTCGTGTCGTTGTGCTGCGGCCCGTTCGTCGGCGGCGGTCACCGCTGACTCCGCCTGCTCGGCCGGCGCTGGATGCTCGGCGGAACCGCAGACCGGACAGCCCTGACCGTCGGCGAGCTGGCCGGCCAGTTCGGCTGCGATCCCGGCCAACCGGGTCTCACGCAGAACCAGCCAGTCGGCTTTGGCCTGCAGTGCTGATCGCTGCGCCTCCACCTCGTCGGCTTCCGCGATGCGGATCAGCTTGGTGAGCCCCTTGGCCCGCGTTGCCGCCTCGACCCGAACTCGAGCGGATCGCAGCGCGCCCGCCGCATGCTCCACTCCGGCTGCATCCACCCGAGCGGCATCCCGTCGCGCTTCGAGTGCGGCCAGCGCGGTCGGGAGCCGGTTGCTGATCTCGACGAGCTCGTCCAACGAGGCCTGGCGACCGGTCTGCGCCTGGACCAGCTCGGCCATTCTGCGTTCGTCGGTGTCGACGACGGCCTGGTCGGACTCGAGGTCGGCCAGCCGGGTGACCTCCGCTCGCAGTATCCGGGCCCAGCGACGCAGTTCGGGACCAGCCGTGACGCTCCCCGACACCGACACCGACACCAGCTCCAGCTCCTCCGGCGCGCTGACCGGATCGGCTGACCCCACACCGGCCGAGCACTTGGCCGCCGAGCGCGCGGAGCCGGAGCGTGCACGGACTGAGCCGCCGCCACCGGATGCGCAGTGGTCCAGCGGTCGGAGCCGCACCGGGCGCAGTTCATCTGGATCAGATCCCAACAGGTCGGCGTAGCTATCTGCGAGTGCGTCAGCCGTCTCGCAGCATCGGGTCGCGGCCTCGGCTTCGGCGTCCAGGAAGGGTCGGAGCGGCTCCGCGGCCAGCGCCGCGGCAAGCCGGACTCGTTGCTCGACCAGGTCGTCGGAGCGCAGCTGGAGAAAGTCTGCCTGCCGGTGGACGTCGAGCAGTCGCTCGACCGCGCGCACCGCCTGCCGCCCCCGGTCCCTGGCGGTTTCCGCTGCGCCCAGCCGGGCCAGCGTCGCTTCGTCCTCGTTGCCGGCGAGTTCGAGCTGCGCACGTGCTCGGCTCAGTTGGCGCACGAGGTAGTGCCGGATCAGATCGGGATCCTGGTCCGCGGGCATGGCCAGCAGATCTGCCCCCGATTCGAGATCGGTTTCGGCACCGGGTTCGGTACCGGGTTCGGTCGAAGGCAGGCCGCGCACTGCCTGCTCGACTCGATGGACGAGCCGATCCACCACCTGGTCCGCGCTGTGCTGGGACGTCGCCAGCGACCGGGCGTGATCGGCCAGCCAGGTCTCGACGTCGGCAAAGCGTCCGGAGTCGAACAGCGTTTCGAGGACCTTGGCCCGCTGATCGGGTTCGGCTCGGAGGAACTCGGCGAATTCTCCCTGCGGGAGCAGGACGACCTGCCAGAACTGCTCCGCGCTGAGCCCGACCTGGCCATGCAGGTAATCGCTGCCCTCGTCCAAGCGGATGCTGACCGGCTCCCATGCGCCGGCCACCTGGCGCTGCACGTGCAGGAGCGCCTGATCCTTGGTCGTACCGGTCCCGCGTGCCTTGGGCCGGATCTGCTCGGGGCGACGGGTGACCCGTACCCGCTCGCCACGTAGGGTCAGCTCGCACACGACCTCCGTACGGACTCCCGCCCGAGCATGGTCGCTGCGCAGTCGCTTCTCCTGCCCCCGGGCGCCGGGCACCCGGCCGTACAACGCGAATGCGATGGCGTCGAGCAGTGAGGTCTTGCCGGCGCCGGTGGGGCCGCAGAGCAAGAACAGCCCGTCCTGGCTGAGTGCGTCGAGATCGACTCGGACGGTGTCGGCGAAGGGTCCGAACCCGGTGACAGCCAGCGAATGCACCCTCACGACGCGGCCTCGCGGACGCGGCCGGCGCTGAATGCGGCCGACAACAGTGCGGTCTCGGCCTCGGTGGCCGGCGTGGCGCGTACGTGCTGGACGAAGTCCGTGGCAATGGCCAGATCACTGCGTCCGACGATCCGCTGGGTGTAGCTACGCAGGTCGGAGCTGTTGTCCACCAAGGGTGTCCAGTCCAGGTGCACGCAGTGCCCGAAGCGCTCGCGCAGACGGCGCATGGCATCCACCGGGCGGGTGGCATCGAGCAGGCGCGCGCTGACGTAGTCCTCGGCGTACACCTCGTAGGCCGTCTCGCTGAGCAGCTCCTCCAGTGTCCCGGTCAGCGTGCTGAGACCGCGCGGCCGCTCCAGCGGACGAATTCCGACGCGGGCCAGTCCTTTCGCATCCAGGTCGACAACAGTGACCGACTTCACCTGGTCGGCTTCGGTGAAGGAGTACGCCAGCGGCGAGCCCGAGTAATGGATGCCCTCGGCAATGCGTTGCGGACGATGCAGGTGGCCGAGAGCGACGTAATCGACGTCGGAGAAGACACCGGCATCCACGACCTCGACCCCACCGACGCTGATGTCGCGTTCGCTGTCGCCCCGCGCTCCCCCGGCGACGAAGGCGTGGGCCAGGACAACCGAACGGGTCAGGCCGCGCTGGTCCCGATCGGCCCGGATCTGAACCATCGCCGCGCCCAACACTTCCGTGTGCCCACGCGCATGCGGAACGCCCAGGCTGTGCTTGGCCAGGTCCGGTTCCAGATACGGGATGCCGTAGATGCCGACCGTTCCGTGCTTGTCCTCGATCAGGACCGGTTCGGCAACGCGCGAGGGGTCCGTTCGCAGATGTACGCCGTTGGCCGCCAGCAGGCCCGCGGCGTACGCAAGCCGGATCGAGGAGTCATGGTTGCCAGGAGTGACCACCAGTTGCGCGCCAGTGGCCCGGAGCGCGGTCAGGACGGCGTCCAGGACGGCGGTGGCGGCAGCGGGCGGGATCGCCCGGTCGTAGATGTCGCCCGCCACCAGCACGACATCGATCGACTCGGCGCGGATGAGATCGGCGAGGCCGGTGAGGACCCGTCGCTGGTCATCCAGCAGGTCTGCGCCGTGCAGGGACCGGCCGATGTGCCAATCCGAGGTGTGCAGCAGCCGCATGGGTCGGACGTTAACCGCGGCATCGGACAAAACTCCGACGGCGCGCAGTCACCCGGGGTTACGGTTGAGAGGACATGACCGACCATGCCCGCGGCCTCCGAAGAACGGTTCCAGGGCGTTGAGCATGGGCGAGCGCGACTCCGGGGATCACTCCAACGGTCACGGCCACTCCCACGACCGCCGCCGCAGTCCCGTCGATGACCACGCGGGCGCACGGCACCGTTGGCGACTCGCGGTCGCCTTCGGCCTGATTTCCGGTTTTTTCATCGTCGAACTCGTCTACGGGCTGCTCGCCCAGTCGCTGGCTCTGGTCTCCGATGCCGGGCACATGGCCGCTGACGTCGTCGCCCTCGGCGCCGCGCTCGCCGCCACCCGGATCGCCGGACGGATCGACAAGACGGGGCGCCGTACGTACGGCTCCTACCGCGCTGAAGTCTTCGCCTCGCTGCTGGCCGTGCTGCTGATGTTCGGTGCCTCGGCCTTCGTGATCATCGAAGCGATCCGCCGGATCGGGTCGGCGGCCGAGGTCACAGCCGGGCCGATGTTGGTGGTGGGAGGCCTCGGGCTGGCCATCAATGCTGTGGTCCTGCTGATGCTGCGCGCCGGTGCGGGCGAGAGCCTCAACGTCAAGGGCGCATACCTCGAAGTGGTCGCTGACACCGCCGGTTCGGTCGGTGTAATTCTCGCCGGCCTGCTCGTATCGGCAACCGGTTCTCCGGTCTGGGACACCCTGGTGGCACTGACCATCGGCCTGTTCGTCGTCATCCGGGCGATCTCACTCGGTCGCCATGTGCTCGCCGTTCTGGGTCAGCACGTCCCCGCCGGAGTTGACCCCGACGCCGTGACCGCCGATCTGTGCGCGGTTGACGGCGTACAGACCGTTCACGACCTGCACCTGTGGACGCTGACCTCAGGGATGCATGTGGCCACCGTGCATCTGGTCACCGACGACCTCGCCGAAAGCCACGCTGTCCTGGACCAGGCTCGGGAACTGCTACGCAGCCAGCACGGGATCGCACATGCCACGTTGCAGATCGAGCCGGCCGACCACCAGGGCTGCGCCGAACTCGGCTGGTGACGCGCAGCGGCCGCGCTTGTGCCGGTTCCTTACACAACCGTGGCTCTCAACGCCCAGAAAGGGAGGTTGTGTAGCGAACCGTCCGAAAGGTCGCTATGTCGGCTAGCCGACCGGAACCGGCTGCAAGCTAGCGGCCGCCGGGCTGCGGGTCGTCGTCCTGGTCGCGGTAGGCCTCACCGACGTACTGCGCACTGTCCCTAGCCCGGTTCTGCTCGTCCTGCTCGACCAGATGGTTGATCAGCTGCTGGGTGTCGTCGGAGTTGGGGATGTTGGCGAACACCTGGGGAGGGCCCTCCCCGGCGGACTCGATGGTCAACGTCCCCGCGCCGATGATCCGGTCCCAGAGTGACTGGGTGTAGGACACGTCGGTGATCCGGGACAGCCCGATGTCCTTGCCGTGCCGGCTCAGGATCCCGAAGCGGACCATGACGCGGTGCGACGTGATCACGTAGTGGGTCGTACGCCAGCGCAGCACCGGAACGACGACCAGCAGGATCAGCACGATCAAGGCCAGCGCCAGGACCACGATCCGCAGGATGTCCTGCGCGTCGCCGACCGGGATGACCGCCACCAGGAACGACGCGATGCCCACCACCAGGATGAAAAGCACGGTGGGCACGAAGACGGTCAGCCAGTGCGGATGCAGGTGCTTGACGACTTTCTCGTCGCCAGCCAACAGATTCTCGGGAAATGCCACCCGCTCAGCATGGCGCACAGCGACCCGGCTGCCTATCACCGCAACGCCGCCCACCCCACGCCCGTCGTGATCTTGACGCTATTGCGGCGACACGCCGTCACATGCGGCCCAGAACCACCAAAAGGTCAAGATCACGACCAAATGCGGGCCGGTCTAGCGGGGTCGTACGTGCACCACGTCGGCAGCCACTACGGTGGTCAGCGAGCCGTCCTCGGTCCGTACGGTCAGTCCCCCGCCCGGGTCGATGCCCTCGGCAACTCCGCGCACTGCGCGACCGTCCGGAAGCTGCACTGTCACCGAGCGGCTCAGCGTGGCGCAGCTGCCCACGTAGTCGGCCAGCAGGCCACTCCGCTCGGCGTCCCCGTTCGCCTCGCTCCAGGCTGCGTAACCGGATTCCAGGGCGAGGACCAGTTCGACGAGCAACGACTCCCGCCCGACCGGGGCACCCTCAGCCCGCAACGACGTTGCGCCAGGAGCCAGCTCCTCGGCCGTGGTCGAGACGTTCAGGCCCATGCCGATCACAACCCATCCGGGTCCGGATTGAGCCAGGATGCCGGCTGCCTTGGCCTGTGCCGGCCCGAGCAGCAGGTCATTCGGCCACTTCAGCACCGCGTCCACTTCGGTCAGCCGGCGTACGGCGGTCAATAGCGCCAGGCCGGCCACGATGGGCAACCAGCTCCAGGTGAGGGTCGGCGACGTCGGGCGCAACAACACGCTCAGCGTCAACCCCGAACCGCGTGGGCTGACCCAGCTCCGGTCCAGCCGTCCGCGACCGCTGATCTGCTCCTCGGCGACCAGGACGTGGCCCTCGGATGCAGCGTCGCGGGCCAGAGCCACGACGTCGGCGTTGGTGGACGCCACAATGGACACGACCTGAGGCGGTGGCCACCTCGACCCTCGGCGTCGCAGTTCGGCCCGCAGCGCCGCGACATCCAGCGGTCCTCGGTTGGCTGGACCATCGGCGGGGACGGGCACGCCGATACGCTACGGCGCGTGACCGCCCCGAAGAGCGCCGCGCCGCAACCTGAGCCGAACCAGGACCAGCGGAGCCCGGAGCAGCAGAGCCCGGAGCAGCGGAGTCCCAGCCATCCGTCGGCCGAGCCGGAGCAACCCGACCTGCACACCACGGCGGGCAAGCTGGCTGATTTCCGCCGCCGGGTGGACGAGGTCTCCGCTGCCGGGCACTCCAGGGGAGCTGACAAACAGCACAGTCTGGGCAAGATGACGGCGCGCGAGCGGATCGAGGCGCTGCTCGACGATGGCTCCTTCACCGAGGTCGACGAGTTCGCCCGGCACCGGCAGACCGTTTTCGGAATGGAGAACAAGCGTCCGTTCGGCGACGGCGTGGTCGCTGGCTACGGAACCGTGGACGGCCGCCCGGTGTGCGTGTTCAGCCAGGACGTCACCGTGTTCGGCGGCAGCCTGGGCGAGGTCTACGGCGAGAAGATCGTCAAAATCCTCGACCTCGCGATGACCAACGGCTGCCCCGTGATCGGCATCAACGAGGGCGGCGGGGCGCGGATCCAGGAAGGCGTTGTCTCCCTTGGTCTGTACGGTGAGATCTTCAAGCGCAACGTGCACGCCTCCGGGGTCATCCCACAGATCTCGCTGGTGATGGGCGCGGCCGCCGGCGGGCACGTCTACTCCCCGGCTCTGACCGACTTCATCGTGATGGTCGACAAGACCTCGCAGATGTTCATCACCGGGCCGGACGTGGTCAAGACGGTGACCGGCGAGGACGTGACCCTGGAGGATCTCGGTGGTGCGCGTACGCACAACACGAAATCCGGTGTGGCGCACTATCTTGCCGAGGACGAGGCGGACGCTCTCGACTACGTCAAGGCGCTGCTGTCCTACCTGCCCTCCAACAACCTGGACCCGTTGCCGGTCGTCGAGAACTTCCCCGTCGACATCGCGCTCCCCGACGCGGTCACCGAACTAGACGCAGAGCTGGACACGTTCATCCCGGACTCGGCGAATATGCCGTACGACATGCACGCCGTCCTCGAGCACGTCCTCGACGACGGTGAATTCCTGGAGACCCAAACGCTTTTCGCACCGAATATCATCTGCGGCTTCGGCCGGATCGAGGGTCGCCCGGTCGGCGTCGTAGCCAACCAGCCGACCCAGTTCGCCGGCACTCTGGACATCGACGCATCGGAGAAGGCCGCGCGGTTCGTACGTACGTGTGATGCGTTCAACGTCCCGGTACTGACCTTCGTCGACGTTCCCGGCTTCCTGCCCGGCACCTCACAGGAGTGGGACGGCATCATCCGCCGCGGGGCCAAGCTGATCTATGCCTACGCCGAGGCCACCGTGCCCAAGGTCACCGTGATCACCCGCAAGGCCTACGGCGGCGCGTACGACGTCATGGGGTCCAAACACCTTGGCGCGGACATTAATCTGGCCTGGCCGACCGCGCAGGTTGCGGTGGTCGGGGCACAAGGTGCGGTTGGGATCCTTTACCGGCGGGAGATTGCAGCTGCCGAAGACCCCGATGCGTTCAGGGCACAGAAGATCACCGAGTACGAGGACACCCTCGCCAATCCTTACATCGCCGCCGACCGCGGCTACATCGACGCGGTGATCCCCCCGTCGCACACCAGGATTCACGTCGTGCGCGCGTTACGGTTGCTGGCCAACAAGCGACAGAACCTGCCGCCCAAAAAGCACGGAAACATCCCACTCTGATGGCCGACCAGCCGGAGACGTCGCCGCCGTTCCTGCGCATCGTCCGCGGTGAGCCCAGCGTCGAGGACATCGCCGCCCTGGTCGCAGTCCTGTCCGCTGCCGCCGTTGCCCGCCAGGTGGCTGCCCCGGCACCGGCATACGCCTGGTCGGCGCCCTCGAGAGTCGTCCGTGCTCCCGTGTCACCCGGTCCGGGTGGATGGCGGGCCAGCGCCCTTCCGCGGTAGCTCCATTCGTCAATGGGCAACTCGGACCGGGTACTCCCGGCTCGAACGTCCCCACGGCGGCCCGGATACTCAACGGCCATGCCCCTCGCCCCCCAGTTGATCCTCGCTTCGGCGTCGGCAGGACGGCTCCGGCTGCTGCGCCAGGCCGGGTTCGATCCGCAGGTCATCGTCAGCGGCGTGGACGAGTCGGCGATCACGGCGTCGGACCCAGCAGTCCTCGTGACCGAACTCGCGCTGGCGAAGGCGACGGTCGTGGCCGCCAGGGTGACCGACGGCTTGGTGCTGGGAGCCGATTCGGTGCTCGATCTGGACGGCGGCGCGCTGGGTAAGCCCGCCGACATGAATGCTGCCCGGCGCCGATGGGCAGCGCTCGCCGGTCGCGAGGGCGTGCTACGTACCGGCCAGGCACTGCTCCTCGTCGCGAACGGCGCTGTGTGGGCCACCGATGTGGTTGTCGGCTCGACCACCGTCAGGTTCGGACATCCGGACGAGGCCGAACTCGAGGCATACCTGCGCTCCGGCGAACCGCTGCAGGTCGCCGGCGCCTTCACCATCGACGGGCTCGGCGGCCAGTTCATCGAGTCGATCGACGGGGATCCCGGCACAGTGGTCGGGCTCAGCCTGGCCCTGCTGCGCGCTCAGGCTGCCCGCGTCGGCGTACGGCTCACCGACCTCTGGACGCACGAGGCCGTGATCCGCATACGAAGTGGTCGGTAACTGCACCTGGAGGGACGTCAGCCTTGCCGTAACTGACCACTCAGCGATGAGTACTTGCCCACTGACTCCTAGCGGCTGATCGACCCTGATTAGCTGCCGGTGTCCAGTCGGGCTTGGATCTCCTCCGGGCTGAGAACACCGAGCGGCTGGGTCAGCAGCCATAGGTGGCCGAAGGGATCTCGCAACCGACCGTCGCGGCTGCCGTAGAACTGATCGGCCACCGGGAAGACCACGGTGGCACCCTTCGACACCATTGCAGCGGCCCGAGCGTCGGCGTCGGGGACCTGCAGGTGGCACAGGACCGGGCTGCCGCCCAGATCCGACGGGCTCCGGTTGACGTTTCCATCGGCCTGGGTCACCGAAAACACCGAATTTCCGACCTCGACCTCGGCATGCACGATCGCTCCCGACGGCTCGGCGTACCGGACCAGTTCGCAGCCGTCGAGGGCGGTCACATAGAAGTCGAGGGCAGCCGCCGCGTCGTCGACCACCAGGCGGAGCTGCAATTGCGTCGATATCTCACTCATGTACCGAGCCTGTCCGGTGCTGCCTTCGCGCGTCTAGAACGAATGGGAGCTGCCCTGCCAGACTTCGCCGCCATGACCGGAAGTAAAGCTTCCCGGCGAGCTTTCCTCGGACGGGCCGGGCTGACCGCGGGCGGCATTGCGGCCGGGACCGCGTCACTCGGGCTCCTGGCCGGTTGTACGGACTCCGACAGCAGCCAGAACGGCCCCGCATCGGTACCTCCCCTGGATCCGCAGGACTGGGACTCGGTGCGCGCCCAGTTCGCGCTCAACCCGGACCTGCTGCAGTTCTCCGCCTTCGTGCTCCCCTTACCGCCACATCAGGTCTCCGAGGCCATCTCCGCGCATCGGATCGGACTCGACCAGGACACCTCGGCCTACCTGGCCAAGGAGACCGAACTCGACGATTGGGACTCGGCCTGGTGTACGGCGGGCTCAAGATGACGGCGGGCCAGGAGGTCCTCACCACCGAGCACGACTTCTACTCCACCCATGAGGCGCTGCGCCTGCTTGCGGAGGGAGACGGCACCGGCGTACGAAGGGTCGCGCTCTACGACGAACCGGCGACCGCGTCGGTGGACCAGATCGTCACCCGGCTCTCCGAGGCCCTCGCCCCGGCCCACCCGCGCGGTCGCGCTCACCTGGGTGCACTCCGGGACCGGCCTGAAGCTGCCTGTCAGCGAGTTGTCCGCCGAAATCGCCTCCCGGGCAAGTTAATTGAGTATCGAACGGCCGCCGCTGATCGTCGACGGCGTGTACGGATTCGGGGTCGAGGACAGCTCACCCGGCCGATCTCGGCTGCGACGTACTGATCAGCGGTACGCACAAATGGCTGTTCGGGCCGTGCGGGACCGGATCATCTAGGCCGCTCCGGAGACCTGGGCGCAGCCGAGCCCGTCGATCCAGTCCTTCGCGCCCGGGTTGATCGGCGCTTACCTGCAGGACGTCGAGCCGCTGGATATCGCACCGGGCAGCGCGGCAACGCCCGGCGGGTTCAAGGCCTTTGAGCACCGCTGGGCCGTAGCCGAGGGATCCAGCACTCAGCGCCGGAATCGTCTGCTTGGAGGTGGCGGACACCGAGACCCTCGACCTGCCGGCCAAGCTGCGTGAGCGGGCCGGGCTGGTCGCAAGCATCACCCCCTACCGGACGCCCTACCTACGTCTGGGCCCGAGCATCGTGACCTCCCCGCAGGACGTCGAAGCCGCCATCGCAGACATCGACACGGTCCGCTGAGGCCGACTCGATAGGGTCTTGATCGCTGGGAGGGAGGTCCGCGGTGCAGAAAGTTCTGATCGCCAACCGAGGTGAGATCGCCGTCCGGATCGCACGGGCCTGCCGCGACGCGGGCCTGGGCAGCGTCGCTGTCTACGCCGAGCCCGACCGCGATGCCCTGCACGTCCGCGTTGCCGACGAGGCATTCGCCCTGGGCGGCAACACCCCGGGCGAGTCCTACCTCCGGATCGACAAGCTCCTCGACGTCGCAGAGCGGGCCGGGGCCGACGCCGTCCATCCCGGGTACGGGTTCCTCGCCGAGAACGCTGACTTCGCGCGTGCCGTGATCGATGCGGGGTTGACCTGGATCGGTCCCCCGGTCGAGGCGATCATCTCCCTGGGCGACAAGGTTGCCGCCCGGCACATCGCCACCAAGGCAGGCGCCCCCCTGGTGCCCGGGACCAATGACCCGGTATCCGGGCCGGAGGAAGTGCACGCCTTCGCCGAGGAACACGGGCTTCCGGTCGCGATCAAAGCAGCCTTCGGCGGCGGCGGGCGGGGGCTCAAGGTGGCCCGTAAGAAGGAGGAGATCGACGAGCTCTTCTCGTCGGCGGTACGCGAGGCCGAGGCAGCCTTCGGCCGCGGCGAGTGCTTCGTCGAGCGCTACCTGGACAAGCCACGCCACGTCGAGGCGCAGATCCTGGCCGACACCCACGGAACGGTCGTGGTGGTCGGCACCCGGGACTGCTCGCTGCAGCGTCGGCACCAGAAGCTGGTCGAGGAGGCCCCCGCGCCGTTCCTGACCGACGAGCAACGGGCCACCATCCACTCCTCGGCCAAGGCGATCTGCGCCGAGGCCGGGTACGTCGGCGCGGGCACGGTCGAGTACCTGGTCGCCGCCGACGGCACGATCTCCTTCCTCGAGGTCAACACCCGGCTCCAGGTCGAGCACCCGGTCAGCGAAGAGACAACCGGACTGGATCTCGTACGCGAGCAATTCCGGATCGCCGACGGCGAGCCACTGGGATACGACACCGACCCCGAGCCGCGCGGGCACAGCTTCGAGTTCCGGATCAACGGCGAGGACGCCGGCCGTAACTTCCTTCCCGCGCCGGGAACGGTGACCCGCTGGCGGCCGCCGAGTGGGCCGGGCATCCGGCTTGATTCCGGTGTGGTGGAGGGCGACGTCATCGGTGGCGGCTTCGATTCGATGCTTGCCAAGCTGATCGTCACCGGCGCCACCCGCGCGCAGGCCCTCGAACGATCCCGCCGCGCGCTGGACGAACTCGAGGTCGGGGGGATGCCAACTGTCGTTCCCTTCCACCGCGCGATCGTCTCCGATCCGGCGTTTACCTCCGAGCCCTTCTCGGTGCACACCCGTTGGATCGAGACCGAGTTCGACAACCAGGTCCCGCCCTACGCCGACCCGGCCGAGGACCCCGACGCCCCCGCCGAGCGGCAGACCGTTGTGGTCGAAGTAGGCGGTCGCCGGCTGGAGGTCTCCCTGCCCGGCGGGCTTGCCCTCGGGGGCGGCGCCACGGTGCCCGGCGGGATCGCGGCAAAACCCCGGCGGCGCGGCGGCACGCGTTCCGGCGCTGTGGCCGGTGGGGACTCACTGACCAGCCCGATGCAGGGCACGATCGTCAAGATCGCGGTCGAGGACGGCGCGAGCGTCGAGGCTGGCGATCTCGTGGTGGTCCTCGAAGCGATGAAGATGGAGCAGCCTATCAACGCGCACAAGGCCGGCACGATCAGCGGGCTCAGTGCGTCGGTCGGCGAGGTCGTCGGCGGCGGAGCGGTGATCTGCACGATCGCTGACGCACCCGGCGATACCGGCACCGCCAGCTGAGGTCAGACGCTCCCTACCTCGGTTGAGCGCGCGCATGTGTGGGTCAGGCGGCCCCTAGCTCAGGCCTGGCCTGAGATCTGGCGGTTTACGTCAAAACCGCCAAGTTGGAGCCAGTCCAAAGTCTGGCGGTTTACGTCAAAACCGCCAAACCGTACGTCCGCAGCGTGGTCGTCAGAGGTAGCGGCGGGCCAACTCCCCGGCTTGGGCGCCGTACGAGCCACCGAACATGACCGCATGCGCCAGCACCGGGAACAGCTGGTGCAGGCCCGCGCGCTCCTGCCAACCCGATTCCAGCGGCGCCGCCTCGTCGTAAGCAGCCAGGATCCGGTCGAGGAACGGCGCCCCGAACAGCGCCAGCATCGCCAGATCGCTCTCCCGGTGGCCGCCGTGCGCGGCGGGATCGATCAGGAAGACCCGACCGTCGGCGGCCCAGTGCACGTTGCCGCTCCACAGATCGCCATGCAGGCGGGACGGCGGCTCCGGGGGTACGCCCAGAGCATCCAGCCGGGACAGCAGCGCCGACACCGCCTGCGCATCCTCGGCCGAGATGTGGTCGGCCCCGAGAGCCAGCCGAAGGTAGGGCTCGATCCGGCGTACGGCGAAGAACTCCGACCACGTGCCCGAGGCCACCGGCTGGTTGCCCATCGGCAATCGCCCGATGAAGCCCGCCCAGCGCGCCCCGAACTCCGCAGCGCCGGCCAGATGCAGCCGAGCCAGGTTCGCGCCGAACCGCTCGGCAGCCTGCGGGCCCGGCTCACCGCGGGGCACCCACTCCAGCAGCAGGAGGTCGCCGCTGACCGCTATCACTTCGGGTGTCGGAATCGCCTCCGCGGCCGCGATCCAGGCCAGACCCGCGGCCTCTGCGGCGAAGAAGCCGGGCGGCGCGCCATCCCACGACTTGGCGAACAACTGCTCTCCGCCGTCAAGGGTGAACAGCTCGGCTACGCAGCTGTCCCCGCTCGGCAGCGGAGTGGCTCGAATCCGCTGGTGGCGCACCATCATCGGCACTACATGCGGGTGCCTGCGCAGATAGTCCAGGTCCAGCGATTGATCTGTTCCGCCAGTCATCCGGTTCTAGATCAGGTCGTCGGCGGCCATCAGTCGCCGGCCCGCCTCGGTGATCGTCCCCGACAGCGATGGATATATCGAGAACGTGTGGGCGAGGTCGGCCGCCGTCAGCCCATTCTGGACGGCGAGAGCGATCGGCAGGATGAGTTCGGAAGCTCCTGGTGCGACGACGACACCGCCGATCACCACACCGGTCGGGCGCCGGCAGACCAGCTTCACAAAGCCGTCCTGCAGGTCGACCATCTTGGCCCGCGCGTTGGTGGCCAACGGCAGCATGATCGTGTCGGCGGCCATCTCCAGTTCGGCGACGATCTTCTCCGAATGACCGACCGTAGCGATCTCCGGGTGGGTGAAGACGTTGGCCGCCACCGTCTTCAGCTTGATCGGAGACACCGCCTCGCCGAGGGCATGCCAGATCGCGATCCTGCCCTGCATCGCCGCGACCGAGGCGAGTGGCCAGACCCCGGTCACGTCACCGGCGGCGTAGATCCCGGCGATATTCGTACGGGAGACTTTGTCGACGGTGATGTGGCCGCTGTCGGTCACGGCAAGTCCCGCTGACTCCAGGCCCAGCCCACCGGAGTTGGGCATCGAGCCGACGGTCATCAGGGCATGCGAGCCGGCGACCTCACGTCCGTCGGCCAGGGAGACGACCACGCCATCCCCCTCACGTCGTACTCCGGAGGCCCTGGCCTGCTTGACGATCTGGCCGCCGCGCTTGGTGAACACCTGCTCGAGCACCTCTGCCGCGTCCGAGTCCTCCCCGGGCAGGACCCGATCGCGGGAGGACACGAGGGTGACCGGCACGCCCGCCTCGAGGTATCCGCTGGCGAATTCGGCACCGGTGACACCGGAGCCGACGACGACGAGATGCTCGGGAAACTCCTTCAGTTCATAGACCTGGCGCCAGGTCAGGATCCGTTCGCCGTCCGGCTCCGCACCGGGCAGGATCCGTGGGTCGGAACCCGTGGCCAGCAGCACCACCTCACTGTCGAGATCCTGGGCCACGCCGTCGGCAGACCTGACCCGGACGGTGTGTCGAGCCAAGCCCGGTGACGAGTCGGCCAAGCAGGCCGATCCGGCGATCAACGTCACCCCCTCGCGGTCCAAGCGGGCCCGGATGTCAGCCGATTGTGCGGCAGCGAGCGCGTTCACCCGTCCGTGCACCGTGCCGGCGTCCAGATTGGCCTGCTCCACATCACCCGCTCGTACGCCGAGCGCCCCGCTGTCGCGGATGCTGGTCAGGGCGCCGCTGGAGGCGATGAACGTCTTGGACGGCACGCAGTCGGCCAGCACGCAGGCGCCACCCATACCGTCGCGTTCGACCACGGTGACCTCGGCGCCGAGCTGGGCCGCGACGAGGGCGGCCTCGTACCCGGCAGGTCCGCCGCCGATGATCACGATGCTGGTCACGGTCCCCATTCTCGCCTACCCCACGACGCCCCGATCGCCGGCGTTGCACGGCATGCACGGCCTCGGCTGGCTACGCTGCGCCGGTGCCGCTCTACGCCGCGTACGGGTCCAACATGGATCCGACGCAGATGATCCGGCGATGTCCGCACTCACCAGAGGCCGGCACCGGCTGGATCCGTGGCTGGCGACTCACCTTCGGCGGCGAGGAACTCGGCTGGGAGGGGGCGTTACCCACGATCGTCCCAGTCGACGACGAGGTGGTCTTCGTCGCGCTCTACGACGTCTCAGCCGACGATCAACGGCAACTGGACGCGTGGGAGGGCGCCGACACCGATCTGTACATGACGATGCGCGTCCGCGTGCACACGCTCACCGGAGACGTGCTGGCCTGGACCTACGTCCTGGACGCGTTCGAGGGTGGCCTTCCGTCGGCGCGCACCATCGGGCTGATCGCAGATGCTGCACAGGCCGCCGGGGCCCCCGACGACTATGTCGCTGCCCTGCGTGCCCGCGACTGCCGCTCGATCGGCGACTGACCGCCCGAACTGGCGGTTTTCGCCAAAACCGCCACGAGGTGTGAGGGTGGAGCGAGTGTTGCCTGACGAAAATTCCGTTGCGCAGCCCACTGCGCTTCCGTACGCGCTGCCGCCGTTCGACCTGATCGGCGAGGAGCACTACCCCTCAGCGCTGTGTACCGCATCGTGCAGCGGGCCCTGACGCCCACTCCGTACGATGCTTGATGCAGAGTCGGATCGATCTGAAACCATGGCGGGATGGCAGCTCAGTACGGTCCACATCGGTGGTCAGCCGGTTATCACGACGACGGCAAGAACGACGCATTCCGCGGTGCGAGCTTCACCGCCGCCGACCTCGCCGGGGCGAAGTTCGTCGACTGCGACATGCGTCAGGTCAAGATCGTGGATTCGTGGCTCGTCGACTGCAATGTCTCCGGGTACGTGGACAACTTCGTCGTCAACGACGTCGACGTTACTGCGTTCGTGGACGCCGAACTCGACCGGCGACATCCCGAGCGGGGGCAGCTACGAGAACTGAAGACGGCGAGCGACTTTCGCGCGATGTGGGACACGATCGAAGGGCTCTGGTCGGACACGGTTGCCCGCGTCGAGCGGCTGCCCGAACCGGCCCGCCACGAGCGGGTCGACGACGAGTGGTCCTTTGTCGAAACACTGCGCCATCTCGTCTTCATCACCGACTCGTGGGCGAGCCGCGCGGTCCGCGACGAACCGATGCCCTACCACCGGCTCGGCATCACCCAAACCGCCTATGCGCCCGCGGACGCGACGGCGCTCGGCATCGACGTCGACGCGAGTCCGTCGTTCGCAGAGGTGATGGCGGTGCGCGCCGACCGGATGGCACTGGTGAGCGGCATCGTCGACGGTCTCACTGACGCCGATCTCGCACGGATGTGCACGCGGACGCCGGCTCCCGGTTATCCCGAGGGATCACGCTCGGTCGGAGAATGCCTCGGCGTTGTGATGGAGGAGGAGTGCGAGCACCACCGCTATGCGGTGCGCGACCTCGCGATGCTGGAAGCGCGCTAGGGGTAGCGCACCGGCAACGCTGAGCACGGCGTACGGCCGCGGTTCCGCAGACCCGATTAGGCGCGGGACGTACGGCCGATCTCCCGCAAGGAGTTCAAAGCGAGTTGGACTATGCCGGTCCGGCCTAACACGCTGCGAAAGAGCGAGAGCGCCTGGCTGCTGACCGACGATTGCCCGGCTGGGTGATCGAGGATTCGCGCTGCGAAGTCGGCCAGATCCTGCACCGCCCACGAACAGCGGTAATAGGCCAGGTGGATCGGGTCAATGTCACAGTGGCCATAGCCCTCGAAGAACCACTGCTGTTGTTCGGTGGTGACCTGCGCATCGGCCAGGACTCCGCCGATCATGAACATCAGGTCACGATCCCTCGGGGCAAGCACGGCTCCGTCCC
>JAABUS010005338.1_pt1 | contig 17051 bp, 15 predicted proteins | sample 5560161 | NCBI WGS metagenome assembly JAABUS01 (sample SAMN10711885, study PRJNA513376) | rock metagenome | isolation source: Antarctica rocks | place: Antarctica: Victoria Land, Trio Nunatak nord | collected 2016-01-04
CTGCGCCGTGATCCTGGCCCTGGCGTCGGCCTCGGTGTGACCGCGGGCCACCAGACGCCGCAGCCGAACCTCGTCATCCGCGACGCCGACGCCGATCACCAGGTGATAACGGGCGGCATCCGTGACGGTGCGGATCAGCGGGATGTCGTTGATCACCACCCGGTCCCGCGGCACCGCGGCCAACCGCTGGGCGAACAGCTGCCGCACCTGTGGATGGGTGATGTCCTCGAGGCGCTTCCGGGCCTCCGAATCGGCGAAGACGATGCCGGCCAGCGCGGCGCGGTCCAGGCCTCCGTCGACCGCGATGACGGTGTCCCCGAAAGCCGCGGCGACGGCAGCCAACCCGGGTGTACCGGGCTCGACCACTTCACGGGCCAGTCGATCGGAGTCGACGACCACCGCCCCGTGCTCGGCCAGCGCCGTGGACACCGTCGACTTGCCGGCACCGATGCCGCCGGTGACGGCGACGCACAGTGGCCCGTCGGGCGCGCACCCGTCGGGCGCGGACCCGTCCGGATTCACCACAACGGATCACCGATTGCACCATCACCACTGTGACCGCGCGTCACATCCGACACACCGATCCGCCTCCCTGGCCGTCATCCCATTCTGACGTAGCGTCCGAAGAGACGTCTCACGCACTCAGTTCGCGACCAGGAGGATCCAGTGCTCAGCACCATTCTTGGACGGGGTCGCCACCGGTTCGGCCTGCCGGGTCTTGTCCCGGTCCGGCATTTCGTCACCGTGTCCCAGCGCAGTCTTCTGGTCCGGCTTCTCGGCTTCGGACGCCGGCCTGGGCGGCACCACGCGGCGCTCGGTCTCGACGTCGCCGAGCGGCAGGCTCCTGCGCTGCAGGCGGCCGCGGCCTGACCCATCCCCCGTCGGTCCCCGCCTGCCCTATCCCCTGGCCCGACTCTCGTCAGCCGACCACAGCCGGTGTCCGATTAGTTCGGGTACCGGCTGCACCGTGCTCCGGGCTGACCATGGGGGCGCATGGCGACGGCGGGCGCATGCCCGACCGGCTTCAAGGGATCAAGCGGCGTTCTTGAGTATCCTGGCCAGTGCGATCTCCGCGAGCTGGGTCAGCTGCGGCCCCTGAGCTCCCTTCATCAACCCATCGGCCACCGCGATCGCCAGGGTCCAATCGCCGTACTGGACGTTGATCAGACCGCCCGCCCGCAGCAAGATCTGAGCGGGCTGACCGCCCACCTTGGTCGGTGATGCCTGCGCACCGAGCCCCGTTTCGGCGGCCACCGTGATACCAATCTGCTTGGCGGCGGACTCCGCCGTCTTGTACTGGGTGATCCGAAGGCTCAACTTCTGCTTGCCCGCGGTGATCCCGTACAGACACCGAATCGACCCGGTCGAATTGACCTTGGGGTTCGCCACGTCCTTCACCCGGCTGCCGGCAGCCGGGATGGGGCTTCCGGTGATCTTCTGCACATCGGTGGGCCCCAGCAGTGACCCGCAGTCGACGGTGAGCGGGTTAACCTTCTTGATCGCGCTGCTCGCCGGTGTGCTCGGAGCGACGGAGGTCGAGAGTTTCGCAGTCGCCGACGGCTTGGCGGTCGTTGGCGGCTTGGCCGTGGCCTTCGCGCTGCTGACGCTGCTCGCGGTGGCAGCCCCGGAACCGCTTGGCTGCCCGACGGTGACCGATGCGCCGGTCGCGCCGGTCGCGCCGGTCGCCGACCCGGTGGCCCCCGACCCGGTGGCCGCTGACCCAGTTGCCGCCGACCCGGTGGCTCCGTTGCCCGTGCTGAAGGTCTCGGTGACCACGACGGTCTTTCTGGCGTCGGTACCGGTGCTGCAGGCAGTCAACATCAGAGCCAGGGCAGCAGCCGGAGCGATCAAGCGGGCGGCAGTAATGGAGCGTCGCATGGCCACCACGGTACTGAACGGTCACCCTGTTCTCAGACCAACCCGCCGAGGCGCCCGCAAAGGTCACGCCACCGCCCCGGCGGTGGCAGAGCGGGGCCCTCAGCCAGCGAAAAAGGGGCCGCCACCGAAGCGATTCGGTGACGGCCCCCTGTCAGCTGGAGCGCAGCCGTTCGTCAGCTGTCGCCGTTACCCGCCAGCCGCTCCCGCAGCGCGGCCAGCTGCTCGTCGTTGACCAGCGAGCCGGCCGCATCCGGCTGGGCGCCCGCGTCGGCCGCACCGGTGGACGAGGTGTAATTGCCACCGTCGCCGGAGGAGGCTGCCTCGGCATCCGCGGCCTGGGCAGCAGCGACCTGCTTGAGGTGCTTCTCGTAGACATCGTGCGCGTCCGAGTACTGCTTCTCCCACCCCTCGCGCTGGGTGTCGTAGCCCTCCAGCCACTCGCCCGTCGACACGTCGAAACCCTCCGGCGGCACGAAGTTGCCCTGCTCGTCGTAGTGATCGACGACGCCGTACTGGGCCCGCACCTCGTCGAACTCGGTCTCCGGGGTGACGCCCTCGTTGGCCTGCTTGAGCGACAGCGAGATCCGGCGACGCTCCAGGTCGATGTCGATGACCCGGACGAAGATCTCGTCCTCCACGCCGACCACCTGCTCCGGGATCTCCACGTGCCGGCCGGCCAGTTCGGAGATGTGCACCAGACCCTCGATGCCGTCGTAGACGCGGACGAAGGCACCGAACGGAACCAGCTTGGTGACCCGGCCGGGGACGACCTGCCCGATGGCGTGGGTCCGGGCGAAATGCCGCCACGGATCCTCCTGGGTCGCCTTGAGCGACAGCGAGACCCGCTCGCGGTCCATGTCGACGTCGAGCACCTCGACGGTGACTTCCTGGCCCACCTCGACCACCTCGCTCGGGTGGTCGATGTGCTTCCAGGACAACTCCGAGACGTGCACCAGACCATCGACACCACCGAGATCGACGAAGGCACCGAAGTTGACGATGCTGCTGACGACACCCTTGCGGACCTGGCCCTTGCCCAGCTGGTTGAGAAACTCGCTGCGCACCTCGGACTGGGTCTGCTCCAGCCACTGCCGGCGCGACAACACGACGTTGTTGCGGTTCTTGTCCAGCTCGATGATCTTGGCGTCCAGCTGACGCCCGACGTACGGCTGCAGGTCGCGGACGCGTCGCATCTCCACCAGCGAGGCCGGCAGGAAGCCGCGGAGACCGATGTCCAGGATGAGGCCGCCCTTGACGACCTCGATGACGGTGCCGGTGACGACTCCGTCCGCTTCCTTGATCTCCTCGATCGTGCCCCAGGCGCGCTCGTACTGGGCGCGCTTCTTGGACAGGATCAGCCGGCCCTCCTTGTCCTCCTTCTGCAGGACGAGGGCTTCGACGTGCTCGCCGATCTCGACGACCTCGTTGGGGTCGACGTCGTGCTTGATGGACAGCTCACGCGAGGGGATGACGCCCTCGGTCTTGTAGCCGATGTCGAGCAGAACCTCGTCGCGGTCGACCTTGACGATAGTTCCCTCGACGATGTCGCCATCGTTGAAGTACTTGATGGTGGCGTCGATCGCTGCGAGAAAATCCTCTTCCGACCCGATGTCGTTGATCGCGACCTGAGGGGCGGTGATGGTGGGGGTTGACATGTGGTGGGTTGCTCCGTGGGTGGACAGTTGTCGGAGGGACAAGGTGTTGAACGACAAGTGACTGCACGTGACGAACCCGGTCGCTTGACAATGACTCCCCCGCGATCGCGGGACGCCCGGCCGGCAGGCACACCGGCCCGACCGGCGTGACGCCGATCGTGATTGAGAAGCGAGCGCCGTCTGCTCCATTCCGAGACAGCCCGGGCGCACAACGCACTCTCCAGACTATCGGACCGGTGTGTGGCGGACAAAACAGCGGCGGCAAACCGCCGGCAGCGCAATGAGCCACGTGCCGCGCCGACGCTGGCAATATGTACGCGGCGCTGGCGAGATTTCGCCAGCGCGAGGCACACATCGCCAGTGTCGGCATGTCCGGGGCGCTGACCGCGGAGCGAACCGAGAGCCCGGCCGGCCCTGCCCGGCTCGCGGGCGTACGGCACACTTCCGGCTGTGACGGACAGCGGCCTCGGACAGACCCGGCCGCGGGTGATGCCCGCCGACCAACGGACGTCGCGGCTCGCCAACCGCCGCTGGTGGGACGCCGACGCCGACAACTACCACCAGGAGCACGGCGAGTTCCTCGGCGACGCCGACTTCGTCTGGTGCCCCGAGAACGTCCGGGAGGACGACGCCCACCTGCTCGGTGATGTCGCCGGGCGCCGAATCCTCGAAGTGGGCTGCGGTTCGGCGCCGTGCGCCCGCTGGCTCGCCGGCCGGGGCGCGCAGGTGGTGGCGTTCGACCTGTCGTCGGGCATGCTGCGGCACGGAGCCGCGGCCGCGTCGCGGACCGGGATCACGGTGCCGCTGGTGCAGGCGGACGTCTGTGACCTGCCGTTCGCGGACGCCGCGTTCGATGCCGCGTTCTCGGCGTTCGGCGGTATCCCGTTCGTCGCGGATTCCGCCGGCGCACTGCGCCAGGTCTTCCGGGTGCTGCGTCCCGGCGGCCGCTGGGTGTTCTCGGTAACCCACCCGATGCGCTGGATTTTCCCGGACCTGCCCGGTGCGGTCGGGATGACGGCGATCCAGTCGTACTTCGACCGGTCCCCTTACGTCGAGGTCGATTCTGCGGGTGTCCCCGCCTATGCCGAGCACCACCGGACCATGGGCGACCGGATCCGGGAGTTGGTCACCGCCGGATTCATCATCGACGATGTGCTGGAACCCCAGTGGCCGGAGGGATTCGACGACAGCTGGGGCCAGTGGACCCCCGAACGTGGGCGAGTGTTCCCCGGCACGGCGATCTTCCTGGCGCACAAGGCGCTACCGCGTCGACGCTCAGGGAGCACCGGGCGCCAGGGATCACCCCGGCGATGAGGAGCACCGGGAGTTGCGCCAGCCATTGACACCGCACCAGCACCACAGCAGTCTTTGCCGAGGCGATCGGCGCCGACGACCGGGTGACGCCGTCACCGAGACGAGGACAACGCATGCGCATTGGGCTGGTCGGGGTGGGGCGCATCGGCGCCTTCCACGCCCACACCCTCATCGGTCTGCCCGGGGTGGACAGCGTCGTGCTGGCGGACGCCGATCCGTTTCTTGCTGAGGAGACTGCCCGCCGGCTCGGCGCCGAGACCGCGCCGGGCGTGGACGAGCTCTTCGCAGCCGGTCTGGACGGCGTGGTGATCGCCACCTCGACGTCCAGCCATGCCGAGTTGATCGGGCGTGGTGTCGCCGCCGGAGTTCCGACCTTCTGCGAGAAACCGATCTCGCTCGACCTGACCGGCAACGAACACGTGGTCGATCTGGTCGAAGCCTCGGGCGTTCCGGTACAGATCGGCTTCCAGCGGCGATTCGACGCCGGCTACCAGGAGGCCGCGCGCGCCGTCGCCGCCGGCGAACTCGGTTTCCTGCACCACATCTCCGCGAACACCGGTGATGCGAGTCCGCCGACCGCCGACTACCTGCGCACCTCCGGCGGGTTCTTCCGCGACTGCAGCGTCCACGACTTCGACGCGATCCGGTACGTCACCGGGCGGGAGGTTGTCAGCGTCTACGCGCTCGGCGCGAACCGTGGCGAGCCGTTCTTCGCGGACGTCGACGACATCGATGCGGCCGCGGTGCTGCTCACTCTCGACGACGGCACCCTGGTCACGGTGACCGGCACCCGCTACAACGGCGCCGGTCACGACGTCCGGATGGAAATCCTGGGCAGTCTCAGCTCCATCACCGTCGGCCTGGACGACCACACCGCGATCCGCTCGGCCGAGGCCGGGGTGCAGTTCCCATCCGGCCCGCCGCATCCGACCTTCATGGATAGATTCCGCGCGGCCTATGTCGCGGAGCTGACCGCATTCATCGCGGTGGTAGCCGGTGCCCGTCCTGTGCCGTGCACCGTCCGCGATGCCTTGGCCGCGTTCCGGGTGGCTGACGCCTGCGACCGCTCCCTTCGTGATGGACGCGTGGTGCAGCTCGACGAACGGGCTGCTGCCTGAGCCGCGGTAACGGCTTTTGCCCGACGAGCAGTTATTGGCCAGCGACGAACAGAGCGCAGTCGCACGGGCCTCGCCCCCGCCCACAGATCAATGCCGGCCGGTCCTGCTGGCTCTCTGGACGTCCTGGAATCGGGTCGCGGACCCTGCGCAACATCGCCGAGATGGCAGGAGTTCAGCCCGGCAGCACCGTGCGCCCGGTATGCAAGGTGCTCGGGTAGGCGAGACGCCAGCGGGTCGCAGGCACGGCGGCCCCCTGCCGACCACCGCTGACCGGCGACCTCGTTCGTCAGCCGGATCGAGCGCTCCGTGATTGACACCACAAGTGCCCGGCAGCAGTCTTGCCGAACGGCCCCTGCTCATCCGACGCCCACCCGGCCCGGCAGCATCGACGCCGCAACACCCTCAGAATCAGGAGAAACGATGAAGTTCCGCAGATTGACGGTCGCCGCGGTCGCCGCCACCGCACTCGCCGTGGCCGGCTGCAGCAACGGGGCACCGGCCGCCAACAGTTCCACACCGGCCGCGGCGGCCAGCAGCACCGACATCGGCTCGGCGCCCAGCGCGGCCCCGGCGGCCTCCAGCTCGGATTCGGCGGCGAGCTCCTCCGAGGACACCGCAACGGCAACCGCCTCCGGGTCCGACTCCTCATCGGGCTCGGCCGGCTCGGCCGGGGAATCGACAACCGGCTCGGCCGGCGGCGGCGGCAGCGGACCGGATACCGGCGGCGGCAAGATCACTGTTGCTGTGATCACCCACGCCGCCCCCGGCGACTCATTCTGGGATGTGGTCAAGTCCGGCGCGGAGGCCGCCGGAAAGCAGGAAGGGGTGACGGTCAGCTATGCCGGCGATCCGGACCCGGCCAGGCAGAGCCAGCTGATCGACAACGCGGTGGCACAGAAGGTCCAGGGCATCGCGGTGTCGATGGCCAACCCTGACGGCCTCAAAGAGTCGATCCAGAAGGCGATCGCCGCGGGTGTCCCGGTGATCACCATCAACTCGGGTCTGGAGAAGTCCAAGGAGTTCGGCGCCATCACCCACGTCGGTCAGAGCGAGGAACTCGCGGGCGAGGGCGCCGGCGCCAAGTTCAAGGAGCTGGGCGGCAAGAAGATGATCTGCGTCATCCACGAGGCCGGGAACGTCGGCCTGGAGCAGCGATGCGCGGGCGCCAAGAAGGCATTCGGCGCGGTGGAGAACCTGCAGGTCGACGTCTCGAACGTGGCCGACGCACAGAACACCATCAAGTCGAAGCTGCTCGCCGACCCGTCCATCGACTCGGTGCTGTCGTTGAACCCGATCATCGGTAAAGCCGCCGTGCAGTCGGTGAAGGACGCGAACAGCAAGGCCAAGGTCGCCACCTTCGACGTGTCGGCCGACGTCATCGACGCGGTGACAGCCGGCGACATCCTGTTCGCCGTCGACCAGCAGCCCTACCTGCAGGGGTACCTGCCTGTGGTCTTCTTCGCGCTCAAGGTCCGCAACGGCAACGATGTCGGCGGCGGCCAGCCGGTGTACTCCGGTCCCGGGTTCGTCACCAAGGACAACGCCGCCCAGGTGAAGAAGTTCGCCTCGGCCGGAACCCGGTAGTCCCGATGGCGGCCGTCCCGGTCAGTTCCGGCGTCCGTGACGATCGGATGTCCTCCTCTTCCGTGCTGACCCGCCTGGTGCGCCGGCCGGAGGTGGGGGCGGCCGTCGCCGCGCTGATCATCTTCGTGTTCTTCAGCGTGTCGACCACTGCCTTCCTCAGCGCGGCCGGCGCGTCGACCTGGCTGGAATCCTCGGCGCAGTTCGGGATCATGGCGGTGGCGGTGGCGCTGCTGATGATCGGCGGCGAGTTCGACCTGTCGGCCGGAACGATGGTCGGCACCAGCGGGCTGGTCGTCGGCGTCCTGACCACCCACAGTCATCTGGGTATCTGGCTGTCGGTGCTGATCTCGTTGCTGGTAGCGGCGGCCATCGGCGCGCTGAACGGCTGGCTGGTGGTGCGCACCAAGCTGCCCAGCTTCATCGTCACCCTGGGGACGTTCTTCGTGCTGCAGGGCGTGAACCTGGCAGGTACCAAGGCGATCACCGGACAGGTCTCGATCCAGGGGTTCTCGAACGTCCCTGGCTTCTACGACCTGCGGTGGCCGTTCGGGTCGTCGATGGCGATCGGCGGCTTCACCCTGCAGATCTCGGTGGTCTGGTGGCTGCTGGTCACCGCGGTTGCCACCTGGGTGCTGCTGCGCACCCGGGCCGGGAACTGGATCTTCGCGGTCGGCGGCGACCAGAACTCCGCCAGGCAGGTCGGTGTGCCGGTGCTGCGCACCAAAGTGGGCCTGTTCATGACGACCGCGACAGCCGGCTGGCTGGTCGGCATGCTGCAGCTGTTCAAGACATCGACGGTGCAGGCGTCCACCGGGGTCGGGCAGGAGTTCATCTACATCATCTGCGCCGTGGTCGGCGGTTGCCTGCTCACGGGTGGATTCGGATCGGCGATCGGCGCGGCCCTCGGCGCCCTGATCTACGGGATGACGTTGCAGGGCATCGTCTTCGCGCAGTGGGACAACAACTGGCTGAAGGCATTCCTCGGGGTGATGCTGCTGGGCGCGGTACTGGTGAACAACTGGATCCGGCGCCGGGCGGAGGTGCGAAAATGACGGACCGGGCCACCGCCGACCCGGCGGGCACCACGACACCGCCGCTGGCCGGGGCCTCGGTCGAGGAGGTGGCCGGACCGGCAGGCTCCGCCCCCGAGCTACCCGAGCCGCACAGCACGATCATCGAGGTCGACGGGTTGGGCAAGAACTACGGAAACGTCATCGCGCTGAGCGATGTGTCCACTGTGGTGAACGCCGCGGAGGTGACATGCATCCTCGGGGACAACGGCGCCGGTAAGTCGACACTGATCAAGATCCTCGCCGGTGTTCACCAGCATTCGACCGGAACCATGACGATCGACGGTGTCGACCGGAAATTCACCAGCCCGAGGGACGCGCTGGCGCTGGGCATCGCCACGGTTTATCAGGACCTGGCGGTGGTGCCGCTGATGCCGATCTGGCGGAACTTCTTCCTCGGTTCCGAGCCGACCAGGTGGATGCCGCCGGTCCGCCGGCTCGACGTCGCGGCGATGAAGCGGATCACCAGGGGCGAATTGCTCAAGATGGGCATCGACCTTCGGGACGTCGACCAGCCGATCGGCACCCTGTCCGGCGGTGAGCGTCAGTCGGTGGCCATCGCCAGGGCGGTGTACTTCGGCGCAAGGGTGCTGATCCTGGACGAACCCACAGCCGCGCTCGGCGTCAAACAAGCCGGTGTGGTGCTGCGATACATCGCGCAGGCCCGCGACCGCGGACTCGGCGTCGTGTTCATCACCCACAACCCCCATCACGCGTATCCGATCGGCGATCGGTTCCTGCTGTTGTCCCGCGGACGCAGCCTCGGCGAGTACGCGAAGCCAGATATCACCATCGACGAGCTGACCAGGCAGATGGCCGGTGGCGCGGAACTGGAGGCGCTGGCGCACGAGCTGAAGCGATGAATCCGGTTGCCACCCGCCCTCTCCCCTGCGGTGAACGACACCCCCGAACCGCCAGCCGACCAGCGATCCCAGATGAGGATGCGTCTCTGCGACCGTCACGGGACACGTCGACGATCAGCGGCCGGCCCTGACCTGCTCGAGCGTGTCGGCGACGTCGGCCACAGACGTCGTGGTCACGATCTCGTGATTGGCGCTGGCGCGTAGGAGCCCTTCGTAAGTGGCCATGTCGCTCACGATCTTCGCGCGATTTGCCGGGGTCGACCCGAACGGGTTGGTGCGGTCGGCAACCCGGGCAAGAACGACGTCAACTGGCGCGCTCAACAGGACGACCGCGTCGATGCGGTCGTAGAACGCGCCTTGATTTGCCACGCATCCGCCGATGAAGAGCGTGCCTGTCCGGTGCCCGTCGAGCAGCGTCTCGATCCGGTCGCGGTCCCAGATCGGCTCGGGTCCGTCGGGGGTCGGAATCTCGACGATCCAGCCGGAGCCGTCAGTGTCGACGACTCGGTGCCCGCGGCAAGCGAGTTCGGCGAGCACGCTCGATTTGCCTGTACCGGACATGCCGGTCACGAGCACCACGGCTCGATCTCTTCCTCTCACCGTGCCAGCTTGCCTCAGCTTGGCGCTCGCCTGCGACTACCAGCGCAATGATCAGGCTGGCATCGGCAACGACGCTCACCCAGGTGAGCCACAACTCTTGTCCCACTCGACGATCCTCGGGCCACCGGGACGGACCCTCAGATCGCTGACAGCCGGAGACGAGTGGCCGCGTCGATCGGCGACTCGGCCAGACCGGTGATGAGAAGGCGGCGATCCGCACTGACCAGCGCTACGCCCAGTTCGGCCGCCGCCGCCGCCCAGCTCGCGTCGTAGAACGACAAGCTGTGCACGTCCGCGAGTGTTGCCGCGCGTCGCAACCAGGATGGCGTCATGGCCAGGGCGGGTCCAAGGACGGTGTGCAGGTCATCGATTTGGTCTGCGACGGCGGGGGCTGGCCAGTGCAGAGCCCGGGTAAGGACGTTGCCAACCTCGTACAACGCCAGATCGAGCATATGGGCGTCGAGATCGCCAGCCACGTGTGCCGCTCGCAGCGCACGCGCCGGCTCCAGCTCGCTCTCACCATCGCTGTGGAACCACTTGATCAACACCGAGGTGTCGATGAGCAGGTGGGTCAACGGCGTGCGTCCCGGTCTTGGCGGACGATGTCGGCGGCCTCGAAGGTCCCCGCGACCTCGAACCGTCGCTCCGACCGCATGATCGCCGCGGCGACCTGGCCAGAATCACGTCTGGCAAGTTCTCGCCGCGCTGCACTCGCCAACAGCGCGCTGCGGCTGGTGGCTCGGCGCTTGGCCTCCGCGTCGAGTGCTGTCAGGAGATCCTCCGGCAGCGACACCATCACCTTGGACATAACTTGAGTATAGCCAGGAGTATTGCTCCCACGGATTCACTTCCATCGGGAGCGGGCAGCTCCCTCCGGTCGCATGCGTTTTCCCGAAGGCCTCGACGAAGTTCATGGAGCGCCACCAGGCGGTGCCGCGGAGCCGGAGGCGCTGGCGTCCGAAGATGCAGCGGGACAGAACGGCGTAGGTCACACTGGTGTCAGTCCCTGACGAGCCGCAGTACCCACGAGCCGCAGGCCGGAGCAGTCGGACGAGCAGGAAAGGCGGAGGGGAACCGTGACCCACTGGCTGACGACGATTCCGCCGATCGCTGTCTATCTACTGGTCGGCTTGGTAGTGGGTGTCGAGAGCCTCGGGATCCCGTTGCCCGGCGAGATCGTGCTGGTGGGCGCCTCCATCTTGTCCTCGCGCCACGAGCTGGCCGTCAGTCCCCTCGCGGTGGCACTGGCGGGCGTGCTGGGGGCGGCGGTCGGCGACAGCATCGGGTTCGCAATCGGCCGCAGGTACGGGAACGGCCTGTTCGACTGGCTGGGCAAGCGGTTCCCCAAGAGCGTCAATCCCGACTTGATCGGCTATGCCGAGCACGTTTTCGCCCGCTACGGCATTCTGGCGGTCTTCGGTGGACGGTTCATCGCCCTGCTGCGAATCTTCGCCGGCCCGCTGGCCGGCTCGCTCCGGCTGGCCTACCCGAAGTTCCTGGTCGCCAACATCTCCGGCGCGATCGCCTGGGCAGGCGGCACCACGTACCTGGTCTACTTCCTCGGCACCGCCGCCGAGTCGGCATTGTCGAAGTTCAGCTACATCGCATTGGCGGTCGCGGTGGTGCTTGCGGTGCTGGCCTCCACCCTGTTACGCCGCAGGCTGGAAACGCGGGTCAAGGCGTTCGCCGAGCAGCGCGGTCAATAGATCCGTCCGGGCTCCGGCCGGCAGTCGTCGAAGGGCTCCGGCCGGTCGCGCGGGCAACGGCCCGCGGCATGACCCGTGGGATTGCACCAGGATTCGCCTGCTCGACGGCCGCCAGGTAGGCCTCCCCGCGGGGCGAGAGCCGGTAACCCACCTCCAGGCTGATCGTCAAACCCAGGGCCTTCAGCTTGCGGATGTCCGCCTTCATCGGCAGCAGGTCCCTGGCCAGCAAGGCGGCGAGTTCCTTGGAGACCACACCGGGGTGGTCCCTGATCCACTCCAAGATGGGCCTGGTCCACGGACCCGACTTCTTGCCGACGTCCAGCGCCGCGACCGCGGCGGAGATCTGGGCCAGCTCGGCGGCATCCGGCACGGCGTTGCGCAATGCGATCCGGGGGTCCTCGCCGGCCCAGCGCATCCGCACCCGATAGATCTTGTCGCCTCCTTTCCCGCCGCGGGGCCCCCGATTCACCGGCCCCCCTGCCAGTCGCTTACGCAGCGCCGCCACATTCGGCAGGCCGGCGGCCACCGCGTCATCGTCGGAAAGGGTTGCCGGGTCGAAGATCTGATCCACGGCGTCGAAGGTGATCACTCCGGCGGCCGTCAGCTGGGTCGAGCCGACCTTGACGCGTGGCATGTCCCACCGCCGGAATGCCAGCGTCACGGTCCCGGCCCGGACACCCTCGGCGATCGGTTTCGGCAGCAGCATCGCGGCGATACCTCCAGTCCGCCAACAGGTTCGATCAGTGCGCGGCGTCGTCCCAGTCCTTGCCGAGCCCTACCGACACGTCCATCGAGACGTCCAGAGCATAGGCGCCGGTCATTTCTTCACGGACCACGGCGGTGGCCGCGTCGACCTCACTTTCCGCCACCTCGCAGACCAGTTCGTCGTGCACCTGCAGCAGCAGCCGGGAGGCCAGCCCCTCCGCCTCGAACCGCCGCTGCACCCGGATCATCGCCACCTTGATGATGTCCGCCGCGCTGCCCTGGATCGGCGAGTTCAGCGCCACCCGCTCGGCCAACTCGCGGCGTTGCCGGATGTCGCTGGTGAGGTCGGGAAGGTAGCGGCGGCGTCCCAGCAGCGTCTCGGTGAAGCCGTCCTTGCGGGCCTGGTCGACCGAGCTCCGCAGGAAATCCCGGACGCCGCCGAACCTGGAGAAGTAGGCTTCCATCTGCTCGCGTGCCTCCTCGACGCTGATCTTCAGCTGGCCGGACAGGCCGAACGCGGACAAGCCATAGGCCAGGCCGTAGCTCATCGCCTTGATCCGCCGGCGCATCTCCGGTGTCACTTCTTGCTGCGGGACACCGAAAGCACGCATGGCGACGAAGGTGTGCAGGTCTTCACCCGATCGGAATGCCTCGATCAGTCCGGCGTCGTGGGACAGGTGCGCCATAATGCGCATCTCGATCTGTGAGTAATCGGCCGTCATCAGCAGCCCGAAGCCGGCTCCTGGGACGAACGCTTTGCGGATCTGCCGGCCCTCCTCGGTGCGCACCGGGATGTTCTGCAGATTCGGTTCGGTCGATGACAGCCGGCCGGTGGCGGCGATGTTCTGCAGGTACGTGGTGTGAATGCGTCCGTCGTCGGACACCGACTTCTGCAGTCCCTCGATCGTGGTGCGCAGTTTGCTCACGTCACGATGCCGGAGCAGGTGCCGCAGAAACGGGTGCTCGGTCTGGACATAGAGAGCGGTCAGCGCATCGGCGTCGGTGGTGTAGCCGGTCTTGGTCTTCTTCGTCTTCGGCATGTCCAGCTCGTCGAAGAGGATCACCTGCAGCTGCTTGGGCGAGCCGAGGTTCACCTCCTTGCCGATCACTTCGTAGGACAGGTTCGCCGCGTCGGCGACCGCCGCGCTGAAGGTGGCGTGCAGCTCGTTCAGATACGTGGAGTCCACCGCGATCCCGGTGCGCTCCATCCGACCGAGCACCGTCATCACCGGCAGTTCGATGTCGTTGAGCAGGTTCAGCTGACCGCCGGCCGCCAGCTGGGATGCCAGTACCTCGGCCAGGTCGAGGACGGCTCGTGCCTCCACCATCAGGGCCGTGTCGTCCGCACCCTCGGTCCCGCCGACGTCCATCAGCGACAGCTGGCCCGTTTCGTCGCCGGCGCCGGCCTGCAGGGTGCGATGCAGATAGCGCTGGACCAGATCGCCCAGATCGAACGAGCGCTGGCCCGGCAGGGCGAGGTAGGCGGCCAGAGCGGTGTCGCAAGCGATGCCCTCGACCGTCCAGCCGCGGGCCAGCAGTGCGTTGACGGCCGGCTTCAGGTCGTGGCCGACCTTGGGGCGGTCGGGGTCGGCCAGGAATTCGGCGATGGCGGCGTCGTCGTCCGGGTCGATTCCGCTGACGTCGACCACCGCGGCGGCGCCGTCCGGCGCGGCGAACGCCAGCGTGTGAACGTCGCCGGCACCGGCGGCGAAGGTCCCGCGGACCACCAGGCCGAGGCGTCCGCTGGTCCCGTGCTCGGCCAGCCAGCCGCGCACCCTGCCGGCACCGAGGCGCCCTCCGTCGACGTCGAACCCACCCGCCAGGCTGGTCTCGTCGGCCTGCTCGAAGATCTCCAGCAACCGCTCGCGGAGCACCCGGAACTGCAGGTTGTCGAAGATCGCGTGGACGGCCTCCCGGTCGTACGGCTGCGCCCCGAGGTCGGCAGCCGGATCCACGCCGACGGCGACATCCTTGATCAGCTCGGTGAGCCTGCGGTTCTGCAGCACATTGGACAGGTTGTCGCGCAGGGCGTTGCCCGTCTTCCCCGGGACCTCGTCGACCCTGTCGACCAGGCCGGTGAGCGATCCGAAATCGCGGATCCACTTGGCTGCCGTCTTCTCCCCGACTCCCGGAATCCCGGGTAGGTTGTCCGACGGATCGCCGCGCAGCGCCGCGAAATCGGGGTACTGGGCCGGGCTGAGGCCATACTTCGCCTCCACTTCCTCCGGGGTGAATCTGGTCAACTCGGAGACGCCGCGCCTGGGGTAGAGGACCGTGACCTGATCGCTGACCAGTTGCAGTGCGTCGCGGTCGCCGGTGCAGATCCGCACCGACATTCCCTGGCCGGTGGCCTGCACGGTGAGCGTGGCGATCACATCGTCGGCCTCGAAGTTCTCCGCGGACAGCGACGGGATCCGCAACGCCTCCAGCACCTGCTTGATCAGCTCGACCTGGCCGCGGAAGTGCTCCGGTGAAGCGGACCGGTTCGCCTTGTAGGCAGCGAACTCCTCGCTGCGCCAGGTCTGCCGGGACAGGTCGAAGGCAACGGCGACGTGGGTCGGCCGCTCGTCGCGCAATAGGTTGATCAGCATGGAGGTGAATCCGTAGACCGCGTTGGTGGGTTGCCCGGTGGTGGTCGAGAAGTTCTCCACCGGCAACGCGTAGAACGCCCGGTAGGCCAGCGAGTGCCCGTCCAGCAACAGCAGGGTGGGCCGCTCGCCGTCGGCCGAGCTCGGCCCTGCGGCGGCCGGCGCGCCACTGGTCGTTACCGCATCGGTCGTCGTGGTCACGGGTGCGAGTCTAGATTCAGCTTCCGACAGCGTTGCCGCTCGGCGACCCCAGACTCCGGAGGTGATCGGTGACCGACCACGCACCCGACCCGGTGCCCGATCACTACTCCCCCGCGGAGGTCCGGACCGGAATGGGCGCACTCCGGCTGGCGATGGACTCCGGCGCTCCGGCCGCGGACGTGCTGGCCGCCGCGAATCGGGTCGCCGGCGAACTGAATCTCCTGATGGGCGTGCAGTTCGTGGAGTTCACCCGGGAGAAGGTCGCGGGCACCATGCCGGTGCTCGGCAACCGGCAACCATTCGGCCTGTTGCACGGCGGCGCGAACGCGGTGCTCGCCGAAAGCCTTGGTTCCTTCCACGCCACCATCCTGGCCGGACCCGGCACCATCGCCGTGGGCACAGAGTTGAACTGCACGCACCACCGGGCGGTGACGGAGGGAACCGTTCGCGGGGTGTCGACACCGCTGCATGTGGGCCGCAGGATGATGACCTTCGAGATCGTGATCAGCCGGGAAACTGGTGAGAGAGCTTGCACCGCAAGGCTTTCCTGTCTGATGCAAGCCGGTGGCTGACCGGTGACGCCCGGTGCGGCAACCGTCGTCGGCATCGCCGTGCTGTTGGCAGTGCTCGCCTTCGCGGTCATTCGGCCCCGCCGCCTGCCGGAAGCTGTCGCGGCAGCCCCGGCTGCGCTGTTGGTGCTGGCCATCGGGCTGGTCACGCCACGGCAGGCGTGGGCAACCATCGGCGAGCTGGCTCCGACCCTCGGCTTCCTGGCGGCCATTCTGGTGATCTCGCATCTGGCGGACGCCGACGGGGTGTTCAGGTGGATCGGCGACGTGATGGCGCACCGCAGTGGGGGTTCGGCCAACCGGTTGCTGCTACTGGTGTTCGCCGTCGCCGCGGTCACCACGGCTGTGCTCTCGTTGGACGCGACGGTTGTCCTGCTGACGCCCGTGGTGTTCGCCACCGTCCGCAGGCTCACCGTCCGGCCGGACCCGCACTTGTATGCCATCGCGCATCTGGCCAACACCGCGTCACTGCTGCTGCCGGTGTCGAATCTGACGAACCTATTGGCGTTCAGGGCTTCCGGGCTGTCCTTCCTCGGGTTCACCGGTTTGATGGTCTTGCCATGGCTGGGTGCGATGGCGGTGGAGTACCTGGCGTTCCGCTGGGTCTTCCGCCGGGACCTGCGAACCGACGTCGCGACAGATACCGGATCAGCCGGCCCGGCCCCGCTGACGTCGCTGGTACTGGTCATGCTGATCCTGGCCGGATTCGTGGTGGCGCCGGTGTTCTCCATCGAGCCGTGGGTGGTGGCCGCCGCCGGCGCTGTGGTGATGGCCGTTCGCGGAATCGCCGTTGGGCAGGTGACGCCGGTGAAGGTCGTGAAGGAGGCCAATCCATTGTTCGTGGTGTTCGTGGCGGCGCTGGGCATCGTGGTGGACGCCGCCACCGGACATGGCCTGCAACAAGCCATCTCGAACCTGCTGCCATCGGGCAGCGGGTGGTCGGCGCTAGTGCTGGTCGCGCTGATCGCCGCCGTGCTGGCGAACCTGGTGAACAACCTGCCGGCCACCCTGGTGCTGCTGGCAGTGGTGACGGCCGCCGGTGCGGCTCCCTCGGCCGCGGTGGTGCTGGCCATCCTGATCGGTGTCAACATCGGGCCGAATCTGACCTACACCGGGTCGCTGGCCACCCTGCTGTGGCGGCGCATCCTGGTGCGCGGCAAGCATCCCGCCAGCCTGGCCGTCTTCACCCGGCTGGGGCTG
>JAABUS010005339.1_pt1 | contig 17051 bp, 18 predicted proteins | sample 5560161 | NCBI WGS metagenome assembly JAABUS01 (sample SAMN10711885, study PRJNA513376) | rock metagenome | isolation source: Antarctica rocks | place: Antarctica: Victoria Land, Trio Nunatak nord | collected 2016-01-04
TTCGGAATGTAAGTCTTTTCCTCTGGCCCAAGACATTTTGTGTCCTTCGCGGTTGAACCATAGATGGTCACTTTCTGAGACCGACGCAATGTCGTTTCCTTAGGTTCGAGGTCCCATCGATGATGCACGAAATGCCGAGGAGAGCTGTAATTAGGGGCTCGGTGTCGACATTCTCCCCCCTGTATCATTGTAGCCTACCAATTACTCTCGTACCAATGGATCCTTATAGATTGTATTGGCTATTAGAAGAACCTGCCGTTTGTTCAGCTTGCCATGGTAACCACCGCAAGTTGCTCAGACCAAACATCCTCGATTGAGGAAAAGACTTTTCATGAAATTCAAGGTCCAAAGAGCTTATGGAATTCGAAACTGCGACAATCCAATTTTTTTATTGTGGATCAGCGTGGCTAAGGTAAGGAAGGGCCCAAATCAAGATCTGTGGAAATCGCTCAGCGGTGTCTTAGAGCATCCTGCATCCTGCATCTCTTGCGAAAAGGTAGGGAAAGGATCGGCACATTGTCAATGCAGGGCACGTGTACCAACAAGACTTGTGCCAGCAATAATCTCAAGATCTGTGAATTATTGCGGTGGAGGTGATCATTGAAGAATGGCTTGCCGTTCGATGCGAGCGTGGTGCCCCACCTCGCTTGAGAATATTTTAATATGTAGAATAGTGTGACAGTAGTAGAATAGTAGAGGAACGGACTGCGTAGCGAGTCTCAGCCCTGATTCAACAAGAAATCCGTACTGCCTTTGATAACCGAGCATGTCGAGTCGTTTCAAGTACCTTATCGAACGCATCCCACCTGTCAATTCCTGATTACTTTATTTACCTTATTGTTCCAAGTGACTGGATCCATTGCCAGGCGTTTTTTTCGGCCAGGGCTCAACAATGACCCTCACTCAATAGAAGCCCGCAGATAGGGCTTTTACTGTAAGTCGGGACAGCGAACACACCACCGTCCACCCCCTAGGTCAGCAAAGTAATTGTACACACCGCACGGAGTAACATCGGCTATTATCTTTCCTACCGGTACACAGTACTGCCGTCGGTTCGGCGTAGGTTCGGTCGTTGTTCCGTAGTAAGGTAGGCTACGACTAAAGTACACACAGCACGCAGAAGAGCGGCTACCTTGGGATAGCGGGATCACTACGGTACGTTGAGGACACCACAAGGTGATGGTGGCGAACGAGGTGAAAAGTACTTTACTGTGTAATGTTGTTATTACGGAGGTAGTGGAGAGAGCTCCGTTCAAATCTCTGGTATTACAGTACTACTTTAGGTATTCCGTACGGATGGATACACTGTCCGTGGCGGATGTACCTACTGCATTCTCCCATAGCCCTCCCTCAGGCTTTTACCTGACGCCAGAGATGTCGGCTGTCTCTTCGTGCGTTTCACGCATTAAGCTTGATATCAAAGTCTCGCCACAGAGCCGGGGGAATGAAGGCTGGGTACGGAGATGTCTCCGGACGATCGTGGCTGGAAGAGGTAGATCTGCGTTAAGACACTCGGTACAGAGCATTCACTGCCCGAGCATTGATCGCTGCTGGATCGTAAGGTATGTCGGTAGGTAGAATGATACAGAATTCAATGGATCCTACATCCGGCTCGAGAAACAGACCTTGAACGAAACCCCTCGTACCTTAACGTACTACTGTGTACAACAAAGACGTGGCGAATCTTTGACCGAGAGCGTTGCGCGGGAGAATGGACGGTGGCAATTTTCAACTAAAAGATCTGCACTTGCGAGTTGCGAATTAATGTGGTAGCGTGCGTTCAAAACCGAAACTCGACGCCTGGTATGCAAAATAGTATTCCGTAAAGTAAAAGTAGGTAATCAAGGAAGGGAAGGGAAGGGAAGCCGGGCAGGTGGCAAAAAAGAAGAAGAGCCTTGAGGCGTGATTGGCTGGAAAGAAGCTTCCGCAACCACGCTCGCAACAACATGGATATTTTGCAAATACCATGTTGTCGGATAAGGTAAGGCGCTTGACTAAAAGGTACTGTGGTAAGCAAAAAGCGGGATTGAACGGCCGAGCATGAATGTTGGGACTTGGGAGCGAGATTGGAAATGACCGATCGCCCGCAAGATTCTCGATCCGATCGGGAGTGCCCCTCCAACTAAGACACGACGCTTAACTGAGATCGGAAAAGCTGGCTTGGGTTGCCCATCGACGACACTGAAGAAAAGAAAAGAGGAAAAGAGGGGGAACTGCTTCCATTCCCACGCCCATACATGATGATACCTTAGAATACTGTAATAAATCCAGTCCTGTACACGCCACAGTGGAGGGAAAGTCGCTACCTTACTAGTGCGTCGTCAATTCATTCTGTTCCCCCAAGGATCTTTCGTTGCTGCTGCTGTCTTAATGTATCCTTCTCCCCAAAATTACATTACCGTGATTACCTGCCTACGTTAACCTTACCTTACCTTATCCGATGGTGGCTTTTGCGGCTTGGTGAGTGTCTTTGAGAAGCGGTGCAGCCTCCGCCATCGCCCATCGTGCATACCTGCTCCGTACTGCTACTTTCTCTGCATCATTGAAACCTCCACTTCCCCCCAGACTAAAATCCTCAAACGCCACACAAACCATTCTTGTCGCTTCGCTGTTACTGTCTCCACGTCAGCAACCTGCACATTAACTGCTACTCCTCTCCGCCACCCCGTAGACAGACCTAGCCGCCATTCAGGTCAGTGTTTTGGTCCTCATCATGTATCAGCTCACCCTAACTTCCACCCCCCACCAGAACCTTGTCAGAGTCGTGATCTTCTCGGAGCTGGCCTTTTTGATCAATAAAGAAAGTCCCTTGCAGCTGGGCTGATTCTCTGCCACTCGACAGAACGGCCGTGAGCTTTGTGTTCATAACCCTACTTCAATCGAGCACACAAAGACAAACACAGACCATGGCCACCGCAACTCAAGGGTACAGGTCTCCAGAGCTTATCGAGCCCAACAAGGCTTTCTTTGGTGCCTTTGGCAGTATCGAGAAAAACAATAGCAACCATATGCTCAGGAACTGCGGCAAGAACGCGAACTCCATGAACGTATTGGGAGGGATATTGGGCCAGCACGTGGATACTCTGCAGCAACAGCGCACCAACGAGTACTCACGAATAGCGAGTGGGGATGACATGGCGACCTTTTTCGACTTCGAGCCCCAAACGAACCCGGGTTCTCCCTTCAACCCCCCGCTTTCGACTACCACAAACCCAGCAATGGGAAGCGGTTGGAACAACATACCATTTGAGACTCTTTCGCCACCAGACTCGGCCATCCTTGCACCAGAGGAATGGCCAGCGTACCAATTCCAATCTCGACAACCTCAGAACATCGTTCCCAGTATGTACCCGAATGACACCCGCATACAGTACGGCCAAACCACGCCACCGGATGACGACGAATCGAGCCTGTTTGAGTATGAGCACAAGCAGCAGCAGCCAACGCAGCCTGCGTTGGCTTCCTCGGTCACGGGTGCGAAGAAGCGGAAGCGAGGCTCGGCAGCCTCCAATGAAGCCGCTTTGCCACCCAAACGTAGTCGCAAGAGCGCAGCACGGTCGAGCTTGGCACACTCCTCGAACATTGCACAAGCCGATTCAAACAATCCAGAAGATATCCGCCGCTCCAAATTCTTAGAACGCAACCGCGTCGCAGCTTCCAAATGTCGCCAAAAAAAGAAAGAATGGACGTCCAACCTCGAGACACGAGCTCGGGACCTGCAAAAGAACAATAGCTCGCTTCGCTTGATGCTGGGTTCGTTGAAAGATGAGATACTGTTTCTGAAAGGAGAGTGCTTGAAGCACACTGCTTGTGGCTGCGAGCAGATCCAGTCCTTTCTAAAACAGCGGGGTGGTGATGTCTCGGAACAACCCGAAGATCAATTCAAGAAGGAGCAGAGTCCAATTGGCTCTGCGCCTACAAGCCGGCATGGTAGCACCAGCACTGGGTCCGACCAAGGCGGTAACGACGGCACATCTCCTCCCATGGTGCAGGATTCGCCACCATCGGCATCGCCCAAGGACCATGTCCTGGAGGCATTACTGTCCGCTCAGTTCGTGCACGACACCAGCGAGCAAGGCATCGCGCAGCAAGTTGAAGCTGCGGAATGAAAGTCAGGGTCGTCGCGCTTCCATATGTACTTCTCCATGGCGTCACTTTTCGCTGGCAGCCCAGCAGGGGTTTCTCACCTTCGGGGGGGGGTTGGGGGATGATGTCTTGATGACGGGAGCTTATGATCGATGATACCACGAACACCAAGCCTGGACGGCGAGGGTGTATCTTGCGCTTTTTTCTTTGCTGGTCGAAAAGTGGTTCTCTTATCTAATGAATACACACAACAGCAGCAGCTCCATGGCTCCTACATGTTAATACACTTCATTTCGATCACACAGAAACGATTACACTCGTAGCTTCAACCAACAAGCTGGAATTCGAGGATTTCTTTCTTAGCTTGTTGCGTTAGCTTGTTGATTCTTTCAGAGCGTGCATGGTCGCTTTCAATCGAGAGCGAGCCAATCCGCCAACAATAATGCTGCTTCTCGTGCTTCGAGCCTGGCCGTGTTAGGTTCAAAACGAGACCGTAGCGTCCTAAGCACCAGAATACAAACACATTCTGTAGCAGTTTTGTTGTGAAGATGCAAAACATATGACGTTGTACAGGCTAACGGTCCACGCGGTCCTCGGTTATTTAATTGTGGCCATCTGGGTGAATGCGCCACTTCAACGATGGCGAATACGGAGTACCTCACCTCCATTCTCAAGGTATGCAGCTTATTCAGTTATCGACGCAGGAATGCTCGAAGTATTTATACCGCGTCTATCGTGCCGCTAATGACCTACTGTACCTTACTTAGCCCCGATGCAGTCACGTTCACCATGTCATATGGTTCCCAAGAACCCATATGTCACCGTCGCATTGGGTCTAGCTCATTGATGTTCTAACATCATCACATTTCTTTTGTTCGCTTTTTTGCTCTCTTACTCTTTCTCTCTCTCTAGTTACCGTTGTATGCGAAACCTGTGCCGTTTTTTTTTTGAATTTGCCGAGCCCCATCAAAATTTCAAAAAGTGCAAAATAAGAACCAGATTTGTAGAATCAACCCCACTGCCCCCCGGGGGCCTACCGGTTTTTTGTTAACTGACCTGCGGTCAGCTTACGAATATTTGGTACGTTGCATCACCATGTGGGATGGGAGAGAAAATATATGCCCTATTGATGTTAGTCACTGACATGTAGAATATGGTAAACTGGAAGTAGGTGTCAGTGGACTGATGGCTTCTTCTTCTCTTCTTTGCGTAGAGGTTTTTTTCTCTTTGGCTGTATGGCGTACGATATTAATCTATATACATTAGCCTGCTTCTTCTGCTTTCCAAAACCACTACAGCACCTCCTTTGGATTTGGATCTTGCGTTGCGTCTATCTACTCTCTTTCCTGACAATAACACGTCGTCGTCGTCGTCGTCCCAAACTACCCGCCTTTCCCAGACTCAAACCATCCAACCATCCAACTCAAACCCATTCCAAATCTCCATCTCCCATCATCAGACAACCTCCGGTTCCATCTCCCAACCCATCATATTCTCCACTCCCACCCCCCCATCTTCCCATTTTGGCACTCTTTTACTCGTTCTTCCAAATGCAACTGGCTGGCTGGTTGCACGTGCTTTCCCAAACTGCTGGCTTTGACGCTTTCGTGGTTGGGGTGTGTGTGTGCTGTGGCTGTTTCCGGCTGTTAGGGTATTGGACGGCTTTGTCTGGCGCTCTCCCCTTACCTATTCCACCTCTCCCCTCTCCCCCCCACTATCCACACCTGTCTCTTGCACTCCTCTATCATCTGCTGCGTAGGGTGGAAGCGCTGGAAGGGTGGAAGCGCTGAAAGGGGAGAAAAGCGGGGAGGGGGGGGGGTTCACGGAGGGTTCTGATGAGCTGGGGGAAGGGGTGTGTGGGGGAGGTGGGAGGTTAGATGGGTGAATGGGATGGGGGGACTGGGGCGAGGGGAGGGGGAGGAGGAGGGGAGGGTGTGTGTGGGAAATGGGGGAGTGCGTGGGAAATGGAGGGGTTGAAGAGGGATGTGAGGGGGGTTGGGAGAATTTTGTTGGGGGGAAGAGGTGCCGGGGGATTAAGATATAGTGAGGGAGGTTGCGGTAACGGTGCCTTTGGCGAGGGGGTTGGAGATCCGAGGCTTCTTTTTTTCTGTCTTGTTTTTCTCAGACCTAAAATACAACCATTTCCTGAGCATACTCAGTCCTACGCTATGCTTCTACCGCCCGATCTTCACTATATCTACAACCCTCCTCCGCTTTCCCGCTATCTCAAACGACACAAGCTCAAACGCCCCCCAATGGACGCGCTCTTTGCATATACCTACACGGACACAGTACTCCGCCTCACCGATACCTCGCCCCATCCTTCTTCTTATACGGCAGCTTCTCGGGCTTCTTCCGTTCAAACACGACATCCCACCCCTCCACCCCAGCCCGCTTCATCACCTCCTCGGTACCCTCATCCCACCGGCTGCGGAACATGTGCACGCCGACCGCCTTCACGGCAAACCTATCCATGAACCCCCTGAGATTGAATTTCTCGCGGCGCGCCCACTCTTTGGTGGTTTTGTAGTCGGGCGCGCGGGATTCGGGTTGCTGGAGCACGAAGACGCTGAGGCGGTGGTAGGGGGTGCCTTGTTGCGCGTAGGGCGGGAGCCAGGGAAGGATTATTTGGGTGGTGGGAGAGAGGCGGGATAAGGGGACGGAGGGGCTGGAGGGGGAGACGGGGATGTTGACGGCGAGGAAGTGGCAGCGGGATTTGAAGGCGTCGGCTCGCAGATCCGGGACGTCGGGGTCTACGATCACGACCGTGACTAGTCTAGGCCCTTTGTCGAAGACTTGCACGCCCAGTCTTGCGGGGGGTTCGCTGACGAGGGAGTCGACGAATTCGCCGGGCGGGATGTTGCGTTTTCCGAAGGCTAGGGTGACTTCGGCGGTGGGGGAGAGAGCGGGGAGGAGGTCGGGGATGACCGACATTTGAGTTATCCGTTGAAGAAGGAGCGGGCGGCGGTAGGAGCGCCAGGCGATGTTGGCGAGGTGGCGGTAGACGGGGCGGTTCATGTCGCCTTGAGAGAGGTTTAGCTTCTTGTGAGATATGGAGGGGTGTAGTTAATGGGTAAAGTACCGTGGCCGTCTTCAAACCTCTTCTTTATCAGCGGATCATTGATATCGGCCAAGACCTTCAAATGCTCCAAGTGCATATGCATTGCGATCAATCTCCCCTTTTTCGAATTCTCCCCGCCTTGCTTCTCCGCAGGCTTGTCCGCGCACTTGGCAATGCGTTTTCGCTGCTCTTCAATTTGAGCGAGTTTCTCGGCCCGGTCCGTCGCAAGGATTTTGCGTGCTTCTTGGAAGCATTGGTAGGGGAGTTGCTCAAAGGGGATGTTGGACGAGGATTGGAGCGCGGCGCGGCGGCGACGAGAGCCGATAGGTTGGACGCCAGTGGAGAGAAGCTGCCATTCTTCTTTGCGAGTGGTGACAAGGTTGGGGTCAAGGGTATGGGAGGAGGGAGGGGGAGGGGGAATGGGAGTAGCAGTGGGTTCCGTAGGAGCTTCATTATATCTCGAGGTAGTTGTTGTGAGGCCTCGCGATGTAGGACAGAGAGCCGAGTCTCGTCTTGCTCCGCGTCGGAGACATCGTAACGCAGGCCGGACGATGTATATAGGGGTCGTCATGCCAGTTGTAGACCTGTCGTTGCGAGAATACGAAGAAATGGAAGTCTGCGCCTTGGCGCGAAATCTCGCCAAGCAAATTCGGCCGCCGCAAAATCATCTTCCGTCAGTGATTTGATCGTCAACCTATTCGCCCTCCAAGTACATTGTGAATCATCATGGCACTACAGAGCTTGAGAAACTCTGCGGTAACCCTCAAGACGGTGGCTTCTACCGCCATTTTGAGAGATCCGCTTATAGTATGTCAACACCCCCTAATTATCCAGCACCGTTAACATTGAGACAGCAATGCCTCGCGCCTCGCCTCTCACGGTCAATGGCCACAGAAGCTCCACTTCCACAATTTAATGGCGGTGCACTTGATGGCGCTGACCAGATGGTATCTTGGGCTTCTACGCCTCCTCGACGACCGGCTCCACCTATACCAGAGGTCCTAACAACAGTTTACAAATTCCCCACAATGGAGCCTCTACGCTTTGCATACTATCCCGCAACCCATCTCCACCTACCTCTGCGTCGTGATATTCTCCACAGAGCTGTGATCTTTGAGGGCGATGCTAAACGTCAGGGAACCGCAAGTACCAAGTGGAGGGACGACGTGCATGGCAGCGGAGCCAAAATTCGACCTCAAAAAGGCTCTGGCCGCGCGAGATTAGGTGATAAAAACAGCCCAATGCTGAGAGGAGGAGGTGTTGCGTTCGGACCTCATCCCAGAGACTTCTCGACAAAATTACCACGAAAGATCTATGACTTGGCTTGGCGGACCGCACTTAGCTATCGCTATAGGAAAGGGGAACTGATCGTCGTTGACAATCAATTTGACCTGGAGCAGAATTGGCGAGGATGGATTAATAAGATTATGAAGGTGAACCATTGGGGAAACCCCGACGGCAGATCTTTGATTGTGATTCGGGATAGGAGGCCGAATTTGGTCGAGGCTATGAGAAAAGCTGGTGAGCATGGGAGGGTCAAAGTTGAGGACGATGTCGATGTCAAGGATCTCTTGGAGTTGGGGAGGATTATCATTGAGAAAAGGGCACTGGATTCTATTATACGGGAGCACTCGAGTGATTTAAACAGGACTGTGGCTTCTGCTGTATGATAGTAATTTTTAGCGATACAATTCAAAATTCCACCATACAAATGTAACCCTAAAGCTTTTCTAATTGTATATAAAGTTGTGCAATCATAAAACTTTTTATCGTGATTGTTCAAGACCTCGTCAAGCTTCCACTTTGCAGCCGAGGTCCGTTCCGCAAATCCATCACCTCCACCCATAGTCAAGTTTAGATGACACCCTAGACACTTCCGTTGATGTTTTTACGACCCTGTTATCGATCAGCTATTCCACCGCTGAGCTGGATCTCGCGGTCCCGATCAGCCTCCATGCCTCTCAAGGCAAAGATTCTCAACCCTGCTTTCTCAGGACAAGCAGCAAAGGTATACACTGAATCTCACCACCGTCCCAAGGCTCTTAGCAGAACTGATATAGCATAGATGTCAACCTCATATCCGTTCCCTACAGAAGAGCCAGGTGACGATCCAGACGATGTTCTCTTCAATACCCTCTACGGCGTTCGGACCATTGAGCTCAACCGCCCTAACAAGCTAAATTCTCTCAATGGTTCCATGGCCAGGAAAATAATACCAAGATTAAAGGTATACAGGGGTTTCCATTCTCATATGCCTCATTCTCATATGCCTATGACAGGCTGTTAATCAAGCTTTCTAGGAATGGGAAAATTCCCAGCTAGCCAACATAATCATAATTGGCGGTGCAGGCCCCAAAGCTTTCTGCGCTGGCGGCGATGTGGCGGCACTTGCGAAACAGAATAAGACAGGTCCTGATGGCAAAGCTGCCTCAAAGGCCTACTTCGCCCTGGAATACACCCTGGACCATCTAATAGCAACATACCCCAAGCCCTACATAGCTTACATGGACGGAATCACAATGGGCGGAGGCGTTGGACTCAGCGCTCACGCCCCTATTCGAATCGCAACCGAACGCACTGTCTTTGCGATGCCTGAGACGACCATCGGCTTCTTCCCAGATGTTGGAGCTAGCTTTTTCCTGCCGCGGATGGATGGGAGCGTTGGAACTTATCTCGCGCTGACGTCGGAGCGACTTCAGGGAGTAAACGCATTCTACGCTGGCATAGCAACACATTATATCCACAGTAGTAGTTTGCCCACACTTACAGAACGCTTGAGTGAGCTGATATTCCGGGATTATGAGCCGCTCGCGACTAGACTGAGGGTGATTGATACAACAATCGAGGAGTTTGGAACAGGGTTGCCACATGACGTGCCGATGCTGATGGCAGGTCAATTAAGGAGAGCAGTCGATGAGTGTTTTCAACATGACACCATGGAGAGGATAATCGAAGCTCTGGAAGAGGAAAAGAGAGGCCCCATGCGTGAGTGGGCCGAGAAGACGTTGAAGACGTTGTCCGAGAGGAGCCCGACGAGTCTGAAGGTTGCTTTGAAAGAGATGAGGTTAGGCAGTGCTTGGAGCATTGGGGACGCCTTCCGAAGAGAATATCACATTGCGGAAAAGTTTATGGTGCACCCTGATTTTGTAGAGGGAGTGTCTGCAAGATTGATAAACAAGCCGCCTACCGTACCAAAATGGAATCCACCAACCCTGGAAGACGTAAGTGACCAAGACGTCAATGACATATTCACGGTCGCGGGTGCACAAATGCTGAAGCTGGCTGCCGAAGGCAACTACGTCGAGTATCCGTTTGGGAAAAGTATCGGACTACCGAGAGAGCGAGATGTGCAGCTGATGGTACAAGAAAAATCACTGAGCAGGGAAGATTTAATTAAGGAGTTGGTTGCAGCAAGGAACCAGAAGGTTGGGGTCAAAGAGAAGGTGGAGGAGATACTGGAGAGAATGTGTACAGAGAATGGCGATAGACAACTGGTGTGGGCAAGTCAATAGGAGACCTAGCGCTTGTAGAAATACTGTAGGCTTCAATGTATATTTGTTGAAGGCAAGCATAGCCTGGCAATACACTTCTTGCTATGGCCGTTGTCTTGTTGATTTATTCACTTCGAGCCTCCGAAGAAGCTTGCTTGTCACCTTCTGAGCTATTTCCTGATGCCTGCAAGAACGTCGACGAGGTTTGATATTCGCTAAAAAGCTTGGACCCTGGACAGCGGGAACGCTAGGCTCAAACTGGGTTTGAGCGTAATAAGTGCACCTTCAAGCGGGCATGTGAGTTTCCAACAAGGCAGTTCTGGACCACGAGACTTCCTTCCTCCGTTGTGTCGACCAAGCTCAGACATTTTGCAGGATGCTCCTCCGTGAACATGTGTGAATACAACGCTTAGCAAGGCAACGATAGTCAAGCATCCTTGACTCGAGCTATCAGTGCCTTCAGGCACTCGCTCCTCGGCATGGGCAACTGCAGCTCTTGTTTCAAAGGTAATCCCCACAAGCTCTGATGGCTGTTCAGATGGGCTCTCGCTAATCTGAACGCATGAGGTCGCTCCGGAAATGGCCTGTATGAGCCTGCATTGGCAGACAGTGAGAGAGACGCAGTGGCACAACTGCTGCAGTATCTCGAGAATGTCTGTAGCCACAGCTGCCGCCCGAGTCTTTTTGTGCTGACGATGGCGATAGAGGGGCGAAACCGATTTCTTTACTGGCGACCCTTTGCGGTCTTTGAGTACGTTGGTATACTCTGAGAATGTCGATCTCCAACGGAGCGCGAGCTTGACGTTCGCCGAGATCACGGAGAGAGGTGGGAACGCAGTACACCTCATAATATCCGCCGTATTGACCAACTATGGGCAGATGTTAGAGAAGTCGATCAGTATACCCTTGAGCCAATACTATTCCTCCTCCAAAGCTCGGATATTGAAGTCCAGCGAGCTGCAAGCGCCGCGTTGGGCAACCTAGCTGTTAATAGTATGTTGGCAATCATTTGGAAGTCTTACTCTAACACCCAATAGCTGAGAACAAGGTCGCAATCGTCTCTCTCGGAGGCCTTCAACCACTTATAAAGCAGATGACCTCGCCAAATGTCGAGGTTCAATGCAACGCCGTTGGCTGCATTACGAATCTAGCAACACATGAAGATAACAAAGCAAAGATAGCCAGATCAGGAGCTTTAGTGCCATTGACGAGGTTAGCAAAATCGAAAGACATGCGGGTACAACGGAATGCGACGGGGGCGTTGTTGAACATGACACATTCAGGTCAGTCAGGACCATTACAAGATTTCTCCATACTATACGCTGACAGAGCCTCAGATGACAACCGCCAACAGCTTGTTAAAGCCGGTGCTATCCCCGTCCTAGTGCAGCTTCTATCGTCCCCGGACGTTGATGTCCAATACTACTGTACAACTGCGCTCAGCAACATTGCCGTTGATTCTGGCAATCGGAAGAAGCTTGCCCAGACAGAGTCACGCCTTGTTCAATCTTTAGTCCATCTTATGGATTCGTCTTCGCCCAAAGTGCAGTGTCAAGCTGCCCTGGCCCTACGAAACCTTGCGTCAGACGAGAAGTATCAGCTGGAAATTGTACGAGCTCGGGGCCTACCACCACTACTTCGTCTACTCCAATCATCATATCTCCCACTCATCCTATCTGCTGTTGCTTGTATACGAAACATCTCCATACATCCCCTCAACGAATCACCAATCATCGAAGCCGGCTTCCTGAAACCTTTGGTTGAGCTTCTGGGATCTACAGACAATGAGGAAATTCAATGTCACGCCATTTCTACTTTACGGAACCTAGCTGCCAGCTCTGATCGCAACAAGCAACTAGTGTTAGAAGCTGGCGCGGTACAGAAATGCAAGCAGCTAGTCCTTGAGGTGCCACTAAGTGTACAATCGGAAATGACCGCTGCGATCGCCGTCTTAGCACTGAGTGATGAGCTCAAATCTCATCTACTAAATCTTGGAGTATTTGATGTCCTTATCCCGCTGACTGACTCGGAGTCAATTGAGGTCCAAGGGAATAGTGCAGCAGCTCTGGGTAACCTCTCTTCGAAAGGTAATGTTCCAAATTAATGCTAAATTAAGTGCTAAGCCAAACTCTGCTAACATTACTTTAGTCGGAGATTACTCAATATTCATCCAAGACTGGACAGAACCGAATGGTGGTATTCATGGCTATCTCACCCGGTTCTTGGCCAGTGGGGATCCTACATTCCAGCATATAGCCATATGGACTTTGCTTCAGCTCCTCGAATCAGAGGACAAGAAGCTGATCAGTCTGATATCGAAAACTGAAGACGTGATACAGATGATCAAGACCATCTCTGATAAGAATATTGAATCTGACGACGAGGATGGCGAGGATGGCGAGGGTGAAGTAGTTGCATTGGCACGACGGTCTCTCGAACTGCTTGGCAAAGGTCCGAAGTCAACACTGGTAGAAGGTTGAAATCAGTACTCGATGCTTATAAGTGAAGCGGGTGAGGGAACCCTGATCTACAATCTTCATTTGGTATGGCCTTGCTTCGTGCTGTTAGGCGTTCACGGCATTACCCACGATTCGGTATCATCCAGGTGCCAAATCCAGCGGGAGTTTGGAGGGTCAGCGAAAACCTTGATTATATCACTGGTGGTTGAGCGACTTACCTGTAGTGAAAGAGTTATTGTTTCTAGTAGTACTTAGATAGATATGATTACTAGGATATGGCATATCTGTCATTTTTCTGTGTAACAGCCACAACTGAGCCGCGATAAAAATCAATAGAGCGTCATTCATTGTATATTTCACCGAATAACCGAGATTTCTCCATTTTTTCCAATGGCACCCCCAAACTTCGTCCTCCCTGGCCAACTGCTTGGCCCTTCATCCAAGTACTCACCTGGTCTTGGTACTCATCCCCATGACTCTCAACTCTATGCGTCCCTCGCAGGCGCTCCGCAAATCACCCGCAGTCCCACCTCCGCCCTCCCAATTCTGTCAATCCCGCGCCTCCTTCCTTCCCCAACTACCACCTTTATACCCTCGTCCACGATTTCAAATACAAACACCCTACCTGGAGTTGGAAGCGTAGTATTATGCCGCGTCACGAGACTCACGACTAAGCAGGCAAATGTGGCAATCTTGGTTGTAGGGGATGGGGAGGCAGGTAGAGTGTGTGCTGATGAGTGGGCGGGGGTGTTAAGGAGAGAGGACGTCAGGGCTACGGAAAAGGAGAAGGTGGTTATTGGGGAGAGTTTTCGGGTTGGGGATGTGGTTAGAGGTGTTGTGGTATGTCGTCTAGTCTTGAATGATATCTTTGGGTCCCTGGGGAGATGCAGAGGGGTTTCAAACCATTTACGGATGAGTGAGATGGCGACGCAGAGGGTTTGACTGACATGATACAGATCAGTCTGGGAGACCAGTCGAATTACTATCTTAGCACTGCTAGGAATGAGCTAGGAGTTATTATGGCGAAAAGCGAAGCCGGAAATACGATGTTTCCAATTAGCTGGAAGGAGTTCAAAGATCCGGTTACAGGACAAACAGAGAGTAGGAAGGTTGCGAAGCCGTTCTAAGCAGACAGTAAGGAAGATTTGGATTTGGTAAGAGTCTTAGAGCAGTGCTCTCAAAATGATCAAAGGCTGTGCTCCAACGTCTCGAATGACTGCGAAAGAGGTGGTTGACACAGTGGAGATCTATAAAATTTCGGAAGCTGATGTGCTGTAGGATATAGCGAAAATGCAGGACCATGCATCTTAAATTCTCAGACGAGCCTACTCGGGGCATCGCTCTTTTCAATCCTAAGTACTTCACCCTGAAGCCTCATTTCTTCGATCATCGTTAGTTGTGTCCCAGTAGTTTATGTTAGGAGAATCCGAGGCTGGCTTGAATTAATATGACCTTTAGGTGTTTGATTTCTCTACTGTCTGAGAGACCGCATACCGCTGTTCGGGTCTATGCTTTGAAATGGCACAAGATGCTTACGCCCGTTGGCATCACGATCAATAAGAGACAGCTCAAAAATTTGTCAATCATCGGCTCTACCTTGTCTCAATTCTCACAGTCCTCTTGTAACGAGAAAGGGCCATCTCATTTACAAAGATGTTACGAATAGTTGTGTTACCTACAAACTCTATGATTTGCTAAGACGCATCAAAAGATAGTATGATAATCTCCAAAACGACCAATGAATAACATTTCACCGCGGGGACAACCTTCATGTCATACAGAGGTTCATATTTGCTCTACTATCCTCTTCCACTAAAAAAAATGAAGGTACCTGAGCAGCTTATCTAGTAGAAATTTACGACTAGCATACCTCATATCACCAATGTCTCAGTCATCTCACGCATTTACAGATTCCCACGCAGTCACTCGATCTATTCTTCGAGTATGTCTTCCCAACAAGTGGTAGACCTAGGAACACCATTGTCGAAACCAAGTTCATCAATCTTCCGAACGATTGCCCGGCCACTATCAGGGCCCAATGACGTCACTGTCACCGTTCAATGAACGAACAAACTGCTCGTCAGTAGAAACATCTCGTGATCTTACGAAGAAGCTTCAGTATACTCAGAAAATGGCGTTCGATGAGAAAGAAATAATCGACATGAAGAATAGATTGCTGGCAAAGGATATGCGTACAATTTCAAACAATTATAGGTGACAAGCATCTAAGACTGCTGTATAATATATTACTACTTACTATCGATAAATCCGCTTCTGAATGCCAAGGACGCACTGTAATCAATCAATCTGATGGCAAGAGCCAGAAACTAGCCTCGATGATGCCAAGCTTTCCACACAGGAACTCTGGACTGGGCATGCTTAGGATACTTTGCGCTTCCTCCGAGTTGAGGCCTTTTTCCACCATCCACGTGGAATAATCCGGGATTATAGGCGACTGCTCCACGACCTCGCGCTCGGAGGATGGAAGTACGTGGTGGGTGATTACGTTGATTTCCTCTGGTTCAGATGATTCACGTATTCTTTCCCCCACACCATAGGGGTCGGCCGGGAACGCAATTGTGTCGCTTTCTTCATCTTCCTCAGGGGTATCCTCACATTCCTCGCTTTGTTCGTCCAGTGACATCTCCTCTGGGTTCTCCTTACATTTTTCGCACACGACATCTTTTCATAGGTACAGAGTACCGACGATTTCGAAGGGCTGGCGCAGGTTTTTGTCAAAGGAGAACCCTGTACCCCGGTCGTCCATTGAGGCAAACATGAAAAAATGGCCGCAGCCAAAGTATACTTCTATGAGTTCTTGGCACATCCTTCGAGTGTTGATTAAGAACTAGAAGTTTCAGGGTGTCTTGGTGAGGTGTTGATCAGAATCTTAGAAGTTGTTGGGGTGTCTCCGAATGGTGGTGATCAACTTCGATGGCTGTTACGAGAGTATCCACTGATAAGTACAGAGACTTTATTACTACGATTTTGGGTCTTTTATATCAAGAGCTTGCTTTATCTCTCGCACTCCTCAAACAGCCGTATTTGTTCACGATCCTCTTCGATCGAGGAGAAATACATTGTGAGTATCTTGATGCAGAATGCTTTTGTTAATGACAAAGTATTGTGCTGCGGCCGAGATCTTTTTTTCAACCCCAAGGAAATATTTCTAATCAAGCAAAGAATCTGGACGCCGTTTGAAAACCTCAACGAATCCTTTATGACCAGGACATCAAGTCTGGCCGAACCAGCAATTTCGCCTTTTTTCTGATAAGTAACCTGGCAATTTTCCTAAGTCACGTTTCTACCCGGAAGACTTTCGCTAAATACATTGGTATCATCGTCTTGTACACACATTCCCTCTATCTACTCGGAAGACTCTCGCTAAGTACGCACATATTTCGTCTATCAGATTTCGCTTGATATTATGTTGATTTGCACAGGCTTTTACAGGTAAGAGGTAATCTCTGTATTTTCTATGGTATTATCACGTCGGACTACGCCGCATCATTAGGTCCCCACAAGGCAGCTGTGAATGCTCGAGAGTGAGATGTTCATCGCACCGTTCGTTTTCTAGTCGGTCTTCCTCGGAAGAGACTCCTTTCTAGCTTGATCCCGGAATCAACGACGTCTTTCCGCTTCGTTCAACTTCTGCGATGGGACTGATTTGTATTCTAGAACTTGCGTGGGCTTGGGTATATTGCAAACGTCCATTAAGGAGTTGAGTTCCTGCTCAAGCTCCATCTCTAGGTCCAAATGCGATCCTTGGATGTCGGCTTCGGTCCAGCCGACGTTGCGTGCGTCTTCCACGAGCTTGGCGCCCTTAAGAAGATAGTCGATTTCGATTTCGAGCTTCATTTTCTTGAAGCAGTAGTCGAAGCAGTATGGATACTCTGCTAGGGCTAAGGAGTCGACGATCTCTGTGTTCTGCCGTCCGCAGAGTATGCCGCCGGG
>JAABUS010005340.1_pt1 | contig 17044 bp, 13 predicted proteins | sample 5560161 | NCBI WGS metagenome assembly JAABUS01 (sample SAMN10711885, study PRJNA513376) | rock metagenome | isolation source: Antarctica rocks | place: Antarctica: Victoria Land, Trio Nunatak nord | collected 2016-01-04
GCCCCAGCGAAGCGCGCGCATGAGCTCGGCGTTGTATTTTTCGCCACCGACATCGTCACGCGCCTGGATGTCATCCTCGAAGCCGTCGCAGATGACGATGCCGCCACGGTGCAGGACCGGCCGGATCACCGCAGCGACGTGTTCGGCGTGCGCCGCGGCGGCCAGCAGCGCGCGGGTGGCCGGTGTCGTTTCCGGGCCGGCCGATCGCAGGAACCTGCTCGCAGTTTGCTCTTCGTCTGCCCGTCCGGTCAGGACGACGTCGTAGCCTTGGTGGGCCAGCCATCCGCACAGGGCGGCCGAAATCCGATGGCGCTCTGCCGGGTCGGGCCCCTCCACTACACACAGCAGACCCGACTCCGTCGGTTCGTCCGGAGCCAGGGGGGCCGAGCCGAACAGCTTGCGTACCGCGCCCATCAGGACGCTTCGTTGGCCCGGCGCCACCCGCCGCGCGACGTACGCGCTGACCGCCACGGCAAGGATGCCACCAATCAGCAGCGTCAATCCCGGCCCGGTGAAGACAAGCTTGGTCTGCCCGACGGTGATCACGTGGTTGCCGAGCAGCCCAGCCATGAGTGGTCCCACGGCGACGGTGAGCAAGAGCATGATCCGCACCGAGGAGATGACGAAGGCGAAGGTTCGCCCGCGGAGCCGATCAACGACCTCGTAGCCGATGAGGGTGTAGCCGACGATCCAGGACACACCGGAGAAGAACCCCACAACACCGGCCATGGCTGCTGCAATCACGAACTCGCGCATGAACGACATCACGACGAGCACCACACCAGCTAGACCCAGTGACACGCCGAAGAGACGGCGCCGGGTGATCCCCGGCAGCAAACGGGGTCCTAGCAGCATGCCGAGCGCGAGGCCGCTGAAGACCGTGCCGAACAAGATGCTGTAGCCGGCCGTGCCTGCTTGCAGCGTGCTGACCCAGAGTTGGGCGACGCCGATGACGAAGCCGCCGGCGGCGAACGCCCCTAGGATGCCGACATAGAGCGCCTTCATCAGCGCGTTGGAGCGCAGGAAGCTGACGCCCTCCTTGATCAGCTCCAGCAGACCGGCGCCTTTTTCGCGTTCCCCGGTGTAGGCCGGGATCGCGCGCCGCGAGACGAAGATCGTTCCCGCGCTGACCATGAAGGACAGCGCGTTGAAGCCCAGCGCGATGACGATCGGGACGCTCGGGTCGTCCAACGCCTGAGCCAGCTCGGGATCGACGTTGTTCGGATCGGCGAAGAACCGGCTGGCGGTGTTGAGCAGCGCGAACAGCAGCGCCGCGATGGGCACCGCACCGTAGACGGACAACAGGGACAGTTGATTGGCAACGGCCAGGCGCTTGCGCGGGACGATGTTGACCCATAGCGCCTGCTTGGCCGGCATCGTGAACAGGCCCACAGCTTCGATCAGGAATTGAGCGAGGTAGAGCCAGAGCAGGTCGTACCCGATCGCGATCGACAGGTACAGCGAAGCGGCCAGCAGCTCGCCGACGATGACGGTCATGCGGCGGTCGAGCCGATCGGCCAGCGCCCCAGCCAGCGCTCCGAACACCAGATCCGGGAGCAGTCGGATCAGGATCACCCCAGAGATCGCTGTCCCCTGGACGGCCACTGACTCACCGGCGGTGAGCTGTTGGGCCATCGCCGTCGTGGCCAGCAGTCCGAGCCAGTCGCCGAGGCTGGACAGCATGATGGCTGCCCAGACCCGTCGAAAGACCGGAATGCGTAGCAGCGCTACGACGGCGTTGTCCCGTCGTGCGGCTTTCGCGGCTGGGCCGACAGTATCGATGGGTGCGCTCCTGCCTCGTCGCATCGAAGGGTAGCGACGGACGGCGGGGTTCAGGCCAGGTCGGGACGGGGCGTGTCAGGTCGGCGCGGCTCGCGCTCTGCCGATTTGCGGGCGTCCGCGGGCCGGTCCACGATCTCGCCCTCGACCTCGCCCTCGATCACGCGATCGTCCGGGGCGGCCGGCTCCGAGGGATCAGGCCCGGTCGAAGATGTGTTGTCGGGGAACTCGAAAGGCACGCGACGCAGGTGAGTGCGCATCGACCGGGCCAGCAAGAACACCACGATCAGCAGGCTCACGATCAGGAACAGGCCGACCGGACCCGCCTTTCCGATGTCCTCAGCGGCCGACCACACCGACATCATGCGGGCACGCTCTCGCGCAGGCCGGCGAACAGGTCGTCCTCGGGAACCGGGGCGTCGACCAGGCTGCGCGCCAGCTCGTAATCCTCGGTCGGCCAGATCTCCTGCTGCAGGTCCAACGGGATCGAGAACCAGCGGCCCAGCGGATCCACCTGGGTGGCATGGGCGATCAGAGCCTGGTCCCGGGTCTCGAACCAGTCAGCACACGGGACTCGGGTGGTGACTCGCATCGAGTTGTCGTCGGCTTCGTCCCAGTTCTCGAGCCATTCGGCGTACGGAGACTCCCCGCCCCTGGCCTTCAGCGCCTCGTGGATGGCCGTCAGGCGAGCCCGGGTGAAGGTCATGTGGAAGTACAACTTGCTGGGTTGCCAAGGATCGCCCGTGCCCAAATAGCACTCCGGGTCCCCGGCGGCGTCGAAAGCCACCATCGAGATGTCGTGGGTCTTGATGTGATCCGGGTGCGGATAGCCGCCCTTCTCGTCGTAGGTCGTGATCACGTGTGGCCGGAATGACCGGATCAAGGCGACCAGCGGCGCCGCGGCTTCCTCGGTCGGAATCAGCGCGAAGCACCCTTCGGGCAGATCGGGCAGCGGATCACCTTCGGGGAGCCCGGAGTCAACGAAGCCCAGCCAGGCTTGGGAGACCCCGAGAATCTCGCGGGCACGGGCCATTTCCGCGGCCCGGATGTTGGCGATGTCGGCCAGGACATCGGGGCGGTCCATCGCCGGATTGAGGATCGACCCACGCTCGCCACCGGTACAGGTCACGACCAGCACGTCCACCCCTTCCTGGACATAGCGGGCCATGGTGGCCGCACCTTTGCTGGACTCGTCATCAGGATGGGCGTGCACGGCCATCAAGCGCAGCGGCGTCTCGTGATCAGGCAGGGTCGAACTCACCTATCTATCATGAACCAGTGCCGCAATCGGATGACGCGGCAGGCTCGGCTCTAACGCGGTAACGTCGCATCCTTACCCATTCAGCACTCCCGGGTGTATCGCGATCACCAACGATCAGCGTGCCCGCCCGTCACAGCGCCCACCACCACAGCATTGAGGAGATCCACCGTGCCCAGGGCCACCGCCGCGCCTGCGCCCACGTCTGAGCCGACCACCTGGTTGACCCAGGAGGCCCATGACCGGCTGCGCGCCGAACTCGACAAGCTCATCGCCGGGCGTCCGGCGATGAGTGCTGAGATCAACGCCCGGCGAGAGGAAGGCGATCTCAAGGAGAATGGCGGCTATCACGCAGCCAAGGAGGAGCAGGGCAAGGCCGAGGCTCGGATCCGTCAGCTCGGCGATCTGCTCGACGCCGCCGAGGTGGGCGATCCGCCCGACCACGCCGAAGTGGCCGCGCTGGGCACGGTGGTGACCGTACGGTTCGTGGGCGACGACGACACCGAGAAGTTCCTGCTCGGCTCCCGCGAGATAGGTGGCACCACCGACCTGACCGTCTATTCACCGGAGTCGGCACTGGGCACGGCGATCATGGGCAAGAAGATCGGCGAGACGGTGATCTACCCAGCTCCCAACGGCAACAAGGTCGAGGTGGAAATCGTGGCGCTGGAGATCTTCCGGATCTAGCCGGTGCCACGTCAGGTAACGACCCGGCGCGAGGTGGCACGATCTCGCAGGTGACCAGCGGGCCCGGGCACGTCAGCCGAGAGTTCCGGCTCGCCTACGGTGAGCCGCCGTACGGCTACCTGATGACGCGGCGCATCGGACGCGCGATGGCGCTCCCGACCCCGCGGCCGCGGCCGCCTTCTACGCCGCCGCCTTGGGGCTGGGCGACAAGGTGCGCGTCCGCCCCACGGAGGCGCCGTCGACAGGCTTTCGTGGCTTCATGGTGTCGCTCGTGGTGTCCCAGCCGAGCACGGTCGACAGCCTCATCGGCACTGCCCTCGACGGCGGCGCTACGGCGCTGAAGCCGGCCAAGAAGGGGTTCCGGGGCTACGGCGGCGTCGTCCAGGCTCCGGACGGCGACCTGGAAGATCGCGACCTCGTCGAAGAAGGACGCCGGCGTCTCTCCGTACGGCACCGGATCGCACCGGATCTTCGTCGGCAGCGATGCCGGGCTCTCCACCGATCCGGAGGGGTTCGCGGGAGACGGCGTCGGTCTGCGACCGGTCGGCCCGACGCCTCGCCCGGGCGCGATCATGTAGATATGGGGCCTCGCCGCGACCGCGACCCTGTGCCAAGAGATGGAGACTCGATGAGGGCGAACAAGGCAACGAAGACGGACCCGCAATCACCTGCGGGCCACGTTGCCGACAGCCACGATCTGATCCGGGTGCACGGCGCGCGCGTGAACAACCTCAAGGACGTCAACATCGAGATCCCGAAGCGTCGGCTGACGGTGTTCACCGGCGTCTCCGGCTCGGGTAAGAGCTCACTGGTCTTCAGCACGATCGCAGCGGAGTCGCAGCGGCTGATCAACGAGACGTACAGCTCCTTCGTGCAGGGCTTCATGCCGACGCTGGCGCGGCCCGAGGTCGACGTACTCGAGGGGCTCACGACCGCGATCATTGTCGACCAGGAGCGGATGGGCTCCGACCCCCGCTCCACGGTCGGCACCGCCACCGACGCCAACGCGATGCTGCGCATCCTGTTCAGCCGGCTCGGGAGGCCGCACATCGGTTCGGCTCAGGCGTTCTCGTTCAACGTCGCGTCCATCTCGGGCGCCGGGGCGGTCACCGTTGAGCGCGGCGGCACCACCACGAAGGAGCGGCGGAGCTTCAGCATCACCGGCGGCATGTGCCCACGCTGTGAGGGCCGCGGCGCCGTCAACGACATGGACCTCACGGCGCTCTACGACGCCAGCTTGTCGCTCAACGAGGGTGCGCTCACGATCCCTGGCTACAGCATGGACGGCTGGTACGGCCGAATCTTCGGCGGCTGCGGCTTCTTCGACCCGGACAAGCCGATCAACAAGTTCACCAAGAAAGAACTGCACGCCCTCCTCTACAAGGAGCCGACCAAGATCAAGGTCGACGGGATCAACCTGACCTACGAGGGCCTGATCCCCAAGATTCAGAAGTCGATGCTGGCCAAGGACGTCGACGCGATGCAGCCGCACATTCGCGCGTTTGTGGAGCGTGCGGTCACCTTTGCCATCTGCCCCGAGTGCGAGGGCACCAGGCTCAGCGCGGCGGCCAGGTCGTCGAAGATCAAGGGCAAGAACATCGCCGACCTCTGCGCGATGCAGATCAGCGACCTCGCCGCGTGGGTGCAGGACTTGGACGAGCCGTCGGTCGCGCCGCTGCTGGACACCCTGCGGCACATCCTCGACTCGTTCGTGGAGATCGGTCTCGGTTACCTCTCACTCGACCGCCGGTCCGGCACGCTGTCGGGCGGGGAGTCGCAGCGCACCAAGATGATTCGTCACCTCGGGTCGTCACTCACCGACGTCACCTACGTCTTCGACGAGCCGACGATCGGGTTGCACCCGCACGACATCGAGCGGATGAACGACCTGCTGCTTCAGTTGCGCGACAAGGGCAACACCGTGCTGGTCGTGGAGCACAAACCGGAGACGATCGCGATCGCCGACCACGCCGTCGACTTGGGGCCGCGGGCCGGCGCCGAGGGCGGCGAGGTGGTGTTCGAGGGCACCGTCGAGGGGTTGCGGACCAGCGAAACGCTCACCGGGCGGCACCTGGACGATCGCGCCGACCTGAAGTCCTCGGTGCGTACGCCGTCGGGCGTGCTGGAGGTGCGCGGCGCGAGCACCCACAACCTGCAGAAGGTCGACGTCGACATCCCGCTCGGCGTGCTGGTCGTCGTCACCGGCGTGGCGGGCTCGGGCAAGAGTTCGCTCGTTCGCGAAGCTTGCGGAGCGAAGGGCAGGATCAGCCGCGGCTCGGTGTCCGGCCAGGACGGGGTGGTGTCGGTCGACCAGACAGCGATCAAGGGCTCGCGGCGCAGCAACCCGGCGACCTACACCGGAATGCTCGACCCGATCCGCAAAGCGTTCGCGAAGGCCAACGGGGTGAAGCCGGCACTGTTCAGCGCCAACTCCGAGGGCGCCTGCCCCGCCTGCAACGGCGCCGGCGTCATCTACACCGACCTGGCGATGATGGCCGGCGTCGCCACCCTGTGCGAGGAGTGCGAGGGGAAGCGGTTCCAGGCCGAGGTCCTGAAGTACAAGCTCGGCGGCAAAGACATCAGCGAGGTGCTCGCGATGCCGGTCACCGAGGCCGAGGCGTTCTTCGCCGACGGCGAGGCGAAGACGCCGGCAGCCCACACGATCCTCACCCGACTCGTCGACGTCGGCCTCGGCTACCTCAGCCTCGGCCAGCCGCTCACGACGCTGTCCGGCGGTGAACGGCAGCGACTCAAGCTGGCGACACGATTGGTCGACAAGGGCAGTGCCCCCAGTGTCTACGTCCTGGACGAGCCGACCACCGGCCTGCACCTGGCCGACGTCGAGCAGTTGCTCGGTCTCGTGGACCGGCTGGTCGACTCCGGGAAATCGGTCATCGTCATCGCCCACCACCAGGCGGTGATGGCGCACGCCGACTGGATCATCGACCTCGGCCCCGGCGCCGGCCACGACGGCGGCCGGATCGTCTTCGAGGGCACACCCGCTGATCTCGTCGACGCCCGCTCCACCCTCACCGGCGAGCACCTCGCGGCCTACGTCGGCACCTGAGCGACCGCCATCCGTAGGTGCTTGTCGGGACTGCTCCTGTTAGGTGCCGTTGGTGCGGCACGCTCAGGATCGAATGCTGCGTGAGCAGGTCAAGCGCGCAAACGTTTGCCTGACGCGGCACTAGCTCACAATTGCTAGTTCGCCGTGGCGCCGTACACGGCCAACGGTTTCTGGCTGAGCCACGACAAGGCCTCGAGCGCAGCCGCCGCTCGAGCCTGGACCGGGGTCGGGCTCTCATGGTGGGAACCGGTCAGGTAGCGATTGACCATCGATGCCAGGTAGAGCAGTCCCAAGACGTCCTGTTGCGTGGGGCGGGCGTACTCCCTGGCGGTTGGCAAGCCGAGCGCGTGCACGATCGTGCGCGCATTGAATCCCTGGGTTCGCGCCACGGCGGACAGGACGTAGTGGATCCGATCCATCCCGACCGGAACTCCGGTCTCGAACCGCTCCCAGTCCCACAGCTGGACGCGTCGGCGGCGCCAGGCCATGTTCCACGGCGTCCAGTCGCCGTGCCAGGCGGCGAAGTCCAGGACCGTGTGCGCGTATCGAGCGACGATCTGATCCAGCGCCGCTTCATAGGTCGATACGGTCGCCTGGTCGGCCATCTCCACGACCCCGGCCCGCAGCCGCTGCATGAGCCCGCTGGTCGCCACCAACTGGTTGCCTTCGGGAAAGGCCCGCGCCAGTTCTCGCATGGCTTTGGCCGGCGGGACCGAGACCGCGCGACGGACGGCAGGACGGGCCGGGACCGGCAGCGTCGACATGACCAGGACCTCGAAGGAGTGCCATGAACCGACCGAGATCAACTTTGGCACCGACAGGGCCGACCACCGGACCCCATCGATCAACCTCAGCGCCTCGGCTTCGGTACGGACCAGATCGCGAGTCAGCGGGGTATCGCCGATTTTGACGAAAGCGAGACTGTGCCCCTCGGCGCTGAAGGCCTCCAGGACCGGCTTCTGGGTGGCTCGAGCCAGCCCGATGCCCAGACTGACCACGACCTCCTGCTCCAGGACATCGGATAGGTAGGTTTCGATCGAGTCCGGTGCGGACTGGCGCTCGGTCAACGCGATGCGATGTGCGAGCAGCCGCTCAGCCCCGACCCGCAGGCCGCCCGCTGCAAGCACCCGGCGAATACGATCCTTGACCGGCAGGTAGTGGTTGAACCGGAGCATGGCCGCCGACGAGGCGCGGCGGTGCCCGGACGGCACGAGTAGACGCGGATTGTCGGAGTTGGGAACGTAGATCAGTTCCTTGGGACCCGGCGCCCGGCGCCCCGGTGCGATGGACACGCGCGCGGTGGGCCACAGGCTCGCCACGGTGTCCAACAGGGGATGTCCGGCCCAATCGCCAGCATTTGGCGCTGTCATTGGTGCACTTTCGCATGCCGTAGCCGGCTGGTGTGGATGTGCGTCCTGACCTGTGACTCGAGCATGCTCGGCTCGCCCGCCGCTCAGCCGCGGTCGGCGGATCCGTTGGGCCCGCTCGCCCGGCGAAGCAGGCCGCCGGTCCGGTAGCGGACGTGCGCGGTCAGCGCAATATTCGTCGACGTTCGAACGATGTCCGGGTGAGCCACGAGCCGGTCGATGACCTGTTGCAGGTCTTCGTGCGAGCGGGCCACGATCCGGGCCAGCATGTCTGCGTCCCCGGTGATCGTGTGCACCTCCAGTACCTCGTCGATACCTGCGAGGTGCTCGGCGACGATCGGCCCCCTGCCCTGTCGGATCTGCACGGTCGCAAAGGCCATGACGGTGAACCCCAGCGCCGCGGGGTCCACTTCGGGACCGAATCCCACGATGACGCCGGTCTGCTGCAGTCGGTCCAAGCGCGCCTGCACGGTGCCGCGGGCCACGCCGAGACGGCGAGAGGCCTCCAGCACCCCGATCCGCGGTTCATCGGTGAACAGCACGATGAGCCGCGCGTCCAGACCGTCGATACTCATGAGGTCATCCTGACCGATCCAAGCCAGCAAGGAGCCCTGATGTCGCAGGTTTGCCGAGGGCGCGCCGCGCGAGTCGCCTGCAGGCCTACGACATCAGCACGATCGAGTGAACACAAGCATGTCCCGCGCTGAGGAAAACGTCGCCTTCCGCTGTGGCCGGTGCGGCTCCGAGGTCGTGGCAAACACCGACGGGCACTATCGCAATCACTGCCCGCACTGCCTGTGGTCCCGGCACGTGGACGTCAAGCCCGGCGACCGGGCTTCGGACTGCGGAGGGCTAATGGAACCCACCGGACTGGTCGACAAGGGCGGCAAGGGCTGGCAGATCGTGCATCGCTGCACGATCTGCGGTCAGTCCCAGCCCAACCGGGTGGTTCGGGAGGGTCAATCTTCCGACGACCTCGACCTACTGCTAACCCTCCCATGGCACTAGACCAGCTGGCGCCGCCCACCTCCCACCGGTCGGCGGCTGCGTCCCTTACCGCCCTCACCGCCCCGGCGCCGGTGCCGGTGCCGGTGCCGGTGCCTCATCAGGCACCGGTCCGCCGTTTCCGCGGTTACCGCCCTGCGGCGCGCACGTACTGCCGGATCGACAGCGGGATGAAGACAGCCAGCATGAGGGCGGCCCAGAGGAATGTGTAGAGCACCGGATGCTGCAGGGACCACACGTCCGGCGCCGGCAGCGCCGGGCTGACGTTGCCGAACAGCTCCCGGACCGCCTGGACCACCGCGGAGACCGGATTCCAGTCGGCGAACACCCTGAGCACCGTCGGGAAGCCCTCGGTCGGTACGAATGTGTTGGCGATGAACGTGATCGGGAAGATCACGATGAAGGCGGCGTTGTTGACGACCTCCGGGGTTCTGACCACCAACCCGACCAGCGCCATCAGCCAGGAGATGGCAAAGGCGAACACGAGTAAAACGGCGTACGCGCCTAGCGCCTCGAGGAATGACGAATGGATCCGCCAACCGACGATCAGTCCGGTGAGCGACATCACCGTGAGCGTGACCACGTTCAGTCCCTGGTCGGCCACCGTGCGCCCGATCAGCACGGCCGAACGGGCCATCGGCAAGGATCGGAATCGCTCGATCAGTCCCTTCTGGAGGTCATCGGCCAGGCTCGCCCCGGTGATTGTGCTGCCGAAGATCACCGTTTGGGCGAAGATCCCGGGCAGCATGAATTCGGCGTACCCGATGCCCTCGATCGGGATCGCGCTACCGAACACGTAGACGAACAGCAGCACGAACATGATCGGCGACAAGGTGGCAAACACGATCAGGTCAGGCACGCGCTTGACCTTGATCAGATTCCGGCGGGTGACGACCAGGCTGTCACCCACTACCTGGGTCAACGAGCTCATAACTTGTCGGCCTCATGCGCTCCGCGCACCGGTCGGTCCGCTCGATCACTCCACCTCGTGCGCTTCGCGCACCGGACGGTCCGCTCCTTCCTCGCTGGCGCTCGGTCGATGCTCCCGCCCTTTCGGTGATGCTCGTTCCTCGCTGCGATGCTCCCGCCATCTCGGCTCATGACACCGTCTCCTTCGACTTGCTTTTCGCCTTTTTCGACGTGGACTTCGCTCCGTCGCTGGCAGCTGCCCGATCGCCGTCTTCGTCGCCGGCCTCGGCCACCTGCTCGGCGGCGTGCCCGGTCAGCGTCATGAAAACGTCGTCGAGGTCTGGCCGGCGCAGGCCGACGTCAACCACGGTGATCGCAGTGCCCGCGAGGCGGTTGAGCGCCTCACGCAGGACATCTGCCCCACCGCTGACCGGGACGGTCAGGCTGCGGGTCTGTTCGTTGACGATGGGGTCGTCGATCGCCAATGAAGACAGCAGATCCCGCAGTTCGGGAAGCTCGGCGGCGTGACTGACAGTGAACTCCAGTCGCTCTCCGCCGACTTGGGCCTTGAGCTCGTCGGCCGTTCCCCGGGCGATCACTTTGCCCTCGTCGATGACGACGATGTTGCCGGCCAGGCGGTCGGCCTCGTCGAGATACTGGGTGGTGAGCAGGATGGTGGTGCCCTCCGCGACCAGCTCTTCGATGAACTCCCACATTCCGAGCCGGCTTCGCGGGTCCAGGCCGGTCGTCGGCTCGTCCAGGAAGAGCACGCGTGGCTGGGCGATCAGCGACGCCGCGACGTCGAGTCGGCGGCGCATCCCGCCGGAATAGGTCTTGGCAATCCGGTTTCCGGCATGTTCCAGATCGAAGCGCTCCAGCAAGGCCCTTGCCCGGGAACGGGACTCGGCCTTGTCCAGCTGATAGAGCCGGCCCACCATGTCGAGGTTCTCGAAACCGGTGAGGTATTCGTCTACCGCGGCGTACTGGCCGGTCAACCCGATCGTGGAGCGAACGGCGTCAGCCTGGGCGTCCACGTCCATTCCGAACACGGTCGCGGTGCCCTCGTCGGCTTTGATCAGGGTGCTGAGAATCCGCACGGCGGTGGTCTTGCCCGCTCCGTTGGGTCCGAGCAGGCCGAGGACGGTGCCTTCGGGGACGCTGAAGTCGACCCCGGCGAGCGCGGTCGTTTCCTTGTATCTCTTGACGAGGCCCACGACCTCGATGGCTGCAGTCACGATCACGACGCTATCCGGTGGGTGCGACAGGTTTCTTGGACGAATGCGACCTTCGCTGCCGTCAACATAAGCTCGGATGGGGCGAGGCGACCAGGATCTGATGATGTCAGCATGACGCCATTCTGACGTCACTTCTGCCGTCGGTCAAGCGCTAAGCTGACGTCCGCCCGGGCGATAGACCTCGTTACTGGACCTCGACCGGATAGCCGGCTCCCCGCAGGGCCTGGACGACTTCGGTGCGGTGCTCGGCACCGCGAGTCTCCAGGGACAGCGCGACCGCCACCTCGCCCAAGTGCAGCCGGGAACCGGTCCGCGAATGCTCGACCGCACGGACGCTGGCACCCAACTCGGCGACCACCGACAACACCTTGGCCAGCGAGCCTGGCTGGTCCGGCGCGCGCAGCCGTATCGAGAGATAGCGCCCCGCGGCAACCATGCCGTGTTCGATGACTCGCAACAGCAGGACCGGATCGACGTTGCCGCCGGATAGCACGACCACGACCGGAGGCGGGAAGGCAGACGGGTTGTCGAGAACAGCGGCGACCCCCGCCACACCGGCCGGCTCGACGACGAACTTCGCGCGTTCCAGGCACAGCAGCAGCGCACGGGACAGGGACTCCTCCGAGACCGTCACGATGTCGTCGACCAGATTGCGAACATGGGCGAAGGTGAGATCGCTCGGTGCCGGTACGGCGATGCCGTCAGCCATGGTGTCCATCGCCGCCAACGTCACCGGTGCGCCCTCGGCGAGCGAGGCAGGGAATGCGGCCGCCTCGGCTGCCTGCGCCCCGATCACCCGAACCTCGGGTCGCAGTCCCTTGGCCGCAGCGGCGATTCCAGCCAGCAAGCCACCGCCTCCGGTACAGACGACGATCGTCGCGACCTCCGGACACTGCTCCAGGATCTCCAGCCCGACTGTCCCCTGGCCCGCGATGAGATCGGGATGGTCGAAGGGGTGGATGAACACCGCCCCGGTTTCGGCTGCGTACGCCCTTGCTGCCTCCAACGGTTGCGCGATCGTGTGCCCGATCAGGTGGATCTGGGCGCCGTACCCGCGGGTGGCTGCGATCTTGGGCAGTGGCGCGCTGGTCGGCATGAAGACCGTCGCCGACGCCCCGAGCAGGCTCGCCGCCAGCGCTACTCCTTGGGCATGGTTGCCGGCGCTGGCCGCTACGACGCCCCGGCCCCGCTGCTCGTCGGTCAGCCGGGAGATCCGCAGATAAGCGCCGCGGATCTTGAACGAGCCGGTGCGCTGACGGTTCTCGCACTTGAAGAACACCGGTCCGCCGACCTTGTCGCTCAGAACTCGCGAGCCTTCCATCGGCGTACGTCGAACGATCCCACTCAGCACAACCTGCGCCGCACGGATCTCGGCTAGGCCGACCAGATGCGTTTCACCCGCCACGGCTACGCATCCTGTCAGCTGAGGCTACGTTGGCCGCCACAGCCGTGATCTTGACCTTGTTGCGGTTTTCGACCCTCCCCCGCGGCGTGTCGCCACCATAAGGTCAAGATCACCGGGGTGAGGGTCCGCCGGGATGAGGGTCGGCCGGGGTCGGCGTACCTTCGACGGCGATGGGACGAGAGGGCGGGAGCATCGACCGAGCGCCAGCGAGGGAGGAGCGGACCGACCGGTGCGCGCAGCGCACGAGGCGAAGTGATCGAGCGGACCGCCCGGTGCGCGAAGCGCACGAGGTGGAGTGATCGAGCGGAGCGAGTGGTGCGCGGAGCGCACGAGGCGGTGAATCATGACTGACGCGCCAGCTGACACCACGCTCGGGGCCTTTCGGGAGAACGGCGCCCGTGTTCTCGGTGTCAAAGAGGAGATCCGGGCCAATCTGCTGCGCCGCATTGCGGCGGGATTGCCCTCGCTGCCAGGGATAGTCGGCTTCGACGACACCGTGATCCCGGAGGTCGAGCGGGCGCTGCTGGCCGGCCACGACTTCGTGTTGCTCGGGGAACGCGGCCAGGGCAAGACCCGGCTGATCCGCACCCTGGTCGGCCTGCTGGACGAGTGGACCCCGGTCCTGGCCGGCAGCGAGCTCAATGAGCACCCGCTCGCGCCGATCTCCGCCTGGGGGATCCGCCAGATTGCCGACCTCGGTGATCAGGCACCGGTGAGCTGGCTGCACCGGGACGCCAGGTTCGGCGAGAAGCTGGCCACCCCGGACACCAGCGTCGGAGACCTGATCGGTGACGTCGACCCGATCAAGGTCGCCCAGGGCCGCACCCTCGGCGATCCCGAGACCATCCACTTCGGGTTGATCCCGCGCACCAACCGCGGCATCTTCTCGATCAACGAACTCCCCGACCTAGCCGAGCGGATCCAGGTCGCGCTGCTCAACGTGCTGGAGGAGCGCGACATTCAGGTCCGCGGCTACCGGCTGCGGCTGCCCCTCGATCTACTGCTTGTTGCCAGCGCGAATCCCGAGGACTACACCAACCGCGGACGGATCATCACCCCGCTCAAGGACCGCTTCGGCAGCGAGGTTCGTACCCACTACCCGCTCGACCTCGAAGACGAGATCGCGCTGGTCAGCCAGGAAGCGATGCTGTCCTGGGCCGACGACCTAGACCTCGCAGCACCGCTGATCCCCGACCACATCGTCGAGATCGTGGCCCGGTACGCCCGACTGGTCCGGGAGAGCCAGCACGTCGACCGGCGGTCGGGGGTCAGCGCCCGATTCGCGATCGCCGCCGTGGAGACGATGGCCGCCTCGGCCGTACGCCGGGCTGCGATGACGGGAGAGGACCGGGCAGTTGCTCGGGTCTGCGACCTCCCCAGTGCGTTGCCGGCCGCTCGGGGCAAGGTCGAGTTCGCCGATGCCAGCGGTGAGGACGAGGGCGAGCGCGAACTCGAGATTCTTGCCCATCTGCTCCGCCGGGCCACCGCGGAGACCTTCCGGCACCGGCTTGCCGGCGTGGACCTGTCCGGGCTGCAGGATCACTTCGCCGAGGGCCAGACCGTGGATTCCGGGGAACTGGTCGCCGGGGCGGCGCTGCTCGCCCAATTCGGCTCCCTACCTGGCTTGGCGGAGCTGCTGACCGCGCTCGGGGTGACCGAGAGCGAGGACCTGCCCGACCAGGCCGCGGCCGCCGTCGAGTTTGCCCTCGAAGGTCTCTACCTCACCCGCCGGCTGGGCAAGGACATCGACGGGCCACGCACCCTGTACGGCGGCTGAGCGTCGATGCGCTCGCGACAGGGGAAGATTGCTATGTACCTAGCGTCGCAGGGGTCCCCTGAGTCCGTTGGGAGCGGACGGTGAGACGGCGATATCGGTACGGGGCATGGCAGGGCGGTCCGGATCCGCTCGCCGAGCCGTACGACGTCGCCACCGCAGTCGATGCACTCGGTGACTCGGTGCTAGCCGGTGAGAGCACCAGTGAGGCGCTGCGCCGGCTGATGCGAGCCGGGGCGGCTGGCCGTCGTGGCCTGGATGCGTTGCGGGACATGGTCCGTGACCGGTTGAGGCAGGCACGAACTCGCGGCGCGATGGACGGAACTCTGCGTGAGGTGGAGCGGCTGCTCGACGAGGCGCTGCGGGCCGAGCGGCAAACCTTGGAGTACGACCCGCGCGCCGAGGCCCGCATGGCGGAGTCAGAATTGGAGTCGCTGCCCGACGACACGGCCGGAGCCGTACGGTCGCTGGCCAACTACGAGTGGTCCAACCAGCAAGCGCGGGACAAATATCAGGAGATTCAGGATCTGCTGCGCCGAGAGGTCCTCGACAGCTCGTTCCGGCAGATCCGCGACGCACTCACCGGCCAGGACGGTCAGGGCGGAATCGACAAGGAACGCCTGCGCGAGATGGTCACCGAACTGACCGACCTGATCCAAGCCCACAATCGCGGTGCGGACACGACCGAGGCGTTCGAGCGGTTCATGGAGCGGTACGGGGACGCATTTCCGGACAACCCACGAAACACCCAAGAACTGATCGATTCCCTTGCTCGCCAAGCTGCTGCGCAACAGCGGATGCTCGCCGGGATGAGCCGCGAGCAAAGGATCGAACTCGCGAACCTGATCGCCGATACCTGGGACGAACTGGGTGTCGGTGACCAGATCGGTGCCCTGAACGACGAGCTCCGCCGGGCCCGGCCGGATCTGCGCTGGGATCGAGGGTCGGTTCCGGACGGCTCGGAGTCGCTGGGCCTTGGCGACGCGACGGCCGCCGTCCGCGATCTGGCCGACCTCGAAGAACTCTCCCGTGCGCTGTCCCAGGACTACCCGGGTGCGGACTTGAGTGACATCGATGCACAAGCGCTAGAGAACGCGTTGGGCCGTAACGCCGTCGATGACCTCGAGGCGCTGCGCGAGTTGGAGGCCGAACTCGAGGACCAGGGCTGGCTCAACCGGTCCGCGGGCAAGCTGACCCTGTCCCCCAAGGCGGTCCGGCGGATGGGCGCGACGGCGCTGCGCCGGGTCTTCGGGCGCCTTTCCGAGGGTCGCAGGGGCCAGCACGACATCACCGCGACCGGCCCCGCCGGTGAGCTCACCGGATCCTCGCGGCCGTGGGCGTTCGGGGATGAGCAGCCCATCGACGTGGTCGAGACCGTCCGGCGGGCCGTGCTGCGGACGGCGGGTGAGCGACCGGACCTGAGCGTGGGGATGGCCGAACTGGAACCGGACGATCCCGGCCAGCGTCGGAGGGGCGTGCCGATCGCCGTGGACGATGTCGCCGTGGTCGAGACCGAGCGGCGCAGCAGCGCTGCTGTCGCACTGCTCGTCGACCTGTCGTACTCGATGGCATTGCGTGGCACGTGGCCCGAGGCGAAGTCCACCGCCCTTGCCCTGCACACACTGGTCAGCACGAAGTTTCCGCAGGACGCCATCCAGATCATCGGATTCGCGAGCCGGGCGCGGGAGATCTCGGCCGGGGAACTGGCCGATCTCGACGTCGACACCCTGCAGGGCACCAACCTGGCGCACGGGCTCATGTTGGCCCGCCGATTCCTGTCCCGGCATCGCGAGAGCGAGCCGATCATCATGATCGTCACCGACGGGGAACCGACCGCGCACCTCACCGAGGACGGCCGGGCGATGTTTTTCTGGCCGCCCCTGCCCGAGACGATCGCGCTGACCTTGACCGAGGTCGCCCGGTGCACCCGGATCGGAGCGCAGATCAACGTCTTCGCGCTGGACCCTGACCCGAGCCTCATCGCGTTCGTCGACACGCTGGCCCGCCAGGCCGGCGGCCGGCTCTTCCAGCCTGACCCGGCACACCTGGGTGAGTACGTGGTCGCCGACTACCTCGACGCCCGGCGCGGCAGACGGGCACGGTCGGCATGAGCGCGGATACCGAGGACTGGACCGTGCCTGCCGAGAGCGGCGCGACCGGTCGGCCGCAGGGCCGCGACCAGCACCGCCTCGTCGTAGAACGGTCCAGTGCCGCGGCGACCGCCGTGTTGCGTCGCGACATACTGCGCCCGCACTTCACTGTCGACGAGATGGCCGTTGCCGGAGATCAGAACGCAGACACCGCCTATCTGGCTGTGCGCGCCGGCTCCGGTGATCGACGGGTCCTGGGCTGCCTGCGCCTGCAGCCGGTCTCCTGCCCATGGCCCGAGGCAACCCGAGGCCGACACGGTGCCGACTGGCAGTTACGCGCGATGGCCACCGATCCGGTTGCTCGCGGCACCGGTCTGGGCCGCCGTCTTGTCGAAGCCGCCGTCGACCACGTGGTCGGACATGGTGGAAACCTGATCTGGTGCAACGCCCGGATCAGCGCCGAAGGGT
>JAABUS010005342.1_pt1 | contig 17041 bp, 16 predicted proteins | sample 5560161 | NCBI WGS metagenome assembly JAABUS01 (sample SAMN10711885, study PRJNA513376) | rock metagenome | isolation source: Antarctica rocks | place: Antarctica: Victoria Land, Trio Nunatak nord | collected 2016-01-04
GGCGCGCTCGCGGCCTCGTTGCTCTTCCCGCTCGTCCTGATGCCGCATCTGGGGATGATCCGCACGGGCTTCCTGTTCGGTTTCGCCAACGCCGCGGTCGCGTTGGCGCTGCTGATCGTCCTCAAACGCCGCGACCTGCGCACGGAGACCGCGGCGACGGTCGCGATCCTGCTCCTCCTCGCCGCCGGGTTCGTCGCGTCCGAACGGCTGCAGCGTTGGGGCGAAGTCGCGGCTTACGAAGAGCCCGTGCTCTACGCGGTGTCCACGCCGTTCCAGCGCATCGTGCTGACACGCCGCGGCGACGACTTGCGCCTGTTCCTCAACGGCAACCTGCAATTCTCGTCGCGCGACGAATATCGGTATCATGAGGCACTCGTTCATCCGGCGCTGGGCCGCGTCGCGAACCCGGCGCGCGTGCTGATCCTTGGCGGCGGCGACGGCCTGGCGGCGCGCGAAGTGTTCAAGCATCCCGAAGTTCGCAGCGTCACGCTGGTCGATCTCGACCCCGCCATGACGCGGCTGTTCGCGCGCACGCCGATGCTCGCCGCGCTCAACGGTGGCGCGCTGACCGATCCGCGCATGACCGTCGTCAACGCGGACGCGTTCCGCTGGGTGCGCGAGTCGCGGGGCACGTACGACGCGATCATCGTCGATTTTCCCGATCCGGTCGATTTCTCCGTCGGCAAGCTGTACACGACGAGCTTCTACCGCGAACTCCGCCACTTGCTCGCGCCGGGCGCGGTGGCGTCGATCCAGAGCACGTCGCCGCTGGTTGCGCCGCAAGCGTTCTGGACGGTTGCCGCAACGCTGGAAGCTGCGGGGCTGAACACGCGCCCGTACCACGTCTACGTCCCGAGCTTCGGGGAGTGGGGGTTCGTACTCGCGTCTCTTCAGCCTGTGTCCGAGGTCGCGAACATCCGGCCCGGCGGCCGCTTCCTCAACGCCACGGTCGCAGCGCGCTTGTTCGATTTTCCGCCGGACATGGCGCGCCGGCCGATGGCACCCAACCGGCTCGACAATCAGGCGCTGGTGCGCGTGTTCGACAGCGAATGGTCGGCTTATGAAGGCTAAGCTACCCAGTTCCCCGGAACAAGGAGACGGAACCAGTCGGCGCACGGTACTGGCGGGCGCGGGAGCACTTGGAGTCGCGCTCACCGCGGGCGCGGGCTGGGCACTGACCCGCGGCCGCTCGCCCGCGGGCACGCTGTCCGGCGCGGACATGGCGCGCGGACATGCGCTGCGCGACGGCAAGTTTCCTCCATTTACCGCGCACGAGGACGCGGGCGTCGTCATCGCGGGCGGAGGGATCGCGGGCCTGTCCGCCGCCTGGACGCTCGCCGACGCGGGGTTTGACGACTTCCGGTTGCTCGAACTGGAGGACCATGTCGGCGGCAACGCGCGTGCGGCACGCAACGCGGTATCGGCCTACCCGCTCGGCGCGCATTATCTGCCCGTCCAGAACCGCGAGTCGCGCGCGCTGCGCCACATGCTGGGCAAGCTCGGCATGATTACGGGCGATGCGGACGGCGCGCCTGTCTACGACCCGTACCAGCTCTGCGCGGACTTGCAGGAACGGCTGTACTGGCAGGGCCAGTGGCACGAGGGCCTGGTCCCGCGCACCGGGCTCGACACTGCCGCACGTAACCAGTTCGCCGCGTTCGATGCTGCGATGTCTGCTTTTTCCGCGCGCGTCGGTCGCGATGGCAAGCCCGCCTTCGCCCTCCCCATCGCGTACAGTTCGCAGGATGCGGAGCTGCTCGCGCTCGACCGCATTGGCTTCGGCACCTGGCTGAACGCGAACGGCTTCACCGCGCCGCCGCTTCGCGCGCACGTCCGCTACTGCACGCGCGACGATTACGGGTGCGAGCCGCAGGACGTGTCCGCCTGGGCCGGCATTCATTATTTCGCCAGCCGCCGCGGCTGGGCGGCGGGGGATGCGGGCGATAACGTTCTCACCTGGCCCGAAGGCAATGCGCGGATCGCATCGCGGATGGCGGCATCGTTTCCGAACCGGATTTCCGGCGGGCGCATCGTCCACCATGTCGCGCGCGACGGCGAGGGCGTGGTCGTCGACAGCTTCGATGTCGCCGCCAAACGCACGGTTCGCACTCATGCGCGCGCGGCGATTCTCGCGATGCCGCAGTTCATCGCCAGCCGGGTCGCGCCGGACGTGGTCGAGCGCGATCCACGCTTCGCCTACGCGCCGTGGATCGTCGCCAACGTTACCGTCGATCGGCTGCCGCGCGGACGCGGCGCGGCGCTCGCCTGGGACAACGTGTCCGCGACCAGCGACTCGCTGGGCTACGTCGTCGCAACGCACCAGTCGGTGGCGCGCACCGCGGGCTCCGTGCTGACGTGGTACATGCCCTTGTCGCGCATGGAGCCCACCGCCGCGCGCCGCCTGATGGCTGGACGCCCGATCGCGGATTGGCAGCGCGACGTCGCCGACGACCTGCTCGCTCTGCACCCCGACCTGGACGGCGCGATCCGCAGCATCGACGTGTGGCGCTGGGGCCACGCCATGGCGCGGCCCGTCCCCGGCTTCATCTGGGGTGCCGCGCGCGAGGCGCACGCACGCGCCGCGCCGCCCATGTTCCTCGCCCATGCGGATTACAGCGGCCTGTCCGTGTTCGAGGAAGCGCACTTTCATGGTACCGCGGCGGCGGAAGGTGCCATGCGCCACCTCGGCCATGCGCACGAGACGCTGCTGTGACTGCGACCCCGCCTTATGAAGGACGTCACCTGATCGCGGACCTGCACGGGTGCACGGGCCTGACCGACATCGACCTCATCGAGTCCGCGCTGCGAAGCGCCGCGGCAGCCGCGGGCGCGACCGTGCTGGACGTCCGGCTGCACGCGTTCGGCGAAGGGGCGGGGGTGACGGGAATGGCGCTGCTCGCCGAATCGCACATTTCGATCCACAGCTGGCCCGAACATGGCTACGCCGCGGTCGACATTTTCCTGTGTGGCGCAAGGCACAACCCCGACGATGCACTCGCGACGATCGTCGCGGCGCTGGCGGCTACCCGGGTGGACGCGACGACGATGGCGCGCGGGTACGGAATGCCGATCTACCCGGGTGCACCCGCGCGTAAAGCCTGATCCCAAGCCAGCTTCGCGAACGCCGGAAGCGCGTCGGCGCGTTCGCTCGCCTGCGCGGACGCGGCGGTGCCGCGCACCACGCGCCCCTTGATCCCGTGGATGATCGCGGAAAGGCGGAAGAAGTTGAACGCGACGTAGAAGTCGTAACCCGGGATGCCGTCGCGCCCGGTCCGCCGACAGTAGGCGGCGACATAATCTTCCTCGCTCGGAATATTGAGCGCCGCCAGGTCCGCGCCCGCCAGCCCCGACGTGACGAGCGACGGCGTGCGGTACATCATCGCGTGGTACGAAAAATCGGCAAGCGGATGGCCGAGCGTCGACAGCTCCCAGTCGAGCACCGCGATGACGCGCGGTTCGGTGGCATGAAAAATCATGTTGTCGGCACGGAAATCGCCGTGAACGATTCTGGTTTCGTCGCCGGGCGGAATGTTGGCGGGCAGCCATTCGATCAGCCGGTCCATGTTGGGATCGCGGCCCGCATCGACATCCTCGACATATTGCCTGGACCAGCGCGCGATCTGCCGTGCGAAATAGTTTCCGGGACGGCCGTAGTCGGCGAGCCCGACGGCCTCGAAATCGATTCCGTGCAACTGCGCGATCGTCGCGTTCATCGCGTCGAAGAAAGCGGGGCGTTCTTCCCGATCGACATCCGGGAACCGCGCGTCCCAGAAGATGCGGCCTTCGACCATGTCCATGACGTAGAACCAGGTGCCGATCACGGCATCGTCCGTGCACAGGCCGTATACATGCGCGACGGGAAGACCGCCCGCCTCCACCGCAGTCAGAACCCGTGCTTCGCGGTCGACGGCGTGCGCGCCGGGGAGCAGCTTGCCCGGCGGCTTGCGGCGCAGCACGTAGTCTCGCGTCGGCGTGCGCAGTTTGTAGGTCGGGTTGGACTGACCGCCGCGGAACTGTTCAACGGTGAGCGGCCCGGCGAACCCGGCGACGTTCGCCTCCATCCACGCCGCCAGCGCCGCCTCGTCGAAGCGGTATGCGTCACGAACGGCGGTGGTGCCGATCTGCGATGCGTGCGGTTCAGTCACGGTGCGGCTCCCTTGTCCATCGAGCTGTTGTTCGGTGACGGCGCGCGTGTCAATTTGCACGCGACGTCAAATGACCGCCCGCAAAATCATCCACATCGACATGGATGCGTTCTACGCCTCCGTCGAGCAGCGCGACGACCCGAACTTGCGCGGAAAACCCGTCGCGGTGGGCAGCGCGCAGGCACGCGGAGTCGTCGCGGCGGCAAGCTACGAAGCGCGTGCGTTCGGCGTGCGATCGGCGATGGCGTCGGTAACCGCGCTCCGGCGATGCCCAACCCTGTCGTTCGTGCCGCCGCGCTTCGATGTCTATCGCGGCGTGTCGCAGCAGATCCGTGGGATCTTCGCGGACTATACCGACCTCATCGAACCGCTGTCGCTCGACGAGGCGTATCTGGACGTGACGGACACGCGCGGCTTCGGTTCGGCGACCGCGATCGCGGCGGACATCCGCGCGCGCATCCGCGAGACGACGGGCCTCACCGCATCCGCGGGAGTATCGTACAACAAGTTCATCGCCAAGCTCGCGTCGGACCAGAACAAGCCCGACGGGATGTGCGTCATCCGCGCGGCGCAAGGACCCGCTTTCGTCGCCGCGCTGCCCGTCAAACGTTTTCATCGCGTCGGACCCGTAACCGCGGCCAGGATGGAGCGGCTGGGCATCCGCACTGGCGCGGACTTGCGCGCGCGATCGTTGGAGGAGCTTGCGCTGCACTTCGGCAGCAACGCCGAATATTTCCACGGCGCCGCGCGCGGGGAGGACGATCGACCCGTGCGAGTCGATCGCCCGGCCAAGTCGGTCGGCGCGGAACGGACGTTCGATCGCGATCTTGTGGGCAAGACGGAGCTGCTCGCCGCGCTGGAGCCGGTGATCGACGCGGCGTGGCGCAGGATCGAGCGCGCGGACGTCACCGGGCGTACGGTCACGCTCAAGATCAAATATGCCGATTTCCGCATAAATACCCGGTCTCAGACGCGTGGCGCTCCCGTAAGAACGCGCAACGATCTGGCCGCGGTCGGGCGCGATCTCCTGAGTGCGTTGCTGCCCGTCGACACGGGCATCCGGCTGCTCGGACTGACGCTGTCAGGGCTGGACGCGCCTGTTTCGACGCTGCCGGATCAGGAGCGCTTACTGCTTTAACGGGGCCTTGAGGGTCCCGGCTTGCGCGCGGGCGGACGCGTCGGCCGCGGCGTTCTTGCCGATGGTGCGGGCGCGGCGGGGGGTCGCGGCGGCCTGGGGGGTATCGGCTGTCCCTGGCTCGGCGTGACCACGAAACCTTCCTTGAGCAGCCGGTTGAACCCGGCGCGCACGCTCGCGGTGACGGTTGCCTGCAGTTCCCTGGGCAAGTCCGCGAACGTCGCGTTGGCGTGGATCGCGTTGATGTCGCGCAACAGTGCGTTGGGGACGCCGCCCGACGCGGCCTTCAGCGCGCCCATCGCGTCGACCACCGCCGAAAAGATGATTTCGTGCATCACGTCGGTCGCTGACTTGGGCATCAAAAATCCTCAGGCGCCGCGAACGGCAGGCGCACCGCTTATGTAGGCGATGCGACCCGTCTTCGGGAAGGTGTTGATCGTCCGCGCCCGTCGTGACACGACCGTTTCGAACGTTCGAAACCAAAGGCCCGACTTGCCACAGCTCATCGTCACGACCCGCGCAGGGGACACACGCACCAGCGGCATCGGTCGGACGATGGCGACAGGGGCGGTGATCCCGGTCGAAGGCGGCATCTCGGTATGAGCGCGCCGTTCCACTTCGTCGGGCTGGGCGGCACGCTGCGCGTCGATTCGAGCACCGAACGCGCACTGAAAGCCGCGCTGGGCTTCGCAGAGGAACGTGGCGCCACGACCGCTTTGATTACGGGGCAGGCGCTCAACCTGCCGCCCTATGAGCCAGAGCGGCCCGAGCGCGGGGAAGCGGCGGCGGCGCTGGTCGCCGAACTGCGCCGCGCCGACGCGGTGATCGTCGGATCGCCGGGTTATCACGGCGGCATATCGGGCCTCGTCAAGAACGCGCTCGATTATGTCGAGGACACGCGCGGCGACACGCGGACCTATTTCGACGGTCTGCCGATCGGCTGCATCGCGACGGGCGCGGGCTGGCAAGGCGCGGTCGCGACCCTGGTCCAGCTTCGTTCGGTGGTGCACGCGCTGCGCGGCTGGCCGACCCCGCTGGGTGTCGCGATCAACACGATGGGCGTCGGCGATCCGATCGCGGACGACACGGTTCAGGCGCAGATCAAGATGATGGTCGGGCAACAGTTGGCGTTTCTGGGTTAACCGCCGAACGACTGGTCGCCGTTATCCCGGACGAAGCCGTCGACGCGATCGTGGAGCGGCTCATTCCCGAGGGGTGAGTTCCGCAATCAGCGCGAGCACAGGTTCCGCATGTTCCAGTCGGCAGATCAGCAGGTCCGGCAGCGACGTCTGCGCCAGGTTGTAGACGAGCGGCGATCCGTCGATGCGCGACGTGTGCAGCCCCGCCGCCGCCGCGACCGCGATCGGCGCACAGCTGTCCCACTGGTGCTGCCCCCCTGCGTGAAGATAGATGTCCGCATCGCCGCGCACGACCGCCATCGCCTTGGCGCCCGCCGACCCCATCGGCACGATCACGGCCCCCAGCCGCTCCGCCACGGCAAGCGCGATCGCTGGCGGGCGGACGCGGCTGACCAGCATGCGCAACGTCGCTGGAGCGGGGGGAACGATCGTGGGCGAACCCGTGTCGAGCGTCAGCCCCGAAGCGGGCAAAGCGACCGCGCCCACCGCGGCGACCCCGTCGATCGCGAGCGCGACGTGCACCGCCCAGTCGGCGCGCCCTTCGCAGTACTCGCGCGTGCCGTCCAGCGGATCGACGATCCACACGCGGCGGGCCGAAAGGCGAACCGGGTCGTCGACATCCTCCTCCGACAATATGGCGTCGTCGGGGCGCGCGTTCCGCAAGGCTTGCGTGATGAACGCGTTTGCGACCCGGTCGCCCGCGTCGCCCAACGCTTTGCCTTTAAACAGCGCGCTGTCGCGGATCGTGAGGAGCATGTCGCCCGCCGCGGTCGCGATGCTTCGGGCGAGTTCCGCGTCGGTCATGCGGCCTGCTACGCGCGCAGGTTCGCGTCGCATACCCCGGGCAACCCGCCGAACGGAAGGTCCATGCGCCGCGGCCCAGGTGAGCGATCGCGTACGATGCAGAGTCATCCTTGGTCGAAGCGACGTTCAGGCCGGTGTTGATGCGGCTATGAACAACGCCCAATCCCTTGGTGGTCTGGTTGAGGCTCCGAAGAGCCGCCATCGCGCCGACCAGAGCGCTGGCCCTCGACTTACCGCGGATGCGGCTCGTGTCGCGACAGGTTTCGTGCTCGGGCGGGAACAGCGTGCACTTCATCGGATCACTTCGCGTATGCGGCGGACTGGGCGAGAAGGCCCTGCGCCTGCTTCAGATGCGGGATGTCGATCATCTTGCCGTCGAGCCCGACGGTACCGACGCCCGGCTGTTCGTCGAACGCCGCGATCACCCGGCGCGCGTGCGCGATCTCCTCGGGCGAGGGCATGTAGCTTTCGTTGATCGCATCGACCTGCGCCGGGTGGATCGCGAGGCGACCGGTAAACCCTTCCGCGCGCGACGCGCGCGACGCGGCGCGCAGGCCCTCCTCGTCACGGAAATCGACGTACAACGTATCGATCGCCTGCACCCCGGCCGCATGCGCGCCGAGCAGGGTCAGGGTGCGCACCGTGCGGTAGGTCAGCGCCCAGCCGCCCGCCGGATCGAGATTGGTGCTGGCCCCGACGGCCGCGGCCAGATCCTCCGCGCCCCAGGTCAGCCCGAGCAGCCGGTCGAGTCTGGCCGCGGCGTAGTCGCCAAGCCGGAACGGCGAGATCGCGGTCTCGGTCGCGACCGGCAATATGCGGGTCGAGCCGATCTCGATCCCGGCCTGCGCCTCCAGCGCGTCGAGGTAGAAGGACAGCCGGAGCACGTCGGCCGGACCCTCGACCTTGGGCAGCATCAGCCCGTCCGGCGCTTCGGCCATGATCGCCACCAAATCCTCCAGCGTCAGCCCCGTGTCGAACGGATTGACGCGCACCCATAGCTGGCTGCTGCGCTTCCCCGGCGGCCGTTCGCTCAGAAAAGCGGGCACAAGCTGGCGCGCGAGCGGCTTGTTGGCCGGTGAGACCGCGTCCTCCAGATCGAGGATCAGCGCGTCGGCGGCCGACGCGTCCGCCTTCGCCAGCTTCTTCTCGCTGTCGCCGGGGATGAACAGCAGCGAGCGCAGGTTCATTCCGGTTTCTTCCGCTGCAGCCCGGAGCGCTTGCACGACCCGACGAGCTCGTCGCGCTGGTTGAACGCGCGGTGGATGTAGGTGACGATGCCCGTGTCGGGTCGCGACTTCGACTCGCGCAATTCGTGCACCTCGGTCTCGAAATGCAGCGTGTCGCCGATGAACACCGGGGCGGGGAAGCGCACCTCGTCCCAGCCGAGATTGGCGACCGCGGTGCCGAGCGTCGTATCGCCGACCGACACGCCGACCATCAGGCCGAGCGTAAAGGTCGAGTTGACCAGGATGCGCCCGTACTCGCTGTCCTTCATATACTCGGCGTCGAGGTGGAGCTGCGCCGGGTTGTGCGTCAGCGTCGAGAACAGCAGATTGTCCGTCTCGGTCACCGTCCTCCGGATCGCGTGCTGGAACTTTTGCCCCACGCTCAGCTCGTCGAACCACAAACCGGGCATCAGTGCAGCCCCAGGATCGAGATCGGGACGACGCCCTGGTATGGCACCTCGCCGAGGTTGTGCGTCAGGCCCATCGACGGGCTGCCGAGCTGGCGCTCGCCCGCGCTGCCGAGCAGCTGGCTGTAGACCTCGCAGGCCATGCGCAGCCCCGACGCGCCGATCGGATGGCCGAAGCATTTGAGCCCGCCGTCGATCCGGCACGGCACCGCGCCGTCGCGATCGAACTTGCCGTCGAACGCGTCCAAGACCGCGCGCCCGTCGTCGGACAGGAACAGGTCCTCCATCGTCACCAGCGCGGTGATGGAGAAGCCGTCGTGCACCTCGGCCAGGTCGGGCGAACCCGCGTCCCACCGCTCCCCGAATCTGGAGCAGCCCATGCCGAGAATGGCGACCTTGTCCCTGATGCCCGTGGCCATTGGTGCTCCTCAGCCCGCCGCGACCGGCGTCGATTTCCAGAAATACCGGTTGTACCCGCGCGCCCGGTCCTTCTCCTTGACGCGATAGACCATGCGCAGCTTCTGACCCGTCTCGACCTCGTCGTTGCCCATGTCCACCATCTCCATCAAGAACGCGAGCGCCATTGTCGAACTGACGAAGCCGCAAGTTGCGTGAGGTTGAGATCGTGCCGGGGCAAGGTGGCACGACCGCCGAGGCATGCCGACGGATCGCGGTCAGCGAGCAGACCTACTATCCGCTGGCGCAAGGAATGTGGTGGCCTGAAAACGGATCAGGCGCGGCGGATGAAGGATCTGGAGAAGGAGAACCTGCGGCTGCGCGACGGCACGCTCATGTCCTGCTCCATGAAAAGGCCGTCCGGTCGGCGAGCGCCGCCAATCTATTCTCTTCCATCCGGCAAGCGACCTTGCGGAGGAGCCGTCCATGCGTGCGTTCTCGCCGCGATCCTGACGAAGAAACGCGTTGATGTCGGGACGGGCGGCGACGGCGCGGTCCACCGACGGGTTGGTGCCGATCTTATAGACACGGCTTTCGATCATCACTCGGGCTTCTTCATAGGCACCGAGAAGCGCCACGGCATCGCGCATGCCCTCGACGACGCCTGGCGGACGCCTTGCCTTCGCCGCGAGTTCGAGCATGCCCAGGCACCGGCGCTTTCGAAAGTCTAAGCCGCTTTCGGGCCGAGGTCTCCTTGATCCGTTCCTCGTTCAGCTTGTCAGCGCAATCTCGTTCCCGATACAAAGCGGGTTGCGGCTCCGGATGCTCTGCCCTTGGTGTGGACGTCGATGCAGGGAATCCATGGTGGGTAGGTTGATCCGTCTCTTGATATTAGCGCTACTGGCCAACTCGGTGCCCGCCATCGCGCAGCCTGGCACGCAGCGGAGCCGCGAGGTTTTCGGCAGCCTTTACGCGAGCAAGTGGGTGGACACGTCGCTGCCGGCTTTTCCGGTCAACCTGGTCACCGGCGACCTTCGTTTCCGAAAACCCTATTTCATCGCCGCCGGGGTCAATCGCGTGCTCGTGCGGGACTTCGGCGTCGCGATCCCGCTGACAGGGATCGTGCTGCGCAAGAATTCGCTCGAACTCGAGGGCCAGCTGGTCAAGCATTTCGGTGGACAGGACCATGTCGAAGCCACGGCCGCCATTGTCGCGCGCTCGGGGGAAGTGGGGCTGTTCTCCGGCACTTCCGTAAACTTCGCGGTGGCCAACGGCTTGTCCTACGCGTTCGGCAGGCCTGATTTCGAGCAGGGACCCGGCGGGATACGCGGCCAAGGTTCGCGGCATCTGCAATATCATCTTGGCCTCGAGGCCGAGTTCAGCCCTTCGCGCGCGTCGCGGCTGCACCTGGTCGCCAAGCTTCACCACCGGTCGGGGATCTACGGACTGATCAGCCCGCGGCGGACCGGCTCCAACTTCCTTGGCGGCGGAGTGCGATTCGATTTCTAGGGTCGAAGGCAGCGGGGCGCGGGAAAGTCCAGTTGTTGCTGCACTCCTCGCGCCCTAATGCGGGCGGGCGTCTCCGAACCTGACGCAAAAGCTTGAGTCTGTTCAAGCCGGTCAAGTCCCTGTCGCGCGTATCTTTAGGACGATCACATGACCCCATCTTTTCACTTACCGGCGAAGTGGGGTGCCTGCGCTTCGATCCTGGCCGCCGCCGCCCTTGTCGGCTGCGGATCGCTCGGCCTATCGACATCGGTCGGCCCCTCCAGAAGTGAGATCGGCAAGGCTCCGGGTCGTCAGCAGATCGCCGGCATGCGGATCGTCGAGCTGACCGATCCGCTGGCGCGCCGCCTGGGCGTGACCGCGCCGCAGTCGAGCTTTGCCGATGCCATCGGAGATGCCGTGCCGATCGGCACCACCGTCGGGGTCGGCGACACGCTGGAAGTCACGATCTGGGAAGCACCGCCCGCCGTCCTGTTCGGCGCGACATCGTTTGATACCAGGGTCGGCTCTCCGATCCAGGGTAGCCGCCCAAGCACCCTGCCCGAATTGCTGGTGGGGCCGTCGGGACGGATATCGATCCCGTTCGCGGGCCAAATTCCGGCCGTCTCGCGCACGCTGCAGCAGATCGAGCGGGACATCGTCGCACGCCTTCGCGGCAAGGCGAACCAGCCGCAGGCGGTCGTCCGCATCGCGCGAAACGCCACTGCCACGGTCACGGTCGTGGGCGAGGTCGCCAATGCCGCGCGCCAGCCCTTGTCTCCCCGTGGCGAGCGGCTCCTCGATGCGCTCGCCGAGGCGGGTGGTACGCGCCAGCCGGTCGATCGGATGACGGTGCAACTGACCCGCGGCGATATCGTGCGCACGATGGCGTTGCAGGACGTCATCCGGAACCCGCGCAACAACGTCATATTGCAACGGGACGACGTCATCACCGCGATCTACCAGCCTTTCAGCTTCACAGTCCTGGGCGCGGCCGGGCGCAACGAGGAAGTCCGCTTCGAAGGGACCGGGCTTGCGCTGTCGCAGGCGCTGGGCCGGGTCGGAGGGCTGCAGGACATGCGCGCCGATCCCAAGGGTGTCTTCCTTTTCCGTTGGGAAGATCCGCAACTGCTCGACGGCATACCGTCCGAAGGCCCCACGGCCGGCGAAGCGCCGCGGCCGGACGGGCGTGTTCCGGTCGTCTACCGGATCGACATGAACAACCCGGCGACCTACTTCGCCGCACAAAATTTTCGCATGCGCGATGGCGACATGGTCTACATCTCGAATTCGCCGATCACCGACTTCCAGCGCTTCGTCAACATCCTGGCGGGATCGGTCCTGCCGGTCGTGAGCGTCAACAACGCGCTCACCACCCCCAAATAGGCGAGCGCCCCAGGTTGGCCCACCCCGCGCCGATCCTCCTCGATGTCAGCAGGCTGGTGTGGCGACGTTGGGTGGGGCGGCATCTGACCGGTATCGACCGGGTCTGCCTCGCATACCTTCGCCATTTTGGGCCGCGCGCTCAAGCGGTCGTCCAACACCCCCGCTTTCGCCGCGTCCTCGGTGCCCAGGCTTCGGCGCGGCTGTTCGCGATGCTGGGTACATCGGCCAGGTTTCGAACCGACCTCGTCCGCGGCGTCCTGCGCCACGCCGCCGGGCTTGCCCCTCCGGGGCGGCGGGATGGGCGGCTGTACCTCAACATCGGGCATACCGGACTCGATCGGCCCGGCTTCTCCGACTGGGTGAGTCAGGTCGGCGTGCGGCCAGTGTACCTGATCCATGACCTGATCCCGATCACTCACCCCGAATATTGTCGGCCGGGCGAACCGGAACGTCACCGGACGCGGATGCGGACGGCGCTGGATACCGGCGTCGGCATCATCGGCAACAGTCAGGCGACACTGGACGCTCTGGCGGAGTTCGCCGCAGCGGAAGGGATGCGTGTGCCGCCGCTTCTGGCGGCGAGGCTTGGCACGCCGAAACCTCCGCCAGCAGCAGCGAAAGCACCGACCGAGCGCCCGACGTTCGTGGTGCTGGGAACGATCGAGGGCCGCAAGAACCACTTGCTTCTGCTCAACATCTGGACGCAGCTCGTCGCCCGGCTGGGCGATGAGGCACCACGGTTGCTGGTCATCGGACAACGCGGTTGGGAATGCGAACAGGTGCTCGACATGCTCGACCGCAGCGTGGCGTTGCGCGGCCATGTCGTCGAGCTTGGCGACTGCTCGGATGCCGAGGTCGCGCGTCACCTCGCCTCCGCCCGCGCTCTGCTGTTCCCCAGCATGACCGAAGGCTTCGGGCTGCCGCTCGTCGAGGCGCTCGGCGCGGGCGTACCGGTGATCGCGAGCGATCTGGCAGTGTTTCGCGAGATCGGCGGCGGCGTTCCCGATTACCTGAATCCGCTCGACGGGTTGGGTTGGATGCGCACGATCCTCGATTACGCCGATGAAAACGGATCGGGGCGGCCGGCCCAGTTCGCCCGGCTGAAGAATTACCGGCCGCCGGGCTGGGACGCGCATCTGGCCGCCGTCGATGCCTGGCTGCAGACGCTCTAGCTCGGCGCGCACCCGAGCCGTTCCAGCATCGAGTCCACCAGGATGGTCACAGCCGACTCGCTGGCGAGCCCCCCCCGCACCAGGCATCGCTCGATCAGCACGCGCCGGAACGCGGCGTAGACGCCGGCCTCCGGTGCCGTCGGCTCTGTCCAGAAGCTGTCCAGATGCGCCTGGTGCGTCAGGCCAGGAAGGTCGTAGATCGCCTCGCCGAGCGTGCATACCGGTACGTCGTGCGCCAGCGCGAGGGTTGCCGACGTGCTGTTGATGCAGACCATGCCGCACGCGGCCCGCGCGATCTCGTCGAGGTCGCCGCCTTCGACGAAGTGCACCCGTTCCTCGACGCCGAGCCGCCGCGCGAGCTGCGCCAGAAAGCGAGGCCAGTCGAAGAAGCTGCAGTCGAGCGGATGCGCTTTCACGAGAAGATGCACGTCGGCGGGCGCGTTCGCCGCGAAACTGTTCAGGACATAGGTCGCCGCGCTCTGCATGTCCGGAAACGGCGAGTGGGCGCGGATCTGGTAGTCGCCCGAAAGCTGGAGCGGCAGAACGAACATGGGTCGTCCGGCGAGCCTTTGCAGGACCGCCTCCAGCGGGCGCGGGCTCAGCCGTTGCCGCGCGAACTTCCATGACCAGCCGAGCCCCTCGGCGATGATCGATCCCGAACGATGCGAGCGGTAGTACGGATAGCGCCAGCGGCCGGTGACGACCCGATGATAATGCCAGTAGCCGTCGTGCGCACGCCGACGGAAGCTCGCGGTCACCGGCGGGAGCGCAGGCTCGGGTGGCAATCGGGCCGCCTCGGCGAGCAGCCATCGGGCGTCGCGGCGCAACGAGGAGCGGGCGTTCACGCCGTCGCGTTCGAGCGTCATCCAATGCGGCCGAATATAGCCTTCCTCCAGCACGTGCGTGCGAACGCCGCGCAGGGTCGCGACCCCGTGCGCGGACATGTGATAGGGCCGACAATCGCCGAACAGGAGCAGATCGGTGATGCCCTCGCAGCGCACGAAGCCGTCAAAGAATTCGGGCCAGTCGGAGAAGCGCCCGCGATAGTCGATCGCGCCCTCCGGCCAGTCGCGCCGGTCTCCTCCGCTGAGGTTGATGCGATGCACGGGGATGCCGCGCGCGCGCATCGCGACCCCGAGCCGACGAAACAAGGGTCCTGGCGGTCCCTGAAGAAATGCGAATGCGCGTTGTTCGGGCGCGGCGATCGGCTCGCTCACGCGCCTCCCCGCAATCGCGTCCAACCGCGTTTCAGGCGTCCCTGCCAGCGGCGCATGCGCACCACCGGCCTCTGCCGCGGCGAGGCGGCTTGCGCGAGGCGACGGATCAGGACTTCGGGCGGGCAAGGCAGACCTGTCACGGGATCGACATAGCGTGGATAGAGCAACAGCACCGCCGCGACCAGTTCGTCGAGCGTCCGCCGCGCCGTGCGCCGCGACGGCACCTCCCCAAGATCGCGGGTCAGACCCCAGCCGGCGTAGAAGGGCACGCCGTGGGTCGTGACTGGCGTGCCCCGCAGCAGCGCCTCGAATCCCGCCAGCGACGTGTTGACATGCAAGGCGTCGACTTGCGCGATCAGGGTCGAGATCGGCCGGTCGCGCACGACCGCATCGGCAAGCGTCAGGCAGAGGTCGTCGCGGATCGCGCCGACGCGATGACCGGCCTCCACGTCGGGGTGCGGCTTGTAGAGGATAAAGGCGTGGGGTTCGTGGAGGCGCGCCCGCCGCAGCAATTCCAGGTTGGTGGAGACGGCGCCCCCGCCCGACCGCACCGATCGATCGTCTTCGACCTGGCCGGGCACGAGGACACGGTGCCGCTTACCGCCGACGCGCTGCGTCGGCGCGCCGCCGACATCGTACTTGCTGATCCCCGATGCGACGATCAGCGCGCGTAGCTCCCGCGCACGGTTCAACAGCGGTTCGGGGAAGTCGCCGTCTTCAAGAAGCTGCTCGAGTTCGCTCGGCTGCGCGGGATCGAAATGCGCCCCGAGCCGGTCAACCGTGATCGACAGAGGCGGCACGCAATCGGCACCCAGCCCCGCGGATCGGATGAAACCATCCTCGACCTCGATCACCGGCGCGCCCGTCCGTTCAAGCTCGGCCAGCGCGGCGGGCGCGACGCGTGACTTCCACACCGCGAACGATTGTCCGGGCGGCAGCGTCTCCGGCTGGGACAGGAAGCGGACCTGGCCGTCCCCGCCCCAAAGCAGCGGGGCGACCGCGTCGCGCTTCCAGAAAGCGAAGCCGAGCGCGCCGCCGATGTCGCGGTTGCCGTCGATCAGCGCGCGCCACAGGCCACACAGCGCGATCGCCGATCCCAAGTCCATCGGTTCCCCTGTGAAGGGATCGACATAGTCGAACGCCTCGGCAAGATTCGCACGGAACAGCGACGGAAGGGCGGCCGGTCCCCCGGCACCGCCAAGCGCCGCGAATGGCCCGCCGCCAACACAATCGACCGGCACGCCGACGATGGCGGCCAGCAGCGCCATGTCGTCGTCGGCGTCGACAAGGAGCGCCGAGGCCCCACTCAGCAGGTGCCAGGGATCGCACGAGCGGCCTGCGACATGCGCCATCTGCTTTTCCGGGCGCCGCGGCGGCCAGTCCGTCCCGGCCCACCACAGGACCTCCCTTCCTCCGGCCAGTTGCGTGATGACCGGGTCGGTCGCCGACGCAGTCCGGACGCGGACCAGCAGGTAGGGATTGGCCGGCAGAAGCTGCTGGCTGCCCCAATACTCGCCTCCGACCTTGAGACGGCGCATCGCGTCCATACAATCGTCCAGGTCGGCGTCGCTCGGGTCTGCACGGGGACCGTCGACGGCGCGCGCGAGGGCGGCAGGTCGAGCGTGAGGAAAGGGCGGTATCTGCAACAACGGTGCGCGCAGCGCACGGACCATCCCGGCCCCTCCGCCGCCCAGCCTGTGCGCGCCATCATCAACCGAGCGAGGCGGATCGTCCGTCGGATGCGAAAGCGGAGAAATAGTCACTCCGCTCGCTCACCGTTGCCCGGGAATGGCGAGCAGGTCGGCGACGATAGCCGAAACGTCCGCCAGCGGCACGGCGTTGACGCCGTCCGACAACGCCGTGTCGGGGTCAGGGTGGCATTCCATGAACACCCCCGAGACACCGACGGCGACCGCCGCGCGCGCAAGCGGCTGCACGAACTCACGCTGACCGCCCGAACGGTCGCCCAGGCCTCCGGGCAGCTGGACGCTGTGGGTCGCGTCGAACACCACCGGGCAGCCGGTGTCGCGCATCAGGACCAGGCCGCGCATGTCGACGACCAGATTGTTGTAGCCGAAGCTGGTGCCGCGCTCGCACACGGTGAAGCTGTCGTGGGGCACGCCGGCCCGCTTGGCCGCGATACGGGCCTTGTCGATCAGCGGCTTCATGTCGGCGGGCGCCATGAACTGCGCCTTCTTGAAATTGACAGGCTTGCCGCTCGCCGCCGCGGCCTCGATGAGGTCGGTCTGACGCGCCAGGAAGGCGGGGGTCTGCAGCATGTCGACGACCTCGGCGACGGGCTGCACCTGGCCGGGTGCATGAACGTCGGTGAGGACCGGCAACCCGGTCTCGCGCCGGACTTTTTCAAGCACGCGCAGCCCTTCGTCGAGTCCGAGGCCGCGGAACGCGCGACCCGATGTCCGGTTCGCCTTGTCGAAGCTCGACTTGAAGATGACGAGCAGGTCGAGACGATCGGCCATCGCGCGCAAATGCTCCGCGACTGCGAGACAAAGCGCCTCGCTCTCGATC
>JAABUS010005344.1_pt1 | contig 17030 bp, 15 predicted proteins | sample 5560161 | NCBI WGS metagenome assembly JAABUS01 (sample SAMN10711885, study PRJNA513376) | rock metagenome | isolation source: Antarctica rocks | place: Antarctica: Victoria Land, Trio Nunatak nord | collected 2016-01-04
GGACGCACTGTCCTGCCGATCAACGAGGCTCTCGACTTCATTGCGCATGAGGACATCTTCTGGGTGCTATGTTAAGTCTTCAATCCCGTCGAAATTGCGGAAAGTCGAGGTGAGGTGACCCCTATGTGGGCCTTGTCGGATCCGACCTCGGATTGGCGGGCGCTGCCATGGATGGAGCGCGCCCGGAGCCGCAGGTTGTCAGCCTGACCGTGATATTCAGGGACGACAGCGTGGTGCGGGACTGCGCCTATTCCAGCACCGCCGCTCCGGCTGGCTTGCCAGGGTCCGCGCCGGGCGCGGCAAAACGTGTTGACTGCCAAAGACCCGCCTCTGGCGACGCACATACGCTTTGAGGCCAGGCGGTTCAGCGTCTCTGTCACGTGCTGGCATTTGGTGGCGTAAGCCTGCCTAGCCGACGTTCGCCACGATCGTGTTGTCCGTTTCGCCATCCGGCAATCGTGTCGTCCGCTTAGCCGATACGAAACGTCTGCTCAGCCCCGGCGTATGTTCCAAAACAACGGCATACCCCGCAAGCCATCGGTCAAGCTGCGCGACCAGGCCGTCGGCTGGAAGAACTGCCCGAGCGGGAGGAAAGGCACGTCCTCGAACGCCTGCGCCTGCAAATCCGCAGCGATGCGTTGCTGGCTGGCAACGTCCGGCGCCGCCAGCCAAGCGTCCCGCAGCTCCTCCAGCCGCGGGGCCGTCGGCCAGCCGAACCACCCGTCGCCACCATTGCCGCGCAACGCCGGGTTGCTTGCCGGGTTTGCCATGTCCGCGCCGGTGAAGGTGGTGATGAACACGCTCCAGCCGCCCTGCCCCGGCGGCGCCTTGCTGGCCCGGCGCTGGATCACGCTGCGCCAATCCATCTCCTGCACGTCGACGTTCATGCCGCACCGCTGCAGCAGATCGGCGGCGACCGCGGCCAAGGCGGCGATGCGCGGGTAGTCGCCGGGGCTCATCAGCACCACGCGCTCCCCAGCATAGCCGGCCGCCTGCATGGCCCGCCGCGCCGCGTCGGCATCGCGCGGGGCAGCGAGCGCGGCCAGCCCCCGGTCGCTCGCCATCGGCGTGTCCGGCGCAAAAAATCCGACCCCGCCCCGCCAATATGCCTGCTGATCGCCCGCGACGGCGCGCATGAAGTCGGCCTGGTCCAAGGCAAGCAGCAGCGCGCGCCGAATGGCGGGGTTGTCGAACGGCGGATGCAGCGTGTTCATCCGCAGCAGGCCGATGTTGCCGGTCACCTCGACGACCGGCGTCTCAATCGCGCCGTCGCGGCCGAGCAGCGGCAGCAGGTCGAACAGCGGCTGCTCCCACCAATCCGCCTCCCCGCGCCGCAGCGCCGCCGCCGCGGTGGCGCCGTCGGGGATCACGGTCCACTCCACCTGGTCGAAATGCACAACCTTCCGCCCCGTGGTCCAATCCGCGGGGCCGCTGTCCCGCGGGCGGTAGCCCTCGAACCGGGCATAGGCGACGCGGGCGCCCGACACGCGCTCGTCGGCCAGGAAGCGGAACGGGCCGCTGCCGACCATCTCCGTGACCTGCTTGAACGGATCGGTCATGGCCAGGCGTTCGGGCAAGATCGGCAGCATGTTGATGCCGATCTTGCCCAGCGCGTCCGGCAGCCAGGGACAGGGCGTGCGCAGGCTGAACAGGATGGTGCGGTCGTCCGTGGCCGACAGTTCATCGGTCGCGCGCAGCAAGGTCTGGCCAAAGGCGTCCCGCCTGCCCCAGCGGCGGATACTGGCGACGCAGTCGCGCGCGAGCACCGGCGTGCCGTCGTGGAAGCGCAGCCCGTCCCGCAGCCGGAGCCGCCATTCGAGGCCGTCGCGCTCGGTCGTGGCGCCCTCGACCATCTGCGGCTGGGTGCGTAAGGCGCTGTCCTGGCCATACAGCGTGTCGAACACCATATAGCCGTGGTTGCGCGTGACATAGACCGAGGTCCAGACCGGATCGAGCGCCGCGAGATCGGCCTGCGGGATGAAGCGCAGCACGCGGGAGGCCTCGGTCTTTGCAATGCTCGGGGCCGATAAGGATGTCGATGCCAGGGTGCTGGCGGTGCGTGCGAGCAGTGTCCGGCGGCGGATCGGCATTGGTTCCACGTCAAAAATTTGCTGCTACAAGAAACATAGAACCCTGCGCGGCATTTCATACTGTTGCCAGCACGTCGTCGATTACAAAAGCTCGCGGGGTGAGCCGGTGCCAAAGGGATCGCAAGCCTGGATTCGTGCGCTCGGCGCCATCTCGGGGTTGGCTGAGGACGCGCGCACGCTGCCGCAGCGCCTGCCGGAACTCGCGGAGCGCTTCGGGCCGCGCCCGGCGCTCCTTGGAGAGGCGGGATCGCTGACCTACGCTGTCCTGGCTGCGCGGTCGAACCAATACGGGCGTTGGGCGCAGCAGCAGGGGCTGGGCCACGGCGAGGTCGTTTGCCTGCTGATGCCGAATTGCGCCGAGTATCCAGCCATCTGGCTCGGCATCAGCGGGGTTGGCGGCGTGGCGGCGCTACTGAACACAGCACTGCGACACGACGCGCTGGTCTACGCCATCACGATCGTAGCGCCTCGCCACGTGATCGCCGATGCGGCCCTGGCCGACACCCTCGACGAGGTACGCCCGCGCCTGCCGCCCGGCACGCGCTGCTGGGTTTATGGGGCCGAGCGTGCGGGATGGCCGCGCCTCGACGTCACAGGGCTGCCGGACGGCGCCGTGGCGTTGGAGCGGTCACCGACGCTCGCGGACCGGGCGCTGCACATCTACACGTCGGGCACCACCGGGCTGCCGAAGGCGGTCAACATCGGCCACGCCCGAGTGCTTGAGTGGTGCCTGTGGTTCGCCGGCATGATGGACATTGGGCCGGAGGATCGGATGTACGACTGCCTGCCCATGTATCACAGCATTGGCGGCGTCGTGGCGGTCGGCGCAATGCTGGCGCATGGCGGGTCCGTGCTGATCCGGCCGGGGTTTTCCGCGTCACGGTTCTGGGATGACGTCGTGGATGGCGGCTGCACGGTGTTCCAATATATCGGCGAGCTGTGCCGCTATCTGGTGAACAGCCCTCCGCACCCGAGGGAGCATGTGCATGCCCTGCGGCTCGCGTGCGGCAACGGGATGCAGGCCGAGGTCTGGACGCGGTTCACCGAGCGCTTCCAGATCCCCCACGTGCTGGAATACTACGCCGCCACCGAGGGCAGCGTGTCGCTCTACAACGTCGAGGAACGGCCCGGCGCGATTGGCCGCATCCCGCCCTATCTTGCGCACCGCTTCCCCGTGGCGCTGATCCGGTGCGACCCGCAAACCGGCCTGGCGCTGCGGGACACGGCGGGCCGATGCCAGCGTTGCCGGCCGGGCGAAATCGGGGAGGCGATCGGGCCGGTGCCGGCGCAAGGCCTGTACACCGACCCTGGCGCCTCGGAGGCGAAGATCCTGCGCGACGTTTTTGCGGCGGGCGATGCCTGGTTCCGCACCGGCGACCTGATGCGGCGAGACCAGAACGGTTTTTTCACCTTCGTTGATCGCATCGGCGACACGTTTCGTTGGAAGGGCGAGAACGTCGCGACCGCGGAAGTGGCCGACGCCCTCGGCACATACTCCGGTATCGCATCCCTGGTTGTGTATGGCGTGTCCGTGCCGGGGATGGAGGGCCGAGCTGGGATGGCAGCGCTCGCGGTTGACGCTGCCTTCCGCATGGACGAGCTGCACGCGCATCTGGCAGCACGGCTGCCGGAGCACGCCTGGCCGCTATTCCTCCGCTTGTGCCCGGCGCTGGAGACCACGGGAACGTTCAAGCCGGTGAAGGCCGACCTGGCGCGGGAAGGCTTTGATCCCAGCCAGGTGACCGATGCGTCGTTTGTGATGGACCGGGCGGGCGGGCGGTATGTCCCACTCGACGCTGCATTGTTCGGGCGCATTCTGACCGGTGAGCTGCGGCTTTAAGCCGTGTTGCCGGCATCGACCGTCAGCACGGTCCCGGTGACGTTGCGGCCTGCGGGACCGAGCAGGTAGTCCACCGCGCCAGCCACGTCCTCCACCTCCGGCATGCGCTTCAGGGCGCTGCGCCGGGCGATCTGCGCACGGTGGGCATCGCTCAGGTCCTGCGTCATCTCCGTGTCGATGAAGCCCGGCGCCACGACGTTCGCCGTGATGTCCAGCGCGCCCACCTCCCGAGCCAACGACCGGGTGAACCCGAGCAGCGCGGCCTTCGTCGCACCATAGACCGACAGGCCGCTATAGCCCGTCGTTGCAACCACCGACGAGATCATGACGATCCGCCCGGCACCCGCCGCCATCATCGAGCGCACGGCGTACTTGGTGAGCATGATGGGAGACGTCACGTTGAGCCGGACCAGCCGCTCGATCGCTGTATCCGGCATGTTCGCCAGCACGCCGCTGGTCCCGAGGCCCGCATTGTTCACCAATCCGTAGATCGGCCCGAAGTCCTTCCGCAGCTCGCGCACGAAACCGGGCAGCAGGGCCAAGTCCGACAGGTCGGCGGCCCGGAAGTGCAGCCGGTCGCCCAACTCGGCCCGGGCAGCCGCGAGGGCATCGCCCTCCTGACGCGCAATGGCGACGATGCGGAAGCCGGAGCCGGCCAGTTGGCGGGCGATGCCGAGGCCCAGGCCACGGCTGCCGCCGGTGACGATGACGTTACGCATCGCGCCGGGCGAGCTTGCCGGACGGCAGCACGTCCAGCGCGGGGACGATCCGCAGCAGAGCGGGCAGCTTATGCGGCGCGAGCCGGGCGCGGCAGGCGGCCTTGATCGCCTCGCGCAGCACATCGTCGGCAACGCCGTCCACGACCACGTCCGCTGCGACGATGGCGCCGATGATCGGGCTCTGCCGGCCGCGCACGCGGGCAGCGAGCACGGCCGGGTGGGCGCTCAGCGCAGCCTCCACCTCTTCCGGATAGACCTTCTGGCCGCCGACGTTGATCACGCCCCCGACCCGGCCCAGAAAATAGTAGCGGTCGCCCGTCAACGCCACGATGTCCCCGGTATCGACGAAGCCGTCCGCGTCCATGACGGCCGACGCAGCACCGAGGTAACCCGTGGCTGTGCGGGCGGAGCGGATGCGCAGCGTGTCGCCTGCGACGCGCAGCTCGACCGGCCCGGGGGCGCCCACCCAAGCCGCAGGAAAACCGGCCCGCCCGTCGGTTACGTCAAATGCGACGCCGGCCTCGGTCGATGCGAAGGCGTGGGCGACGCGGGCGGCGGGATAGGCTGCCTGCAGCCGGTCCAGCACCGCCTGATCGGCGACCTCGCCCGACAGGCGCACGTAGGCCGGGTTGATGCGTGCGGCGTGTCCGCTGATCAGCGCCCGGCGCCAGTGCGAGGGCGTGCCGGAGATGTGCGTGACCCCGGCCGCCCCGGCCCGGGCCAGGAACGCGCCCACGCCCTCGGCGGCGTCCGACAGCACCATGGAGCCGCCGCCCAACAACGCCCGCAGCAGGATTTGCAAGCCGCCATAACGGCGGACATCGTAGAACGTGCTCCAAACCGCCCCGCCGGACGCCGCACCGATCACACCGGTCAGGCCCGGCAGGGTATGCGATACCAGCTTCGGGGCGCCGGTGGTGCCGGAGGTGAACAGCACCCATTCGGTGTCGCATACGGCCTCGCGCCGGTTCGGCCGGGGGGTCAGGTCCGAGCCGCACGCGAGCATGCGCAAGCCAGCCCGCGGCGTCGGGTCGTCGGTGATCAGCGTGTCGATCCCGGCCTGGGCGATGGCGGCGTCCAAATGCGCCGGCGTCATGTCTGGCGGCGCCAGCGCCATGCGGCGGGCGACGCCGTCCAGCTCAAGCATGGCGAGCACCGCCGGGAGCTGCCGCGCGGAGTGGATCAGCACCGAACAGCCGTCCAACCCGGTCACGTCAAGGCTGGCCGCGCTCTGCAGATCCGCCAGGGCGACGTCCTGCCCAAGCCCGGCCAGCACGCGCCGCTGCGACCAGCCGGCTGCGGCGGTCAAGTCCCAAAGCATGCTGCGGCTAAACTGCGGCACTCTCGTATGACGTGATGAGGTCGCCGATGGTGACGGGGAAGAAACCGTCGTCGGCCGAGCTGAAGGGATCGACGCCGAGCTCGTCCTCAAGCCGCGCCACGATCACCGCCAGGCAGAGCGAGTCGAGCCCCGACTCGAACAGCGGCAGGTTGTCGGTCAATGGGGCGAGTTGCTTGCTGTGCTCGGCCGCGACTTGGGTGATTTGGGCCAAAACGCTGGATCGTGTCGTCATGCTTGGCTGCTTTCAAAGGGTGGGAATGTCTCGGGCCGCGACGGGTTGACGGCATCCTGCAAGGCATCGACGACCGCCATGACGTCCGCAGGCGTCGTTTCACCGTTGGTCACGCATGCCCGGACCACCCCGCACCCTTCGAACTGGGCCGCAGACACCCAGGCTTGGCCGGAGGCGAGGACCCGGGCGACCACGTCCCGGACCGTGCCGGAGCCGGACGGCGGCTCGGCGCACACGACCGCCAGCGCCGGGTCATTCGCGATCCGCCATCCCCTGTCCGCAAGGCCGTCCCGCAGCAGGCCGGCCAGTGCGACGGATCGCTCCACGTGGGTGCCGTAGCCGGCCCAGCCTGCGGACGCGAGCGACAGGAACAAGCGCAGGCCGAGGAAACGCCGCGACCACTGCGCCGACATGGCGTAGGGATCGGCGGCCGGCTCGCCCGGCGGCATGAAGCTGGCCGTGGCTTGAAACACGGCCAACGGGGCGGCGGCATCGGCGGCGATGAACATGCCGCAGCCCATGGTCGTCGCCAGCCACTTATGCGCGTCGATCGTGACCGAGTCGGCCCGGTCGATCCCGGCGAGCAGGCCGCGCAACCGGTCCGATGCGATGAGCGCCCCGCCCCACGCCGCGTCCACGTGGTGCCACATGCCAAACCGCCGGGCGATTTCGGCGCAATCGGACAGCGGATCGATCGCCCCGGCGCCTGTCGTCCCGGCCGTGGCGGCGATCATCACGGGCACGCAGCCCTGCGCCCGGTCCGCCGACACCGCGTGCAGAAGGGCGTCCGCGCTCATGCGGCCGGCGCCATCGGTGGCCACGAGGCGCAGCGCGCGGCGGCCGAGGCCCGCCTGATGGGCGATCTTGAGCCACGCGAGGTGGCACTCCTTCGAGGCGTAGAATACCGGCGGCCCGGTGAAGGCGCGGGCCCCCACCATCGCAAAGCCCGGCCCCGCCTGGGTCAGGGCGCAAAGCAGCGCCGTGGAGTTCGCCTCCGCCCCGCCGCTGGTGAAATGCCCGCCGGCCCCGGGCGGCAAGCCTGCGCGCTGTGCCACGGATCGGATCACATGAGCCTCGATTTCGACCGCAGCCGGCGAGGTCGTGGCGCTGGCGAGTTGCGGGTTGAACGCCGCCGCGATCCGATCCGCGCACTGCGCCGGAAACGTGGGCGCCGGGTTGAACAGCCCGAAGTAGCGCGGATGCGTCATATGCGTCACGCCGCGCTCCATCTGCGCGATGACCCAGGCGAGCGCATCGCCGAGCGGACGAGAGGCGGTAAAGTCGAAGCCGGCCAACGCCCGCCGGAACTCGTCGTGGTCGAGCGTCGGCGCGACGGCGCCTCGGAGGACGCGCTCATGGGCCTCGGCCAGGCTGCGCGTCAGGGCATCCTCTTGGCGCACCCGATCCGCGGCCGACGGGAACAGCGCCGGGACGGGTGGCGCGATGGGCGTGCGGAGCATGGCGGACCCTGGCGAGGACCGGGTCGGGACGGTCGTCGCGCTCACGCTGTCGGCTCCAGGGAGCAGTTGGCTTCTGCGGCCACGCCGGCCTGCAGCCTCGCTGTGCCGCACAGCGCCAGCTCGGGCACAGCCATCCCTTTCTGCTGCGCGAGGTATGACAGCCAGTTGGCATAGATTTGGGTGACCGGCTCACGCCAATCATGCGCCGGCACCCATCCGGCCAAGGCCTCCGGCAGGCGTTCGAGCAAGGCAGGATCGCGCGTCCGCTGCGCCTGTTGGCGGAATGCGTTGAGCGCGGCCTCGGCGGGCCCGTCGAAATAGCCGTGCATCGGATCGGGGTAGGCGCTCCGCTCACCCCTGAGAAAGCGGCCAACATCCCGGCGGTACTCGCGGAGCAGCGCCTCCGGATCGTATTCCGGATGGCCCTGAAGCAACAGGAAGAGGCTCCGCCCCTGCCTGGCGAACATATCGGCCCCGGCATCGGGGAGGTGCGAGAGGATGCGGTAGCCGCTCGACGTGAGCGCTGTCTCCGGCAGGTCGTTGTATCGCGTCTGCGGCGCTCTCCAACGGGATGGCAGCCCGGCCGTGATAGGATGGTCCGCCGCCTTTGTGCAGGCATACACGCCCGAGAGCTTCCAGCCGAATGGCTGCCGCACGATCCCGTCGGCGCGGAGCACGGCCGCCTGGGCCGCCAGGCACGACCAGATCGTCGATGCGGTATGCTCCTCCGCCCAATCGGTCAGCTTGGCCAGCACGGGCCAGAATGGTTCGTCCTCCAGCAGGCGGGCGCGGGGTTCGGCGCCGGTTACGATCAGGCCGTCGAGCCGGGCCTCCCAGAGTTGGTCGACGCTCTCATAGGCGACCGAGATGTAGGCCTGACAGGCCTGCCCACGCGGCACCTCCGGCGCGGCGAACAGCCGCAGGGTGACCGGCCGGTCGCGCGCCGCCACGGCAAGCAGTCCCCGGAACTGCCGCTCCGTCGCACGTAGCGCGGCATCCGGCATGTTGTTGACGAGGCCGATGACCAGCGGCTCCATAGGCTTGCTGACCAGGCAGGGGACGCCCAGCGAGTGGATCGGCACGGCGCCGTCGCCCGGCCTAGGCTGCAGCACGGCCGCCCGCTTTCGGCGCGAGCGCCGGGTCGGCTGCGGCATCGAGCGCCTGGTTGAGGTCGGCCAGGATGTCGTCCACATGCTCGATGCCGACGCTCAGCCGGATCATCTCCGGGGTGACACCTGCCTTGCGCTGGATGTCCGGCGCCATCTGCCGGTGCGTCGTGGAGGCGGGATGACAGGCCAGGGTCTTGGCGTCGCCCAGGTTCACCAGGCGCTTGACCAGACGGAGGGCGTTGTAGAACCGCGTCCCGCCCGTAAAGCCGCCGTGCACGCCGAAGGTCATCAGCGAGCAAGCCTGACCGCCCAGATACCGCTGAACGAGCGTGTGATAGGCGTTGTCCGGGAAACCGGCGTAGTTGACCCACTCGACCCGGGCGTCACCGGCCAGGAACTCCGCAACCCGGCGGGCATTCTGCACGTGGCGTTCCACGCGGACAAAGACGCTCTCGATGCCCTGCAGCAGCAGGAACGCGCTCAACGGCGACAAGACCGCGCCGGTGGTGCGCAGGTACACGCTGCGGAGCCGTGCGGCATAGGCGGCCCGGCCGAAATGCTCGGCATAGACTAGGCCGTGATAGGACGCGTCGGGTTTGTTGAACTGCGGAAACCGCTCGGCGTGGTCCGCCCAGGGAAAGCGGCCGCTATCCACGATGATGCCGCCGAGCGTCGTTCCGTGGCCGCCCATGAATTTCGTTAGCGAATGCACGACGACGTCGGCGCCATGCTCGATGGGACGCAACAGCACCGGGGTGGCGACCGTGTTGTCCACGATCAGCGGCACCCCATGACGGTGGGCGACCTCGGCCAACGGCGCAATGTCGGCGACGTTGCCGGCCGGGTTGCCGACGCTCTCGCAGAACACGGCGCGGGTGTCCTGATCGATGGCCGCCTCGACGTCCGCGGGGCTGTCGCTCGCGGCGAACCGGCCGTTGATGCCCCATTGCGGCAGCAGGTGCCCGAGCAGCGTATGGGTAGTGCCATACAACTGCGGGACGGAAACGATGTTCCGGCCGGCCTCGGCGACGTTGAGCAGGGCGTAGGTCAACGCAGCCTGGCCGGAGCCGACGCTGAGCGCCTCCGCGCCGCCCTCAAGCTCCGCGACCCGGCGCTCCAGCACGGCATTCGTCGGGTTGCTGATCCGGCTGTAGCGGAAGCCCTCGGCTTCGAGATTGAACAGGGCGGCCCCGTGCTCGGCGCTGTCGAAGGCATAGGCGACGGTTTGGTAGATCGGCACGGCAACGGCGCCGGTCGTGGGGTCGTTGTCGAAGCCGCCATGAACCGCGACAGTCTCGTTTCGCATCACAGCTCCACTTGCGAAGTCGTCACAAGACGACTGTAGGAAAAGACATGTGTGTGAGCGCCGAAACCGCAACCCGGATTTGCAACGGCTGAGTTTGTACGTTTTGCGACCATGGCGAGCCTGCACGAATGGGTGGGATGAGCATCGATCCTTGGCCTGATCCCGCCAAGCGTTCGATGACATTAAATTAAAAAGCTTTTTTACTTGTGTCCTAGATCATTTGATCTGGGTGGCATCATCCAAATGATCCATGTGCGTTTAGCAGGCCGCGCCATAGTAAGTGCCTGTCTCCAAATCATTATAAAGTTTGCGAGGCAAATACCTCGAAATGTTCTTCGGTTGTATTTTTTATTGAGACTTTTCTCATTTACCTAGAAAGAAATATGTCGATATGAATACGATGGTGGCGTCCAAGTATGAGCGTGTCATCGATGATATTTGCGGACTCAACTGGACTCAGTTAACCGAGGATGAGCTCGCCCACGTCACTTGGGCTTACTATTATTTCTCTATACAGTTTCGGGAAAATCTAGAGATCGCCTGTGAGATGTTTCCGGACGACCCTAAACTACAGCAACTCGAGCAAGAAGAGTGCAATACCAACAACCTTTCACCATGGCCAGGAGTTGCACAGCCCGGCGAGCGGATGAACCATGACGAGTTCATGGCCAGGCTGCTGAAATTGTCTCCCATCGATCCTGAAAAACAGGTGTCCCTGGAAGCGCTTGGTCACGCCTACCTGGCTGCCGTGCGCGAGACGCCCCGTTTGGCCAAAGCCTTGAGCATCGCCAGCTATGAGGATGGCGGCCTCGAGAAGATCTTCCGGGCCTTCTTGACCGCCCCCCATTGGAACAGCTCGTTGCTGCAAGCATTCAGACATTTCCTGACGGAGCACATCAGGTTCGACAGTGATCCTGAGCAGGGTCATGGTGCGCTCAGCCGGCACATCACGCCGGATGACCGAATCCTGCCGTTGTGGTCGGCGTTCAACCAACTTCTTCTCCAAGCAGTTCCGCATCTGAACGGCGCGGGATAGGAAAACTGCCGATTACCGCTCGATAGAGCACCGAGGACGTGCCGGACCCGTTGTGTTCTCGTTCAACCATCCCATAGGCCCGAAACGCATCCGCAGATGATCGCCCGGTATGTGACCGCGCTCAGAATATGCTCCAACTGCCCTCAACATTCTTGGCGTCAAGGCCCGAACATTGCCCGTTCCGAATAGGCATAGTCGCCAAAGCGTGGGCGGTCTGGGCCTCTGTAGAACCTGGGCCGTCTCGGGTTATAGACTCCGTACAGGCCCGGCAACGGACCGTCCGCATCCACGTACGTCAATAAAAAGCCGCGTCGCGCCAAGTAACGCCCAAGCGCACCGACAAATCGGGGAACACCGGCGTGTTCGCTGCAGAAGGTCGGCAGCGCGATGCCGATCACGCCATATCGCCAACGAGGCGCAAACACGAACGGGAAGCGACGCCCGCCCGCCTCGCACACCACGCAAATGCAGCCATACGCGGCATGGTCGCGCAAGACGGTTATGTCGTATGCCGTCAGGCCCGCGTCGGGAACCATGCTGGTCCTGAAGGGCAAAACCCGGCGTGGTTCGAAGTCAGGTTACGCGTAATGCTGGGTTGGCGCTGCCAGGGCAAATGATGGCACCCTCATGTTTTCAGGTGAGGTGCGAGTATGGATCGAGGTGTTGGCGCAGCAGCGAGGCTACCTGAGAGCGACCGTAAGGACCTGGCCATTCAGGCGTTGGCCGGTTCGGGGACGGTCAGTGATCTCGCCGCCCGGCACAGGGTCAGCCGCAAGTTCGTCTACCAGCAGACGCACAAGGCTCGTGCTGCGTTGGATGACGCCTTCTTGCCTGCCGTGCCGGACAGCGAGGTGCTGTTCGAGCTGGCGGTGACCAAGGCCTGGCTGCGTCAGGTGATCGTCGGGCTGACGTTGATCTGCCGTAGCTCGTATCGCGGCGTCGTCGAGTTCCTGCGAGACCTGTTGGGCCTGCCTGTCAGCCTGGGCTGCGTCCACGACGTGCTCGAAGTAGCCACACAGCAGGCCAGCGTGATCAACCGCGACCAGGACCTGTCCCGCATTCGGGTGGGACTGCACGACGAGATCTTCCAGGGTGCCACGCCGGTGTTGGCCGGCGTCGATGCCCAGTCGACGTTCTGCTACATCCTGGCCGCAGAGGACCGCCGCGACGCCGACACCTGGGGCGTGCACCTGCTGGATGCCGCCCAGCAGGGGCTCGATCCTGACTATACGATCGCCGATGCCGGGCACGGCTTGCGCGCCTGTAGCGCGACAATCTGGGTGAAAGCCCGTATTGCCTCATCCAGAAATGCTCCCGAGCCGCCGGGTATTGCCTCACTGGAATGCTCCCATAGCATCATGGCTTCGTTCCTCCATCATCACGCTTGAACGTCGTTGGACAACCAGCCGTCTGGTGTGCCTCAGTCACGTCCATACCCGCGTGGTGGTTCGATGTCGGCGAGTGCGTCCAGGTCCAGATCGGCGATTGCTTGCAGCGCCTCGGCGGTCGCGCTGCCATGCAGGCTGTCGGGAAGCACGTTCAGCCAAGCGATATACTCAGTCTGCAGCGCAAGCAGATCGGCCACGGTATCGCGCCACCGTTGTGAACGCGAACGTCGATCCGCTGGTCGGCGATAGCGAACGACGGGCGCTTGCTCGGCCACTCGGGCGCGGTGACGGGCCTGCCGCTCGGCGTTGCTGAACGCGCCTTCGCCATCGGTTCTACGATCTTGGGGCATGTTCCAGTTCCCGTTACGTAACGCTGCGCATTGGAGCTTGCACCGGCTCAGCGGCCGCAGCCGTGGCCCCGAACACCAACTTGTGCGCCATCTCGCCGCGCCATCTTTTCAGGCGTCGCTGCAATGTCCGCAGCTGCCCAGCTGGGTAAACTCCAGGCTGTTCCCCCTGGAGCCGCTCAAACAGCTCGCGCGCTGTCCGCCACGGCTCGGCCTCGAATCATTCGCGCATCCGCGCCGCCACCGCGACGAACGGGTCCGGGCGGCGCCGGCCACGCTTGGCCTTCTCCTTCGGCCTGCTGGTCGGGCGCACCTCGCCCTCCTGCCAGGCCGTGCGCAGGCCACACAGGAACTGCTCCAGCGTCGGCGCGGTCGGGGCCACCATGTCGCCCACCGCCGGGCGGTCGGCAATCTCCACAAGCCCCTGCTGGACTATCCGGATCTCGCTCAGCAGCTGAACCGGGTCCAGCGTGGCGTAAACCGCCTCCACTCGGCGTCGGGTCTCCTCGGTCGTTCTTGCGTCCGAGACCAGCCGCTGGTGGGGCGTCGCCGGGGCGTGATAGCGCTTCTTCACCTTCGCCCCGTCGCGCGACTTTTCGGCCAGCTTGAACGACGGCTGGAAGAAGTTCACGAACAGCCGCAGCGCCCGATACAGCCGTGCCAGCGCCGCCGCGGCCTCCAGGCCCTCATAGCGTCGGTAGCCCACCGTGTGCCGGACCACGGCGCCGTTCTTCTGTTCGACCCATGCTTGGTCGTTCTTGCGATACGGTCGGCACCGCGTGAACTCCACCCCAGCTTGCGTGCAGTAATCCCGCACCGTCTCGTTCATGAACACGCTGTCGTTGTCCGTGTCGAATCCCAACAGCGGGAACGGCAGCAGCTTGCGCATCTCGCTCAGCACCTCCGTCAGCAGCTTCTGCTCGCGCACCAGCACCGGCGCGCATTCCGTCCACCCGGTGGCGATGTCGGTCAGCGTCAGCGTTTGCACGTAGCTTCCCTTGGCCGTCGGCCCGCTATACGCGACCAGGTCCGCTTCCATGAACCCCGGCGCCGGGTCGTCCCAGTCATCGAAGGTGCGCACCGCGACGCTGCGCCGGATCGCGGCCGAAGGTGGCGCGCGGCGGCGTGACCGCCCTGCCGCGTGCCCCCGCGCCTCGCGTAGCGCGCGATCGATCGTGGCGGCGCTCATCGCCAGCAACCCCATGCGCACCTCGGGTGCGAGCTGGAGATGGCCGTGCCGCTCCATCGCCCCGATCAGGATCGGCACCAGCGGGCGCAGCCGTTTGCCGCAGATCCGGTCCGACGCCTCCCAGATTACGATCAGCGCCGCAAGCATCGCCTGATCGTACATCCGACGCTCCGGGCGCGGGCCAGAGCCGTGGCTTGACACCCCAGCGCGGAGCAGGCGCATCGCGTGCTTGCGATGGTGGCCCGTCAACGCCGCGAACTCGTCCAGCATGCGGCTCCGCTCCATCCGGCTGCCCAGGGCATAATACCAATTGCCTCATTTGCTGACCTGATCGATGGCGTGGACGATCCAGGGGTAGCTGGTCAGGGTGGTGAGCCGTCCGACCTCGTTATCGCGGTAGGGACGCCCATTGCTGAGCGCCCCCCGCACAGATCCGTACGTGCGGTAGAGTAGGGCGTCGGCGAGTTGCCAGTTTGGCACTTTTCCGGCGCCCTCTCCCCAAACCGGACATGAGTCTTTTGATCTCATCCGGCTTTCCAGTGCCCTGTCCTCTCACGAAGTGACGGCCATCACTGTTTCGGCTTTTGCCATTGCGGCTACCTCCCAGTTCTGGCCGTCAAGGCACCTGCAGCCCTTCGCCATGTGGACGGCTTTCCCGTCCTCGGACTACTACGGCCGCTCCGTCGCCATGGGCCTCGCGGCCTATAGGCGATCCCGTGTCCGTGCGAGTTGAACGTTCTAGCGCGACTTAGGTCCCCTGTTCGCCCCCTTGAACGGCCTCGTTGGCCGTCGCTCGGCAGGGGGAGTTTCGGACGGCGCAAATGAAACCGTCCTATCCTGCCGTCCGCGCCCTGACACGCCGTGGCGCGGGATGTGCGTTTCCATCGCTGGAGGCTGGGGTTCAAGCAATTCAGCCTTGACCATATCGCGCGGGCCTTGCAGGGCGTTGGGTCTGGCATGTTCGCCCAAACCCCCGCTTTACCATCATGCTCTTGTCCCATAAGGCTTTCACCGTCCGGTAAGATGGTTGACCCGGAAGCACTTCTCCCGGCTCCCTCCGTCTGGAACGGAGATTCAACTCGCCGTCTTCACGGCGCACGATTGCCCGCATACGGCTCCTACCTCGGGTGTTTGACGGCGAAGCGTATGCTTGCCGTACGCGTGCCAGCGCCTGGGTCACGCTTTCCCGGTTCTGCGCCCGGCGCGTGTTGTGCTGACCCGCGTTCCCTTTGGTCCCAACCCTTCGCTCCACCGGCTCCGCCGCCGGTTGCCCGGCGTTGTTCGCAGGCTTCATCGCTACTACGATCGGGTCTGACTTCTCATGCCCGTTCATCGGCGGCTACGGCTCCTCGCCTTCCCGTCGCGGACCGGCGCAGCCATGCGCTGCCCGGCCAGGCCTGAGATCTCCCAGGTTCCGACGCGTTCCTTTTGTGCGTGATAGGGTCTCAGACCCACCCCTTTCAAGGTCTTTGAGCAGGCCCCAGGTGCCGCGTTCTGATCTGACGAGCGGGCAGGAGCGGCGCTATCTGGACCTCTGTTATCGAACGGTTTGAGCAGCATGCGCCGGCGAGTGTGATGGCGCGAACAGCGTTGGAGCACGCATTGCCGGCGGGGTGGGTCGACGAGGTGTTCGACGAGCACCGTGAGCGCCAGTATTCGCGCGAGCTGCTGTTTTCCACGGTGGTGGAACTGGTGACGCTGGTGTCTTTGGGTCTGCGCCCATCGCTGCATGCGGCGGCGCGGACGATGACGACGCTGCCGGTCACGCTGGCGGCGCGGTATGACAAGGTCAACCGCACCGAGCCGGCCATCCTGCGCGCCCTGGTGCGCGGCAGCGCCGAACGTCTGGCGCCGGTGGCCGCGGCCGTGGACGGCGGCACGATCCTGCCGGGCTGGCGCTTGCGCGTGCTCGACGGCAACCACCTGCCGGCCAGCGAGAAGCGCCTGGCGCCGCTGCGCGGGCACCGCGGTGCGGCGCTGCCGGGGCAGACGCTGGTGGTTTACGACCCGGACAGCGGCTTGGTCACCGACATCGTGGCCAGCGAGGACGCGCACCAAAGCGAGCGTGCTTCGGTTGCGCCGCTGCTGGACAGCGCGCAGCCGGGGCAGCTGTGGATCGCCGACCGCCACTTCTGCACGCGCGTGATCATGCAGGGCTGGGACGAGGCGCACGCCGGCTTCATCGTGCGCGAGCACGCCTGCCATCCTCGGCTGGTCGGGCAAGGGGATTGGCATGGATGCGGCCGCACCGGGACGGGCGAGGTGCGCGAACAAGCGATCGAGGTCGCGGGCGCGCGGTGGCGGCGCATCGAGCTCGCGCTGGATAAGCCGACCGAAGCGGGCGAGCGCGTGATCCGGTTGTGGAGCAACCTGCCCGAGGAGATCAGTGCGGCACGGATCGCAGAGCTGTATCGCACGCGCTGGCGTATCGATATCGACCAGTCATGGTGCCTCTCAAGAATCAAAAGGTGGATGGTCTGGACCGGTAGCGCGGCATTTCGGGTGAAGCCGGATTGCCGTGGCAATCCAATTGTTGCGGAGCAACGAGTGTCAACTCCGTTCGAATGCGAGTGCATCTCCGAAGTTCCAACTTGTGCCCTCATCGCCGGTAATACGTCACGTGACGTATTACAGTCGGGTGTCGCCCGCGACGGAGGGCGATGCGCAAGACTGAGCGGTCGGTTGCTCTCGCGGGACAGGCAGCGGCAAGCGCCGCCAGGGCGGCGGAGTTGCCCGGATCGTCCTCAACTTGGCGATCGTGGCGGCATCGGCGGTCACCAACTTGGCAAGGCCGCCGCGGGCCGGAACCGAGCGGCTGCGTAAGCGGCCGCTCTGCACCCAGTGGTAGAGCGTGGCTTGCGGCACACCGAGTTCCTCGGCGAGTTCACGGATGGTCCATTCATCCGGCCTTCGCTCAGGCAGTGCCCGCGGCCGGCGAGGACTGGGTTCGACGATGCCGGCCGTGGTCAGCA
>JAABUS010005346.1_pt1 | contig 17021 bp, 23 predicted proteins | sample 5560161 | NCBI WGS metagenome assembly JAABUS01 (sample SAMN10711885, study PRJNA513376) | rock metagenome | isolation source: Antarctica rocks | place: Antarctica: Victoria Land, Trio Nunatak nord | collected 2016-01-04
ATAGCAATATTGTATCATAACACAAGATACCCTTATGAAGTTTCACAATAAGTCCTTCAAAGAGTGGGTTTATCAAATTGCTATGTGACGTGAGGAATTAAATTTCTTTTCGTGTCTGCTGTAGGGCTTCTTGACGCCTGGTGCTTCGCTTAATGCGGACATCTTGTAACTCCGGAAGAGCATCTTACTTACCGATCAGCTACCACGTTGCGCGCGAATTGACATTCGAAGTCCTTGAGCAATCTGCTTGATTTCCGGGGGGGGTCTCATAATGGGTACGCAGCAAACATCTCCTGGCTGGTAATACAGTCCAAGCTATTCCGGCGGACTTAGACGCAACATGGACGATGAGGAGGCGCAAGAAGCCATAGGAGTTGCCATAGCGGTGGACCCGGTGGCCTTGATCACGACAGAATGTATCACGGTCACGTCTGCCATGAGAAAACATGCCCGCTGGGCTCATTCTTCGGTCTCTGCCATCCTGGGAGGGGGAGCTACCATATCAAGCAGACGAGAAGTCAGACCTTTAAGGCAGCCTGGTGCCAGCCTAAACCCGCACAGCAAATCACAGCGGGCTACACATATACCGAATGGTGTCAGTGGGGCCGATAACAGTCTCGCTAGCCGATGGGGGCTTCGAGGGAAGAAAGGCAAGAGCATGCAAGACAACCCTCTCATGTCTGCATTTGCCAGGTTGAGACATGACTTGAGAGGATGCACGAGTCAGTATTGAAAGCTTCGGTACAGATATAGAGGCTCTAGTCTAACAGAATTCAGATATTGGGACTTTCGACACCCCTTCTCTTCTGCATCCCTTCCTACAAGTCATTCGGTCGTCCTCGACGTCTGCGCCTATAACATCCCTTGCTCTGATCTCCATTACCAAATTCTTTGCATACAAGCTCATAGGGACCGAATCTCCACGGCTATCATTGGGAATGCAACTGCTCTCCGCCGCCATCACCCACTGTCGGTTTGAGGCTAGCGATTCGGCAGCAGATGAGACAGTACTTCTCCGTATATTGAAGCTTATGGAAGGAATGCTCTCTGGGCCTGGTGGAAATCTTCTAGGGGACGAGAGCATATGTGGGATGATGGAAACGGGTCTGAGCATGTGCTGTCAGGTTCGGCTATCAGAGCTGCTTAGACGATCGGCAGAAATGTCCATGGTCACGATGTGCCAGACGATCTTCGAGCGTTTGAAATATCTGGAAGCCGAAGCCGGCGAGGATATTGAGGCGCTCGATACAAGAGACGAAGGCCGCGCGAATCTGTTGAAGATGGAACCTTCCATGGACGGAACGAATGTCGTTGCACCTGAAAAGGTCGCAGAGAAGGTGCTATCATCTGTGATTAATGATCACGCCGACGAGCCACAGAAGGAAATGACTGGTACGCGCTCTTCGGTGACGATTGACAATCAATTAGGGGATACTGAAGCGCCAGTCAAACCTCTTGTGAGTGCAAGCACGGTTGATCTGATCCACGAATCCGTGGCAGCTGCCGAGGATGAAGAACTCGACATCAAGCCGTACTCCTTACCGTCCATCCGCGAATTGTTCCGAGTCTTGGTTGATCTCTTACAACCCAACAACCGGCAGCATGCAGATGCCATGAGAGTGATGGCGCTAAGAATCATTGACGTAGCGCTAGAAGTCGCTGGGCCTTCCCTTGCAAAGCACCCAAGTCTCGCAACGCTGGCCAGGAATGACCTATGTAGGCATCTATTCCAGTTGGTCCGTTCAGAGCATGTGGGTCTTCTGAACGAATCGTTACGAGTTGCGGGCACTCTCCTAGCCACTTGTCGAGGAGTCCTCAAATTGCAACAGGAATTGTTCCTGTCCTACCTCGTGGCATGCTTGCATCCTCGCGTGGAGATTCCGTCTGAGCCAGGGATTGATCCTGCTCTGTATGAGGGTGTCCCACAGACTCCGAAGCTGGTCAAACCACCCCCTTCGCAGCCCAGCAGTGGTCGCTCTACACCTGTCCCAGTCAAAGACCGACAAAGACTCGGCATGGAGGGAGGGTCCAGGAAGCCAGATGCGAGGGAGGCAATGGTGGAAAGTATTGGAGCACTTGCACGAATACCAAGTTTTCTTGTGGAGCTATACATCAACTACGATTGCGAGGTTGATCGAGCTGATCTGTGTGAAGACCTCGTTGGGTTGTTGTCCAGGAACGCCTTTCCAGACTCCGCAACTTGGAGCACTACCAATGTACCACCTTTATGTCTTGACTCCTTGCTAGGTTATATTCAGTCTCTTGCTGATCGCCTCGACGATGAGCCGAAGTCTGAAGGTTATCCTGACCCACAAAAGCTGCGCGAACAACGAAATCTCAAAAAGATCATCATCCGTGGTGCCACAAAATTCAACGAAAAACCCACGGCTGGTATTGCTTACCTGACTTCTCAAGGAGTCATCGAAGATCCTGACGATCCTCGTTCTGTGGCGAAATTTCTTCGAGGCACCACACGAATAAGCAAAGGCGTTCTTGGGGACTTCTTATCCAAGAAAGCTAACGAACAGTTACTGAAATCCTTCATTGATCTTTTCGATTTCAATGATAAGAGAGTAGATGAAGCCTTGCGAGATCTGCTATGCGCTTTTCGACTTCCTGGAGAATCCCAATTGATCGAACGAGTCGTGACTGTTTTCGCTGAGAAATATTGTGCTAGTTCCACACCAGAGGAGATTTTCGAAAAAGACGCTGTCTTCGTTCTGACGTACGCCATTATCATGCTCAACACCGACCTACACAACCCGACGCTCAAGAATCAAAAGCGTATGACCAATAGCGATTTCGCGAAAAATCTTCGTGGAGTCAATGGTGGCAAAGACTTCGCGCCTGAATATCTTCAAGCCATATACGACTCCATCAAAGACAACGAAATCATATTACCCGAGGAACACAACAACAAGCAGGCATTCGATTATGCATGGGAAGGATTGCTACTTAAAGCTCGTGCAGCTGGACCATTGATGTTGTGCGATACCAACTTGTTTGATGCGGATATGTTCGGTGCTACTTGGAAACCAATAGTTGCAACATTATCATACGTCTTCATGTCTGCTTCGGACGACGCTGTGTTCTCAAGGGTCGTTGCTGGTTTTGATCAATGTGCCCAGCTTGCAGCTAAGTACAATCTAACGGACGCCCTCGACCATATTATCTTCTGCCTCAGTTCCATAACCACTCTTGCATCGCTAGAACCCTCGAACACCGCACTCAATACGGAGGTCCAGGCAGGCGACAAAAGTGTGATGGTAAGTGAGCTGGCTGTGAGGTTTGGAAGAGATTTCAAGGCACAGCTAGCTTCCGTTGTACTCTTTGGTGTTATGTCCGGCAAAGAAGCTAAGATCAAGACTGGATGGAAACATGTGAGCAGTTTACTTGCCACTATGAGCAACAGCTGACGGTAGACCATTAGATTGTGCGCATATGGCTCAATCTATTTGTCAATTCCTTGATACCCTCGACGTTTTCGCAGGCTCACGATATTCTCGACATACCGCACATACCACTTCAGACACCCTCTCAGGTCATCGATCGTGCAGAACGTCCGAATGAGAGTGGTCTTTTCCAGTCATTGACGTCTTATCTTTCAAGCTATGCCGCTGACGAGCCCCCCGAACCCTCAGAAGAAGAGCTCGAGAGTACCATGTGTACTGTGGACTGCGTAAATGCATGCGCTATGGGCGCGGTATTCTCGGACATTTTGTGAGTTTTGTGCTCTGTAAAATCCTCCTGTTTAGCTAACCGATGCAGGGCCATGCCGTCCGAGTCTTTGAATGATCTCGTTAATGCTCTACTCGAGCAGCTTCCCGAGCAGTCGTCGCCTGTTGTTATCGTTGTAAAACCGGATAGACCACCTACATCTCCCGCAAAACCAAACGGTCATCGAGCGCATCAGGGACCAAACTACGATCCTGCCCATGTCTTCGTGCTCGAGCTTGCTACAATTCTAGCAATGCGGGATGCCGAGACCACCGTCGCTGTTGGAAAACCAGTTTCAGACGCATTGTTCAACGTCGTGCGGAACGCAGCCAGAGTCCACCCGCTCGTTTTAACCAGGGCGGTGTACTATCTCTTGCACCTACTGAATGCCAGTCAGGTACCGCAACTCTCGATGATTCTTCAAGCTCCACATGCTTACATTGTGCGCTAGGATCACTCTTTCATCCGTGCTCCAATGGTTTTGCATACCATTTCAAGTTTTAACCAGACCATCTTGGAAAAAGCCGCAAGTCCAGTATTAAAAGGATTCGCTATTTGCACGAAGAATCCAGGCCCGCTGAGAAGTGAGATCACTAACACCCCGGACTTCTGGTCTGTGTTGCAAAGTCTGCGAGACAACGCGGAAGTGGCGGCCAGCGTGTTTGATCTGGCCGATACCATTGTTGCAGGTCAACCATCGGCCGTGACTGCGGACAACTACGAATCGACTGTTGGCCTGTTAAACGGTTTTGCGACGGCGGCCAGTGTGGGAGCGGTCGTTGAACAGAAGCGTGATCGAAACAGCCGAAAACAGAAGCCCTCGAAGCCAGCCAAGCCACGGTAAGCGATACCTTTGTGCTACATTAACGTCCAATGCTGAATCAGTGCAGAGAAAGCGAAGTCGTAAACCGCGGCTACAAAGCCATCTCGATGATCTATCAACTAACGAACCGCGTACCCAGCCTGATCGAACAGTCCCACCTCGAAAGAAATGAAGGTAGACGACGACCCTCTCTCAGAAAAGCCATCCGCTAACCCGAATAGCGTGGATAACCTACTGGTCCACCATCTTCCAAGCCCTGCGCACCCAATGCCTCAACCCCTGCCGCGAGATCCGTCATCAAGCCATCTCCTGCCTGCAGCGCTCGCTCCTCAGCCCCGAGCTCGCCTCCGCAGACCACCAAGGATGGACTGCCATCTTTGGGGAAGTCCTCTTCCCTCTCATCTCCCGCCTGATGAAGCCTGAAATCTACCAGTCTGATCCGATAGGCATGGGCGAGACGAGAGTGCAGGCCGCGACGCTGCTGTGCAAGATTTTCCTGCATTATCTGGTGCTGCTGTCGGAGTGGGACGGCATGCTGGATCTTTGGCTGAGGATCCTGGAGATTATGGATCGGCTGATGAACAGTGGGCAAGGCGATAGTCTGGTAAGTCTAACCTCACAAAACAACCGAGGTGTCACGAAGCTAAGACATGCAACAGGAGGAAGCTGTCCTCGAAAGTCTAAAGAATATCCTCCTCGTCATGGCAGACGGGGGCTACCTCGTACCACCAGCCGAAAACGAAAAGCCTTCAGAGATCTGGGAAGAGACCTGGAAGCGCGTTGATCGGTTCTTACCAGACCTGTTCGGGGAGATCTTCCCAGAAGTTCAGGTGCCAGCAGCCGATAAGAAGGACGTTGCTGGGCCAGAAGGGCAAGGAGGCGGTGCATTGCCAGTAAGGAATGCTTCAAGCCAAGAGGGGACTGTTGAGGAAAGAAGTGAGGAGCAAGCGGTGTAGGAAAGCTGGGATTGCTGTATCATAGCTCACATTCTAGGTTTGCATAGCGTACTGTAGGCAGGAGCAGAGTGAAAGGCAGCAGGTCATGGGTGTTCTCGCTATCTCGTTTCCTCGCCTCCCCGTCTCCTCGTTCTTCTCATCTTCCCATCTCCTCACCTTCTCATCTTCCCTTCCCCACCGACAAAGATACCCCAAGTCTCGAAAAAAGATGCTACAAGTCAAAAAACCACAACGCTATCGAAATACATCGCCACACCGCCATCAACAGCTTACACCCAACAACAGTAGCACCGTCACACCCCCTTTCCATACTGCATGTCGAAGCGGACATGAGCAGCTAGATGGGAACACCACTACTCCAATCCCAAACCCATATCCAATACAACCCCAATCCAATCGCATCCAAAACATATCCAATCCCAATCCAATCAAGCTCCCAGCCCATCCCAACCCTCATCCCCTCAACCTCGTCGCCAACGAAAATGAAACCAAAGAAGTCGTCCAAGAAGCAGTGTCACAGGCCAGCCTAGCCTCCCGCCGCTTCCTCTTCCCGTCAGCAAACCCCCGTCGAAGCAGCGTAGAGTCCATCGAGAGAAGTCGATTTGGTGCCCGGACTGGTACTTCTGTGACCGAGAGGCCATGGAGGGCTGCGTCTACAGAGCTGGGTTTGGACCAGGGTATTGCGGCTCCTTTTGGGGGGATGTTGGCGATTCCAGCTGAGATTGCCTTGTAGGGCTAAAGCCTTTGGGGTTTTCCTTTGGTCTGGGTAGGAGGCGGGAAGGCGTCCAAGCTCGAACAAAGAAAGTTGCAATTTGGCAGGGAATCCCGGTATATTAGACAGGCCTATTGTCTGGACGTTAGACAAACCCCATTGTGTCGACTTCAAACAAACCCCATTGTCCGCCGTCACCTATAAAATGCCCATCCGAGCTTCCATCCGAGCGCTTTTGGAACATCAGGAATCTGTAAGCTTCGCCCATCAACCACATCCCACAACCCAGCATCAAAAATCCTCGTCCCTCATACTTACACTCCGAAACCCTTCCCAACCTCTCACCGAGCTAGCCTCGCCCAGCCATGCATCCCCTCCTTCTCATCCTCCTCATCCTCCTAGCCGCCATCTGCTTCCTCCACCTAACGCGATTTATCTGGCGCGCCGTGGGCGCTGCGATGCGAGTCGGGTGGAAGGTGCTGCGTGTTGGGGTACGGGTTGTGGGGACTTGTGTGTGTTTATTTTGGGTGGTGGTTTTTGTGGGGCTGGGGGTCTGGGGGGTGGTTGCTGCTGCTACGGGCTGAGTATCTGTTGGGGAGATATAGGATCGGGGTTTAGTGAGCTGGTGGTCTGATGGCTGAGAGATGTACCATGGTAGTTTTGGAAAAGAGAACATAATCAATCGGTTTTGCGGATACACTGCTGAGGTTGTGTTTTTTCGTCACAGATGTGGCCAGCATTGAATCCACTTCACGGTCTCGTAGGTTCGTGGTGCCGGATCCCTTGGACTTAGAAAGGCTTCCACAGGGAAGTAGAGTTTGCTCGCTACCACACTCGAAACCAGCACAAATATGGCAAGTATTGAAGCACCGATCCGTCGAAGGAATGATCGTTTCCGACTTCTGATGAGGTTGTATATTCAAATGGATAGCGGAGTAGATAGACAAGAAAAGAGTCAAGAAGCATGTCTGGATCAAGCCCCAAGTTCCTCGACCGTCTGGCTCACCCACCCATGCACTGGACATCGAAGCCATGCTTTCAAGACCGTGTGTCCGAATGAGAATGTCAAGCCAACAAGGGTAGTTCCCCAAACACGTAGGTGGTATCAGAGAAGTAGAACCCACCTCAAGGGAATTATGGCCTCCGAAGATCTCTTAGCCAGCTTTTCAGCCGCATGATCAGCGTTACACCAACACTGAAACTCAAATTACCCACCACAATGTTCGTATGCACTGTAGGGAATCCAAATTCGCACAAGGCGTCTATTCCCGATCATCAATGGCTTTGGCTGCGCTGATTGGTTGATTGATTGTACTCTCCCCTGAGAATGATAGAAACTGCATCTCCTTGGCGGGAGTCTCGACAAAAGCATTGGGACAGAGGTGAAGAGGCTGCCTCCGTCAATACTTCGGGCAGCCGCGAAAGCGGAAACGACCACCGAGATCGCGCCGGGACGAGGCGAAACCTTGGCGAACGCTGGACTCAGCCTCCAGGGATATATAGAAAGCGCTGTATAACGGGATTCTTCACTCGTCCAATACATGCCGCCGGCAATTGGTAGATATCAGGGCTGACTGAACAGAACCCATTGCTTTGCACAACCAAAAACGTGATCACGGTTCAAAGATGAGGTAGTTTACCGCTTCGGAGCCCTCTCGAAGCCATCTTGGGGCACTTGGAATTGGTAGCAATTGAGATACTAGCAGTGAAAAATACCTCAGATATCGCTTCAACTATTGCTCCTCATCTAGATCAACATCAAGTGCATCTGGATTTGCTGGCACCACGGGCTGCTCAGGCACCTGCCTGGTCATTCCTTCAGGCCCACTGCTGGCCGCAACAAAGCCAACAGGTGCCCGAGCCTGCCGTTCCAGAGCTGCCATTGCATCCGTTGTCTCAACACCCTCGGTTGGCTCACTTTCGTCGTTAGCTTCTGTCGCTTGCTTCTGGCTTCGGGCGAGCGCTTGAGACGCGATGAAGTTGACGTCCGTGCTGAGTGCAGGTTAGCTGACTGTAACGCTATAAACACAGGGCAGGTTGTGAACGTACTTGTATTGAGCCTGGACGCTTCGCTTGATGCGCAGCATCTCCTTGAACGTGTCTTCATTGCCATGCTGTACTTCGAAGTTCTCCCATTTCGACCAGAAGGAGGGTATGGTGCGTGGATCGCAGAACTGCGATGCATGACCGTAGATAGCTCGAGCTCGATCAATCTCACCCAGCCGTCTTTCCATTTCCGCAAATTTGAGGCACATGTCTTTGGCTTCTTTATCGGGCAGTGCCGTGATGGCGCGCTCGTAGATCGGTCTCGTGGACGTGAGGCCAAAGTTAGATGCTGATTTAGTGATGTAGAAGTTGAACATCTCGAATCTATCCTCATCGGAGACTGCCCGAGTCGCGCGTTCATAGATGCGCATGGCATGTCGTGCAAGTCCTCGTTCTTCTTCGAGACTCCCGTACATCAGATACAGCACCTTGGCGAATTTAGGTGGGCAGCCCTCGACAGCTTGCTCGAAAAGGTCCCGTAGTCTTTCGATACTGATCTTTCGATCTACAGCCTTGGTCAGGTAAAGATTCCAGATCTCGAATGCGACTGGGTAATTGAACAGATCAAGACCTCGTTCATAAACCTTGAACGAATCCTCAAAGTACTGGTTTTCCTCAAGCAGATTTGCAAAATTGACCACAGTCTGGGGCGTAGCTATTCGAAGCTCAAATATCCGGTCGTAGACCTTCTTTGTCCCTTCTAGCGTGCTGACACTCTCGACCAAATCCACGTAGAAGCTCCACAATTTCCAGCTCTTGTGTACTCGCTGCTGCGGCGACAACGTCTCATCAAAGTAGTCGACAGTGGATCTCTTCGGTGCTTGTGTAGCCTTTGCCATGATGCCTACAGCTCCGTCGAAGTTCTCATTTCGTAGTTCCATCTCTGCCCAGCCGCACCACGTTTCCGCTAGCTCGGCTACGGACTTGTATGGCACCTTCACGGCTTTCTCCAAAATAATCCGGGCGTTTCGCAGATCTCCACCCTCCTCGTAGAACTTGGCATAGTTTAGCCACAGTTCGTGGAATCTGCCGACAGCCTTTCGAGGCAGAATTGCCGCTATGGCGTCAGTATAGGTTTGCACCACCTCATGCTTATTATCGCCCCAAAGGGCCACCCTTTTCTCCCATTCCACAACATTGTTGGGGTTCTGACGCAAAAGGACATCGTTCACAAGGAATGGCCGCCGGTCCATTAGTTGCTCGAAACGCATCATCCGGATATCTAGATCAAGATCCGCGTCCTCGTTGACTCTGCCTTTGTCTGATCTTACAGCCGCTGCGTCCATGAGCGTTCCGATGATAGATTCCTCAAACTCCGCATACGCGTCGAAAACCAGGGTGAAGTCTCGGACCGTCATGACAGTAGTAATACCTTCTTCAAATATATCTCGTGCTCGCTCGAAGTTTCCTCGTGTGATCCAGTATGTCGCAAGCCCAGCCCATAATTTCCCTCTCTGATCTGCAAACCTATCGATACCGCTTCGCACAATATTCTCAGCATTAATGCCCGCTGTGTTACCGGTCTCCACTTCCTGGGCCTTTTCCACCAGTAGATCCACCATTTCAGACCAAAGCTGAAAATTGCTCTTGCCGTGCTTACTTCGGAATTTTGGGTCATTCAAGATGTCCATGTATTTCTTCACAGCCTCCGTGTATTGCCCCAACTCAACCAAGAGGGTGATATAGTCTTCACTGTCCTCGGGATGAATTTGCATATATCTCCGCCATATCTTGATTGCAGTATCACCAGAGGCAGAATTGGCGAAGGGGCGGAAACGAGCCCAGATACGGTTATGCTGGGTGATAGGGAGGGCTCGCAGAGCTCTGTCGAAGGTGCGGCGGGTATAAGTGACTAGAGGCTGCTGCATGAGGAAGGCGAGGAACATGTCCCAGATCTTCGGCATCTTGTTCAGCAGGATCAATGCACGCTCAAATAAAGCGTTGACTTTGGCATACTCCGCCGAATGGATCGCAGGGTTTCTGTTTCGTAGATGCTTGACACGGATTTCCAGATACTGCATGTCGATCAGTCTTCACTCGCAAGACATCATTGATGAATTGGTGTTACCATCTTCCATAACTTGTACGACCGGGGTAGATGCATGCAGGCGCGCTCCATAACCTGAAATCTTTGTTAGCTAATCTCATTTTTGTTTCACTGGAAAGCTGCCGGGATTGCCATACAAAAGCTTGCTCAAGCAGACTGCCATGCTGGTGCTTAAAGTCGATATACCCCACCCAAGGTTTGACACTCGTAGGATCTCGGAGGATATCTTGCTCATGAACGAGATCATCGGAAGACTTCATGCGTCAGTACTCAACTATGAGCCGATCCAGCTTGCACAACTCACTATAAGGTACAGGCTCATGTCTAGCTTCACAGCGCTTGCTTTTGATTTTAAAGCCATGGGCGGCGGTGTGCGCAAGAGCTCTCCCGGCATCGCGATGCCTGTATTCGAGGAATGGTCGTCAAGGAGTTCTTAGGGCCGGTGAAGCTCATGGATTTGTCACTTTATGGCGCACAGAGCGATCGCTATCCCACACAGTTAAGATAGCGCGGTCTCGCGATGCTCGAGTTCGTCGATCATGGTTCTCGGCGAAAAGACGGGCCCAAAATGCCGCGCAAGAACGTCTCGCCGGCGGCTTCATTGATGGCCAGAGCACATGCACTTAGAGCGGAACTGCTTCTGCCATATTGGTTTTCACTATCTGTCTTGCAACACGATCAGAGGTTCAGTGTCCTTGCTTAGCTTTTAGTACTTCCACGAAATTGACACGACCCATCTATTCCCCCTGACTAAAGGATCCCCCTATTATCGGATAACCAACGATCCCTCTGTCCGAAGTCCTCAATCTTTCTGCAAGATGTCTGGTGCAGGGGTGAGTCTGTAGACGAAAGATTAGAGATGTTGGAATTTGACCCTGTTTTGGTAGGACCGGGAACCTGTCTTCCCCACTCGACAATCCCTTGGGGCTATGAAGAGCAAGCTCAAGGGCGCCGAAGTCGGACATAGTCTCTTAAAGCGAAAGAGCGAGGCTTTGACCAAGTACGTGTGTCGTATCCATTCATAGTAACGTACTGACCTTCGGTGGCAGACGCTTCAGAGGTAGGTCCAAGCCGATCGGCCAGCGAGTCCGCGTACTGAGCGTATGTAGAAATCACAAGACGTATCGATGAAGCAAAGCGCAAGATGGGCCGGGTTATGCAGATAGCAGCATTCTCGCTGGCGGAAGTGACATACGCTGTGGGAGGCGATATCGGATTTCAAGTCCAAGAGTCCGCTAAGGAGGCCCGCTTCCGCATCCGCACCAAACAAGAGAACGTCTCCGGTGTGCTTCTTCCCAAATTCGAGAGTTACAATACGGAAGCCAAAAGCGACTTCGGCTTGACCGGGCTGGGTAAGGGAGGTCAACAAGTTCAAAAATGCAGAGAGACGTACTCTAGGGCTGTGGAAACTCTGGTCGAGCTCGCTAGTCTCCAGGTACTACGTGACCTGAGTGCACATAAACGCAGGCGTTGACATGATGCTAGACAGCGTTCGTCATTCTAGACGAAGTGATTAAGGTCGTCAACCGAAGAGGTAAGCTCGATTCTCCGTGTATACATTGTTGGGTTTTAGTCTAACCCGGCGTTAACAGTCAATGCCATGTAAGTCCCATTGCTAGCGTTACCACACAGCAACCTCTAACGAGAATATTCCTGCTCTCAAGAGAACACGTGAGTCTTTCATGAACGGGTCTCCAATGATTCTGCTGAGATGTGAATTAGATCATCATACCGCGCACGGAGAATACAATAAAATGTGGGCTAACGGTACAAATACGATGCTGTAACCCTCGCTAACGTGTCGCAGACATCAACTCGGAATTGGACGAGCTGGACAGAGAAGAGTTTTACCGGTTGAAGAAGGTACACTTACCCAATCGCAGTATTGACTAATTACTGATACCCCATGGCGAAGGTCAAAAACAACAAACAGCGAGATAATGCAGCGAAGGACCAAGAAGACAAAGCAAAGGCTAGGCATGGTAGCGATAAGGAAAACGATGAGACGTCCGGCTCCGCCGACGTCCTCGGAGAGCAAGAAGATCAGGACGTCATCTTCTAAGCCAGAATTAGGTGTCATGACTTGCTTGGGCAAAGGCGGCTCCTGGGGCATTAGCAGGCTTGCGATCTGCTCTCAGCGTTGGCCCTCCTTTCGAAATATTTGCAGATGTTGCGAATTGGCCTAGCAATGCTTCCATGCATTCAGACCTTTCGGATGTGACGGCATATCCGTAGTTGTGTTTCACTCGTATGGCACATAGAAATTGCTCTTGAGAAGGTGGTGGATTGTATGTACTAAAAGATATCATTGCCGCTGGTACACAACCTTCATGACCTTACCCTCTTCCCCAAGCGTCATTCCTGCCGTCCTCTCTTTCGCATCGATAGCCCCCTTGTCCTCTTCGTACTCCACGAATGCTATGCCCGTCCTTCCAGGTACCAAGCGCACCTCTCTGAAACCTTGAAATCTGCCGAATATCGATGTAAGGCTGTCCACATCGTAGTTGTCTGGTAAATTCTGCACGAAGAGAATTTTGTTCGGTGGTAGGTATTCCTCAGGTACAACAGCACCTGCTGCAGGATTCGATGACTTGAGTCCGGCGCCACGTGCTGCTTTGATGGGTCGTGCAGCACCTGCTTCCGGCGCCGCAGCTGCGGCGGATCGTTTGAGCTTCTTCTGGATCTCGGCGGCTTCGGCGGCTTGTTTGCGCTCTAGACATCAGACGGTATAGATCAGCCCACGTTCCGATACACCCAAGTTTACACGTTATCCACAACGTACCTTTCTCGGCCAGTCTCCTCCTCTTATGCGACTCCAAATCCTCCGCATTCCCCTCCTGCTCCACCGTAGCGTCGCTCCTTGTCCTAGCATAATCAAGTACCATCGGCTTCTCGAACAGCTCAAAGCCCTGCACTTCCTTGATCGCGCGCTCGGCGGCCTCGGTGTCATCGAAGACTACGAAAGCCTGGCCTTTTGCTTTGAGATTCCTCTTGGCTACGAGGTCGATAACGGTGCCGTACTCGGAAAAGATTTCTGTCAAGGCTTCTTTCATCTGGTCGATCTTAATGCGTTCCTCGAGGTTCTTGACCTGTAAAAGGGGGTTAGTGATTTTGTGAAGCGAAGCCAACAACGAGTGATGCTGGAGCTCACATAGACTCTGTCGGAAAATTAGCTTGACCAGCTCAGCGTGGTTTATCGGGGAGCTTACGTGGGGTTTGGAGCATTCAGCCCACCACCTTGGGCGGTCACCGCGGCCATTTTTGCAACGGTTGAGCTCAGCACTGGTACGGGACTCAATCGTCGTTTGAAAGCATTTGAAGATCTGTCGCAGGGTTCTTCTAGCGCGTCAGCGGGCCGCTTCCCGCCTGCAAGGAACATCGTTCGAAGTCAACCTGCTAATAATCCCGATCTTCAATTGTGCCTACTTTAGAAATGGCCAAGGTTGATACCTGAGGACTGCGAGGAAGGTGATAAGAATCACAGATGCTTCACAGGTCGAAATTGCCGAGACATACTCGCGTAAGCGCATGACAACACTCTCCTCAGGATTGCTTGCTACCCAAGCTGGTTCTCGCACATCTTCGTAACAGGTACCCATGACCAGGTCAAAATGAATGCCAGTAAGATTCGAGATGCATCGAGGTAGTTAGACCTTTACACGACAACACGCTGGGCACTTCGGCCAAACTCAGCCCCATAAAGAAAGCGTCATTGAGTCATCTAGTGAGAATTCGGTGACTCAAAGGTACCTTACAGCATCAGTTTGTTGGTACTTCAGCACTACGTAAATTCAACTCCCTCACTATGAATGTTTCGAGTACAGATATTCAAAGTCTGCCCCTTTCTATCGTCCAATTGTCGGCGTCTATCCGTTCCGTTAACGACCGTCATGAAGCGAACCATACCACTATCGGACCTCACAGAGAACGAAGCAAACATCCGACAACTCCTACTCGATACGTCAGACCATATCGGTACGTCTAAGCATGGTGCCAAACCGATTCTCCGCTTTGCCGGTGGGTGGGTGCGCGATAAGTTGCTTGGGTCCGCGAGCGACGACATTGATGTTGCCATTGACACGATGACTGGGGAGGATTTTGGACTCGCAATGGAGGCGTTCATATCTGGCCCGGAGGCGAAGGCCAAGTACACATCTCTCGAAAATGGCAAAGACATCGTGGGTAATCTAGCCTTGATTGCAGCAAATCCAGACAAGTCAAAGCATCTCGCGACGGCTACCGTGAGAGTATTTGGGCTTGATGTAGACTTCGTCAATCTGCGAAAAGAGACCTATGCTGCGAACAGCCGCACTCCACAGATGGAATTGGGTACGGCAGAAGAAGACGCTCTGCGCCGAGACTCGACCATAAATGCGTTGTTCTACAATATCCATACATCAAAGTTGGAGGATTTCACTGGTCGGGGCCTCGTCGACTTGGAGCGTAAGATTATCAAGACGCCTTTGCCGGCTTTGCAGACGTTTAGAGACGATCCATTGCGGGTTCTGAGGCACATACGCTTCGCCAGTAGGCTGGGTTTTCGCATCGACTCCGAGGATGAACAAGCAATCAGTGATCCCAGTATACAGGACGAATTTAAGCTGAGGGTTACTCGTGAGATCAAGGCAACTGAGGTCGGGAAGAAGGTGAAAGGTCAGCCTGGCAGGCAGGAAACGGAGCTCAAGATCAGTCGTGAGAGAGTCGGTATGGAGGTCGACAAGATGCTCAAGGGTGGGTAGTGACAGACAGCTTTGATACGCAGGTTCACTAAGCGATATCTAGGTCATGACCCGTGGATGGCCTTGAAGCTCATCGATCAGTTCGGCCTATACAACACTATATTCACGAATGCCGATGACGAGACCTTTGGCTACGCAGACACAACCCATTGGTATCAAGCCTACGATCAGCTAGTCTGTATTGTGACAGCAAAAACGTCGCCGACAGAGGATTCAGATCAATTGGCTATGCTCAAGAATCTCCTTCTACATAATTTTGCCGAAAAGTATCGAGCATGGCTACTCTGTGCCCTGGTCCCATGGGCCAGGGCGCCGTCGGCCAAGCCAGAGAAAGCAGGTGGGAAGACACCGCCGAGTCCCGCATGCCTTGCGGCACGAGAAGGGATCAAGGCTGAGAATAAGATATTGAAGATGGTCGAAGATGCTGTGGTCAACCTTCAAGACATTATAGATAAAAAGAACGAAGGGGCAGAGGTCCTTCAGCCAACTGAACTTCTACAGAAGAGAAAGCACGCTATGCTTGACACAGAAAACCGTGTAAGACAGGGCATAGCCATCCGCCTGTGGGGTACGAATTGGCGATCCAGTGTTATGTACGCTTTACTAGTTGAGGTTTCAGAAACTGGGGAATCGGGTGAGTGCACGATCTGTGTCGACAGAAGACATCATTATTGATTTCTCTAGGTTGGCCACAGGTGCTAAACGGCTATGCCACTTGGCTTCAAGGCCTCAAAGCCCAGGACTTATTAGAAGTGGATTCTCTGAAGCCACTCGTGAACGGCAACCAATTATCGAAGGCTCTGGAGAAGAAGCCTGGACCCTGGATGACGAAAGCCTTGGAAGTCGTCATCGAGTGGCAGCTGCGTAATCCAAAGTCAGATGATGCGGAAGAAGCCATTGCAGAGGTACGACGGTGGAAGGAGGAGATAGGGCTTCTTTGATACACTCATGGCGTGCGTAGCAGCTATGTAATCTGCCATCGTGACTACACTTCGGCAATTCTAGACGACTCTAACCATGCCGACTAAGGCAAGAGATTCTTAGTATGGCGTCCATCTTTCCTACCGCGTGCGTTGATATCAATGGGTACTAATCTGCTTGCTGCTTCCTCAGAATCGTTCTACAATATCAATGACGTTCTTCAACGTTTTGCCGCTTTGACAGCGGATCTTTACTGGTCATTCGGTGGGTCGTCGTTCCGTCAACGATTTATATTGATGTGCAATGCGACTGTCCCTTGGTCCAGTCAGGCCTTGGGATGAGCGACCTGCCATTCCATGGGATAGTGCAAGCACTTGAGAAAAAACCAGCTGCAGTAGCGCGATCCAGACGCCTCGGGAAGTCTTTCACCCCATAACAGCAGCAGCCAAACCATAAAAGCATTTCATCGCCGAAATAATCTGGCAAGTCCAGCCATAATTTCACACATTCATACCACCAAAAGACCCCCCAGCCTCCCGTCACTCTCAACTAAGAGCCTATACTCCCCTCCCACATCAAGCTCGTTCTCCAGCACAGCCGTCAAGAGCTTCACACACCGCCTGGTTCCATCCTTGACACCCTGCAGCTCCTCCTTCCTCTTCGCCTCCTCCCGCCCCTGATCCCTCCCCTTCTCCCCTTCCCCTTCCTCTTCGATCCTCAACCAGCAGCCCACCAGCCCCTTCAGTATCTCCCCCCTATGGTACCCCACCCTCGGCCAATCCACCAGCACCACCGTCTCCATAGCCGTCAACGCCACGACCAGCAGCGGCGGGTACGCCGTCGCGAAGGGTGCTGTCAGGATGGCTGTGAGGAGGGGGAGGATATTCTACGCCTCACCCATTAGGCCCTCCGTCAAGAAAATTCAAACCCTAATGCAGAATGATTGCTGTCCACTGACCTTCAAATACTTACAACTCTCAACCCCCATCTCCCTCACCAACTCCCCCATCCTCCCCACCAAAAACTCCGCCACCCGTACATTCTCCCCCGCATACGCATA
>JAABUS010005347.1_pt1 | contig 17018 bp, 12 predicted proteins | sample 5560161 | NCBI WGS metagenome assembly JAABUS01 (sample SAMN10711885, study PRJNA513376) | rock metagenome | isolation source: Antarctica rocks | place: Antarctica: Victoria Land, Trio Nunatak nord | collected 2016-01-04
CGCGGTGCAGTTGCTCGAACGGCTCGCGGTGGAGAAGCAACCGCTGCTGACGGCGTGAGGAGAGGAGGCAGTCATTGCGCTCTGTCGAACGACGTGGAGGAATGTACAGAACTTCGCGGACACAACCTTGCGCCTTCTTGTTACTCGTTACTCAACGCTGCCCGTTATTTCCATCGCGCGAGTAACGCGGGTGTGAATCCGCTCAGGCTTGTCAGGATGAGATCGGCTGCCGCGAGGTCTTGCGGCTGCATCGCGTCCGGGTTGGGCACGGCGATACAGCGCATCCCCGCCGCCTTCGCCGCGTGCACGCCGACGGCCGCATCCTCGAAGACGACGCATTCGGCGGGAGGAAGCCCGAGCCGCTCGGCGGTCACGAGGTACGGCTCCGGGTGCGGCTTCCCGTGCGTCACGTCCGCGCCGGTGACAACCACGCCGAAGGAGTCCGTGATGCCGAGGCGGCCGAGGACGAGCACGATGTACTCGCGGATGCCGGAGGAAGTTACCGCGAGTGGATACCCTGCCGCATGGAGCGCCCTGACCGCCTCGACCGCGCCGGGCATGGCAGCGAGCGTCGGGGCGTCGCTGAGCGCCGCGAGGAAGTGGCCCTGCCGCCGCCGCATCAGCGCATCGACGGAATCCGCGATGCCGAAGTGCCCCCGCATCTCCGCGAGCAGTTCGCTAATCCGCCGCCCGGACGAGCCGAGCCGAATCACCTCCGGCAGGTCATCATAAGCATGCCCCAAGTCCGCAAGCGCCGCGCGATCCGCCGCGAAATGCAGCGTCTGGAGGTTGATGAGCAGTTCATCGAAGTCGAAAATCGCGGCACGGATCGTCATGTCGCTACGATACGCGATCTGAGAGCGTTCGTGTGCTGCTTTCAGACGTTCGCTCGACCTCACCATTGCGGCTCAAACCTTTCCTTCCCTCACCGTGTTCCTGTACGCTGTTGCGAGAGGAGGGATGATGGGCATTCGGGATCGGCGGAGCACCGCGAGAGATGACGCACAGCCTGCCACGCTTTTCCATGCAGTGAGCAACAATCCGCCGCAAGAGTCAGACTTCCGGTCGAATGAGCGCGAAGGAAAGAAGCGACCATTGGAGGCATGGAAAGTCCGCTATTGGCGCGGGTTTTCGACGTTCGATACACTCCAGCAGGCACGCAACAAAGCGATCTCGTTTCCCAGACAAGGGAAATTCGTCGTGGAAATTGCCGTCGCAGGCATCATCGGTAGAACATGTGAGCAGCCGTTCAGTCCCGGCCATTACACTGTCTGGGCTGAACCAGCAATCTGCGTCGCGAATATCGTCGCAATCCATCCTGTGCATGATGCGGCGAAAGGATCGGATGATGAAGACGCCGTATGAGATTTGGGATAACGATACATTCAACATTGTTTATGCCTACCCGACATTGGAGGAAGCGCTAGCAAGCGTTCGCCAAGAGATCGTTGCCAATGGTCCGGAGTCGGCTGCCTCGTGGGTCCTTCAGTACGATGACCGCATTACGACAGTGAACATCGCACATGGCGAATCTCTCATTGCTCTCGCACTGAAAGATGCCCCCGTATCCGCTGCCCGATAACGCAAGACGAAACAAATTCACACGCCGGGGATATATTTATATCCCCGGCGTGTGCTATTTACCAGCGTGGCTTGATCGGTAACCAGAAGGGATCGCGCTTGCGCATCTCGGTCACGTCGTCGCGGGCGAGGCTGTTGCGCCGCTGGAAGTTCTCCGCGAGTGTGCCGAGTTTGTCCTCGTCGATCTCGACGCCAAGGCCGGGGCCGCTCGGCACCTCCTGGCAGCCATCCTTGAAGGTCATCATCTCGCCCTTGATGATGTCCTCAGTGTTCCACGGGTAGTGCGAGTCTGAGGCGTAGATCAGGTTCGGGATCGCCGCGCCGACGGCGGTCATCGCGGCCATCGAGATGCAGAGGTGGTTGTTGGAGTGCTGCGAGAGGCCAAGCCCGAAGGTGTTGCAGAACTTGCCGAGGTCCACGAAGGCGCGCACGCCGCCCCATCCGTGATGATCGCCGAGGATCACCTGCACGGAGTTGAGCCGCACCGCCTCCGGGATGTGCTCGAAGCGCGTGACGCACATGTTCGTCGCGAGGGGGATGTGCGTCGTGCGGGAGACGGCGGCCATGCCGACGTTGTCCGCCGTCGGGTCCTCCAAATATTCGAGATCAATATCTTTCAGTTTGTAGGCGACGCGGATGCTCGTCTCGACGGACCAGATGGCGTTCGGGTCGATGCGCAACTGGTGATCCGGGAACCGCTCGCGCAGGAGGAGCATCGTGCGCACCTCCTCATCGGGCGGGAGGACGCCTCCCTTCACCTTGTGCGTCGTGAAGCCCCACTTCTCATGGAACATCTCCGCCTCGCGCACCATCGCCTCGGGCGTCATCACCTCGCCCCACGGGTCGTCGCGGTCCTGATCGGCGTACTTGTAGAAGAGGTACGAGGCGTACGGCACCATCGCGCGCACCTGACCGCCGAGCAGGTCCACGAATCGCTGCCCCGTCGCCTTGCCGATGATGTCGAGGCATGCGACCTCGACGGCGGAGAAGGCCTGCGCGTTGCCCCGCAGCAGGAGGCGCATCGGCTCGAGGTTGTACGGGCTTTGGCCGACGATGTGCGCTCGCGCCCCCTCGATCTGCCGCGCCATCGCCGCGCCCCCGCCGACCTCGCCCCACCCGACAAGCCCGTCGTCCGTCGTCAACTTCAGCACGACACGCACGAAGTACGGCTCATGCACGCCCCACGAGTTGCGGAGTGGCGGATCCGGTGCGGCGACGGTCGTGACCTGCATCTGGCTAATATTCATGCCTACCTACCCCCTGCCCCTCCCGCAAGGAGGCGGCTAACGCTCCGATAGTCGGTGCCTGATATATCGACATCAAGCTCATTCCAGTTCCCCCTTCCCCTTCCCCCGCAGGGCTCAGAGGCGGACAGTTTTCCATCTTTCCTTACCTGCACTCACCCCGGCACCACCCCTACCCCATCGAGAGAGCCGGGCATTTCCGGAAACTATCCGCCCCTGACCGCCATGAGGGAAGGGGGAGGAGGGTTGGGAAATCCCCTTACTTTATCACCACCTCGCGCCCGGTCTCGCTCGACTTCTCCGCCGCGAGCAGGACTTCCATGATGTGGCGGGCATAGTCGGGGCCGATGGGGGAGGGCGCGCCGGTGAGGATGCTCTGGGCGAAGTCCGTGATCTCCCCCGTGAAGCCGGTGCCACTGGGGACGGCATCGAGCGGCGCGGGCGTGTAGTGGCCGTCCGTCGCGGTCCAGACACCCGCGTTCATGCGGGAGTTGACGCGCACCATACCGCCATCGAGGATATACTCACCCTCGCTCCACTCGTTGCCCTTTTCCTTGTCGTAGCCGGTGTGCGTAAAGACGGCGTGCACGCCGCTCGCGAAGTCGAGCATCACGACGCAGGAATCGTCCGCCCGCTGCTTGACCATCGGGTTGCCAATCCACGCCTTCACCGCCGTCACCCTGCTGTCCACAAGCCAGGTGATGCGGTCGAGCATGTGCGCGCCGTTCATCTGCCACATGCCGCCGCCCTGCGCCCGGTCGAGGAACCACGGCGGGCGGATCGAGAGGCCGAAGGGCTTGTACCAGACATCGTTCGCGAAGACGATGTTGCCCAACTCGCCGCTGTGCAGGATGCGCCGCGCGGTGATGTTCGGCGCCTGATAATGCTCGGAGTGGCCCACCATGATCGTGACGCCGTTCTGCCCCGCCGCCTCCGTCATCCGGTCGCACTCGTCCAGCGTCATCGCCATCGGCTTCTCGATGAAGATGTGCTTCTTTGCCGCCGCCGCTGCGACCGTCGCGCCGTAATGGAGCCAGTGCGGCAGGGCGATGATGACGAAGTCGATGTCGTCCCGCTTCAGCATCTCGGTGTAGTCAGTGTATGAAGCGCAGTCGTTGTCTGCGGAGAACTTCTCTACACGTCCCTGATCGACGTCCGCCGCCGCCACGAGCCGCGTCGCCGCCGTCTCCTTGACCGCCTTCGCGTGCGCGCCGGAGACGCGCCCCGTCCCGATGATCCCGACGCCCAGCGTTGCCGTTGTGGTTGCCATTCTCTCTAACCCCCATCTGCCCTAATGGTGCTCGATCCCCCCATAGGAAGGGGAACGGTTGGTTCGTGAACTGCTCCTGCATCACGACATCTCCCCGCCCACTCCCCTCTCCATTGCGATGGAGAGGCGCCGGGGTGAGATTTGCTCCCAATATCGCGCAAAACGGGGGCGAACGCTATCGTTCGCCCCCGTGTGCCGCACTTCTCGCGCTGTGTGAAAGCGGTTATCCCTTGACGCTGCCCGCCGTGAGGCCCTCCACGAGGAACTTCTGGCCGTAGCTGTACAGGGCGACGACGGGCACCGCCATCAGGATTGCCCCCGCCATCAACTGCCCGTACGGGTAGATGTCGCCGAAGATCATCGACTGGAGGCCGACCGGCAGCGTCTTCAACTGCTCCTTTGTGATGAAGACGAAGGCAAAGAGGAACTCATTGAAGGAGTTCGTGAAAGTGAAGAGTGAGACCGCGAGTATCGCGGGCGTCGCCAGCGGCAGCGTGATGCGCCGGAACGCCTGGAAGCGGGTCGCGCCGTCGATCATCGCGGCGTTCTCCAGTTCCTCCGGGATGCTGCGGAAATAGCCCATCATCAGCCACGTCGCGTACGGCAGCGCGAACGTCGGGTACGTGACGATGAGCGAGCCGAGCGAGTTGATGAGGTGGAACCGGCTGAGGATCTGGTAGAGCGGGATGAAGAGAAGCGCGCCGGGGACGAGATAGGTCAGCAGCACGACGCCTGCGAGCGCCTGCGCGCCCCGGAAGCGGAGACGGGCGAGCGCGTAGCCCGCGAGCGAGGCGAAGGTTACGGAGAAGATCGTCGCGAAGACCGCCACGATGATCGAATTGCGGAACCACGTCCAGAAGGGGTGCTGGCTCGTCAGCTTATGGAACTGGCTGAGCGTCCACGGTTGCGGCCAGAAGACATTCCCCTGCTGGGCTGTGACCTGCAACTCGGACTTGAACGCGGTGATGACGATCCAGTAGAACGGGGCGAGGACGAAGAAGAGGACGAGCGCGAGCGCGGCCCAGGCTGGCAGACGGCCGAGGATGTTCGGCCGTTCCTTCTGCGTGTATTGCCGCTTAATTCCCCGCGCCTGGCGGCGCGCCTCGCCACGATCCGCCAGTGACGCCGAGAGCCAGCCGAAACCGGATCCGAGCGCGACGATGACCGCGAAGATCGCCATAGCACGGATGAACATGCCGCTGTTCATCACATAGAGCATGACCGCAAAGAGCGCGATGCCGATATACAACAGCACCTTGCCGTATGCGGCGAAGAAACGGTCCAGCGCGCTCTCTTCCACCTGACGTTCGGCGCGGCGCATGTAGCGGGCGAGGAAGAAGATGAAGATCGCCAGGATCGGCAGCATCAGGAGCGCAACCGCCGCGCCGGGGCCGAATTGCAACCCTTGAATCGCCTTCTCGTACGCGAAGACGACGAAAGGCCGCGTGGAGCCGCCGGGGCCGCCACCGGTCAGGAGGTAGATCACATCGAATGTATTGAAGGTCCAGATCGTGGAGAGCAGGGTGGTGACGAGGATGACGTAGCGCAGGCCCGGCAGCGTGACGTTGAGGAACTTCTGCCACGAACTTGCGCCATCGACCGATGCGGCCTCGTAGAGGTCGTTATCGATCGACTTGAGGCCGGCGAGGAAGTTCAAGGTGAAGAACGGGATGCCCTTCCAGACATTGACGAGGATGACGGACGGCATCGCCAGGTCCGCTTGCCCAAGCCATGACGCCGGGATGCGATCTACCAGATGCAGCCGGATGAACACCCCGTCCAGATGCGCGGCGAGGAGCGCCTTGTTCAGGCCGCCGAAGATCGGGTCATAGATCGAGCGCCACGCGAGCGCCGTGACGACGGTCGGGATGATCCACGGCAGCAGGACGAGACCGGTGAGGATGGACCGGCCACGACGCAGATTGTGCAGCAGCATCGCAGCGATCAACCCCGCCGTTACCTTGAATATCTCCGAATAGGCGGTGAAAACGACGGTGTTCTTGACGGCATCTTTGAAGAACTTGTCGTTGAGCAAATCTTTGTAGTTTTGCAGGCCGACGTAATGCTCGGCGTTTGTCAGTTGGCGCGTCGTGAAGCTGAGCTGAATTGCTTTCACGAATGGCCACGCGATCAGGACGGCGAGCAGAAGGAGGAGCGGTAGAACGAAGGGGAGTGCGATCTTCCAGTCCGGCCCGAGTGCGCGGCGCACCCCCGATGTCGACCGTGGCGCCGCTACCGGCGTTGCGACTGTTCGTTGTCGTGTTGTCTGCGCCATTTCTTCCCTGCTTTTGTCGATCGTGGGCGGTCGTAACCACGCCAGCCAGCTTCCGCGAGACCCGTCACAATGGAGGATTCTGCCGCGAGTATAGCACAGGATATGGGGAGAGGCACGGTTTCCCGCGCCTCTCCTTGGTACGTCTCCGCCCGTAGACGGGCGAACGGCGATGCGCGTCTATTGCTTGATGCCGAGTTGCTCGAAGATCTTGACCGTCTGGTCATGCGCGGCCTTGACCGCGTCGGGAACTTTCGTGCCCTTGGTGATGATATCGGCCATCATATTCGTGTAGACGAAGGCGCTGTCCCGCGCCTGATCGTGGCCCGGGCTTGGCGTCTGCGGGAAGTGGAACCCGGTCTTCGTCGGGATCGGCAGCTCCGCCTCGATCACCTTGCGCAGCGCGGGGAAGGAAGGCTCGCCATTCGTATAGAAGGGGTCGGAATCCCACTGCTTCTTGTAGGCGGGCATGACCAGGCCGACCGAGGGCTTGACGATCGCCAGCAGCGAGGAGCCGCCAGCCATGCGCTTGGCGACCTCTTTCGCCAGATCGGGGTTCTTTGCGGTTTTGAAAATGATCCACGCGCCCCAACCGCCGCCAGGGGTGATCAGCCGGTCCGTGCCGGGGCCGAGCAGCGCGGGGAAGACCCCCGTCTTCGGGTAGATCGGGCTTTTATCCGCGAATGACTTGGCGTAGAGCGAGTAGGCATTCTTGGTGATCCCGAGCGTGCCCGCCGCCCAGGCCTCGTTGTTGCCGGTGTCGTTCCAGCCACCGACGCCGGGCGGCAGCATGTTCTTGTACTTCGCGTTCGTGTAGATGTCCGCCAGGAAGGTGATCGCGGCGACCGTCTCCGGCGAGTTGAGCGTCACCTTCTTGCCGGTGTCGTCGTTCATCGCGCCGCCATATGCCTGGATGCAGTCCTCGATCAGGCCGTTCGCGTCACCGCCCTGATTGACGGTCATGCCCCAGCCGAAGCGGTTCTTGGAGGGGTCGGAGATGGCGAGGGCGATATCGCGGGCATTCTCGTAGGTCTTGATGTCCTCGATCTTCATGCCCTTCTCGTCCAGCCAGTCCTTGCGCACGAACCAGCCGCCCGCATTGGCGAAATAGGGAATCCCCATCCACTTGCCATTGATGACGAGGGAATTCTTGATGGAGTCCTCGACCGGGCCGTACATCTTCTGCGTCTCTTCGACCACATCGGAAACATCGATGATGTCGCCGAGTTGGGTGAACTGCGAGACGAAGCGGTCGACGTACTGCATGTCCACCGAGTTGCCGGACTTGACGGCGGCATCGAGCTTGGCGACGGCGGCGCCGTCGTCGGTATTGACGTGGTCGTTCGTGACCTCGAAGCCGCCCTGCTTCGCGTACATCTGCAGTTCCGCGTCCATCGCCTTCTGCGTGTCGGGGAAATATTCCTGCCGCGTGATCGTCAATAGCTTCGCGCCCTTGAACTTGTCCGCCGACAGTGGCGGGAAGGTGCCGATCGGGCCGGACGACGCGGCGGCGGTCGTGGTGCCGCCCGCCGCCGGGGTGCCAGTCACGGCGGAACTACTCGCGGCGGTGGTGCTGGCCGGTGCGCTCCCCGCAGCCCGTGTCGGCGCCGCAGTTGCCACTGCGGGTGATGCCGCCGCGCCGGTCGTCGGCGCGGTCGTGCCCACCGCCTTCGGCGTGTCGGTTGCCGTGCTGCTCCCGCCGCACGCCGCGAGGATCGCCGCCGCCGCGCTCGCCGCGATGCCACCGAGGAACCCGCGCCGCGACAGCCCTGAACCCTGCTTCAACCCGTCGTCCATTGTCTCTTCCCTCACACTTCATGCGCGATGCACGCGCATCGCCCGACAAACCTACGCACCCCGTGCCCACGCTCTCCATTGGATGCCCACACACTCTACCCTGCACGTACACAAGTACAGGTCATCGCCGTTCTGAGAGATTGGGAGGAACGTATCATCGCAGAAAGCGTTTTGTCAAGCGAAGACATGCCACGCGCCCGCGCTTTGAGCATTCGTACAAAGCGCGGGCGCGTGGCTGCGGGGGCATTTCTTCGCCGTGTAATCCCGTTACTGCTTCAAGCCCAGTTGCTCGAAGATGAGCACCATCCGGTCGTGCGCCGCCTTGACAGCGTCCGGCACCTTCGCGCCCTTCAGGATGATGTCGCCCATCATGTCCGGGAGGACGTACTGGCTGAGCACGGCGTCTGATCCCGGGCTGGGCGAGAGCGGGAAGGTATACCCGGTCTTGCTCGTCAGTTTGTCCGCTTCGATGATCTTCCGCAGCGCCGGCAGGGAGGGATCGCCGGTCGTGTAGAACGGGTCGGAATCCCACAGCTTCTTGTACGCCGGCAGGATCAGCCCGATCGAGGGCTTGGCGAAGTTGAGCAGCGCCTGGCCGCCGACCATCTGCTTCGCGATCTCCTTTGCCAGCGGCACATTCTTCGCGCCCTTGAAGATGACGAAGGTGCCGTAGCCCGGCCATGCGATCACGCGGTCCGAGCCTGGGCCGGAGACGCCACCGAGGACCGCCGTGTTGCCGTAGACCGGGTTCTTGTCGCGGAACGACTGCGCGTAGAGCGTGTAGCCATTCTGCGTGATGCCGAGCGTGCCCGCGAGCCACGCCTCGTTGTTGCTCGGGTCCGTCCACGAGTTGATGCCGGGCGGCAGCATGTTCTTGTACTTCGCGTTCGTGAAGACGTCCGAGAGGAAGGTGATGGCGGCGACCGTCTCCGGCGAGTTGAAGACGACCTTCTTGCCGTCATTGCTGACGAAGTTCGCGCCGTAGTTGAAGAGGCAGCTCTGGATCAGGTAGTTGCCGTCGCCGCTCCGGTTCCAGGTGCTGCCCCAGCCATATCGGTTCTTGGACGGGTCGGAGAGCTGGAGGGCGATGTCACGCCAGTTCTCGAAGGTCTTCAGGTCCTCGATCTTGATGCCCTTCTCCGCGAACCAGTCCTTGCGGGCGAACATGCCCGTTGCGTTCGCGAAGTAGGGGACGCCGTACCACTTGCCGTCGAGGAAGAGTTGCTCTTTGACACCGTCCTCGACCGGGCCGTAGGACTTCTGCAGCTCCTCCACGACATCCGTGACATCGACGATATCGTCGAGCGTGTGCCACTGCGAGACGAAGCCGGTGACGTACGCTGTGTCCTGAACATTCCCCGCCTTCACTGCGGAGTCCTGCCGCGTCACTACGTCACCCTGGTCGAGGTTGACGTGCGAGTTGTCCGTCTCGATGTTGAGTTGCTTCTTGATCTTGTCCAACTCAATATCGAACTGCTGCTGCGTCCCGGAGAAATACTCCTGCCGCGAGAGCATCGTGATCTTCTGGCCCTTGAACTTGTCCGCCGGGGGCGGCGTGATCGTGCCGATCGGGCCGGAGGCGGCTGCGGCGGTCGTCGGGGCGCCGCCCGCCACCGCGCTGCCGGTTGTCGTGGTGCTCGCCGCTGGTGCACTCCCCGCAGGCTTCGTTGCAGCCGCCGTGCCCGCGCCGGTGACCGTCGTTGCAGCGCCACCGGCGGTTGTTGGCGCGCCGGTCGTTGCGGCGGCGGGCTTCGGCGTGTCGGCTGCGTTGCTGCCGCCGCACGCCGCAAGGATCGCCGCCGCCGCGCTCGCCGTGACACTACCGAGGAACGTCCGCCGCGTCACTGTGTTGCCCTGAACTAGCCGTTTGCTCATTCGTTGCCCTCCACCGACTTTACCACGAACCATGTACCGGCTATCGCCGCACACGCCCCGATGGCACGCACACAACCCCAACGCTCTGGTCGTTTCGCCTGTTTTCGTTCGATGAAACCTGGTTGCACAGTAGCATCGGGGGAAGGCGATTGTCAAGGTGAGAGGAACGCACGAACGCACCGCAGGAGCAGGGCACGGCTGCGCCGATAGCCGCGTCGGTGCGCTACAATCGGCGCGGTTGGACGTTGGAGCGCAATGATGGGAGGAGTGTCGCGATGCCCGGTTTAACATGGGGACCCGATGAGGCGGCGCGTCTCGCCGCGATCCGCGACGATCTCGCGGCGGTCAGCACCGCCTCCGCGTGCCAGTTGCTCGTGATGCAGGGGTGGCGCAACACGTACATGCGCGGGTTGCTCCCGCTGGAGCCGCTCGGCCTCGGCGTGCGGCTCGTCGGGCGGGCGCGGACGTGCCGCTACCTGATGCGGCGCGGGCCGGACGGCCCACCGAACCCCGCAGCGCGCCGAAAATCCGCCGAAATCGCCCTGATCGAGTCGATCGAGCCGGGGGACTTCTTCTGCGTGGACGCGCTCGGCGTGCCGACGGCGGGGATCATCGGCGACATCCTGGCGACGCGCATCAAGTATCGCGGCGCCCTCGCGGCGGTGATCCACGGCGCGGTGCGGGATACGCCGTACCTCAAGGGCGTTGGTCTGCCGGTGTACACGGGCGCATTCCACCCCTCCGCCAGCAACCGGGATGTCGTCGCCGTCGATTACGACATGCCGTGCAACATGGCGGGCGTCTATCTGATGCCCGGCGACATCATCCTCGCGGACGACGAGGGCGTGCTGGCGATGCCGCTCGACCTCGCGGAGCACGTCGCGGCGCACGGCCCCGCCAAGGAGCGGCAGGAAGTCTGGATTCGCGACAAGGTCGAGCAGGGCGGCTCCGTCCACGACTACTACCCGCCCAGCGAGGAGAACGCCGCCGCCTACGAGCGCGAGACGGGGCACGAGTATCACCGTTAGCGCGCAATTATATCGCGATGCCCACCCCTCCCGGTCACAACGGGGAGGGGTTTCTTGTGCCCATTTTGCGGACCCCTTGCACCTGACGCAACGTCAGCGTGTATCGTGCCGGTGGTGATGACAGATGTGAGGAAACAGACGCGAAGCGAAAGGAGTGTAGACAGACGGGCCAGGGCTTATCATCGTTGCCTCGCCGAGGAATCCTAACCCCGGCCCCTTCCCCGTGGGGAAGGGGTGACTCATGCGAATTGCCGTGGCTTTCCCTGAACATCCCGATCTTTACGAGGCTCGCTCCCCTTCCTACACCGAGGAATGGAAGGGGCCGGGGGTTAGGATTCCCAGGCCGCTGTGCTCATCCTGTGGACGCCCTGTGATCGTTTCGTGACTGTTCGCCATATGCGTCGGTGATTTTCGGCTGTCATCATCTGCATGTGCTAGCGGATATGGCCGAACACGCGATGCATACGGAGTGTGAGCGAAACAACATCGGTCACTCCGCAGTCTCAGGTATCGGCACAGATGAATTGTCGCATCGCGTTGCGCATGCGAGGTAATGCGACAATTTGGACACAGGCGGCGATTACTGTCCGATTGGCGGAGTGTGATCTGTCCTTTCGGAGGGTGCCTGATCCGTTCGTGCCACATAGTGTTAGCGGTGGTGTATATGCGGTGCACGTCCGTCAGGAAAGCGTCACGAGCGGTGTTTCCAGTCGGATGTATAAGAAAGGTCTGAGGTGCGGACCGTGCACGACAATCAAAAGGGAGGTGGTCATATCATGGTGGAGCAAACAATGACGGGACACGCCCCACGGGCGCAGGCGCAGGTGAACGAGGCGCACTCGTCCGTCGCGTCCCCGATCATTCAGGCGATCAACGTCGTCAAGGTCTTCGACACGGGCAGGGTGCAGGTGCCCGCGCTGCGCGGCGTCTCCTTCGGTGTTGGTCGGGGCGAAATGGTGGCGATCATGGGGCCGTCCGGCTCCGGCAAGACGACGCTCTTGAACTGTCTCGCCGGGTTGGAGGCGATCGACCAGGGCCAGATCATCATCGACGGCACGGACATCGCCACGATGAACGACAAGACGAAGACCGACTACCGCGCGAAAAACATGGGCTTCGTCTTCCAGTTCTACAACCTCCTGCCCGTCCTCTCCGCCGTCGAGAATGTCGAGCTGCCGCTCGTCGTCAGCGGCGTCAACACGAAGGATGCGCGGGAGCGGGCAATGCGCGCGCTGGACCTCGTGCGGCTGCGGGAGTGGGCGGGGCACAAGCCGGCGGAACTCTCCGGCGGGCAGCGGCAGCGCGTCACCATCGCGCGCGCCCTCGTCAACGAGCCGGCGATTGTCTGGGCGGATGAGCCGACGGGCGACCTCGACAGCGAGACGGCGGACGAGATCATGCACCTGATGCAGGACCTCAACGCGCGCACGGGCCAGACCTTCGTGCTCGTCACGCACGACGCGGGGATCGGCGCGCGGTGCGGCCGCATCATCAAGATGCGCGACGGCCAGATCATCGACGACGGCCTCGGCAATGTCGTCGATCCGCGCTCGTTCACGGGCGATGGGCAGGCCCGGCCAGTAGCAAGTAGGCAGTAGATCAGTAGACGGTAGTCAGTAGTCAGAAAGGGACCGAATCCACTGACTACTGACTACCGTCTACTGCCTACTTCCCCGGAGGGGAACCATATGAACAAACTCTTTGGCATCCCGATGACGAATATCATGGTCGCGCTGCTGATCGTGCTGGCGCTGGTGCTGCTGGTGACGCTCTATATCGCGCTCCGCAACCCGGTGATATTCCGGCTCGGTATCCGCAACGTGCCGCGGCGGAAGGCGCAGACTGGGCTGATCGTCGTCGGGCTGATGCTCTCCACGCTCATCATCTCCGCCGCCTTCGCGACGGGCGACACGATCAACTACTCGATCGGCGACCTCGTGTACAAGTCGCTCGGTCGCGTGGACGAGGTGATCCGGCCCAAACAGGACCCGAACAATGTCGGGCAGGGGAGCGACAAAATCCCGGCGGTGGTGCTGACCGATCTCGAAGCGCGATTCAAGGGCGACCCGGACATCACCGGCTTCGTGCCGTCGCTCGGCAAGGCGGTGCCCGCCCTGAACCCGCGCACATCGCAGAGCGAGCCGATTGTCTCCCTCGCGGGGGTGGACGCGAAGCGCGTGGATGTGATCGGCGGCGTCCTCGACCAGAAGGGGAACAGGCTCGATATCGCCACGCTCGCGCCCGGTCAGGCGTACCTGAACGAGACGGGCGCGGACAAGCTGCAGGCGCAGGTCGGCGATACGATCCAGTCGTTCTACAATAACCAACCGCTCACCTTCACCGTCGCGGGGATTGTGCGGGACAGCATCTTCAACGCCAACACGAACGGGAATGCCTACCCCGGCCTGCTCATCCCGCTCGACCGGGCGCAGACGCTCTTCAACCGGCAGGGCGACTACGACGCGATCTTCGTCGCCAACACCGGCACCACGCGGAGCGGCGTGAACCGGACGGACGCGGTCACGGCGAAACTGGACCCCGTCCTCGTGCCGCAGAACCTCGAAGCGAACAAGGTTAAGCAGGAGATCGTGAAGGTGGCGGAACTCGCCGGCAATCTCTTCACGACCTTCTTCCTCGTCCTCGGTCTGTTCGCCATCGCGGCGGGCGTGCTGCTGATCTTTCTCATCTTCACGATGCTCGCGGCGGAGCGGAAGAGTGAGATGGGCATGGCGCGCGCGGTGGGCACGCAGCGGCGGCACCTCGTGCAGATGTTCATCGCGGAGGGGACGGCGTATGACCTCCTCTCCGCAGCGGTGGGCGCGCTCCTCGGCGTCGGCGTCGCGCTCGGCATCGTCTTCGCGATGAAGGCGATCATCGGCAACGACCTGCCGCTCTCGCCGTACGTGCAGCCGCGCTCGCTCATCGTCGCCTACTGCCTCGGCGTCGTGCTAACTTTCAGCACCATCGCCTTCTCGTCGTGGCGCGTGAGCCGCCTGAACATCGTCGCCGCGATCCGCGACACGGCGGAGCCGGTCTTTCGCAAGGCGGGCCGCCGGAGCCTGGTCTGGGGCATCCTCATGGTCGTGGTGGGCGTGCTGCTCGCACTGACCGGCCATTCGAGCAAGCAGGCATCCTCCTTCTACTTCGGCGCGATGCTGATCGTCTTCGGCGTCGCCCTCGTGCTCCGCCGCTTCGGCGTGCCGGAGCGCGGCGTCTTCACCGCCGTCGGCGTCTTTGTGCTCGTCTGGTGGTGCGTCCCGTTCTCCGTGCACGACAAACTGTGGGGCAAGCTGGACGGCGGCATCGAGATGTTCTTCTTCAGCGGCATCGCACTGGTGACGGGCGCGGTGCTCCTGCTCGTCTTCAACACGGACGTCCTGCTCCGGTTCGTCACCTGGCTCGGCAAGCCCTTCGGGCGGTACGCGCCGGCCTTCAAGACGGGCGTCGCGTACCCGCTGGCGAACCGGGGCCGCACGGGCATGACGCTCGCGATGTTCGGCCTGATTATCTTCGCGCTCGTCGTGATGAGCGTCCTGAACACCTCCTTCAGCAAGTCGTTCACGTCCGACAAGACGCTCGGCGGCTGGGACGTGGCGGCGGCGGCGAACAGCAACAATCCGGTCGGGGACTTCAAGGCGGCGGTGCAGCAGGCGGGCGCGGTCAATACGAACGACTGGACGGCCCTTGGCGTCAACCACATCACCTACGCGAACAACACGCAGGTGCGGCTCGCGGACGCGCCAGACTTCCGGCAGTACACCGTGCGCGGCGCGGACACCGCCTTTCTGGATGCCAACACCTACACCTTCCAGATCCGCGCGGCCGGCTATAGTGGCGACCGCGCCGTCTGGGACGCGCTGAAGCGCGACCCCGCCCTCGCCGTCGTGGACGCGAGCGCGCTCCCGCAGCAGGGTGGCTTCGGCGGGAACGCAGGCGGCGAGAAGCGGTTCGAACTGACGGGCGTCAAGGCCGACGACAAGACGATGACCCCGACAAAGGTGGACATCCGCGACCGGCGCACGGGCAAGACGCAGCGGGTGACGATCATCGGCGTGCTCGACCAGACAATGAACATCAGCGACGGCCTGGGCATCGGCAACAGCTCCGCCGGGATCATCACGAACGACAGCACGTTCCAGCAGGTCTTCCCACCGGATCGGCAGAGCACCGCCTACTTCATCGCCCTGAAGAAGGGGGCGGACAGCAAGGCTGTCAAGTTCGGCATCAAGGCCGCGCTGGTGAGGAACGGCGTGCAGGCAATCGACCTGCGCGACGAGTTGCAGAAGTCGCAGAAGCAGAACCAGGGCTTCCTCTATCTGTTGCAGGGCTTCCTCGGCATCGGCCTCTTCGTCGGCATCGCCGCGCTCGGCGTGATCGCGCTCCGCTCGGTTGTCGAGCGGCGGCAGCAGATCGGCATGCTCCGCGCGCTCGGCTACCAGCGCGGCATGGTGAGCGCCAGCTTCCTCGTCGAATCGCTCTTCATCGCCGTCACCGGCGTGATCATCGGCGTTTCGACGGGGCTCGTACTCTCGCGCAACCTGCTCGCGAGCGGCAACGCGGGCGGCCAGGCGAGCGGCTTTATCATCCCGTTCGGCCAGATCACGCTCTTCGTCGTGATCGCGCTCGTCGCGGCGTTCATCATGACCGTTATCCCCGCCCGTCGCGCCAGCCGCGTCCCGATCGCGGAGGCGTTGCGGTACGAATAGGAACTTGCCCTGGCCCCGGCCCCCTTCCTCATAGTGGAAGGGGGCTTTTCGTTCGCGCGCCGCACCGGTTCGGTGTCAACCGATGCGCTTTGGAATACAATGATGGCAACGGGGATCGCTGTCGCTCGTGGAGCGGCGTTTGGAATCGGGGTGGCAAGCACGCATGAGTGAAACAGCCAAACAAAGCCTCGCGCGCGGGCTGGGGTATCTCGGCCTCTTGCTGGCGCTCTTCGCCGCGCTGACGCCGGGGTACTTCTACATTCCGGGCGTGCTGGCGCTCGCGTGTGGCGTCGGCGCGTTGCTCCTGCGCGAGGGCTACCTCGGGTTGCTCTCGATCGGCTTCGGCGTCTTCGGCCTCCTGATCGGCTTCATCCTGACGCTCGCCGGCTTCCGCATCGGCAAGTAGATTTTCTTTCGTCACAGAGAGACGGAGGGCACAGAGGCGAGACAAGGGAAAGGAACCTGAACAACAGGCAGACGGATAGATTTTTCACGGAGCGCTCCGCCTCTCTGGTTGCTGTCCCGTGATACTGTCACCTCGCTGTGGGAATCCCGTCTCTGCGGATGGTTCCCTCCCGGTTTCGCCGCGCTGATCCGTGCGACCGCTGCTGCTTGAAAAAGCCGCCGCAGATGGTTGAGTGATCGATGAGACTGGTTGATACTCGGCGGTAACGGCGTGATGCGTGTTTCCATAAGGAGGGTCTGAGCATGGCAGTCGCAATGAAGCCGCATTCCGAGACCGTTGCCGACAACGCAGCGGCGTTACGCCTGATCGATACGGACATCCACAACGATCTTCCCAATTTGCAGGAATTGAAGCCATTCCTCGCCCCGGAATGGCATGTCTGGCTCGATAATGGCGGCCCCGGCACGGCGGGGCGCTACTACGCCAACATGGGTTCGGGCCGGATGGACGACGCCGTGCGCGAGGAGGACGGCCTCGCCGCCGGAGATCCCGATTGGGTCGTCCAGCAACTGATGACCAAGTACCGCATCGACCTCGGCATCCTCACCGGCTCGATCATCGGCGTCGCCATCCAGCACGACTGGCGCTTCCGATCCGCGCTCGTCAGCGCGTACAACGACTGGACGCTACACAAATGGGTCCGCCCCTACGACTGCTACAAGGGCTCGATCGCCGTCGCAGCGCAGGAGGCGGACGGCGCGGCGCGCGAGATCCACCGCCTCGGCGCGCACCCCGGCATGGTACAGGTGCTGATGCCGAGCGCGGCCCGGCTGCCGTAC
>JAABUS010005348.1_pt1 | contig 17016 bp, 16 predicted proteins | sample 5560161 | NCBI WGS metagenome assembly JAABUS01 (sample SAMN10711885, study PRJNA513376) | rock metagenome | isolation source: Antarctica rocks | place: Antarctica: Victoria Land, Trio Nunatak nord | collected 2016-01-04
CCGGGCGGTCTGTATTTTGCGGCCCTGACCAAACAGCTCGACCCCGCGCACGAGATCACGGTGTGGGAACGCAACGCCGCCGACGACACCTTCGGCTTCGGGGTGGTCTTCTCCGACGAGACGCTCGGCGGCATCGAGCATGCGGACCCGGCGGTGTTCGCCGCGATGGAACGCGAGTTCGCCCGCTGGGACGACATCGACGTGCACTTCGCCGGTCAGACGTTCACCTCCGGCGGGCACAGCTTCGCCGCCTTGGCCCGGGTACGGCTGCTGCAGATCCTGCAGCAACGATGCGCCGACCTCGGCGTGGAGACCCACTTCCGTACCGGCGCACCGCCTTTGGACGAGCTCATGGCGTCCTACGACCTCGTGGTGGCAAGCGACGGCATCAACTCGCCTGTCCGGGCTCGGTACGCCGAGGACTTCGGCACGAACCTCGACGTACGGCATTGTAAATACATGTGGCTCGGGACGGACCTGGTCTTTGAGGCGTTCAAGTTCTACATCGAGCAGACCCCGTACGGCGTGATGCAGATTCATGGATATCCGTACGGCGCAAACGGTTCCACGTTCATCGTAGAAATGGCAGATGACGTGTGGCGAGCGGCTGGGTTCGAGGCGGTCGATGCGAGCGCGCTCGGTCCTGGCGAGAACGACGAGGCGGCTATCGCAAAGGTGACCGAGCTGTTCGCCGATGTGCTTGGCGGCCACAAGGTCGTCGGCAACGGGTCGAAGTGGATCAGCTTCACGACCGTGCGGAATGCCAAGTGGCGCAAGGACAATCTGGTCCTGATCGGGGATGCGGCGCACACTGCCCACTTCTCAATCGGCTCCGGAACCAAGCTCGCCATGGAGGACGCGCTCGCGTTGGCGGCCTGCCTGCACGAGGAGGGCTCGGTTGACGCCGGGCTGATGGCGTACGAGGCCGAACGCCGGCCGGTCGTGCAGTCCACCCAGCGGGCGGCGCAAGCCAGTCTCGAGTGGTTTGAGAACCTCGGGCAGTACACGCATCAGGATCCAGCGTTGTTCGCCTTCAACATCCTGACCCGCAGCCGACGCGTGACGCATGACAACTTGCGGGTACGGGATCCTGAGTTCGTCGAGGAGATGGATCGGGCTTACGCGAGAAGCATTGGCGCGCAGGAGGTACGCCCGCCGATGTTCCAGCCGTTCCAGATGCGCGGGCTCACGTTGCACAACCGGGTGATCGTCTCGCCGATGGATATGTACGTCTCGGTCGACGGCTTCCCGAACGACTTCCACCTGCTACATCTGGGCGCCAAGGCGCTGGGCGGCGCCGGCCTGGTGATGACCGAGATGGTCTGCGTCAGCGCGTCGGGGCGGATCACGCCCGGGTGCACGGGGATGTACGAACCCGGCCACGAGGACGCGTGGCGCCGGATCGTCGACGCCGTACACGAGCAGTCCTCGTCTGCGATCGGGATCCAGCTCGGGCACTCCGGGCGCAAGGGCTCGACCCGGCTGATGTGGGAGGGCATCGACCAACCGCTACAGGACGCCGAGGCGAACTGGCCGCTAGTCGCGCCGTCGGCATTGCCGTACGTGGCTGGGGTGAACCAGACGCCGCGCGAGCTGAGCGTGGCGGAGATGGCCGAGATCCGGGACCAGTTCGTTTCTGCGGCGGTGGCTGCGGACCGGGCGGGCTTCGACCTGCTGGAGTTGCACTGCGCGCACGGGTACCTGCTCAGCTCGTTCATCTCGCCGATCACCAATCAGCGCACCGACTCCTACGGCGGGTCGCTCGGCAACCGGCTGCGCTATCCGCTGGAGGTCTTCGCCGCGATCCGGGAAGTTTGGCCGGACGACAAGCCGATGAGTGTGCGGATCTCGGCAACGGACTGGATCGAGGGCGGGATCACCGGTGCGGACTCGGTCGAGATCGCGCAGGCCTTCGCTGATGCCGGGGCCGACGCCATCGATGTGTCGACCGGACAGATCGCGCCGGAGGAGCAGCCCGACTTCGGCCGCTCGTACCAGACGCCGTTCGCCGATGCGATCCGGAACAAGGTCGGTATCGCGACGATCGCGGTGGGCGTGATCTCGTCCTGGGACGACGTCAACTCGCTGCTGCTTGCCGGCCGCGCGGACCTGTGCGCGGTGGGGCGGGCGCACCTGTACGACCCGAACTGGACGCTGCACGCGGCGATCGAGCAGGGGTACGACGGACCCGGTGCACCGTGGCCGATGCCGTGGAAGGCCGGGGCCCGGGCGCCGCAGACCGGCCGTTCTGACGGACCGAAGCCGCGGCTGCAACTGGCCCGCGAAGGCACGCCGAAGACCGGCCACGCCCGCTGGCGCCCCAACCGCCCCCCGCCCATCAACACCGCGCCCTGAAACCGAGTTGGCACGGCCCCGGTGTCGCTCCATCGCGCTCCAAGCCAAGGCCGCCGGGAGTTCCCGCCCTTATCGCGAAAAAGGCCGCTTTGACGCGCTGATGCGAGCAGTTATCGCGATAAGGGCTGTTCGCTGAGTGGTCCAGCAGGCGGCAGGCGGCAGGCGGGCCGGCGGTCAGGGACGTAGAGACGCTGCGATGCCGCCCAGCGCGGACAGGCTTAGCTTGCCGGCTCCGAGGCCGAGTTCGACGAGATCGTCGAAGGTCGCTGGTCGCCGATCCGCTGCCCGGACCGCTGCAGAGACGACCGCAGGCCAGCGGGCCAGCTGCGCGGCCGCATCGGTGTGCCGCAGATGCATCCCCAGCGCCCGGCGAAGCGTTGCGCGATAGTTCCGGCCGGGATCCGCCTCGCCCATTGCAGCCCGGCCGGCCAGCACACCGGAGGTCACCGCGTAGAAGATGCCCTCGCCGGTGACCGGGTTGATCAGGTTCATCGCGTCGCCGGCAAACAGGATCCGGCCGTCGGGTTGGCGCGGGCGCCCGGTGGACAGCGGGAGGTGCTGGGCGCGCCAGTTCCGGGCGTCGGCCGCGGCCCCTGGCAACAGTGCCTCGAGCCGCCCGATCAGGTGTTGTCGCGTCAGCGGGCGGCCGGGCCGGAGCAGTTCGCCGTACCCGATGTTGGCTTGTCCGTCGCCGATCGGGAACGACCAGGCGTACGCCGGCCAACTGGATCCCCTCGACGGCGTCGGGTCCGCGAAGACGATGACCTGCTCCCCAGCCCGATCGTCGGACACCGGGGCGTACCCGCGGATGGCAACCGCCGTGTGCGCCGTACCGGAACGCCAACCTGGCGGTTTTGACGTAAACCGCCAGGAAGGAGGCGAGTCGGCCTCCATGTTTGGCGGTTTTGACGTAAACCGCCAGGAAAAGTTCGGGAGCGAAATCGACGCTCGGATCCTTGGTGGAGCCAGCTGCCGTCGGATGGTCGAGTAGGCGCCGTCGGCTGCGATCACGACCTCAGCGCGGATCGAGCCGTCCAGAACCAGGGGGCCTCCGTCGTCGGAGCTGGACACCGTACGGACCCGGTGCCGGCGCAACTGCGCCCCCCGTTCCACCGCTGCCCGCACCAGCTGGGCATCGAAGATCTCCCGCGGGATGACGTAGGCCGGCCTGGCCATCACGCCGTACACCGTCGGCCCGGACGCGAACCCGATCTGCAGCCCGTCGACCGCGGCGTACCCGGCCCCGATGCCGGTGATCCCTACCGACGACGCGACGTCCATGACATGCGGAGCGATCCCGTCCCCGCATGCCTTGTCGCGGGGAAAGTCCTCGCGATCGAGCAACAGGACCCGGGCATCCGGGCAGGCATGCAAGGCAGCCAGGGCGGCGCTGGCTCCTGCAGGACCGGCGCCGACGATCGCGACGTCCCACACCGGTTCGATCGCCGACGCACCCACGTACCGACCGTACGTTGGTCGCTCAGCGAGGACTGCCCGGATCGACAGGGGAGGATTGCTACGAACCTAACGTCGCAGGGGTCCCCTGAGTCGGCTGACTGCCGGCAAGCCGGTGGTTCCCAGAGCTTCAGGGCGCCGCTGGTTAGGCTTCGGCGCGTGACCACGCTGGAGGCTGATGGCTTCGTAGAGCCCGGCCGAGGCGCCGGACTTCTCGACGTGCTGCGGCGTCGGTATCTGGTCAAACTGCTCGTCCGCAAGGAGCTCCGCGTCCGCTACCAGGGCTCCATCCTGGGGCTGTTCTGGTCCTACCTCAAGCCAGCGGTCCAGTTCATCGTCTTCTACTTCGCGATCGGTGTTTTCCTCGGGCTGAACCGCAACATCGACGACTTCGCCGTGTACCTCTTCTCCGGGATCGTGGCGATCAACTTCTTTAGCGAGGCGTTCGGCAACGCGACCCGGTCGATCGTGGGAAACGGCGCCCTGGTCAAGAAGATCTACCTGCCCCGTGAGCTGTTCCCGGTGTCCTCGCTGTGGGTCGCCATCGTGCATCTCTTTCCGCAGCTCGTGGTGCTGATCGTGGGCTCCTTCATTGCGGGGTGGCGCCCGTCTGCGCTTCAACTCGGAGCCGGACTGCTCGGGTTCCTGATCGTGACCGTGTTCTCCCTCGGACTGGGGCTGCTCTTCGGCGCCATCAACGTGGTCTTCCGGGATGCGGAGAACTTCGTCGACCTCATCCTCATGGTGGCCCCCTGGATCTCGCCGGTGCTCTACTTCTGGACCAATGTCACCGATGCGATCGGCACCGGACCTCTGTGGTGGCTCTATCAGGCAAATCCGCTCACAGCCGCTGTCGAGTTGTTCCATCTCTGCTTCTGGTTCCCGGCCACCGATGAGACCAGCGCCGTACCACCACAACTCGGCTGGATCGGGCTCGCCGCCCTGCTCGTGTCCGGCCTGGTGCTGCTGGTCGGTCAGGCCACCTTCCGGCGCCTCGACGGTCAGTTCGCCCAAGAGCTGTGACCTCATGACCGAGGCTGTAACTGCACGTGCCGCAGGCGCTGATCCGGACACCCGAATCGTCGTTGACAAGGTGACCAAGCGGTTCACCTTGCGGCACAGCCGTTCTCTGAAGGAACTCGTCGTCTGGACGCTGCGTGGGCGCAAGGAGCCGCTGACCAACCAGTTCGTCGCGCTGACCGACGTCTCCTTCCAGATCAAGGACGGCGAGACCGTGGCCCTGCTCGGGCTCAACGGCTCCGGCAAGAGCACGCTGTTGAAGCTGATCTCCGGTGTCATGCGCACTGATGACGGGCGAGTTCTGGTGCGCGGCAACATCGCCGGCCTGATCGAGGTCGGCGCGGGTTTTCATCCCGACCTGACCGGCCGGGAGAACGTCTACCTCAACGGGGCGATCCTCGGGATGACCGAAGCGCAGATCGACGCCCGCTTCGACGACATCGTCGCCTTCTCCGAGATCTCGGAGTTCATCGACACCGAGGTGAAGTTCTACTCCTCCGGCATGTTCCTGCGACTCGCCTTCTCCGTCGCCGTACACACCGAACCCGACATCTTCCTGGTCGACGAGATCCTGGCTGTGGGCGACGAGCCATTCCAGCGCAAGTGCCTGGCCCGGATCCGCGAACTGAAGGCGGCCGGGCACGCCCTGGTCATCGTCAGTCACGACCTCAACATGGTCGCCGACCTGTGCGAGCGGGGCATTTTGCTCGAGCACGGTAAGGTCCTCGTCGACGGGCCGGTGGACGAGGCAGTCGCCGAGATGCGCTCCCGCTTCTGACTCCGGTCAGCACTGCCGCCCGGTGCCCGGCCGAGTTGATCATCGGAACTGTGGGGGTTTGGCTGCCGTTCCGGGCGATAAGCCCCCGGAGTTTCGATGATCAACATTGGCGAGGTCGCCGCCACCCAGGCATTCAGGCACGCGTGGCCGGTACGCCGCTCTCGGTCGGTAGGCCGGCCTCCGCCCAATCCTGGATGCCGCCGGCGTACTTGCGTACGTCGCGGTAGCCCAGTTCGGTCAGCTTCGTGGCGACCTGGCCGCTGTTGGCGCAGGCTGAGTTGGAACAGTAGGTGACCACCGCTGCCGCCTTGTGCGGCAACAGCGCAGCTGCGCGGGCCTCTACGTCGTCGGCGACGAGGTTCACCGCCCCGGGTAGGTGCTGCTGGTTGTAGTACGACTCCGGTAGCGCGTCGACGACGGTCACGGCTCCTGAGTCGATGCCGGCCCTGAGTTCGTCGCGGCTGATGGTCCTGGTCATGATCTGCCTCCACTTGTGTTTGGTACGGAACGCCCGGCGGTCGCCGACTGCGGTCTTGGTGCTGCTAGCCCGAACTCGGGCTCAGAAGGTCTTGGCGTAGTCGCGAGCCATGGCATGAGCGGCCTGTCGCGCCTGGGCCGCGTCCCCGCTCAGCGTGGGGTGGTAGTGGATGTCACGGAGATCGGCGATTCCGGTCCAGGCGAGCCAGTCGTTGAAGTAGGTGGACTGGAAGTCCCTGCCGAACTCCGGGCCGAGCTCAGGCCCGTACACCGCGCTCGTGTAGATGACCGCCGCCCGCTTGCCCTTTCCGGCCAACAGATGGGTGTAGCCGGTGGCCGGGTCGACGCCGAAGACCATGCCCGGCTGGGAAACAACATCGATGAACTGCTTCAGGATGTACGGGACGCCCGCGTTCCACATCGGCACGCTGAACAGCAACCGGTCGGCGGCATCGAAGCGTGCGAAAGCCTCCTCAGCCGCCGCCCAAGCGGCGGCCTGCGCGCCTTCGGGTCGGCCACCACCGAAGACGGTCATCTTGGCTCCGGCAGCGGCCGGTCCGAACTCCAGGAGCGACCCGTCCCACAGATCCCAGATCTGGATCCGATCGTCAGGATGGCATTCCCGGTAGGTGTCCAGGAACGTGCGGACGATCTGTAGCGACTCCGAGGCCGTCCCGCGAGGGGATGCCGAGATGTGCAACAACGTGGACACGATGGTCCTTTCTCCAGCGCGCCGTGACGGCGCGAGCTTTCTCGGCGAAAGAAGACGGACTAGAGTCCGTTTCATGTGTTCCGACATTAACGGACCGGAGTCCGTTTCGTCAAGCGGCCTCCTCGTATGAGCAAGAACGAACCACGGACGCCAGGTCGTACTGGGGCAGACGTCCGTACGGAATTGCCGGTTCTCGACGTCGGAGTGGTCCGGGAGCGAGCCGATGCAGCTCGCAACCGGATACTCGTACTGGCCGCCGCCGAGCGGCTCTTCGCCGAACGCGGAGTGCCCGGCGTGACCATGGACGACGTGGCGGCGGCCGCCGGAGTCGGCAAGGGCACCCTCTACCGCCGGTTCGGCGACAAGGGCGGGCTGGCCATGGCGCTGCTCGACGAGCAAGAGCGTGAACTTCAGCAGCAATTGCTGACCGGGCCAGCGCCTCTAGGTCCCGGCCTGGGCCCGGGTGCGGGCCCGGGCGCCGGCCCGGGTGCGGGCGCCGGCCAGGGGCCGCGGGGCCTAAGCGCTGCGCCGGCGGATCGGTTGGCTGCCTTCGTGGCCGCCTACCTGCGTCTTCTGGACCGGGCCCTGGACCTGGTGCTGTTGTCGGAAACGTCCACCCCAGGAGCCCGGTTTCGCACCGGCGCCCACGGGTTCTGGCGCCAGCACTGCCGGCTCCTGCTGCAGGGCGCCAGCGTGCCGGACCCCGGGCTCACCGCCGATGTATTGCTCGCTGCCCTCTCGGCCGAGCAGGTACGGCACTGGCTGCGCGATGACGCCATACCGCTGGCTGACCTCAGCACCCGGCTGGTCAGCCTGGCCCGAACTCTCGCCACCCCGTAGCGACCCGCCAACCCGCCGACCCGAGGCAGGAGTTGATCATCGGAACTGTGGGGCTTTAGCTACCGATCCGAACGATAAACCCCCGGAGTTCCGATGATCAACTCGAAATCCGGCGCCTGCGCGGGCTAGGTGTCGAGGGAGCCGTCGAGACGGGTGCCGGCGGTGAAGTACGGCGCGATCTTGTTGTCGTACGTGGACAGCGCCGCGCCGATGGCCATATGCATGTCGAGGTACTGATAGGTCCCGAGCCGGCCGCCGAAGATCACATTGTTGGCGACGGCCTCCTTGCGGGCCAATTCCCGATACCGCTCCAGTTTCGCCCGGTCCTCGGCGGTGTTGATCGGGTAGTACGGCTCGTCTCCGGTCTCGGCGAACCGCGAGTACTCGTGGAAGATCACGGTCTTGTCGGTCGGGTAGTTGCGCTCCGGGTGGAAGTGCCGGAACTCGTGGATCCTGGTGTACGGCACATCCTCTGCCGCGTAGTTCATCACCGACGTGCCCTGGAAGTCGCCGACCGGCAGCACCTCTTGGGTGAAGTCCAGTGTGCGCCAACCCAGCTCGCCAGCCTCGAAGTCGAAGTACCGGTCCAGCGGTCCGGTGTAGACGGTCGCCAGACCCTCCGGCACGAGATGCCGGATGTCGAAGTAGTCGGTGTCCAACGCGACCGAGATGTTTTCGTGCGCAGCCATTTTCGTCAGCCAGGCGGTGTATCCGTCGACCGGCAGACCCTCGTAGGTGTCCGAGAAGTAGCGGTTGTTGAAGTTGTAGCGGACCGGCAGCCGTTTGATGATCGAGGCGGGAAGCTCGGTCGGGTCGGTCTGCCATTGCTTCTTGGTGTAGCCGCGGATGAACGCCTCGTACAGCGGCCGCCCGATCAGCGAGATCGCCTGCTCCTCGAGATTGGACACGTCCTCGGGCGCGATCTCGGAGGCCTGCTCGATGACCAGCGCCCGCGCCTCTTCCGGGGTCATATAGCGCCCGGCGTACTCGCAGATCGTGGCCAGGTTGATGGGCATCGGGTAGACCCGGTCCTGGTAGATCGTGAAGACCCGGTGGGTGTAGTCGGTGAAGTCGGTGAACTGGTTGACGTAGTCCCAGACCCGCTTGTTGGACGTGTGGAACAGGTGCGCGCCGTACCGGTGCACCTCGATGCCGGTCTCCGGCTCGGCCTCGGAGTAGGCGTTGCCGCCGATGTGCGAGCGTCGGTCGACGATCACGACCTTCTTGTCCAGCTGGGTGGCCACCCGCTCGGCGATGGTCAGGCCGAAGAACCCCGATCCGACGATCAGCAGATCGGCGTCGGCCAGCCGGTCGAGGTTGGCAAGCTGGGCGGGCTCGGCTCGCTGGGTGGAGCGGGCGGTCGGATCCCGCGGTGCCACAGGGCTGGAGGTCACGGGAGGCCAGCGTACTGACCGCCGCCTGGGAGTCACCCGCTGCGTGGATGATGAGCAGGTGTCTGTGATCGCCCTGCTCGGCTTCGTCGGGATGGTGCTGATCGTCCTCAGCCTGATGCACTACTACATCTGGCGCCGGGCGATCCGCTCGACGACTCGTGCAGGCGGAGGGGGGCGCCGCGCCGGAACGTGGCTTCTGGTGGCGGCCTTGGTGTTCATCGTCATCGCACTGGTCGGGAACGCGATCTTCCCGCTGGAGGTGGCGACGCCGCTGGCCTGGATCGGATACGGCTGGCTCGGTTTCGCGTTCTACCTGTTCCTCTTTCTGCTGGTTGGTGAGCTGGTGCGCCTGGGCGTACGGCTGGTCGGCAAGGGTCGGAGTGCGTCGGTCGTCGCGGCTACCGCCATGGTTGTTCCCCTGGGCGAGGCCGACCGTACGAACCAGACCGACCTTACGAACGGCTCCGACCGTACGAACGGCTCCGACCGCAGCGAGGCCGACCGTACGAACCAGACCGACGGTCCCGACGACGCGTCCCGGGGGACCGAGTCCGCCGAGGTGACCAGGCGGCTGTTCCTGTCCAGATCCATCGCTCTCGGGGCTGGTGTCGCGGCGGCGGGCGTCGGTGGGTACGGAATCTCCCGCGCGATGATGGCACCGGTCGTCCGCCGGGTGCCCGTACAGCTCGCCGGACTCGACCCTCGGCTCGCGGGCTTCCGGATCGCGGTGTTCGCCGATGCACATTTGGGAACAATCCGGCGCAAGGCGGAGATGGAACAGCTCGTCGACATCGTCAATGGCACCGAGGCCGACCTGGTCGCGGTTCTCGGGGATCTGATCGACGGTTCAGTGGCCGACCTGGGTGGTGACGTCGCGCCTATTGCGGGGCTGCAGTCGACCCACGGCAGCTTCTTCGTCACGGGCAACCACGAGTACTATTCCGGAGCGCAGGAGTGGGTCGACTTCCTGCCCGACCTCGGTGTCCGGGTGCTGCGCAACGAGCGACTGGCCATCGAATCCAACGGTGCTGCCTTCGATCTGGCCGGCGTCAACGACCTCACCGGCGAGGACTACGGCGACAGCCCCGATTACGAGCAGGCCCTGGCCGGGCGGAGCGAGGATCGGCCGGTCGTACTGCTGGCCCACCAGCCAGTGACCGTGGACGAGGCCGTCGCGTACGGCGTGGACCTGCAGCTGTGCGGGCACACCCATGCCGGCCAGATGTGGCCTTTCCACTACGTCGTCGCGGCCCAGCAGGGCGCGGTCAGCGGGCTGTCCAGGATCGAGGACACCCAGCTGTACGTGACCAGTGGCGTCGGATTCTGGGGACCGCCGATGCGGGTGGGTGCCGACCCTGAGGTCATCGTGATCGAACTTCAGCCAGCTCGCACCGACTAGCTTTCGCACCGTCCCCGACTCGCGGTTATGCGCATAACCGTGGAATTTGCGCCGTTGCGACGACGGTTATGCGCATAACCGTCAGCGCCCACGGAGGCCCGGGCCACATTCCTCACATGTCCGGAAAGGCGACGTACCGTGTCTGCCATGGTCGCTCCTCCTGTGACACCACTGAGGCAAACGCCGAGGGGTGCGCCACAGGCCGTCGTCCTGCGCATCGCGATCGTCGCCACCATCCTGCTGGCCTTCGTGCTGGTTGCCGCTACATCCCGCTCGGGTCTATGGTGGCGATTCAGCACCTTCACCTACGAGGTCAACCTTTTCGCCGCGGCGTACTTCAGCTGGGCCCTGATCTGGCCGGCGGCCGCGCTGAGGCATCCCGGCCTGCGTGGGGCGATCGTCTTGTACGTCGTGGTCGCCGGCGTGATCTGGAACCTGTATCTCACCGAGATGAGCATGGGCTACACGCCGCAGAACATCCTCCTGCACTTTGTGAGCCCCGTCCTTGTCGCCTTGGACTGGCTGCTGATCGGCCGCAGCCAAGAACGATTGATCTGGTGGCACCCGCTGGCCTGGCTCTGTTATCCGCTGCTGTACCTGATCGCGATCCTTGCCTACCTCAACTCAGAGCGCGGCCGGTTCCTGTACTACTTCCTCGATGTCGATCAGATCGGCCTGGCCGGTCTGGCCCGTAACGTGGTTCTGCTCGGGGTCGGCTTCGCTGCGCTGGGCTACCTGGTGCTCGGAGCGGGCCGCCTCGCGGTCGCAGCGCGCCGTACGCCGGCCTGAGTCCGCCGCAGCGGCCGAGCTGGCCCCAGCCAGTCGCTTACGGGGTGATGATTCCGCCACCGGGATGTTCCCCGCGGACGTTGGTGATGTTCACATCGCCGCGGACGTCCCGCATCTGACCGGGTGTCTGCCCCTGCAGTGCAGCACGACGTGCCTTGTTCTTGTGGTCGGTGCGCCAAGCCAAGTACAGGCCGCCGACCAAGAGTACCGCTGTCACGATCCAGAAAACGGTCATGACCAATCGTCCCACGGTTCGAGCCTGGCAAGCCGGTTGCGCCGATTTCGGATGCGTGGCAGCGCTACCGTCGACAACGTGAGCTCCACCCGCGATTTCGCAGAGACCGCCCTGCCGTACAGCCCGTTGCTCGAGCGCATCCGCGAGGCCGTTATCGGCGATGACCAGGTCATGCCCGGACCGTACGGTTCGCGGCGGGTCACCTACGCCGACTACACCGCCTCCGGGCGCGCCCTGGCCTTCCTCGAGGACTTCATCCGCGACGAAGTCCTGCCGCGGTACGCCAACACGCACACCGAATCCTCCGGCACCGGCCTGCAGACGACCCGACTCCGCGAGGACGCAAGACGGCTGATCCGTGACTCGGTTGGCGGTACGGACGAGCACGCGGTGCTGTTCACCGGATCCGGTACGACTGGCGCCATAGACCGGCTGATCGGCGTACTCAACCTGCGGATCCCGGCCGATCTAGACGAGCGGTACGCCCTCAGCAGCCAGATCCCCGCCGAACAGCGCCCGGTCGTGTTCATCGGACCGTTCGAGCACCACTCCAACGAGGTGTCGTGGCGGGAGACCATCGCCGATGTCGTCGTGATCCCCGAGGACTCCGATGGCCACATCGACATCGACCAGCTCGAGGTCCAACTCGCCGCATACCAGCACCGGCCACTCAAGATCGGCTCGTTCTCCGCGGCCTCCAACGTGACTGGCATCGTCACCAACACCTGCCGGATCGCGGACACCCTGCACCGATACGGCGCGCTGTCGTTCTGGGACTTCGCCGCCGCAGCGCCGTACGTCGACATTGCCATGAACCCGGACTGCCCCGAGCATTCGGCGGCCTACAAGGACGCGATCTTCCTCTCGCCGCACAAGTTCATCGGCGGGGTCGGTACGCCGGGGGTGCTGGTCGGGCGGCGAGAACTGTTCACCAACCGGGTCCCGGTAGTACCCGGTGGCGGCACGGTTGCCTACGTCAATCCCAGCGAGCACCGCTACCTCGCCCACGTCGAGCACCGCGAGGAGGGCGGCACCCCGGCGATCGTCGAGTCCATCCGCGCCGGCCTGGTCTTCCAGCTCAAGGGCGCGGTCGGGACCGACGTGATCCGGGCGTACGAAGAACACCACCTCAGGCGCGCCGTCAACTCCTGGCAGCGCAACCCCAACATCGAAGTCCTGGGAAACCTTGCTGCCGAACGGCTTTCGATCGTATCGTTCGTCGTACGGCGTTCGGCCGGTCGCTATCTGCATCACAACTTCGTCGTGGCCTTGCTGAACGACCTCTTCGGCATTCAGTCCCGGGGTGGATGTTCGTGCGCCGGTCCGTACGGGCACCGGCTGCTCGGCATAGACATCGAGCGGTCCAGGGAGTTCGAGCGCGAGATCTCATCCGGGTGCGAGGGGATCAAGCCCGGTTGGGTGCGGGTGAACTTCAACTACTTCATCAGTGAGTCAGTGCTGGACTACATTGTTGCTGCAGTGCATCTAGTTGCAGCGCACGGGTTTCGGCTGCTGCCTGACTACCGGTTCGACCCGGCGACGGGCTTGTGGCGGCATCGCGACGGTCCGGTCGAGCCGCCGATGCGCCTGCAGCAAGTCAGTTACGACGCGCGGGGGTCGATGCGGTATCCCGATCACCAGGAACGGGCGGACGAGAGCGTGCTGCCTCGCTATCTGGACGAGGCGCGAGACCTCTTCGCCGGTCGGGCGGACTGCGACAGCGCCTGCGACGATCCGGCCCAAAGGGTGTCGGCGGACTTCGAGGCGCTGCGCTGGTTCGAACTCCCCGAGTCCTGCCTGCACTGAGCCACCGCACGCCCCCGAAGCGATCAACGTCGCGGGCCCTCTGTCCTGGGGCTCAGGCGGATGCGGATTCGACCAAGTCCCAGCGGTTGCCGTACAGATCCTCGAAGACCGCGACCGTCCCGTACGGCTCCTGCCGTGGCTCCTCGATGAACCGCACGCCAGCGTCGAGGTAACGGGCGTGATCGGCGGCGAAATCGTCGGTGTGCAGGAACAGGAACACCCGTCCGCCGGTCTGGTCGCCGACTCTGGCCTGCTGATCCGTACCGCTGGCCTGGGCGAGCAGCAACCCGGACCCGACCTGCTTGGACGGCGCGACCAGGACCCAGCGTTTGCCATTGCCGAGAGGAGTGTCTTCGACCAGATCGAAGCCGAGCACACCGCAGTAATAGGCCAGCGCCTCGTCGTAATCCCGTACAACGAGAGCTACCGCAGCCAGACGTCGAGACATGTACGCACCTTACGAGCAGTCGACCCCCGCCTCGTGATCTTGACCTTATGGTGGCGACACGCCGGTAAGAGCGGCGGAAAACCGCAACAAGGTCAAGATCACGAGGGTCGGGACCGCTGGGTCGCGCGGGTCAGCCGACGAGAATTGCGAGCAGCATGACCAGGCCGAGGCCGATCAGTGCGGTTATCCCCAGGGCTGCCCAGAAGGAGAGATCGAAAAGTGCCGCCAGGCCCACAGCGACCAACCCGATCGCGGCCAGGCCAACCGCGCCGCCGTAGAGGATCCTCGACCGTACGGGATCGCGTTCCCGACGACCGACGGAGTCGCTCGTGCTGATCGGGTCGGAGTCGCGCTCCGTGTGCGCGGTCGGATGGCGCCTCGTCGGGCGCTGGTCCTCCCCGTCTACGCCGAAGCTCACGCATCCAGTATGCCCATAATGGCCGCGGCTCTTCGCTGAATTCCCCCTCAGGGTTGACTCCGGGTTGACTCAGGGCGCCCCTGTGCCAATAGGTCGGCTCAGGGCAGCCCTGTGCCAAACAGGGACGCCGGATGGATGCCTGGGCCGTGACCGCGAGATCGGCAGCTTGCTTCGTCCGGGCAACCTGACTGGCCGTTTCTCCCTCGGCGGAACAGTATGGAACCAGGTCGCCCCATGGGGGCTGCGCCGACTCGACCGCGGGTACGATGACAGACCGAACGTTCGGTCGGTTGGAGTAGGGGTGGTGCGCGAAATGTTGCAGAGCAGTGGTACGGCGGCAGATGGCGGCCATCTCGCGCACTTCGACAGCACCATCGCCCGGGACCAGCGGATCGAGCCCCGGGACTGGATGCCCGAGGCCTACCGCAAGACGATGATTCGCCAGATCGCCCAGCACGCGCACTCCGAGATCATCGGGATGCAGCCCGAGGGCAACTGGATCACCCGAGCGCCGTCGCTGCGCCGAAAGGCGATCCTGCTGGCCAAGGTCCAGGACGAGGCCGGACACGGGATGTATCTCTACTCCGCCGCCGAAACGCTCGGGGTCGACCGCGGTGAGATGACCGAGATGCTCATCTCCGGCCGGCAGAAGTACTCCTCGATCTTCAATTACCCGACCCCGTCGTACGCCGACGTCGGCGTGATCGGCTGGCTGGTCGACGGAGCCGCGATCTGTAATCAAGTTCCGTTGTGCCGCAGTTCCTTTGGGCCGTACGCCCGGGCGATGGTCCGGATCTGCAAGGAGGAGTCCTTTCACCAGCGGCAAGGTTATGAGCTGCTGATGACGATGATGCGGGGCACCGACGTACAGCGGGAGATGGTGCAGGAGTCGGTTAACCGCTGGTGGTGGCCCTCCCTGATGATGTTCGGCCCGCCGGACGACGAGTCACCCAACACCGCGCAGTCGATGGCCTGGAAGATCAAGCGGCACACCAACGACGAGCTACGGCAGCGCTACGTCGACATGTCCGTACCGCAGGCCGAGGCCTTGGGTGTGACCTTCCCCGATCCCGAACTCCGGTGGAACGCGGACACCGGGCACTACGACTTCGGCCAGATCGACTGGGACGACTTCAAACGCGTGGTCAGCGGCCACGGACCGTGCAATGCGGAGCGGGTCGAGCATCGGCGTACCGCGCATGAGAACGGCGCGTGGGTACGAGAGGCCGCACTCGCGTACGCCGACAAGCAAGCAGCCGGTGAGCGCCACAACTCCCCTGCGGAGACGAGCGTCGCATGACCGTGACTCCACGCCTCGCTGCGGTTATGCGCATAACCGTCGCCGATCGGCCCCAAATTCCGCGGTTATGCGCATAACCGCGGAAGAGCCGAGCAGAAAGTGACCGTGATGCGCACCCACGGGCGAATGCGGTGAGCCGGGGTGGGTGACGCCGCGCAGCGGGAGCCGGCCGAGGGCTTCACGGCTGAGGGTGGGCATGGGGCCGTGCCGACCGGGCCGCAGATCCCCACCGGATCGGGTACGCGCTCGCCGCGCAACAGCTGGCCGCTGTGGGAAGTCTTCGTACGGGGCAAGCGCGGGCTCAACCACGTCCACGTCGGATCGTTGCACGCCGCCGACGGGGAGATGGCCCTGGGCAACGCCCGTGACGTCTACACCCGGCGTAATGAGGGTGTGAGCATCTGGGTCGTTCCGGCGGCGGCAATCACCGCATCCAGCCCGGACGAGAAGGACTCCTTCTTCGCACCGAGCGGGGACAAGGTCTACCGGCATCCGACGTTCTACGAGATCCCCGACAACGTTCCGCACATGTGATGGCGCGCAATGGATCCCACTGACCACACCCATTCCGCCGGCTCGGACTTCGCCGACGCGTACGGCGCGATCGCCGAGGACAACGACGAGCACCGCTGGGCCTTCGGATCCGGCTTCGACGACCCGCTGGTCGGGGTCGATACGTCGGTACCGGCCGGAGTGGACGGTGCTGACTTGGCGGCGTACTGCCTGATGCTCGGCGACGACGCCCTGATCCTGTCCCACCGGTTGCAGGAATGGGTGTCACGGGCCCCGGAACTCGAGGACGACGTCGCGATCGCCAACATCGCGCTCGACCTGCTCGGGCAGGCGCGCCTGCTCTTGGCACGCGCCGGCAGGGCGGACGGTTCCGATCGCGGCGAGGACGCCTACGCCTTCCTCCGCCCGGCGCCGGAGTTCCGCAATGTCGGCTTGGTTGAGCTCGACAACGGCGACTTCGCGTTCTCCCTGACCCGGCTGCTCATCTTCTCGACCTACCGCCTGGCTCTGCTGGATCGTCTTCGTACGTCACGGGATCCGGTGCTGGCTGCGATTGCGGCCAAAGGGGTCAAAGAGGTCACCTACCACCGCGATTACGCCGCGCGCTGGATGCTGCGGCTGGGTGACGGGACCGAGGAGTCACACCGCCGGGCTGCTGACGGGCTGGCGGCGGTCTGGCCGTACGTCGAGGAGCTCTTCCGACCGCACGACATCGAGTTGAGACTGGCCGAAGCTGATATAGCTGTCGACCCGTCGCTGTTGCGGGCCGAGTTCGACTCCATCATGTCCCAAGTGCTCTCGCAGGCAACGCTGGGGGTGCCGGCCTCCGGCTCGGCATCCGAGGTTTCCGCGGGGGGCCGCGATGGCGTCCACACCGAGGCAATGACCGCTCTTCTCGCGGAGCTGCAGGGTCTGGCTCGCGCCCATCCGGGGACGATCTGGTGACCACAGTTTCCCGGGCGCTCCCGGACGTACGAGACGTCGCCGAGACGGTGACCGATCCTGAGTTGCCGATGCTCACGCTGGCCGACCTCGGCGTACTCCGCGATGTCTGGGTCACTCCGAGCGGGACGGTGG
>JAABUS010005349.1_pt1 | contig 17015 bp, 18 predicted proteins | sample 5560161 | NCBI WGS metagenome assembly JAABUS01 (sample SAMN10711885, study PRJNA513376) | rock metagenome | isolation source: Antarctica rocks | place: Antarctica: Victoria Land, Trio Nunatak nord | collected 2016-01-04
TCTCGACGAGCTTGTCGGCGTAGATGTCGGCAACGCGCTTCTTGGCCTTGATCCGCGTGTACATCTCCGGCTGCGTGTACGCGGGCTCGTCGGCCTCGTTGTGGCCGAAGCGGCGGTAGCCGATCAGGTCGATCAGGACGTCGTGGCCGAACTCCTGGCGGTAGGCGAACGCCAGGCGCACCGCGGCGACGCAGGCGGCGACGTCGTCGGCGTTGACGTGGATGATCGGCACGTCGAAGCCCTTGGCGAGGTCTGAGGCCCAGCGGGTGGAGCGCGAGTCCTCCGAGTCGGTGGTGAAGCCGACCTGGTTGTTCGTGATGAGGTGCAGCGTGCCGCCGACCTGGTAGCCGTCGAGCGCCTGGAGGTTCAGCGACTCGGCCACGACGCCCTGGCCCGGGAAGGCCGCGTCGCCGTGCAGGACGATCGCCACCGCCGCCGCCTGGTCGCGGTGGGCGTGCGGGCCCTGGCGCGTCGTCTGCGCGGCGCGCGCGGCGCCGAGCACGACCGGATGGACGAACTCGAGATGCGACGGGTTGGACTCGAGGTTGACGAGGATCGACTCGCCTCCGGGCAGCTGGTAGGAGCCCTGAGCGCCGTGGTGGTACTTCACGTCGCCCGTGCCGCCCTGCGGGATCGTGGTGATCGCCTCCAGCGTTGAGACGCCCTCGAACTCGGCGAAGATCGTCTTGTAGGGGCGGCCGAGGTTGTGCGCGAGCACGCTGAGGCGACCGCGATGGGCCATGCCGACGACGACCTCGTGGGCGCCGTGGGCGGCGCTCAACTGGATCATCTCGTCGAGCATCGGGACCGTCATGTCGAGGCCCTCGATCGAGAACTGCTTCTGCCCGAGGTAGGCCTTGTGCATGAAGCGCTCGAAGGCGTCGACCTCCACGAGGCGCTTGAGCAGCGCCTTCTGCTCGTCGTGGGCGAGGGCCGCGCGGTAGGTGCCCGACTCGATGCGCTCGCGCAGCCAGGTCCGCTGGCGGTGCGAGGAGAGATGCTCGATCTCGTAGGCGATCGTTCCGCAGTACGTCTCGCGCAGGTGCGGGAGCGCGTCGGCGAGCGTCGCACCCGGGACGTGCATCCGCAGGATCTTCGCCGGGATCTGCGCCATCAGCTCCGGCGTGAGGCTGAGGGGCTCGGGGTCCAGCGCGGGATCGCCCTCGGGCTCGGCGCCGAGCGGGTCGAGCCGCGCCGCGAGGTGGCCGTGGGTGCGGTGGGCCTTGAGCAGGGAGACCGCGGCCTGCACGGCCTGCAGAAGCTCCTCGCTCGGCGCCGTGCCCGGGCTCGCGACGGGATCCCGCCCACCACCGGCCGAGCTGTCGCGCAGCGCGGCGGCCGCGGCGGCGGGCGCCGGGGCCTGCGGGGCCGGGCCGAGCGCGACGCCGAGCGACGCGAAGACGCCGTCGTAGAAGCCCTTCTCGCCCTGGAGGTACTCCTCGACGACCCTGAGGAACTGGCCCGACTCCGCCCCCTGGATGATGCGATGGTCGTAGGTCGAGGTCATCGTCATGACCTTCTCGGCGCCGATCATGTCGCCGATGGCCCCCAGGCCGACCGGGTAGGAGATCGAGCCCGTGGCGATGATCGTGCCCTGCCCGCTCATGAGCCGCGGGACCGAGGCGACCGTGCCGATGCCACCAGGGTTGGTGAGCGAGACGTTCGCGCCCCGCAGGTCGTCGGCGGTCAGCGCGTTCTCCCGCGCGGAGGCGATGAGCTCGTCGAAGGCCGCCTTGAAGTCGGCGAACGACTTGCGCCCGGCGTCCCTGATGACCGGCACCATGAGCGTGCGGCCCTTCTTCGTCGTGACGTCGACGGCGATGCCGAGGTGCACCGCGTCGTCGTCGACGACGTGCGGCCTGCCGTCGAGCTCGAGGAAGTGCTTGGCCATCGCCGGCATGTCCTGCTGCACGGCCAGCGCGATGGCGTAGGCGATGAGGTGGGTGAAGGAGACCCGCTGACCGCCGGCTTTGAGCTGCTGGCGGCGGGCGTCCATCGCCGTGATCGCGATCGTTCTGAAGGATGTCGCGGTGGGAATGGAGCGCGACTCGTCCATGTAGCGGGCGAGCACCGCGGCGGAGCCTCTGATGAGCTGAGCGCCGTCGGGCCTCGCGGCGGGGGCGGGGCCTGTCGCAGCCTCCGCGGAGGCGCCGTTGCTCGCGGCCTTCGCCGGCGCCGTGCCGGCCTCGCGAGCGAGCACGTCCTCCTTGAGGATGCGGCCACGGGGGCCCGTGCCCGTGACGGTGGCAAGATCGACGCCCTCGTGGGCGGCGGCGCGCGCGGCGACGGGGGAGGCCTTCGCGGCGCTGGGCGCCGGGGCGGCGGGGGTGCTCGGCGCCGCGGATTGCGCGGCGGCGGCCGGGGCGTGGTCTGTGGTGCTGGGTTCCGCGACCGCGGATCCGCTGCCGTTCGTGCTCGGGGCGCTGCCGTTGGTCGCGTCCGCGGCGCTCGTCATGCGGGCGATGACCTGTCCGACCGTGACCGTGTCGCCCGCGCCGGCGAGCAGCTCGCGTATCGTGCCCCGCGCGGGAGAGGGCAGCTCGACGTCGACCTTGTCCGTGGAGATCTCGACGATGGTGTCGTCGGCGTCGACCTCGCTGCCGACCTCGACGTGCCATTCGAGCAGCGTGCCCTCGGTGATCGACTCGCCGGCAGCGGGGGTGACGATGTCGATCGTGCCGCCGCTGCCGCCGGCGGACTCCTCGGCTGCGGGCGCGGAGCCGAGGGCGGGCGCAGGCGCGTCGGGGGTTGCCGGTGCCGCACCGTCATCGGGCTGCACGTCGGCCAGGACGGCGCCGACGCGGACCGTGTCACCCTCCTCGAAGTAGCGCTTGACGATGGTGCCGGCGGCCGGGGAGGGAACCTCGACATCGACCTTGTCCGTGGAGATCTCCACGAGCGTCTCGTCGAGGTCGATCCTGCCGCCCTCCTCCACGCTCCACTCGAGGATCGTGCCTTCGGTCACAGACTCGCCCGCTCCTGGGGCAATCACCTGGACCGTGGTGTCAACCGCCATGAAGTGAGCACTCTAGCGTGGCTCCGGAGCCCGAAGGAACCCTGCTGTGAACGTCTCTCGGGACTCTTACACCTTGGCTCGAGCGCGGTCCTGACGCACGAACTCTGCGCTGCCGACGAACGGGCCCACCGCGCCGAGCACCGCGACCGCCACCGCGAGGCGGATGTCGACCAGGCGCAGGCGCAGCGCGACGATGACCAGGGCGCACATCGCGAACCAGCCCAATCCGTGGGCGAGGCCGAAGACCGCCTCGACCGGCGCCAGTCCGGGGACCAGCCAGGCGACGAGCAGCACGAGGTAGACGGCGGAGTGCGTGAACGAGGCGTACTTGACGAAGCGTCGGGTGAGGCGCATCAGCCGCCGGGAGCCGTGAGCAGCGCGGCCATCCGGCGCAGCGGCTCGTGGGCCTCGGCGGGCCAGTCGGCGGGGTCCGCCGGCCACCAGGCGTGCGCGTCGTGCTCGTGGTCGGCCGTGACCTGCGCGCCGTCGGGCAGCCACGCCTGGCCGATGAACATGACCATCTGGTGCGGAAGGCGCACGAGCGCCTCGGCCCGCACGTGCTCGGCCTCGACCTGCCACTCCTCTCTGAGCTCACGGGTGAGCGTGTCGGCCGGCGTCTCGCCGACGTCCACGGCGCCGCCCGCGCCGAGCGCCCAGCGCCCGGGCCACGAGCTCAGCCAGGCGGCGCGGCGTCCGGCCAGCCAGCGGCCCTCCGCGTCGCGGGTGACCAGGAGCGAGGCCATCGAGCCCGACGCGTCGCCCTCGACGAGGCGCAGCGCCCAGCGCACGGGCTGCAGGTCCATGACCAGGCCCGCGTCGGTCTGGGCGAAGTCGACCAGGCGTGCGCTCAACCCGTCGTGGGAGGGCGAGCTGCGCTCCTTGAGCGCCTTGATCGCAGCGTCGGCAGCCGCCGTGCGGGCGGCCGGCGGGTCGTAGTGGGTCGCAGACCAGCGCGCCTCCACGGCCTCCAGCGGCCAGGGACCGCGCGCGAGGATGTCGGGAGGGAACGCCATCTGGGCTCCATGCTACGAACGACCGGAACGCCTTCACGTGGAGGCGCCCCGGGCTCGGAGGGCCGCGGTCAACCCGCTGACGTCGCCGCGGGCCTGCAGCGATACCTCGTCACCGTCGGTGAAGCGGAGCGTCAGCGGCCACCAGTTCTTCGAGGGCTCGGTACTGGCGTCGGCGATGTCGGTGAGCGCCACGGCGCCGAGGTGGTCGTGGACCTGGCTGAGCATGGGATCGGCGGACCACACGTGCAGCTCACCGCCGCCGACCGCGAGGACGACCGCGGCGTCGAGCGGCAGATCAGTTCGCTCCGTGGCCGCATGGGCCTTCGCGCGCGCCGCGGGCCGGGCGACGAGGTAGTTGCCCAACGGCCCGAGCCAGCGCGAGGCCCCGAGCGCGGTGTCCATCCGGGCGTACGCCGCTGCCTCGATGGTCGGACCGCCCTCATGGCCCGAGAGCGTCTCGATGAGATCCTTGTCCTTCACGTGCATGGGGGTGCCTCCCGGCGGCTCGACGTAGGGTTACCCTGCTCCTCGCTTCTACCGTAAAGCACTTTGCAGCGCAAAGTCAAAGCCACCATCCCACCGCCACGCGTCCGGCCGGGCGAGGCCGCCGAGCTGCTCCTCCACGTCGAGGGGCTTCGCCGCGAGGCCCGCGTCTCGCTCGGGGCGCCGTGGTTCCCGCTGGTGGTCTTCGGCGCCGTCGTCGCGCTCAGCGCTCCGGTCGTCGCTTTCGCCGGGACGAACGCCCTGCTGCCGCTTTGGCTCGTCGCCGCGGTGGCGGGCCTGGCGGCGGTTCGTCGCCACTACCGCTCGCGCGCGCGCGTCCGGGGCGCGACGGGACGTGCGCGCGTGTGGGTGATCGGGGTGGGCATGTCCATCACGTGCTTCTCCGCTGCGCTGGCGGCGGCCCGGCTCGGCGGGGAGGACGCAGCCCTCGCGGCGCCGATCGCCGTCACCGTCGTCGGCTACGTCGCCCTGGGAGTGCTCCAGCGGTCCTGGCAGCCCGCAGCCTGGGTGGCCGTCTCCGCGGCGACGGCGCTCCTGCTGCTCGTCGCGGGGTCGCCACCCTGGGCGGTCGAGCTCGCCTTCGGAGGCGGCATGGTCGCCGTCGGCCTCGTCCTCCGTCACGGGCAGGCACGATCGTGAAGCACCCGAGCCAGCGGCTCGACGACGCGGTCCATCAGCGGACTCGCCTGGGCATCCTCGCCGTGCTCTGCGAGGTCGGCCGGGCGGACTTCGCCTACCTGCGCGGTGCGTTGGAGCTCACCGACGGCAACCTCTCGCGCAATCTGGGAAAGCTCGAGGAGGCGGGATACGTCGCGGTGGAGAAGCTCATCGACGGCCGCCGTCCGCGGACGTGGCTGGAGGCGACGACGGCAGGGCGTGCCGCTCTGGCCGCCGAGCTCGCGGCGCTGCGAGAGCTCATCGCCCAGGTCGAGGGCGCGGCGCCGCTGAGCGCCGCACGGCCGCCGCGGGCCCGGCCGGCCTGAGCGCCGCGGGCGCACCCGAACGCGACGTCTGGGTCTAGGCTTCGGCCATGGCGAGTGCAGAGGGCAAGAACTTCGGGGCGATCGTCAAGGCCAAGGAGCAGCACAACAAGAACTGCCCGTTCCCGCCGCACACGGTGCGGATGAACCCCTTCGAGATCGAGCGGATGCAGTGGGAGGAGGGCGACACGATCGCGGGCCTCGTGCTCGAGGGCGACGGTCGCGTCGGCACCGGCTCCTTCCGGCTGATCTGCGACGGCATGGAGCCGCCGGAGCTCGACATCGAGGAGACGGAGGTCATCCGCGGGCCGGCCGAGCCCGTCTTCGTCCCCGTCGGCCCGAACGCCCCGCACGAGGACGAGGAGCCGCCGACGGGGCCGCGGTTCGCGTACCGCCGCGCGACACGCGACGTCACCTCCTCGTCATGCGTCGGCGTGCTCTCGCCGGGGGAGACCTCCACTGGATGATCGCCGCGCGAAGGACAGCGATGCTCCTGCCGGCCTGCTGCGCGCTGGCGCTGGCGGCCTGCGGCGGCGACGACGAGCAGCCGCCGTCCGCCTCGGATCCTGCTGTGGCCGAAGTGAAGGCACCGGCGGCGGGGGGCGGTGAGGCCTGCCAGGACGTCAAGGTCCCTGGCCACCAGGCCGTCGACGTGCAGGCCACGGGCGTTGCGTGTGCCGCGGCCGAGAAGGTCGCCGCGGCCGCGGAGGGCCGGGGCCGAGCGTCCTACGAGTCCGGTGGCTTCTCGTGTGCGCCGTCCGACGCGAGCGGCGGCGACACGAACTACCGCTGCTCGATGGGCGAGGCGAGGATCACGTTCCTCTACGGCGCCGCCTGAGGCTCAGGGCCGACCGCGTTCGGCGGGCGCCACGCGGGCCATGACGGCGCTGAGAGCCGACGGGCGTCGACCTGTCCGACGCTCATCGGCGCTCGGCGCCTCCGGCGCCCCAGTCGATTGCCGCAAGCTGCGCACGGAGGCGCGCGCCGCGCGCCGGGTTGAGCGACGCCGTCCAGGCCACGCGACCGGTCAGGTGCGCGCGGAAGTTCGGCAGGCCAGCGCGGTTGGCGTGCTCCGGGCCGTGGGTCGCGGCGTCGTGGAGGATCGCGCGCAGGCGGTCGAACTCCTCCCGCGCGAGGTTCGGCGCGACGTTGACGACCATCCCGCAGACGCGCTGGCGGCCCGCCCGGTGCATGAGCTGCGACTTCCCCGGATGCAGGACGAAGCCCTCGTCGGCGACGATCGCCGCGACCGCCGCCCGGGTGGCCCGGAGCCGCCGCTGGAGCTCCCGGTCGCCCGAGAGCACCAGGTCGTCGGCGTAGCGCGAGTACGTTGCGCCCACGCTCCGCGCGAGGCCGGACAGGCGCCGGTCGAGCCGGTGGGCGACGAGGTTCGCCAGCGCGGGCGAGGTCGGCGCGCCCTGCGGCAGGTGCGGCGTGGCCAGCCGCCGGCCGAGGCGGTGGTGCGCCGTGACCGCCGCGAGCGTCGCCCGCCGCGCCGCGGACGATGCCGCGTCACCGGACGGCCCGCCGATGGGGATCGGGGGGACGGCGGCCCATTCGTGCACCGGCACGACGTTCGTGCAGAGGCCCGTGAGCGCGTGGGCGACCGCCTCGGGGTAGCCCGCCGCGCGGAAGACGGCCCACACGCGGCCCGCAGCCACCCCGGCGAAGAAGTCCTCGACGTCGAAGCGCAGCACGACGCGGCGGCCCGCGTGTAACGCGGCGTGGGTCGTGGCCGACCGTCCTGGGACGAAGCCGTGCGCCGCGGGATGTGCCGGGATGCACATGAGAAGCTCGTGGAGCGCGAGGCGCTGCGCCGCCTTCAGCCGCGCCTTCGGCCGCTCGATCACGCGCACCGGCGCCCCGTTCGCGCGCGCGACCCAGCCGTAGCGGTAGTTGCGCAGCCGCTCGTCGCCGGCGCGCCGCTCGAGCGAGCGGACGTCGGCCAGCCACGCGAGCGTCCCGCTCGAGACGCCGAGGAGCTCCGCGAGATCGGCCGTGCTCGCGAGCGCCGGCACGCCGAAGCGCCGGCGACCCATCGCAGGTGTGAACGTCCGCACGCCGACCACCCGCGGCGCCGGGGCGCTCGCCGGCTGCGGTCGCTCGAGCGCGGCGGAGATGCGCGCGGCGAGCTCCCGCGGCGCGTCGAGCGGCGGCCGGTGGTGCGCCCGCAGGACGGTCCGCACGACCGAGCGCAGCCACCGCGGGCGCGGAGCGAGCACCTCGCCGCCGCGCCGCACGAGCGCCTCCTCGGTCCAGCTCCCCGCGAGGAACGCCGCGGCGAGGGCGTGGCCGATCGCGTTGCGGGTGCGGGCGGGATACATGGCGGTCGGCGACGACACGGCCCGACGGTTCCTGCGTCGTGCGTGCCGTTGCCTGCCGCGTGCTGCAGCGTCCGGCACGCGGTGCACTGCGGTGGTCCTGCGCGTTCCCCCGGGGGTGCCCCGGAGCGGCGGCGCGCCGCGGACGGCGCGCGATGCCGGCTCGGACCGCGCCGTCGCGCCGTGCAGCCTACGCCGGCGACGCTCAGACCTCCAGTGCCCGCCCGAACGCGCGCTGGAAGAGCTCGACCTCACGGCTCGCGGCCCACCGCGGTACGGCCGTGTCGATGTCGGAGACGAGCGACAGCGTCGCGGTGCTGCCGTCGACCTCGACGTGCGCCTCACGGACGGACTGGTCGCGCGAGCGCTCGAGGTCCTCGGCCAGGCGCAGCAGCGCCGCCATGCGATCGAGACGACGGCGGTCGCCCTCGGTTTTCAGCAGGGGCGCGAGCGGGCCGGGCTCCGGCATGCCCTTGCGGTGGTAGCGCGCGGCCTGCGCGATCAGCGCGAGCTCGGTCGGGGAGAAGCCCGGCAGCTCGGCGTTGAGGATGAGGTAGCGCGAGTGCTTGTGGTGGTTGTCGTAGTCGACGCTCATCCCGATGTCGTGCAGCGCGCTCGCGGCCCACAGCAGCTCGCGCTCACGCTCGTCGCCCGGGTGCAGCCCGGCGGCGGCGGTCTCGTCGAAGAGCCCGAGCGCGAGCCGCGCGACGTGCTCGGCGTGGGCCGGCGCCGCGGAGTAGTGGCCCGCGAGCGTGAGGACCGACTGGCGACGGACGTCGTGGAAGAGCGCGCCGGAGCCCTTGAAATGGCGGGCGAAGAAGATGCCCTCGCGCAGCCCGGCCTCGGTCGCCTCCAGCTCGTCGAAGCCCCCGGCCTGCATCGTCGCCTGGATGACGACCGCCCCCGCGAGGATGAGATCCGACCGCGCGGGCTTGATGCCCGGCACCTTCGCGCGCTCGTCGGGCGGCAGCGCGGCCAGCCGAACGATCAGCTCGTCGAGCGCCTCGGCGCTCACGCACTGGCCCTGGACGCCGAGCGACGGCAGCTCGTCCGCCCGCTGCGCGGCCTTGGCGAGGTTGCGGACCGTTCCGCCGACGCCGACCAGCCGCGGCCCGCAGTCGGGCAGCCACGGCGCGCGGCCGAGCTTGTCGGTGACGTGCGCGCGCAGCTTCTCGAGCTGCTTCTTGGAGGTGGGCCCGTTGCCCCCCAGGAAGCGCTCGGTCATGCGCACGGCGCCGAGGCGCCACGAGCCCGATGTGACCTCCCGGCGCTCGGCGACCTGCACGAGCTGCATCGAGCCGCCGCCCAGGTCGAGGACGCAGCCCTCGGTGAGCGTCGTCGAGTTGACCGCCGCGAGGTAGCCGTAGTGCGCCTCCTCCTCGCGGGAGAGCACGCGGATCGGCAGGCCGGTGCGCTCTCGGGCTCGCGCGAGGAACGCGTCGGAGTTGCTCGCGTCACGGATGGCGCTCGTCGCGACCGCGTCGATGCTGTCCGGCCCGAGCCCGGCGGCCTGGCAGAAGTGGGCGAAGACGTCGAGGGTCGACAGCGCCCGCGCCATGGGCGCCTCGCCGAGCGCGCCGGTGGCCGCCATCCCCTCCCCGATCCGGACGGCCTCGTGGATCTCGTCCGTGCGCTTCCACCGCTCGCCGGTGGCGCTGAAGACGACGAGCCGGAAGGAGTTCGACCCGAGGTCGATCACGGCGAGCTGCACGCCGCGCATCCTAGGCGCCGGGTGGGACGAGGGGGTATCCGTGCTGCGGAGGGCGCTTCCCCCTCTCGTCCCTAGACCGTCGGTCGCGACCCCGCTGAACTACCGACGTGGCCGATCTCGCAGAGCTCGTCGATCAAGTACTTGCTGACCAAGACAAGATTTTGATGCGTGAGGCGTCGGACTGTCTGCAGGTCGGTGCCCGGCGCGCCGCCTACATCACGGTGTGGCTGGCGACCGCCGAAGCCCTACGGCGCAAGTTCACTGAGGCGCAGACCTTCGACGGTCAAGCGGGGCAGATCGTCGGCGAGATCCAGCGAAGTGAGGCGAATCACAAAGCCGTCGACAGTCTCCTGATCACCAAGGCAAAGGATTACGGCGACGGCGACTCCTGATCAGGTCTTCTGGCCGCGCCGGTCCGGACCGGCACACCAAAGTGGCCCGCAGCCACCCTGCCTCGCTCGAGCCGAGGCCCGTGCCCCGGGGGGAAGTGGCTAGGACCTCTCGATCAGCTCGATGCGGTAGCCGTCCGGGTCACGGACGAAGCACAGCCGCGAGCCGCCCTCGCGGACCGTGTACGGCGGCTTCTCGGGCTCGATGCCCTGCGACGCGAGCGCGGCCAGGGTCCCGTCGAGATCATCAGAGGTGACCGCGACGTGACCGTAGCCGTCGCCGAGCTCGTAGCTCTCGACGCCCGGGTTCTTGGTCAGCTCCAGCCGCGGTCCGTCGCCGGGCAGGCCTACGAAGACGTTCGTCGCGCCGTCCTTCAGGTCCATCCGGCGCAGCTCCTCGAAGCCGAGCGCCGCGTAGAACGCGACGGAGCGGTCGATGTCGCCGATGCGGTAGCAGGTGTGGATCAGTTCGGGCATGGGCTGAGCGTAGTGCGGCCCCGGGTATCGTCGCCCCATGATCCTCGAGCGCTCCATGAACGACGCCTTCCTGTCGAACACCTACCTCATGGGGGAGGCGGGCGGTGCTGGGTTCATCGTCGACGCGGGTGGTCCGGTGGCGCCGCTGCTGGGCATGGCCGACGAGCGCGAGGTCGACGTGACGCACGTGCTGCTCACCCACCACCACGCAGATCACGTCGAAGAGCTGCCGAAGATCCTCGCAGCGTTTCCCGACGCGCAGGTGCTCATTCATCCGCTCGAGCTCGAGGCGCTGCGTGCGATGAAGCCCGAGCTCGCCGACCTGGTCACCGGCGAGATGGAGCCCGGCGAGGAGGTTCACGTCGGCGGGCTCGTCGTCACGCCGCTGCACACCCCGGGCCATACCGCGGGCATGCTCTCGCTGCTGGTCGAGGGCAACGTCTTCACGGGCGACACGCTCTTCAAGGGCTCCGTCGGCGGCGTTCGCGCCCCCGGCTCCACGGGCTACGAGGATCTCAAGCACTCCGTCATGGACGTGCTGCTCACCCTCCCGCCGGAGACGGAGATCCGTCCTGGCCACACCGATCCGACGACGGTCGAGGCCGAGCTCGAGCACAACCGCTTCGTGCGGATGTGGCGCGGCGAGGATCCGGAGGGCACCGGCGACTGCACCGCCCTCGGCGATCCTGCGACGCTCGTCCTGCTTGGCGACGACTACGACGGCGGCCACAAGGCGTGGGTCCGCTGGCCCGACGGCCGCGACGACATCGTCCCGGGCTCCAAGGTCGAGGTGGCCTGACTGACGCGTGAGGATGACTTGGCACGGGAACCGAGGATCAGCGGCGCCGCTCCCGCGCCAGTTGGGTCAGCGCGTCGCGCAGCAGGCCGTTCCAGGCGGTGCGCACCGCGTCCTCCGCGTCGGGTAGGGCGAAGATCGCGGTGCCGCCGGCAACGCCGGCGGTGGCCCGGGAGCGCGTGGCCGCTGTGTCGGTTTCGACGTCGATGAGGGCCTGGAACCGCTCGCCGAAGCTCGGCTGCTCGATCTCGAGCAGCGCCCGTACGACCTTCATCGTGCTGTCACGACCTGTGGCCTCGGTGCCGCCGGTCGTGATGACCGCCTCGATCTGCGGATCGGCGATCCAGCGCCACAGGCGGTTGCGGATCCGCCGGATGTCGTCGGCGATGATCGCCGACCCGGTCAGGCGGTGGCCGGCGCCCAGCACCGCCTCGCGCAGGAAGTCGCCGGCCGGGTCGTCGGCCGTCGTGCGCGTGTCGGAGACCGTGAGCACTGCGACCCCGACGTGGGCCGGCGCGTCCTGGTCGGTGGGCGAGATCGATGGAGGCATTGCGGCACATGGTGAGGCCCGGACGGCGCGGCCGTGCTCTGGCACCCCGGCCGCCGACCGGTGCGCGTCTCGTGAAGCCGGCGCAGTGCTGATTCGCAGCCGACGCATTCCTGCCGAGCGGTCCCACGAGGCACGCGCAGATCAATGCCGATCGTTGGCTACGGTTGTCGACCGTATGGGTGTTCTGGTACAGATCCTTGATGTCCCAGAGCAGGTTCACAGTGTGCTGAAAGCGCGCACGGCGGCTGCGGGGATGTCGTTCTCGGAGTACCTCCGAACGGTGCTCGCGCGGACCGCCGACCGCCCGACGCCCGCGGAGCTGGCAGCGCGCATCAAAGCCCGTGGCGTGACTGCGCGCGACGAGTCGAGCGCCCGCTCCGTGCGCCGGTTCCGCGATCGCGGCCTATGACAATCCTCGACACCTCGGTCGTGATCGGCTTCATACTCGGCGACGGCGTGGCCGCGGGCCTCGAGGAGCTGCTCGTCTGCAATGGCGCGGCTGCGGCGCCCGACCAGCTCGTTTTCGAGGTGCTCGCCGTCCTGCGCCGTGACGTCAGCCGGCATATGCGCGAGCCCGCGCGAGCCCGGGACGCGGCTCGACGACTTAGGAGACCTCCCGTCGAACCGTTGGGCACCCTCCCGCTCCGGGGGCGCGCATGGGAGCTGCGAGAACCTGACCGCCGCGGACGCCCTGTTCGTGGCGCTGGCCGAACACCTGGGAGAGCCTCTGCTCACCAAGGACTCGGGGCTCGCCTCGGCGGCGCGTGATCATGCCCGCATCGAGACGCTCGAGCTCGGCCGGGGCGGCTCCGTGTGGTGATGGCTCGTATTGAAGGCGCCCCATGAGGAGGCTCTTCGTGGTCGGCAACAGACGCTAACTTCATGTACATGACTACGGTTGGCGTCGCCGAGCTTCGCCAGAACTTGAGCAAGTAACTGCGGCTCGTCGCGCGCGGCGAGCGTCTCGTGGTGACCGAGCGCAATCGCCCGGTGGCCGAGCTCGGTCCGCCGCCGAGCACGGGGGAGGCGCTCGATCGGCTCATTCTCGAGGGGCGCGTCGCCCGTCCCCGCCGCCGGGGCCTCCCTGAGCCGCTCGGGCTCACCGGCGACCTGCACGCGCTCAGCCGCGCGCTCGACGAGATCCGCGGCGACCGCTGAGCGGTGGCGCTCTTCTACGCCGATGCGTCCGCCCTCGTCAAGCTCGCGCGCGACGAGCCCGAGAGCACAGCCCTTCGCGGGTTCGTCGCAGACTCCGACCTCGTCTCCAGCGCGCTCGTCCTCACCGAGGTGCCGCGCGCGGTACGTCGCGCCGCCTCCCAGGATCCGAGCCTCCCGCTCGCACGGCTGCTCGATCGCGCGAACGAGCTGCTCGACGCGGTCGCGCTGCTTCCGCTGGATCACGCCACGCTCGTCGGCGCCGCCGCGCGGCTCGCCGGCCTGCGCACCGTCGCCCCGGGGCGCGGGTAGGGCCGCGCTTCGCGTCTGGAGCGCGGGCTGACCGAGGGGCACCCGTGAGTACCCTCGCGGGCATGGCTCGCCGCTCCAAGGACGCCGTCCCGACCTCCCGGGTGGCGCGGAGTGCGAGGCTCGGCGGCCTCGCCGCCGGGCAGGCCGCCCGACAGGCGGGCACGCGCGCGGCGAACCTCGCCCGGAACGAGGAGGCGGCGGGGGCGGCGATGAGCGCCCGTCAGCTCCAGGCGGCCGAGCAGATCGTCACGGCGCTGGGGTCGATGAAGGGCGTGGCGATGAAGGTCGGCCAGGTCCTGAGCTTCCTGGATGTCGGCTTCGTCGGAGCGGAGCACCGCGAGCAGTTCCAGGCCAAGCTCGCCGCGCTGCGCGACTCGGCGCCGAACGTCTCCTTCAAGGACATGCGCAAGGTCGTCGAGGGCGAGTACGGCGAGAAGCTCGGCCGCGTGTTCGCCGAGTTCGAGGAGACGCCGATCGCCGCCGCCTCGATCGGACAGGTGTACCGGGCGCGACTGCACGACGGACGCGACGTCGCCGTGAAGGTGCAGTACCCCGGGGTCGCCGCCGCCGTCCGCGCCGACATGCAGAACCTCGGGATCATCCTGCGGCTGGCGAAGAGCGTCGCTCCCGGGCTCGACGTGCGCGCGGTCGGGCACGAGATCCGCGAGCGCATCGACGAGGAGCTCGACTACGAGCTGGAGGCCGGCAACCAGCGGACCCTCGGGCGCATCTACGCAGGGCATCCGTTCGTCGTCATCCCCGCGGTCGTCACCGACCTCTCGCGCGAGAAGGTGATCGTGTCCGAGTACGTCACCGGCCGCGGCTTCGAGGTGATGAAGGCGCTCCCCCAGGTCGAGCGCGACCGCATCGGCGAGATCGTCTTCCGCTTCTACTTCGGCTCGATGTACCGCTACCGCCAGTTCTCGGGCGATCCGCACCCGGGCAACATGCTGCTCTTGGACGACGAGCGGATGGCGTTCTTCGACTTCGGGCTGTTCAAGCGGATCGCCCCCGAGGTGGCCGAGTTCGAGCTGCAGGTCGCGCGGCTGGGCGTCGAGCGGCGCGGTGCGGACATGATCGAGCACCTCCATCGCGGCGGGCTGATCGGGGATCCGACCGCCTACACCGAGGAGGGCGTGCTGCAGCAGTTCGACGACTTCTCGCGCTGGCACACGCGTGACGCCGAGGTCGCGCTGCGGCCCGAGGTCGCCACCGCGGTGATGCTCACGATGAGCGACCCGCGCTCGCCCTACTTCGGGCAGATGCGCAAGGAGACGCTCCCGCCCGACCACGTCTTCGGCCGCCGCCTGGAGATGCTCACCCTCGCGGTCATGAGCCAGCTGCGCGCGAAGGGCAACTGGCATCGCGTCGAGCGCGAGTGGCTCTACGGCGACGCGCCGCGTACCGCGTTGGGTCGCGCGGAGCAGGCGTGGTCCCGCACCGGCTGAGTCCACCGCGCCGCCCGACCCGGGCCACATTCCGGGCGACTCCCGGCTTCAAGGTCGTTGTCGACCAGCATGCTCGGGCTGAGTGCCTAGGGGAAGTCGGCTGGCTGGCTCACGGTGCGTGTGCGCCCGTCGCGGAAGCGGGCGGTGGCGGTGATGCGTCCGCCGGAGAACGTGCCGTCGTAGACGGCGATGAAGGCGTGCCCGCGATCGGTGGGTCGCAGGAGGCGCACGTCGCGCGGGGTGCGCAGCTCGACTTCGGTGACGTCGGCGCGCGCCGCGCCCGCGACGATCGTGCGGCCGCTGCGGGTGCGGCGCTGGATCTGCGCCGGCGTCGGGCCTGAGCTGCTCCGGGCGACGATGCGCTGGACGATCAGTCGGATCGGGCGCTTGGGCGTGAGAGCGGGCCCGCCCGCCGAGCCGGCGTCGCCGAAGCGCACGCTGCCGTCGTCAGGGGAGACGTAGGCGAAGCGGCCGAGGACGAGCTGGCCGTAGCGCAGCGTGCCGCGCGACGGCGTGACGCTGGCCGCCCAGGGGGCCGTCGCGTCGGGGTCGGAGGTTCGCGCGTCGACGCGCCCGCCGCCTTCGGTGAGGTCGGCGCCGCGGGGCTGCTCCTCGAGCGTGCGTCCGTCGGCGAAGGTCGCGCGCAGGCGCAGCCGGGCGCGCGTGCTGCCGGGCAGCAGCGTCAGGAACGCGCCGTCGCCGGTGAGCGGCAGGCTGCGCGGCGCGCCGAGCCCCAGCAGCTCGATCTTCCTCGCGCGCGGGACCTGGCCGAAGACCGAGATCCGCGAGAGCCCGAGGTCGTAGCCGCCGGGGTTGTCGATGTAGGCGATGACCTGCGCGCTGAGGCGCGTGGGCCGCTTGTCATCGTTGCAGAAGACGTCGCCCTCGTCGGCCAGCACGATCGGGGGGCCGGGTGCGCCGGAGGTGGGCTTGCGCAGCACGCCGTCGACGAGCGGACCGACCGTCGTGCATGCGAAGCCGCGCGGCGGCCGGGCGCCCGGCGGGAAGCGAACGCCCTTGGCCAGACCTGCGCGGAAGGAGCGGGCGACCCAGGCGGGACCGCCCGCCGGGTCGACTATCGGGGTCCCGGTGCGGACCGTCGCGGTGATCGGCACCGCGAACCCGGGCGTGACCTTCCGTCGCTGGGAGGCCAGTGAGCGCCACGGCGGCGGCGTGACCGAGCGCAGCGGTCCGCCCCTCTCGCCGATCGCGGCCGAGTCCCCGAGCGTGCGCGTGCTGCCGTCACGCAGTGTCAAGACCGTCCTCAGTGGCCGCGGGTCGACGTGGCCGTCGAGGACCACCAGGAACGCCCCGGATGGCCGGAAGACGTGCGGTCGCCGCCGCAGGCCGCGGGGCCCGCGGAGCTCGACACGGCTCACCGCGCGCGAGACGGCGCCGTAGACCATGGTGCGCGCCGGGTTCAGGCCCCAGGAGAAGCCGTCGTGCGGCTCGGATCTCGGCACGAAGCGCCGGGCCACCGAGTATCCGGGCGTCCGCGCGAGGTTGCCGCAGCGGGGCGGCGTCAGCGGCCCGAAGGGCCCCAGGCCGTCGACTCCGGGGCGCGTGACCTGCACGCAGGAGAGCCCGAGTCGCGTCCGCGGACCACCGGATGCCGACGGCCGCCGCGGCGCGTCGAAGCCGACCACCCACGGCACGCCGCCGTCGAGGTCGGCGACCTCGTCGCGGCCCGTGTCGGCGATGGCGAGCCTGCGCGCCGCGCCACCGGAGGACGGCGTGATCCGCAGAACGGGGCGCAGGTCCTCGGGGTAGCCCGCGAGGACGGCGAGGAACACGCGGTCGCGGCCGACCGGCAGCGTCCGGCGGCCCGAACGCCACGTGAGCTCGAGGCGTGCCACGTCCCGGCCGGCGAGCCCGGAGACGACGGTCCGGGCGGCCGCGGCCTCGCCCGCGGCGAACGCGCGGGCGCCGGCCGTCACCGACCGGCGGCCCGGCGGTCGGCTGCAGGTGTCCCCGACGCCGAGCGGGGAGGCGCGGAAGACGCGGTCGAGTCCGACGATGCCGAAGCGCTTGCCGACCGTCTGCCCGACGGCCGTGCAGATGTCGCCGGCGCGGGTGCGTGACATGCGCACCCGCCACGGCCGGTCGCCGGACGGATCGGACGCCACCGGTGCGGCGAGCCGCGCGCTGCCGGGCTGCGGCGCCGTAGCCGGCACGACATCGGCGGGACGCGGCGGTGGCAGCGGATCGCCCTCGCCGAGCAGCTGAGTCCCGGCGACGGCGACGCCGCCCGCGCCGAACGCGACGATCAGGGCCAGCAGCGGGCCGTGCAGCCAGCGCGGGCGCGGCAGGACCCGGGCGGCGTCGGCGCGCACCGCGCGGTCG